>Ga0302308_10004019_pt1 | contig 11631 bp, 8 predicted proteins | sample III_Palsa_E3_3_FD_200531 | JGI IMG/M metagenome (GOLD analysis project Ga0302308, IMG submission 200531) | Peat permafrost microbial communities from Stordalen Mire near Abisko, Sweden - III_Palsa_E3_3 | ecosystem: Environmental > Terrestrial > Soil > Palsa > Peat permafrost | place: Sweden... | reverse complement strand
CTCCGGGGATTGCGGGGGATGTTTGTGGGCGGTCGTTCGCAAATTTGTGATGGCTGGCAGGTGCAATTGTGCGATCAGTTCGGCTTATCGAATTTCTTCAGGCAGAGTCTAAATCTGGAATGACTCCCCAGATCGGCGTTCCGCAGAGATCGGCCTTACTCGCCTGCACGTTCGTAGCATTCGCTGTCGTCCCTTTCGGAGTGGCACGTGCACAACAAGTCATTCAAGTACCTGGCAATGCGCCGACGGTGCAAGCGGGTATCAACATGGCGAACAACGGAGACACCGTAAACATTGCACCGGGAACTTATCCCGGGCCAATCAACTTTGGGGGCAAGTCGATCACGGTGCAGGGGAGCGGTCCAGGCGTCATCCTCGAAGGCTCGCAAAATGGGCCAGTGGTGGTCTTCAATTCCGGTGAGACACGGAGCGCTATTCTGCAGAACGTCACCGTCACCAATGGTTCAGCATTGGCTCCTCCAAGCGCTGGAGGAATTTTTATCGAAGGTGCTTCTCCCACCATTCAGAACTCCACGATTGCGGGAAACCTGCAATGTGGGATCGGTGTAATCAACGGCGCACCCGCAATTTTGAATAACGAGATCAAGGGCACCGTCCTTGGCCAGTACATTACAGGATGCGTCGCCATATCTTTAGTGGGGGATCCATTTGGAGGTGGGATTCTACTGTACGGCCCCTCTAATGATGGACTGCAAACCCAAATTATTGGCAACACCATCGAGAACAATCAGGTGATGTTCGGCGGCGGTGGCATGAACGTGATGTCTGCGGGGCTTCCACTGATTGAGAACAACGTGATACGCAACAACTCTTCGAACGATGCCGGAGCAGGAATCCTTGTGGGAGGAGACACCGCTCCATTGATTATTCAGAACCTCATCTATGACAACACCATCAACCCCACACTCTATGCTCCGGCGCTGTCCGACGTGGGAGCGGGGTTGAACGTGGAAGTGTCAACAGGTGAGTTTGAATCGGGCCCGGTCCTGGTGGTGAATAATACGATCGTCGGAAACCAGCTGCTATTGGTTCCTGGTGCGGTTTCTCAAGGATCCCAGTTTTTTGCTTCGGGCCAGATGCAGCGCGTCCAACTCTATAACAACCTGATCATCGGCACTACATCACAGCCACCGATCAATTGCTTTCAAGAATATCCAGATGATCCAGTTGCGCCTCCCAACTTCTACAGCAACGATTTGTATGATCTCGGCAACCCGGATGCACCCGTAGACAGCGGCGCTTGTCCAAACCAAACAGGAATCTTCGGCAACATTTCGGCAGACCCGCTCTTCGCTACAGGCGCTACCGACGCGCATCCCTACGAGCTGATGCTTGCGTCTCCTGCCGTAGATGCTGGAGATAACCAGGCGCCCGGCTTACCAGCGCTCGACCTATTGGGTCAGCCTCGTATCCAGAACGCGAAGGGCCTCAGCACGGCAATCGTCGACATGGGCGTGTACGAATATATGGGCGTGCCTGGACCGCCTCCGCCGCCCGCTAACTTCACTGTCTCGGTGAGTCCGGGTTCCGCGACCATTCAACAGGGGCAGAGCGCTACGTTCTCTGTCGTCGTGACTCCATCTACGGCGAACCTTGGGGCCGTGACTTTGGGCTGCAGTGGACTTCCGGCGAACGCCACCTGCACCTTCACGCCGTCGCTGCTCACGTTCAGTACAACAGGCCAACAAACTTCCGTCCTGACCGTTTCAACGGGTATGGCCGTGGCGGCGTCGTCACGAACGCATCAGGTCGCTGGTGAGCTTTCGATAGCGCTGGCCGGGATGGCCTTCCTACCCTTTGTCGTCGGGCGCAAGCGGCGGGGTCGCACAGGAAAGGCCTCAAGAATGCGGTTGCTCGGCCCCCTCTGCGTTGTCTGTTTCGTTTTCGGCCTCTCAGGATGTGGCAAGGACAGCTACATCGTTTACGCGCGTCCGCAGACATATTCTTTGGCGGTGCACGCTACAGCAGTAAACTCCGGCCTCTCCAAGCTAGGGCCGATTACGTTAACGGTCGGCCAGTGAGCAAGAGGCAATTTAATTGGCAGAATTGCGGTCTCGAGCGTCTTAGTCGCAAACCCTTACACAATGGCCGTTTCCCTTGGAGGAAAACGGCCATTGGCGCAGCGTTTGCAGCTGAACTGCAGCGGACTGTTTACGGATTGGTTTGGGTTTGGGGGATGCCTGCCGAGGGAATGTCGGGGGCGAGGAGGAAGTCCTTGCCGTAGAGGGTGCCGTTGCCCAGCACGCGGTTGTAGCCCTGGTTGCCGGAGCTATACAGGCCGTTGAAGCCTGGGACGCCCCAGTGATAGACGTTCCTGATGAGGCCAACCGATTGCAGGGCCGAGAGGGTGTAGATGTAGGCGTTTTCGTTACCCACCCGGCCGTGCGATTTCTCTACGTTCAGCGCCGTCAGGCCAACGAAGTCGGGAGCGGCAGCGCTGGTGCCGATTACGCCGTAGTAGCCTCCGGCGAAGGCCTCGATGTCGTAGCTATGGTCCAGGCTGCAGGTTTCTGTGAAGCCTGCCGGCACTGCGGGGCAGCCGCCCATGTGAAAGGCGACATCCGGAACCGTGCGCGTCCCCCTGTCGCCCGTCTGCGCGAGGAACTGGTAGAAGGGCTTGGCAAAGACGATGCTGTCGCCGCCGCCGGACCCCCAGTAGGCACCGGTTGCGGTGGTGCCGTATTCATAGTCACCGGAAATCGAGTCGGCATAGGCTTCCTCGGAGACATAGGCGGAGTTGAGGTCGTTGGGATTATTTGCGTTATAGACCGTCTTGAGGTTGGTACCGCCGACGCCGGTGACGTGTGGGCTGGAGGCGGGGAACTCGACTGAGGGCTGGAAGGTGCCGCAGGGGTCAGGCGCATTCTCGTAAAAGCAGGCGGCAGACGGGATGGAAAGCGCGCCCAAGTCGCCCGACGATGCGACGAAGGCGATGCCCATGGCGTTGCCCTTGGCCATGATCTCGTCCTCGGCCTTGAGCAGATAAGTGAAATCTTCGCCGGAGTTGTAGGCAGCGGTGTAGACCAGTTCTGGGCTGCCAAAGGACATGCTGACAGCGTCGACCTTGTTGTCTTGCACGATCTGTTCCAGGCCGGCAATGAAGGATTCGTCGGAGAGATCGGGAACATCGTAAACGGTGATGGCAGCGCCTGGCGCCATGCCGCCGCTCTGCTGCACGTCGAGTTCGGCTTCAAGGGAGGCGCTGGAGCTGGGATCGAAGGGCGCGCCGCCAAGGACTGGCTCGACAGTGATGCTGGGAACAGCGAGCTTCTCGTGGCCGAAGTAGGCGGTCATGTCGCTCGGGTTAATCGCGCTGGAGATGAGGATGCCGATCTTGCTGCCTTTGCCCGTGAAGTTTTGGTAGGACGGGAAGGTATAGGCCTGCTTCAGGTCATCGAACCAGTAGCCGCCTTCGGGCGAGTAGCGGTTGGATGGCAACGCCACCTTCTCAGCGTGCGTACGCAGCCGCACTACGCCGGAGAGCCCCGTCAGCATCGCACCCGCGCTGCCCGTGGCAGATGGCAGCGAGACGGGCCGGGTCGTGAAGACCACGCTGCGCCCTGAGGCCGTGGTTCCGTGGACCAGCGGTGCACCGAGAGCTTCCGAGACTGCCAAACCGGTGCCACTCACCTGAAGCAGCTGAGGCGAAACCGGCTTGACGGTCAAGCCGTAGCCGGCCAGCTCCTGAGTGACCGCGGCCATCGTCTTTGGGGAAGGACCGAAGCTTGCCTGGATCTGCGATGGAGTCAACCACTGGTGGTACTGCTCTGAGGTCGGGGTCTGTTGGTCAGCGAGAAGCTGTTCCAGAGCCGCCTTATTGGATAGGGGAATGTACAGCTCGAAGGTGACAGATTCCGTCGCGGCGACTGCCGAGACAACTGTTGGTTTGCGTTGTGCGTTCGCCGAGGGAGCCGAGGAAAGGCAAAAGGATAACGCCAATCCAGTCAATGCAAGAAGCCCGACTTTCATATAAACACCGCCTATGGAAATGCCAGAACGTACCACGTTTGGGTACCACTTGAACAGGTTGATCTACCTGTAAGAGCTATTCCATAGCCGATACGACGACTATGTCGTTGGTGGCATGACAACGGTTCTCAATTCCTTTTGTTTTTTTGCTTGGTGTGTTTGATGGCATCGAAACGATTCGGCAACGGCGCGCGGAAGAACAAGCCGCGAGGCTCATTCAAGCCGTCACGCGTTCGCGCAGCACGACCACTCCTCAAATCGGAGGCTGCTGGCTGGCGAACGCCCTTGGTCCGTGGTTAGGCGGCGGCCTTCTCTACGGGGGTGGCGGGTTCTTCGGAAAGCTCTTCTAGGCTCTTGCCTTTGGTTTCGGGTAGGAGGAAGACGGTCGCGATTAGGCCGAAGAGGCTGACGATGGCGGCTGCTCCTTCGGCCGCGGGGAGGCCGTTCCAGGTCAAGAAGAAGGGGAAGGTGAAGACGCCGAAAAAGCCTCCGATCTTGCCCATGGCCGCAGCGATGCCGTGGCCGGTGGTTCGGACCTTGACGGGGAAGATTTCGGAGGGGTAGACGAAGGTGGTGGCGTTGGGACCGAACTCGGTGAAGAAGTAGCTGAGGCCGTAGATGATGAGGAAGGGATAGGCGAGTTTTTCTACGTTGGGAATGAGCGCGAGCAGGCCGAAGGTTACGCCCATCATGGCGAAGCCGAGGACCTGGATGGTTTTGCGGCCGAGGCGGTCCATCATGAGAGCGGCGAGGGCGTAGCCGGGGACGGCGAAGATGGCGAAGATGCCGAGCTCGGTGAGGGTCTTCTGCAGGATGGTGTGGTTGGCGTGCAGAGCGGAGATGACGAGCGGGCTGGAGACGGTGTTGCCGTAGTAGGCGAAGTCCATGAGGAACCAGGTGGCGCTGGCACCGATGAGGCGGGAGAGGATGCGCTTGTCGTCGACCATGCGGTGGAAGCCGTCCCAGAATGAGACGGAGTGCTCGGCTTCGTTGAAGTGGCCGGCGCGCGTGATCTTGCCGGAGTCGTCCTCTTCCTGGCCGGTGGCTTTGAGGAAGCGCGGCGACTCTTTGAGATGGCGGCGAGACCAGTAGACGGCGAGGGCGGGGAGGGCGCCGAAGGAGACGAGGATGCGCCAGATGATGTCGTGGGAGAGGTGGGTGGAGAGAAGCGCGGCGGCGAGGAGTGGGCCAACGATGAGGCCGGCCGCCTGCATGGCGAAGACGAGGGTGACGAGCATGCCGCGATGAGCTTTGCCGGCGTACTCGCTCATGATGGTGGCGGAGACGGGGTAGTCGCCGCCGATGCCGATGCCGAGGATGAAGCGGAAGCCGATGAGCCACCAGATGCCGGGGCTGAAGGCGCAGGCGATGGCGCCGAAGGCGAGCACGAGGACTTCTACGCCGTAGATTCGTTTGCGGCCGACCATGTCGGCGACGCGGCCGAAGAGCAGGGCGCCTATGGCGGAGGCGAGCAGGGCGGTGGAGGTGACGAGGCCTTCCTCTACTTTGCCGACGTGCCAGAGAGGTTTGAGGAGCGACATGACAACGCCGATGACGAAGAGATCGTAGGCGTCGGTGAAGAAGCCCATGCCGGAGATCAGCATGATCTTCCAATGTTCTTTGGAGATGCCCGCGTTGTCCATCTCGGAGAAGTCAGACTGCGTGGTGCTGATTACCTGGCCCATTGCGGTTCCCTCGCTTTGTAATGGGATGCCTGGAGCGATTTTTGGCGGTGTTAACGGGGTGTTAATTTGGAGAGGGTTGGTGGTCGGGACTGCCGGTTGGTGTTGCGATTTCTGGGGCCGCTATACAATTCAGCATCAATATCTTGCCTGGATCACTGCTCTTAGGCTGCCGGAGGTTTGCCGGCGGGCGCCGGAGAGAAATGAGAGTAAGGTTATGCCTTTGCAGCGAGCTTTGAGGTCTTCTGCAGTCGGAGTGATGATTGCGTGTGCGTCGATGTACATGGTTGGGCAGGCGGGCGCGCCTGCTGGTGCGAGCCAGCAAAGCTCTGGATATGCTCTGCCGCCGAAGAACATTCTGGATGTGATGCGGGCTCCGTTGCCGCCGGTGCCGGTGGCGAGTCCAGCGAAGGACAAGATGCTGTTGGTGGTGTGGCAGCTGTATCCGTCGATTGCGCGCGTGGCTACGCCGTACCTGCGACTGGCCGGTGTGCGGGTTGAGCCGAAAAACCATAGCAAGCATGACACTCCGGGCGGGTATGGGATTACAAACTGCGCGACGTCGTTTGACCTGGTGACGATTCCGAGCGGTGTGCCGGTGCATGTGGCGCTGCCTGCGTCCTCGTGTGCGCAGGAGCCGGTGTGGGCCGCGGATGGAAAGAAGTTTGCGTTTGCGAATAACGCTGCCGATTCAGTGGAGCTCTGGATTGGGGACGCGGCAACAGGCGCGGTGCATCGTGTGGACGGCGTGCGACTGAATCCGATGTTTGGAGCGGAGATGCAGTGGATGCCGGATCATAAGGCGCTGCTGCTGAAGCTGGTGCCGGAAGGGATGGGTGGGCCTCCGCCGGAGCCGGTGGTGCCGATTGGGCCGTCGATCCAGGAGACGGGTGGGCAGACGGGACAGAGCAGCACGTATGAAAATCGCGACACGCTCGGCAATAAGCATGATGAAGACCTGTTCGATTACTACGCGGCTTCACAGTTGGCGTTGGTGGATGCAGGAACCGGGGCGATCACGCCGGTAGGAAAGGCTGCAAACTACGACGAGGTATCGGCTGCGCCGGATGGACAGCATATTTTAGTGAGCGCGATTCACAAGCCTTACTCGTATGTGACGACGTACGATCGCTTTCCGCGCGAGGTGGAGGTGTGGGACATCTCCGAACGAGGAGCGATCACGACGCATACGATTGCGTCGCTGCCGCTGGCGGACAGGGTTCCAATTCGAGGCGTGCCGATGGGGCCGCGCGAGTTTGAGTGGAGGCCGACGGATCCGGCGACGCTGGTGTGGGCAGAAGCGCTGGACAAGGGCGACTGGAATGTAAATGTTCCGAAGCGCGACAAGATCATGCTGCAGAAGGCTCCGTTCACGTCGCCAGCGGTGGAGATTGTGCAGAGCGAGCAGCGGTATGCGGGCATTGATTGGAGTGAGCGTCCGAGTGTGGCGTTCGTGGAGGAGTACGACAACAACAAGCACATGCGGCATACGTTGATTGTGGACTTCGATGATCCCCGACAGACGCCGCGACAGATATGGGACCTGTCGAGCGACGAACGTTACGCCGATCCAGGGACGCCTGTAACGAAGCGACTCCCGAATGGATTTCAGGTGATGCGGCAGGATGGGGATTCGATCTACCTGTCGGGGATGGGGTCGTCGCCGGATGGGGATCGGCCGTTTCTGGATCGGTTCGATGTGAAGACACTGACGTATGAGCGTTTGTTTCGCAGTGACAAAACTTCTTACGATCGGTTCTTATCGTTCACCGGGCCTGACACGCGGAAGTTTTTGACATGGGAACAGTCGCCGATGGAGCCGCCGAATGCTTACGAGCGCACGCTTGGGAAGCGTATCGACGCGCCGATTGGAGAGGCGATGTTTGCTTCGACCAGGGTGGAGATTACGCATATTCCTGATCCGTCGCCGGAGGTGCGCGCGATCAAGAAGCGGCTGGTGAAGTACAAGCGCGCGGATGGACTGGATCTTTCGTTCACCTTATATACTCCGCCGGATTACAAGGAAGGCACGCGGCTTCCGACGATTTTGTATGCGTATCCGGAAGACTATGCAGATCCGTCGAAGGCGGGGCAGGTGACGGGGTCGGAGGAGCGGTTCACGCAGCTGTTTCAATATCGACTGCTATTGCTTGCGGGTTACGCGATTATTGATAATGCATCGTTTCCGATTGTGGGTGATCCGAAGAAGGCGTATGACACCTATACCGAGCAGTTGGTGGCGGATGCGAAGGCGGCGGTCGACGAGGCGGTGCGGTTGGGGGTTGCGGATCCAAATCGGATTGGCGTGACGGGGCATAGTCATGGAGCGTTGATGACGGTGAACCTGGTGGCGCACTCGGATTTATTCCGTGCCGGTGTGGCGACGAGCGGGTCGTATAACAAGACGCTGACGCCGTTTGGATTTCAGAACGAGCGGCGGTCGGTGTGGGAGGCGCCGGATGTGTATATGAAGGTGTCGCCGTTCTTTTACGCCGACAAGATCAAGACGCCGCTGCTGATTGTTCATGGAGGAGAGGACGCGAATCCGGGAACGATCCCGTTGCAGTCGGTGCGACTGTACGAGGCGATACGCGGGAATGGAGGAACGGCGCGGCTGGTAATTCTTCCGCACGAGCCGCATTGGTACGCGGCGATGGAGTCGAATGAGCAACTGATCTATGAGATGCTGCGCTGGTTCGATAAGTATGTGAAGAATGCGCCGCCGAGGTAGAGGCGGCGTGCGATAATTTTTGGGTTCCGGGCCAGGCGTTTAAGTTGTGTCCAGGAGTGCTCCCAATGGCTGAGAATTTACCGGCGTTAGCTGTTCTGACGACCGAGATAAAGTTCTGCATGGATGACTGCGCGGTGGTGGTGTGTCATGGCCGATTGGTGGCGGGGACTGAGGATGGTTTTTATGAGACGGTCCGCGAGCTGATGCCGGCGAACAAGCGGATTGTCCTGGACCTGGCAGATCTGCAGCATACCGATAGCCGCGGGTTGGGTTCGTTGGTGCGGCTGTACGTGGCGGGGAGGTCGGTGGGTAGCGACGTGGAGCTGATGCATTTGAGCAAGCAGATTCAGCACCTGCTGGGGATTACGGATTTGTTCAAGGTGTTCACGGTGATCGGGTCGAGCGGCGTCAAGTTCATGTAGGCGCGCTGCTGTTATCGGATGCAGGTGCGCAGGTAGGCGTGGACGAGGACGATGAGTTCGTCGCGCAGGGGGTCGAGTTGGAGTTCGGGCGATTTTGATTCGAGCAGGCTGCGTGAAAATCCATTGAGTGCCGAGACGAAAGCCGTGGCGATGATTTCGGGGCCCTTGGTGAGGGGCTCGCGGGCGGTGGCGAAGAGATCGACGATGGCGCGGCGGGAGCGCTGGCCGGCAGATTTGGCGATGGCAGCGCCATCGACGTCGGAGCTTACGGCGTAGAGCGCTGCGCTGGCTTTCACGTTCTGCATCTTGGCGGCGAGGTAGGCGAAGATGAGGGCGGTGCCCATGTCGAGGAGGCTTTCGCCTTGGTGTTGCGCGCAGACCGTTTCGATGGCGCTGCGGACCTGATCCATGTGGCGGCGGAGAGCGGCCTGGAGGAGGGCGCTCTTGTTGGGGAAGTATTGGTAGAGGGTGCCGACGGAGACGCCGGCGCGCGCGGCGACGCGGGTGGTGGTGAGGCGTTCTTTACCGACTGAGGTCAGAACCTGAAGGGTGGCCTGGAGAATGGCGTCGACGCTGGCGTTGGAGCGGGCCTGGATGGGGGTTTTGCGGGGCTTTAGGACGGGTTGGGAGAGGGTCGGCAAATGCGAACTCCGAAACTGAAGATAGCTTCATCTAAACACAAGCGGCCCAGATAGGGTTGATGCAGGGCTGGCGGAGGATTTTGATGGCGAAGATGAATGAGAAGCTAGGCGGAACGTTTGCGTTTCCGGGCACGAAATTGTCGGTGAAGCGACTGGGGTATGGCGCGATGCAGTTGGCAGGGAAGGATGGCAAGAAGATGGTGTGGGGGCCACCGAAGGATGTGCCCGAGGCGATTGCTGTGCTGCGCGAGGCGGTCGCGTCCGGAGTGAATCACATCGATACGAGTGACTTTTATGGTCCGCATGTAACGAATCAAATTATCAGGGATGCCCTACATCCTTATCCCGAAGATCTCGTCATCGTGACGAAGGTGGGAGCGCGGCGTGGTGAGGATGGGTCGTGGCCACACGCTCGGTCGCGGCAGGAGATCATCGAGGCCGTGCATGACAACCTGCGGAACCTCGGGCTGGATGCGCTTGACGTTGTGAATCTGCGGCTGGGCGGCTTCGCTGCGCCTGAGGACAAACCTTTTGAGGAGCCGCTCACTGCGCTTGCGGAGTTGAAGGAGCAGGGGCTGGTTCGGCACATCGGGCTCAGTACTGTTTCTCTCCAGCAGTTGAAGGAGGCGCAGGCGATCACCGAGATTGTGTGCATCCAGAACTTCTATAACCTGGCTCAACGCAGTGACGATGGATTCATCGATGATCTTGCCGAGCAGGGAATCGCATATGTGCCTTACTTTCCGCTGGGTGGGTTCTCGCCGTTGCAGTCGTCTGAGCTTAATGAGATTGCGGAGCGGCTGGGAGCTACGCCGATGCAGGTGGCGCTGGCTTGGCTGCTGCATCGGTCGCCGAATGTGCTGCTGATTCCGGGGACATCGTCGGTGGGGCATCTGCGCGAGAATTTGGCGGCGGCGGAATTGGAACTCGACGCGGAGACGCTGAGGGAGCTGGACGCGATCGGGGCTGGGGCGAAGTAAGGGCTCGCGCGACGTAGGGAGGAACAACGGCAAGAACGGGAGACAGCAGGTTCCTCGCTGCGCTCGGAATGACAATTTCTTTCAGAAATTGTCGAAGAACGGCAAAGGCAAAGGCAGGAGAAGAAGCAGATCCCTGCGGGATGACAGCCAGAACGGCAACGGCAAGAGCAAAAGCAAGAGCCAATACAGGGGTCTCTCCACTGAGCCGCGCGAAAAAGCGCGCGGCTCCGGTCGAGATGACAAAGGTTTGGGGTGCGGTTACGCGCGACCGTGAAAGACTCGCTTACTGGACGTCGGGGTGTTTGCCCCAGTTGAAGCGGCGGCCGAGGATGCCTTTGACGATGAGGTGGTCGGTGGCGGAGGTGGGGCCGATGCCGACGCCGACGTTGATCTCCCAGTTGGAGGAGACGTTGAGGTCGGTGACGGCGAAGAGTTGCTGCTGCTGGTCGTGGAGGGGGCAGGGGTTGGTGATGTTGCAGTAGTCGGCGTAGTACTCGAATCCGGCGCTGATGATGGGGGTGAAGTCGTAGCTGACTTTGAAGGCTGGGGAGAAGCCGATGCCCTGGTTGACGTCGGGGCCATGAAGGGTGCGCTCGAGCGCGGGGTTGAAGGCTAGGTACCAGCGGCCCATGGCCTTGTCGATGATTGGACGAATCTCCCAGGTCCAGGTGTCGGGGTCGTAGACGGCGCGCTGATAGCCGATTTCGGTGGAGAGGCTGACGCCGACGGGCCAGTGCCAGCTATCGGGAACGCGGACGCGGGGACGGATGTGGTCGCCCACCCATTGGACGCCGTGGCCGTCCTGCCAACTGGTGAAGACGTAGAAGCCGACCTCGGACCAGTTGTTGATGCCTTCGGTGAGCTCGAGGGTTTCGTGCTCCTGGTGGTTGGTGGGGATGACACCGTCGATGTAATTCTTTTGACCGATGGGGGTGAAGTTGGAGTGGAGCTCGACCATGAGGGTTTTGGGGGCGACGGTGTCGGCGCCGTAGACCTGAATCTCGTAGTTGCCTTGCGCGTGCGATGTTGAGGCGCAGAGGGCGAGTGCGAGCAGAAGAGAGAGAGTGCTGCAGAATTTACGCATAGCGAAACACCATCATGAAGCCGCGATCCATGTGGTCCTGCTGGTGGCAGTGGAACAGGGTGAGGCCAGGGTTGTTGGCGGTGAACTCGACTTCGGTGGTG
>Ga0302308_10004013_pt1 | contig 11639 bp, 7 predicted proteins | sample III_Palsa_E3_3_FD_200531 | JGI IMG/M metagenome (GOLD analysis project Ga0302308, IMG submission 200531) | Peat permafrost microbial communities from Stordalen Mire near Abisko, Sweden - III_Palsa_E3_3 | ecosystem: Environmental > Terrestrial > Soil > Palsa > Peat permafrost | place: Sweden... | reverse complement strand
AAATCACCAAACCCTCTCCCGGTTCTGCGGGAACAGGGAAAGGGTTTGGTGATTTGGGTTGCTGGCGGTGAAATACCCGGCGGAGCTCCGCCTTATCTTGGCCCCTACTTCGCCGCGAAAGCCGGTTTGGATGCCTTGGCCGTAAGCTACGCGGCCGAACTTGCACGGTGGAACATCGAAACGGCAATCATCATTCCAGGGCTGCTCCTATCCGGGGCAAACGACTTCGTTAGCTCTGAATCACCAAGCGATATATCGCGCCTCAAACAGTACACGTCTGGGCCAACTTCCGGATTGGCGAAACAAGTCATGAAGGGCTTCGAATGCTCCGTCTCTGCGGATGCCGTCGCATCGCAGGTAGCCAGAGCGATCGTTCAAGTTATCGACATGCCTTTCGGAACGCGGCCATTTAGAGTACATCTCGATCCAACTCAAAACGATGTCGAGATCGTTAATGGCATGGCCGACCGTGTTCGCGCGGAAATTTTACAGACTATGGGGCTCGCCGATTTACTTAGCCCCTCCTCACCGCCGGCGATCGACATTTACTCATAGGTCAGAGGTCCGCAGAGAAGCCTGCGTGGCTCCTTCAACAAACTCGGCGCACTTCGCAGAAGGCCGCACAGACGCTTCGTGCAAGCCAACCCCGAATGGTCGCAAGCAGCTCGACAGAAAGTCTCTATGAGCTGCTTGTGGCCCTAGGCGCCGTTCCTTGTGCTTAGTGTGCCGGCATCCGAAGCCACTCGAACCAGGACTTTCCCGAAGTTGCGCCCTTCCAACATCCCCATGAAAGCTTGCGGAGCATTCTCCAATCCGTCGGTTATGTCCTCCCGGGAGCGAACTCGCCCTTTGGCGACCGCCGCTGATACCACCCGAAGAAACTGAGGATAGTGCTCCTCAACGAAATCGGCACTTATGAAGCCACGCATGGTGAGGCTCTTGGTCAGCACTTCGCGCATGGTTGGCGCTAACCGGTGTGCCTCTTCCGAATCTCCCGGTCCGTTGTATTGCGCGATCAGTCCGCACACTGGCACGCGAGCAAACTGATTTAGCAGGGGCAACACAGCCTGCCAGACAGCGCCGCCTACATTCTCGAAATAGACATCGATCCCGTCCGGGCAAGCCCTCTTCAACTGTTCGGGAAAGCAGTGTTCACGATGATCAATTGCGGCGTCGAATCCCAATTCATCCCTCACATAACGGCATTTGTCCGCGCCCCCGGCGATGCCGACTGTCCGACAACCGGTGATCTTAGCAAGTTGACCTACCAGCGATCCGACCGGCCCACTCGCCGCCGCAACAGCGACGGTCTCGCCGCACCTGGGTTTGCCGATCAGAGTCAAGCCAGCATATGCCGTAAAGCCCGGCATTCCTAAGACGCCTAGAGCCGTGGTGATGGGTGCTAGCGCGGGGTCGAGCTTACGCAGCCCCTCCCCCGTCACCGCGGCGTGGGTTCTCCAGCCCGTCTGTGCGACCACCGTGTCGCCAACGGCATAAGCGGGATGCCCGGAGGCGATCACCTCGGCGATGCCTCGCCCTGGCATTGCTTCACCAAGAGAGACCGGCTTCGCGTAAGACTTCATATCGTCCATGCGTCCGCGCATGTAAGGATCGAGAGATAGATAGAGTACCCGCAACAATACACCGCCCGGTAGCATCACGGGCATTGCCGTCTTTTCGAAGCGGAAGTCATTGATGCTCGGCCGGCCATGGGGTCGCGCCGCGAGAACAATCTGATGCATAGTCGCTTCGGACATAAGGTTTCACTCCCCTACTTGTCGAGATTCCCGTTGTTGTTGTCCTTCTTGGGCGCGGACACGAAGAGTCTCAGAAAGGTTCCCTTTCCAAGGGTCATTGCAGCCACACTGAGCAAGATGTTGATCACTGTGACGAACACTCCGACCAGGATGACTTCACGTCCAGATAGCGCGCGAATGGAGGTTCGCCTATCTCATTGGCCTTGGACGCTAGCGGGATCGAAGTGGTGTCCATCTCTTGCGAGCGTGGGACCACCGCTAGGCGCATGAGAAAGCAGCAATGTGGGCACGAGGTCTCTTCAGGCGCCGAACTCACATGGTTGAGAGTATGAGGGTATGCCCTCAAGCATTCCGGACAGGCAACAACCATCGTCGAGGCATTCTCAATATTTAGTGAAAGGCGAGGCACCCATACTGGAACCTTCGTATCGCGGATAGATTGGAGCATGTTCCGGTCTTCGATAGCCCACAATATCTCAAAGAGTCGTGCAACGCTGCTCGCGCCTTTGGCATAAAACGCGTCCGCCGCAATTCCCGGAGGAACAGCAACGCCCCGATAAGCTCCGCTCATCGCGATCACCGCAATCTTTGGGAATCGCCGGCGTACAACGGATAGAAGCTCAAATCCCGACATGCCAGGCATGTTGAGGTCGGAGAGGAGGACGTCGGGCACATAATCTCTAATGGCCGCCAAAGCCGAGAAGCCGTCAGACGCTATCCGGACGGAATAGCCGCGACTCTTAAATATCTCCGATAGCGCATAGAGCAGCGAGGGATTGTCGTCGACAATGACGATCTTGCTCATTCCATTCAGCATCGTTCCCCCTTCGACACCAGGCCACCATGGAGAAGCATCTGGTCCGACGCAACTTGATAGGCGATGGCCATTGTGATGTGCCGCCCATTCGGATATCCGTTGACCAGTGGCGCTGTGGCGCTCTCCGCGCTCTCGGTCCACCGGCTCGCCGCGAGAGTTGCTGTCCGCGTCCCAAATCGTACTCTCACAGCCGTCGTTAAGGCTGACAGTCCTCTCTTCGCAGCAAGAATCTGCTCTTCGCCACTCTCGCAGCAGCGAGCCATCTCGGGGATGAGAATTACGGAGACGAAGCTTGGTTGTGGATAGGGCGCAATCAAGGCATATTCCTCCCTTCACGAGTTTTCGAGTTACCTGACGTTGTAGCGCTCTGCAGCAGCGCTCAGTGACAGGTTTGGTATCATTTTTTGCCGGGCCGCTTCGTATGCTTCCCAATCCGCCATATCGGGGAGCGAAGGGATTGTGACCAACTCACCTTGCTCGAAACCGGCAATCGCAGCGTCAACCATCTCGACCACATTCATGACAACTTCCTTCGGTAGTCCACCGAGCGGAGTTCCAGAGTTGTCCCAGAAGTCCGTGGCCGTCGCGCCCGGCAGTACCGCTTGGACACGAATTTTCCGATCCGCGAACTCCTTATGGAGCGAAAGACTGAAGGCAAGCACGAAAGCCTTAGTACCTCCATATACCCCATAAAGCAGTTCAGGCACGATGCCCAGGACCGATGAGATGTTGATGATCGATCCGCCACCGCGGCTCAAGAAACTTGGCACGACTGCATAGGTCAAGCGTGCGAGGGCGGCAATGTTCAGCCCGATCATCTGGTCAATCTTTTCCACGCCTGAGTCAAGCAGCAACGGCGGTGCGCCGATGCCTGCGTTATTGACCAGCATTGTGATTGTGGAATCTGTGCGGAGGACCTGCTCAACACGAGCGAGATCGGAATGATCGTTCAGATCGGCAACAATGACTTGAACGGAGCGGCCGGAGCCCTCAATCAGACGTTTCGCTACAGCATCGAGCCGTCCCTGGTTCCGTGCGACGAGGATCAGATCATACCCTCGGCTCGCTAGCCGATCGGCGTACAGCGCTCCGATACCGGAGGAGGCCCCCGTGATAAGGGCGGTACCCTGCGAATCTGAATTCTGCAATGCCTTGTGTAAAGAATCTCGCTGTTCCTGATCAATTTTGTTCGACATGATTTTTCCTCTAAGTTCGGGTTACACAGACGGGTGGGAACACCGCGTGACGGAGATTCCCACCATCTGATTAGCGCAGTGGGCGGAATGCCGCTCGAAGCTCCTGGGAGAAGATTTCCGGCTGCTCCCATGCCGCAAAATGTCCCCCCTTTGGAGGGCGGTTGTAGTAAATCAGCTTGGGATAGGCTTTTTCTGTCCAACTCTTCGGGGCTTGATAGATCTCGTCCGGGAAGGCGCTCACGGCCACCGGGATGGAAACACCGCGGGGGTCGAAAAAGCCACCCTTATATTCCCAATAGAGACGAGCCGACGAGACGGCTGTCTTGGTTAACCAGTACAGTGTGATGTTTTCCAGAATGTCGTCTCGCGTCAGTCCCTCGGTCTGACCGTCGAAAACACGATCGATGAGCGCGCGACTGCTTGCATCGTGATCGAGGATCCAGGCGGCCAGGCCAACCGGCGAATCCTCAAGCGCGTACAGTGTCTGCGGACGCCCGGACATCTCCTGGGCGTATCCCAAGCCGTGTTTATAAAAGAAATCGAGTTGCTCCCAGGCGCGATCCTCGTCGGCTGACAGTGCATACGGTGGCGGGGCCCCTGTCTGCAGAGCCTTCTCAACGTCCGCTGGCACCGTGCCCGGCATGTTGGTGTGAATTCCCAGTAATTCCGGCGGCGCCTGTAGAGCCATCAACTCGGTAACAGAATTTCCCCAATCGCCGCCTTGGGCCACAAATCGCGCGTATCCAAGGCGCTTCATCAGCACCGTCCAGGCACGGGCAATGCGGTTGGGATCCCAGCCGACAGTGGTTGGCTTTTCTGAGAATCCATAGCCCGGCAGGGACGGAATGACTACGTCGAAAGCATCGTCCGCCGACCCACCGAAGGCAGTTGGGTCAGTGAGCGGGCCTATGACCTTCAACTGTTCAATGATCGATCCGGGCCATCCATGCGTGATGATGAGCGGCAGGGCGTTCGCGTGTTTCGAACGGACGTGAATGAAATGGATGTCGAGCCCATCGATGGTCGTAACGAATTGCGGCAGGGCGTTCAGCCTCGCCTCTACCTTGCGCCAGTTGTAATCATTCGCCCAATACTTCGCGAGCCTCTGCATTGTTGCGAGTTGAACGCCTTGCGTCGCGTCGCTGACCGTCTCCCGCTCAGGCCATCGAGTCGCAACGATGCGCCGGCGCAGATCGACGAGCTCCGCTTGAGGGACCTTGATCCGGAAAGAGCGAATGGATGTGTCGCCGGTGTTTGCATGCGGTTGTGTTGGCCCCGGGCTGCTATAGACAGCCTGAGCGTCGCTCGAAACGGCTAGTCCGAGAAGGCCGACCGCTCCTGCTGCAGCCGAAGTTGTGAGAAAGTTACGCCGGGTCGATACGAAGTTTTCGAGATGTGTCATGGTGTGTTCTCCTAGGAAAGACTGTGGTTGCACGCGTCCGGTCGTCCGAACCCCGCTGCACAGTTGCGATCACACCAGAAGCCCGGAGAGGAATCTATGGGGCTAAGGTATCAATCGAGACCTTCGGATGAGTTACCACACCGGATTTGATTTCGTGCAGCAAGCGGAGCAAACTGCCGAGTCTGGATGTTGCCCTGCAACGACGCGCATTCGCTGAGCTATTAGGGAGGCTGGTGCAGGAAGGGGAGCCCGCGCCGTCGACGAGCCGGAGGGCGGCTTAAGTTTGCCTGTATCGGCGATGAGAGGGCAGCTGCTTCCTCTTCATTCTTGAATCGGTATTCATAAATGGCCAGCGCAGACATGCACCACCGGCGCCCCGATTTCAGCATGGCTATCCTCTTTTCTAGAGACAACCTGCGGATTTAGCGTGACCCGCAGGCGAACATGCTGTCCCTTTGCCAAAAGCCCTGCTGAAATTTCTGTTGACATCGGCCCACAGAATAAGTTACGTTGCTCCCGAAAATGTAACCGGATTCAATTTGTATGCGGATTGGATAGCCACTTGGCGAACATGCTGAGTAGTTCGCCAAGGTTGAAGAGAAATCTCATCGATTCAATGTCTGACATACGAATTCGCGGCCCAAACAACGAAAAAGCTCGCAGATGAGCGATTTCGTCATTGAACGATTTGGTGTGACCCATACGCGTCGAATGCGTCGAGCGCACACTTCAAAGGTCAGGACGCAAGCGATGAAAGGAAATAATATGCTTCAACGCAAAACGATTAGCCCCTCGTTTGAGGCAGCCCGCAACGGATTCGCCTCTCGCCGGAATGAAACGATCAAGCGAACCACAATAATCGCTCTATTCACGATCCTCTTGACAACCTGCATGGCAGCTCAAAGTTCGACAACCTATCAGGGAACGGCCGCCGCCAACACACTCACGGGGACAGCGCACGTCGACACAACTTGTACGGGCTGTCCGAATGGGGTGAAGATTGGAGGGCTCGGTGCGAACGGAGCAAACGACAACGCGATCACGTTCAATAACATTTCCGCCTCTACATCCGGGAACTATAACCTCACTATCTTCGGCGTAGTGTCGGGCACAGAAAGCTACGGGCTTAGTGTTAACGGAGGCGCCCCGATAAATGTTCCTTTGACAGGCACATCTTGGACCACTCCGGCTGCCCCTGTAACGCTCACGATTCCACTCAATAGCGGAAGCGACAATACGATTACCTTTGGGAACTCCACCAACTGGTCGCCTGACGTGGTCTATATCGTGATCAGCCCGACACCCTACTGGGCATACAACTCCAACAATACCCTTTCGGGCGGAGCCATTGAAGCCACCTGTGCCGGTTGCCCGCAAGGGACAAAAGTTGGGAGCTTGGGCTACGGCGCCTCCGTCACCATTAATAACGTATATGCACCCACAGCGGGGAACTTCACATTGACCATTCTGGGATGCGTAAGTGGAACTGAAAGCTATCAGGTTACGGTCAACGGCGGTACGCCAATCACGGTCTCGCTGTCCGGCACTTCATGGACGTCTCCAGCGTCACCCGTGAACGTCACAATTCCGCTCACTCAAGGTGGCAGTAACACAATCAAATTCGGCAACGCAACGAACTGGTCCCCCGACGTCGTTTCCATAGGCATCGCACCAGTGGTATCAGGATCGAAACTGGCGGTCACTTCCTTCACGCCCATGTATGTGCCGATCACCGGCGGACAGCTTTCGTTTACTGGCTTAAACTTCACCTCGAACACTACTGTCACACTCGGTTCGGTTGCGGCCCCGGCGATCTCGTTTCAAAACTCCTCGCAGTTCACCGTGCCCGCACCGGCGAGCGCAACACTCGGACCTGTCAATGTCGTCGTTAGCTCGTCGGCGAACGGATCAAGCACCATCTCTCAGGGTTTGACCTATGTGGAACCGCCCGCGTGTCAGGGCACAACCTGCACGTATCAGTCGTGGGATCCGCAAAATACGCTAGCTGGCGGAGCAGCCGTAGCAGCCTGCGCCGGTTGTCCCTACGGGCTAAAGGTTGGGAATCTAGGCTACACGGGTAAAGTGACAATCAATAACATCTATGCCCCAACTGCCGGCAATTACACTCTGACTCTGGTTGGTTGCGAAGGATCTGGCACTCAAGACTATGCGGTCATCGTAAATGGAGGAACACCCATCAGTGTGCCCTTGACTGGAAGCAGTTGGACTTCTCCTGCGGCGCCAACGTCGATCGTAGTTGGGCTGGTGGCTGGGAACACCAATACGATTCAGTTAGGAAATGCTGGCGGGTACTCCCCAGATTCCGTTTCGATTGAGATCAGCCCCGCAGCTACCGGGTCGGTCATTACTGTCGCGTCGGTCAATCCGAATCAAGTTCCTTTGACTGGCGGTCAGGTCACGATTACAGGAACAAATTTCACACCGACCACTACCGTTACCTTCGGCGGGGTCGCTACCCCTCCGATTTCTTACACGAGTTCTACGAAGATTGCGGTAATGGCGCCGGCGCTCGCGACTGCGGGAGCCGTGGATGTTGTCTTGGACTCTACAAATGGTACGGCCACTCTATCAAAGGGAGAGACTTACGTTGAACCAACAGCGTGTCAGAGCGCAACTTGTGTGTATCAGGCCTGGGACCCAAAGAATACTTTGACGAGCCCAGCAGTAGTGGCCAAGTGCGATGGGTGCCCATATGGGCTGAAGGTCGGAAGTCTTGGCTACAACGGGGCTGTCACAATCAACAATGTTTATGCGCCCGCTGCGGGACAATACATTCTCACCATTGTCGGATGTGAGGGATCCGGAACCCAGAGCTACCAAGTTACTACCAATAGTGGAACACCGGTAACGATCCCCCTCACCGGCAACAACTGGTTTGTCGCAGCGCCTCCAGTGTCGACGATCATCACGCTCAATGCAGGCAGCAGCAACAAGATCGTGATTGGGAATGCCGCAAACTGGTCTCCAGACGTTGTCTACGTGGTGGTAAGCCCTGCAAATGTGATATCGAATCCGCCCTCACCGCAGTTGATCACCATGTCGAGTGGGCCCAATGAAGTGCAATACAATCTCAGCACCGGCTTGGCGACCTATTGGTATAACGGCGTCACAAAGATTGCTGAATTCTATAGCCAGGCCTACAACGGCGCGACGCTCTATCAGAGCACGTCGTCGTTGTATACTCGCGCGTCAAGCACGGGCGCGAACGGTGAAACCGATATTACGCTGACGCCATCGGACGGATCTCCCACCATGATCCAGAGGTTCACGTTGAGTAACAATCACTTCCTCGTTCAGGTTGAAATGGATGGCGCCAACGTCACCAGCAATCAAATGTCGCCTATTGTCGTGAATCAAACCGGTGCCGTGGATCTGGGAAGCTACACGAACACCATCTTCCTGACGGTTCCGTTCGACAATGATGACTGGACGACCTACAACGCCGCCCCGTCCAATGGGCTTTCGACCCTGAGCTATGAGGTAGGCGCCTTCTATGACAACACGAGTCGAAACGGGTTGGTTGTAGGTTCCGTGACGCACGATCAATGGAAGACCGGGATTGCGATCACGGGCAACAACAATAGGTTGGACGCCTTGTGGGCTTTCGGTGGTGCAAACGATCCATGGGATTCCCTGCCTCATGCAGCCGTATCCGGAACTGCGGTTAAGTCGCCGATCGTGATGGTCGGGTACTACACCGACTGGCGTACGGGGATGGAGGATTACGCCACAACAAATGCGCAATATGTTCCGAAGTTGAGCTGGACCGGCCCAACACCGATGGGAGCGGCCGCAAATGCGAACAATTCCAGCCTCAACCTTGCGAGCGTGGAAGCGGTCGAAAATTACTTTCACACGAGCCTGCCGAACTTCAACAACCAGGGTATTAGCTATTTCGATATGGACAGCCAGTGGACAGATCTTTCTGACTCAGACCTGGCGGCCTATGTATCGCATGCTCATAGCCAAGGGCAGAAAGCCGGCGTTTATTGGACGCCCTGGATCGTGTGGAGTTGGACGTCTTTATCGGGTCCCGTTGACGGCGCGCCAGACTATACGTTTGAACAGATCGTGATGAAAGACACAAACGGGAATCCTCTTCCCGCAGTGGATGGAGCCTACGCCGTCGATCCGACGCACCCAGGAACGATCGAAAGAATCGGCTTTTATGCAAACAAATTCAAGACGGCAGGCTTTGACTATATTAAGTTGGACTTTCTTGGCCATGGCATCCTTGAGGGCGGCTCGAACAACGGTGTCCACTACAACCCTGCGATACAGACGGGGGTGCAGGCCTACAACCAGGGAATGACCACTGTCTACCAACAACTCGGAACATCTATGTTCATTGATGAATCGATTGCGCCCATCTTCCCGTATCAATATGGACATGCACGGAGAGTTTCCTGTGATACTTACGGATCGATCTCCCAGACCAGCTACGAGATGAACTCGGCAAGCTATGGATGGTGGCTCGCGGGACGAGTTTATGCGTACAACGATCCAGACAATATTCGCTTGGAGGGATACACGTCGTATGAAAACAAAAGCCGGGTCACCTCGACGGCTATCGAAGGCTACATGCTCGATAGCGACGATGTGACAGACTCTGTCGCTCCAGGGTTGCTGCAAACGTGGCTGACCAATGCAAGCATCAACAGTCTTCCGGCGCTAGGCCTGAACTTCATTCCGGTAGAAGGAAATACAGGCACATCTCCAGTGAACGTACTCGTTGCGCAAAGTGGATCAACCTACTACCTCGCCGTATTCAATTACAACGGGAGCAGTTCAGCACAACAAGTCATTACGCTCAGTCGTGCCGGCCTCAGCAGCACAAACCAATACTCCGTTACAGACTTATGGTCGGGAGCCACATCGAAGGCCACCGGGACTCTCACGGTGAGTCTCAATCCGGCGGAAAGTACGATTTTGAAGCTGCAATAGTGCCAAACAAAGTGGCGAGGTCAGCCCATGTTTTCCACGGGACGACCTCGCCTAGCTCTCTATTTCAGAGCTCCCGAAAATCTATGAATTTTCCTGGAAATGCTGGTTGCGACAGGCGAAGCGAACTGCTGAGTCTGGGATGTTGCCTTTGCAAGAAGGCGCGTTCGTTGCGCAGTAAAGGGGAAAGGTGCAGGAAGGGGAACGTCTTCCTGCCGCGCAGCCGACGAGCGAGGGTCGGCCCTGGCGGGATGAGGGTGCAGGGAGAAACCAAAGCGGGTTCTCCCTGCCGTTTTTACAAGTGAGTTGTAGGGAGAGAGGCCGCAGGTTTGCTGACCTCTCCTTCGTCCGCGCTAGGCTGCTTTCTTGGGCTTAACCGCGACTTTCGCCACAGGCTTCGGTTCCTTCTTGGCTTTTTCTTTCGCGGCAAACTCCTGCTTCACCTTGAGGGCGATAGCGTCGGGATTTACTTTGTAGACCGCTGCCGCTTCCCTCAAAATGGTATTACTGTTGCCACGAGCGGCGGCGAGGACGATGGTCAACTCGATCACGATGCTTCCTAGTTTGCTCTCCTCCGCGCGACGAAGGTACGCGTTGAAGAGCTTGGGAACCGAGTCCCCATCCTTCGTTGACTTGATGCCATGCTGACGGGCGAGAGCGATGAGATGGTTTTCGTTGAGGAGTGCCGTCAGCCGTTCCGCCACAAATAACAGATCGCGCTTCAGCAACCGCACCGGAACCGCTGCGGTGATGGCCGCCAACGTTCTGACGCTGATGATGTAGCTGACGGCCTGTTCGCGCCGCTCCTTATCCTGCTGCGCTTTGTAGGAAGCATCGACTGCCGGTTTTTTTTCTTCGGGTGATGGACGGGGCAATCGTGCTGAGTGCAGACCTTGCGGAGTTCTCCCTTGTCGATTCCCTCGGAGACGATCGCTTCGGCGGTGTAGCGGCACGTCTTGAACTCCGGCGGCACCTTCCCATCTTTCGTATTCGGCTTTCCGGCGTAAATCTCAACGTACTTATTACGCGGAAGCGCGGCGCTACTTTCCTGATGCTGGCCATAGGATGTGGTGATCTGCACGAGCTTGGGCTTGGCGGCGAGAGTCTTGGCAACGTGTGCGTCCACCTTGGCGTGATAGCAGGTGGGGTCGGTACAAGCGTCCTGTTTCCCCAGTTCGGCAAACAGGAGTTTATTCCGGCCTGTCCGTTTAGGGCAGGTCACGCAACTTCCCGCAGCTGGCACAAGTTCGGCATCCCGTTTCTCGAAGGGTGCAAGCTCCAGGACGAGAAGGATATTCGACTCGATCCAGAATTGCAGGCTACGCACGGGAAGCAGAATGGGCTTCGGCTTTCGTCCACCACCGCTCCATTCCTCTTTGAAGCAAGCGGACAACGCCTTTTCCTGCTGTTCCGGCTGGAGCTTTGCCAGTAAGAGCGCATGGCCGACGCCGATCTCCTCGCGATAGAAGGCATCGACGACGTTCTGTGTTAGCTCCGTCAGTTTG
>Ga0302308_10004011_pt1 | contig 11645 bp, 10 predicted proteins | sample III_Palsa_E3_3_FD_200531 | JGI IMG/M metagenome (GOLD analysis project Ga0302308, IMG submission 200531) | Peat permafrost microbial communities from Stordalen Mire near Abisko, Sweden - III_Palsa_E3_3 | ecosystem: Environmental > Terrestrial > Soil > Palsa > Peat permafrost | place: Sweden... | reverse complement strand
CGGCGTCGAGAGGTGAGGGGGCGTCTGGTCTCGATCGATCAAGGAAGGTGTCAGGCACTTCGGGCACCTCAGTCGGTCCCCCGTTCTTACCAAACTTATCCCATCTTATCAGAATGGATGGTAATATAAACGAGATCAGGGAGGCTTTTATGCACGTGGCGCTCGGGCCCAGTCAGATTCCCTCGAACCCATACGCGGCGCAAACCTAATCTATGGTCTACCCACCCAAGAATTCCCTTCGGTCGGCGGACATTCATAACAGGAGGTCACGACTGTCTGTCGCGATCTATCGCGCCGCGGTGCCGGCGATAAGCTCTCGCCGTCGCCCGATCTTGGCCAGACTGCCGTAAGCGATCCCCTCCGCCAGCATGCGCAGGGAGGCCGCGTGCTCGATGTGCGTCGCGGTCCCGAACCAAATTTCCATGTTCGACGGGCGCAGGGTGGCAAGACATTGTTCCCGCACCGCGACGGAGCTTTTCGCGACCCCGCGGAAGCGGCTCGACAGCGCATCGAGATGGATGCCGCGTTCGTCCGCGGAAATTTGGGCGCCGAGATAAAACAGCAATGCGCTCAGCGCTCGCTGGCGCGGCCTGAAAAGCATGGAGTTGATATGTTTGGCTTCGGACAGCATCACGCCGCAAGTGGCGCAACGCGGTTGGACGTCGATCGCACGCTGCTCGATCGGCTCGATCGCCGCCGCGCAATTCCAGCACCGATCGTGCAGGCGGCAACCATGTTTGATACAGACCGCCATAGGACTGAACCGCCAGACCCGCCGGAAATACGGGCGCGGGTCGGTTTCAAGGCACTTCGGGCAGTATTGCAGGACCGGCAGTTCCCGGCCTTGACGATCGTGGCCCCTCCTCACGAGTAGGAATCGGCCGTCCTGCAGCAGAACTGATTCAGCGACGCTGGCTGGCGTGTCCTCGACCCCTTTGATGGTGGTCGAAAGCGTTCCGCCTGCGAGATGGGCAAACGACTGGCCGCTGAGTAGTGCGAGCCGCCGCAGCGTTGTCGGGGCGACATCGCGGTCGATGTCGTCAATTGCCCTGCCGAGTTCTTCGCCAGCGAATTCGCATGGCGGCACACCTGCCGCAACCGCCGTTCTCCAGAGCCAACTGGCGAATAATTCACCCGGAATTCGCTTGGGGCGTTGCGGCCACATGGTCGGACGGCGAGGAGTCTTGAGAGGCTCAAATTCCATGACACCCGGGGCGGTTGGCGCAGCGCCCCGCGATGGCGTTAGCAGTGCCCTGGACACCCTTGGCCCAAACCAAGTCCAGAGGCCGTCGCGGAGCACGGCGATCGGATCGAGACCGGAGGCCGCAGCTTGTCGCAGGAAACTCAGGATCATCGCCTTCGCGTGCGGGTCCGGCGTCGGCAACCAGGCCTCCACCGCTTCGACCAGCGAAGCCTCGGTTTCGGCGCGGCCGTCCTGGGGCTGCACGCTACAAATCCGGGCTTTGTGCGACGGCTTCGATTCGGTCCGGAGACGCGGCGCTGACACGGGCCAGCATGGATCGATCGATGCGTTCGTGACCGGTCCGAATGGCTTCCGCGGCCGCCCGCCTCAGCAGGCTCGCGATCCCTCCGATCAGCCCGCCGGCCGAGACGAAGATGCGCTGAGCCAGATCAGGATTGGTCAGCTCGGATTTCTGCCGCAGCGGCAGACGTTGCTCGAAAGTTGCGAGTAGCCTCGCGTACTCGGCATCTTCGAACTGCCAGCGCGGCAAAGTCGTAAGGTCGAAGCGATTGGCCAGCTGTTCATCCTGGCGCAGTACGTAGGCGATTTCCTTTGTGGCGAAACAGCCGAGCGATACACCGGTGTCTGAGCCCATGTTACGGAGTTCCACCAGCAGGCTACCGACGCCGGACCCCCGGATATTATGAAGGTCGTCGATCATCAGGAGTCTCAGCCCGACATCGCCCATCGCCCAATAGGTCTCTTTGCGTAGTTGCGCCGTCGTGCCGCGCTGACCGGGATTGCGGCCAAGCGTTTCCAGGATGGCCGCGAACAGCAAAGGGATCTTCGGGCCGTTCGGTGCCAGGATAAGTGCGACCGGCAATGTCGCGCGGTCGGCGGCCGGGTCCTCGGGCAGCGTGTGGCGGGCCAGGAAATGACGCGCGATAGCAGTCTTGCCGTTGTTGCTGGCCCCGACAATCAACAGATTGTCAGGGCGCATCCGGCGTTCGGAGCGAATGATCTGCTCAAGTTTTTCCTGAACCTCCAGTGCGCGGCCGTAGCCGATCCAGAGGTCTCGGTCGATGCAGGCAATGCGTTGCGCGTCGTCGAGCCGAAGCAAGCGGCGGGTGGCCGCGTCCAGGTGCGTTGCATCATCGGGCTTGCCCACTCAGAGCCGCTCAACGTCGGAAAAGGGCCTGATGTCGGCCCCCGCCCATGCCGGCTGTCGCGTGGGTATGACCGATTTATCCGTGGTTTCCCCCGTACCCTTTGACGTCGCACGCTCGCGAGCGCTTCGGTTTGCTTGAACCGGTCGCTCCGCCTTGCGGCGCGATGTCGTTGACTTGGCCCAGGCCACGGTAGCACGGATCTCGGCCAGATCGTCGAATAGGCGTTGCTCGGTTCGGTCGCGCGCCTTCGACCGACCAAAGGCTGCCCGGGCTGCGACGCTCTCGGCGAGGGTCATGTCCGGATGCGGAATGCGGTAGGGAACGGTGATGTAGTCGCCCGTGATTTCGTCGGCGACCCAGACCTGTTTCAAGCTACGAGGGTCGTAGACGACGACGCGCTCGACCCGTTTCTGGTTGTCGCGTTTCCATAGTGTCAGCAGATCGACCGAGCTGTAATCGACCCTGAAAGCCGAAAGCCGGAGCGGCTTAACGCCCGTTGCTCATACGGTAAGAAATCGAGCAGTAGGTCGGTGCGCAACCGGGGCGGAATGCGCTCAGCGTCGGGCAGTTCGGGCTGCCGATAGTAGGCGAGGTAGCGGTCGATCGGCCGCTCGCCGGTCGCGCTATGGGTGGTGTGATTGTAGCTGTCGATGGCAAGAGCGAGCACTCGTTCCAATTCCGGCAAGGTGAGGCAGGCCAGCTTGTCCGGTTCGCTCTCACCGCGCTCGTTGACGTTGCTGAACGTCGTCCCGGGCAGTTCGTGAACGATCTTCATCATCGTGCCGACCAGCCGCTCGATGTGGCCGTGCTGCTCGGGATGCCCCTTGGCTCGGACTTTGGTTTTGATCCCGTGCCGTTTTAGCCCGCGTTGAATTCCCCGCGCTTCGTTCTCTGGACCCTGGTCGTATTCCAGGATCGCCGGCTTTCCGTAGATCGGCCAATGGAGCCGACCGAGCTCCCTGCGCGTCAGCCAAGCATCTTTGGGCAGGCAAGCGTGCTCGAGGCAGATCGCGACGGTGACGGTGGACGCGCCGCTGCAAAGGGAACACGAGAAACCCAGGACCGCGCGGCTGTAGATGTCGATTGCGAAGGTGCCATTAGCCCGGCCGATGACCGTTCGATCGATCTCGCGCACCAGTCTTATGTCGCAGGGTGTGCTGTCCATTTGGACCCGATCCCAGGGGGCCATCGCTCCGGGGTGCGAACCCGTGAGCAGACGCATCGCCCGCGCTGTTTTCGGGCCTTCACGCCGGCAGGTCAGCCAGATTTGGTCCTGGTCTCGCACGCGGGCCTGGACGGTTCGATACGAAGGCGGCGATAGGTCTGCAGCTCGGCAACGACGGTCGATCTCACTGTGCAGGCTGGTAAGTGTCGGTCGACTCCCCTTGGCGTAATGTTGCTCGATTGCGTGCGCGATGATCGCCTCGATACCGGATCTCAGACGCTTGGCCTTTGGGCCGCTTCGCTTCGGCAAAAATCCGGCGATCTCGAACCCACTCGCTTCAGCTTCCCGCAGTATTTCCCAGACACGGCGGCGTCTGACGCCAAGTTCTTTTGCGGCGGCATCCACATTGGAACCGGTTCGCGTCGGAAGCTGAGCCAAGGCCACCAGGATGTCCCGGCGGCGGGAAGCCTCGGCCCATTGCGCGTCGGTGTAACTTCGTTCGTCAAAAGCGCGAGGGTGGCACGCGGTTTTCTCATCCGCCCGGAAGCTGACATGTGTGGGATCCGCGGAAACGGTTCCGCCTGTTTCGTTGCGGAGGAGCACCGCGTCCGGACCGAGCGGTCGCTCCACGCGCCAACGCTGACCAGCGTGTTCGACCTCCACTCCCGAAACCAAGCGTAGCTCCATGGCGCTGCCCGCTTTGTGGTGGCGGAAACCTACACCCGCATGGCGTTCGAGGGGAAGCGCGCCTTGTGTCACATTTCCACTCGCGCTTGTTTGGCACAGAGGTTTTTCTAGGCCGCCGGCTGGTTGTCTTCGACGGCAGCATCTATCCGGGGCCGAACGACAATCGGTGCGAGAAACTCGGTCTGCTGAAGACAGGCCTCGGCGCTGCGGGCGAGTTCGAGACTGGCGACGAGGGTGCTTGCGATGGCAACTCGAACACGCCGGGTGCGGTCGGGCTGATCCACCGACAGTTTCGGGACGAAGGCGAGCAGGTCACAGCCTTCCGGCAAATCTGCAAGCATGGTTCGCATTCTTGATGTCGCCTGCGCTGGCGTCCAGAGCATATGCCGGGGAGGGGGGCGATAAAATTCGGGTGGGCGCTTGCCGCTACTTTGCAGGATAGATAGGCAGGCCTCGAACAACGTTAGGAAGTTCGCCGTGATGGCAGGACCGGTCGGCGGCTCGGGGCGCCCCCGTTCAAACATGTCCCGACCAAGCTGCGGGCGTGTTTCAAGCCAAGCCGTGACGGATCTCACACGTTCCAGTTCGGCCAAACGGTCTGCCAGAGTGCGCGCGGCCCGCTGCGCCTCTTTCGCTTCCTCCAAGTCTTTAGGCACTAGCAGTCGAGATTTGAGCCAGGTCAGCCACGCAGCCATCACCAGCCAGTCTACCGCTCTTGCAAGGTCGATCCGGTCTGCCCCGGACACCGCGGCGAGGTATTGGTCGACCAGCGTCAGAATCGAGATTTGCGCAAGGTCGACCCGCTGCCGCCGCGCCAGGTCGAGCAGCAGTTCGAGGGGGCCTTCGAAACCTTCCAGCTGGAGTTCAAGGTCCTCGGGCGAAGAGGTGGCGTATTCATCCACGTCCGCAGGTTAGCTGGCCTGTATGGTTCGCCATAGGGGCTATAATGGGAGCGAGGGCGAAAACTGTCTTGCGCCGGGACGACGCGGCGGAGGGCGGGATTTGGGGCGATGATTATAAGACGGCATTCGCGATCAAGGGCGATGGCGATACGACGGCGGCAAACAGGTTGATCCCATAATGGGACCGTGGTATAGAGCCCTAAATGAGGATTATCGCCCGCCGTACCTTGCGGGAATTCACCCAGAGTCTTGCCGGTCACAAAAATCAGCCGGCCGTCACGGCCGCACTCGAGGCATGGTTCGACGAAGTAAGCAAGGCGACCTGGACGAGTTCCGCCGCTGTGAAGGAGCACTACGCCACAGCTAGCGTGGTCAGTGCAGAGAGGATCGTCTTCAACATCAAAGGCAACGATTATCGCCTTGTGGTGTCGGTTGATTTCGAGAAAGGCATTGTCTGGATCAAATGGATCGGCACCCACAAGGCGTATGACAGGATCGATGTGACGGAGATAGAGTATGGTAAATGAATTGAAGCCGATTCGCACCGAAGCGGATTACCAAGTGGCGCTCATTGAAGTTGAGCGCTTGTGGGGCGCTGAGAGTGGCACGCCGAATGGCGATCGGCTTGATGTACTGGCCACGCTGATAGACGTCTATGAGGCCAAGCACTTTCCGATGGACCCACCCGATCCGATCGAGGCGATTCGGTTCCGGATGGAGCAGCAAGGCATTACCCGTAAAGATCTTGAGCCGCTCATCGGCACGCGGGCGCGGGTGACGGAAGTGTTGAACCGCAAGCGCAGCTTGTCGATCGATATGATCCGCCGACTGCACAACAAGCTCGGCATTTCGGCTGACGTGCTGATCCAACCAACGCAGCATGGTGAAGCCGCTTGAATGAATCGAAGATTGGCGCTCTTGGTATGGCCGGTTTGAAGCGCCTCTACGACCACTGAAAGGTACCGTAAGATCGTCACCACGACTGACGTTACTCAACAGATTGCGATCCTGAGGGGAAGGCTGAGCGTGCTCGATCGGGAACGGTCGGAGATCGCCGCGCAATTGGGCAACTTGGAAGGTGTCCAGGCAATTGATGAAGTTGAACAACCGTCATCCCAGGTCGTCATTCGCGTTACAATGGCCTCTCCGACCGTCGACAAAATAGCGCTCTTCAAGTCGCTTTTTCGAGGGCGAGAAGAGGTATTTCCACGACGTTGGGAAAATCCGAAAACAGGGAAGGCGGGCTATTCACCCGTGTGTCGGAATGAGTGGGTTCGCGGAGTCTGTGGAAAGCCCGGCATCAAGTGCGGAGAATGCCCAAATCAGGCTTTCCTCCCGCTGGGTGACGATGTTCTCCGGTCCCATCTTACCGGGAAATCGGTCGGAAATTCGGCGGACTTCACCGCGGGCATTTATTCCATGCTGCCTGACGAAACGTGCTGGTTTCTTGCGGCCGATTTCGACAAAAAATCCTGGATGCGAGACGTTGCCGCGTTCCGCGACACCTCGCGGATGAAAGGCGTCCCCGTTGCCATCGAGCGTTCGCGTTCAGGCAATGGCGCTCACGCATGGATATTCTTCACCGAACCGGTTGCCGCCGCTGAGGCGCGCCGTCTGGGGACGCTCATCGTTACCGCGACGATGGATCGCTGCCCTGATATCGGTTTCGATTCATATGACCGATTTTTCCCCAGCCAGGACACCATGCCGGCAGGCGGGTTCGGCAACCTGATCGCCTTGCCACTTCAGAACCGACCGCGAGAGAATGGTAATAGCGTCTTTCTCGACGACGATTTCCGCCCTTACGAAGATCAGTGGGCTTATCTCTCAACGATTGAGCGCTTGTCGCCGCGCACATTGAATTCAATCGTGGCCGAAGCCGCGGCAGTCGGACAAATTATCGGGTTGCAGCTTCCATCGATGCAAGAGGATGACGAGCCGTGGGCGGCGTTGCCTTCCCGTCGGATCAAGGAACCAGTTATCAGCGGACTGCTTCCAAGCTCGGTCGAAGTCGTGTTGGGCAATCAGCTCTACATCGACCGGGTGGAATTCCCGCCGGCGCTGGTAAACCGGATCGCGCGGCTGGCGGCTTTCCAGAATCCGGAATTCTACGCAGCACAGGCCATGCGCCTGCCGACGTTCGGTAAACCGCGCATTGTCTCCTGCGCCGAGCTCTTTCCAAAGCATATCGCCCTTCCGAGGGGATGCCTCGACGATCTGTTGAGCGTTCTCGGTAAGTTGGGCATTGCGATCAAGCTACGTGATGAACGCCAGCAAGGTGCGTCTCTGGGGACAAAATTTCTCGGCGAACTGACGCCGGCGCAGGCCGACGCGGCCGCGGCGCTCCTGCAGCACGAGACCGGTGTTCTCGCCGCGACGACGGCGTTCGGCAAGACCGTAGTTGCCGCGAAAATGATCTCGGCGCGGGATCGGAACACTTTGGTGCTTGTTCATCGGCGGCAGCTGCTTGACCAATGGGTCGCGCGTCTTCAAGCTTTCCTGGATATTCCGCCAAATCAGATCGGTGTTATCCATGGTGCGAAAAAGAAGCCTACTGGACTCGTCGACGTTGCCCTGATGCAAAGCTTGGTGCGCAATGGCGTGGTTTCCGATCTGGTTGCTGATTACGGCCACGTGATTGTCGACGAATGCCACCATCTCTCCGCCGTGGGCTTCGAAGCCATCGCACGGGCGGCAAAGGCTCAATATTTCCTGGGGTTGTCCGCGACGGTGACGCGCAAAGATGGCCACCATCCGATCATCTTCATGCAATGTGGGCCGGTTCGCCATCTTGTCGATGCCAAGAAGCAAGCAGCAGCTCGGCCCTTCGACCATAAAGTCGTTTTCCGGCGCACTGAGTTCCGGATTGCCCGGAACAATCCCGATGAAAAGCCGACTATTCAGGAACTTTATGCGAAGTTGGCTCAAGACCAGGTGCGGAATGACCTCTTATTCGACGACATCCTAAGGTCGCTTGAAGCGGGCCGCTCGCCAGTGGTCATCACGGAACGCAAGGATCATCTCGATCTCATTGCCGGGCGCCTGTCAAAGTTTGCGAGGAACGTCATCGTTCTTCGTGGCGGCATGAACGCCGAGCAGTCGCGGACGGCAACCGAATTGCTGGCGACAACGGCAGATCATGAGGAGCGAGTCCTGGTCGCTACGGGTCGGTATCTCGGCGAAGGCTTCGATGATGCGCGGCTCGATACCTTGTTCCTGACCATGCCCATCTCATGGCGCGGAATTCTCGCGCAATATGCCGGTCGACTGCACCGCCTGCATGCAGCGAAACGCGAGGTTGTCATTTACGATTATGTCGATGTGAACGAACCGATGCTGGCGAAGATGGCGGTTAAACGAGAGGCTGGGTATCGGAGCCTTGGATATCGGGCCGTCCCGATCGGGGAATTCGATCTGGGGCGACCTCAGTAACAGGAGCACCGCCTCTTCGTTCCGCGGTCGAGAGTTGCGCGATCCGCCCGCTGTCGCGCTAAGTCGAGCAGCGGTTCGAGAAGCCTCGGAGGCCATTCGGCTGGAGTTGAGAGGCTTCGGCGTGCGGGCGACGCGGCATGATTCCGGAGCGCGCCGCGAAGCAGATTCGGGTTGGCGGCTTTCCTGTTGCGAACAGTGCACTCGGGAAGACTAGAGCGGATTCACGCAGGGTGTCCGTAGCCGCAATTTTGTAGATAATTGAAGCACTCGGTTGGACTGAAGGAGGACAACTTGAGTCCGATGGTGCGCCATAGGGTTTCGCGGGTTCGCGGCGCGGCCTTGCGAAGTAGGGCTTTCAGCTTGGCGAAGACGTGCTCGATCGGGTTGAAGTCATGCGAGTATGCGGGCAGCAGCATCAAGCTTGCGCCCCGCGCCTCGATGGCGGCGCGCGCAGCCTCGCTCTTGTGACTGCTCAGCCGGTCGGCGATGACGATCTGGCCTGGTTGCAGCGTCGGGACGAGAAACTGTTCTACCCAGGCCAGGAACGCCGGACCGTTGATTGGGCCGCTCAGCACCAGAGGCGCGATGATCCCGTCGTGGCGTAGGCCGGCCAGGAAAGTTGTTGTTTTCCAATGCCCGTAGGGCGCGGCCCCGATCAATCGCTGGCCCCGGAGACTGCGGCCGTAGAGGCGCGTCATATTTGTTTTGGCCCAGGTTTCATCCAGAAAGATCAGCTTGGTTACATCCAGCTTGGGTTGCAGTTCTTGCCAGAGGCGCCGGGCCTCGGCGACATCGGCGCGCATCTGTTCGGTCGCCCGGAGCGACTTTTTTTGAGCGTGAATCCCAACCGGGACAGAGTCTTCCAGATCGTCGTCAGTCCGGCCGTCACCCCATGCGTCTCGGCAAGCCATTCTTTGTGCTCGGCCAACGTGGCATCACTGGCCTGAGCCAGGCGATCGCGCAGAGCATCATGCAGATGAACCAGCTTGTGGGCCACCGGCGGTTTTTGGGGCCGTGGCGTGACCATCCCCGTGCGGGCGCGGCGCTGCCGGGCCTTGATGACATAGGACACGCTGACGCTAAGTCTTGCAGCCACCGCCCGCGCCGAAAGATGGTCCAGAGAAAGAACCCGATCACGCAAATCCTGCGCATATGTCTGACCACGACGCCAACCCATCGATCCCTCCGACATCAGTCGGAGACCTATGAATCACATCAAATCGCGTCGCTCAAAGAAAAAATGCGATTCCACCCTCGGCGGAACCGCTCTAAAAGTAATGCATAGTGCACTCCGGAACGCAAAATCCTGGTGCACTTGTTAAAGGATAACCCTCTGGTTTTCCAGGAAACTGAATGCAGTGCTGAACGCAGTACGACAATCGCGCCGCCGTCCGCCGCCGGCGCCGCCTTGGTCCTCTCCCTGGCCCGCGCCGCCGCCGCCGTCGCCCGCCTTGACCAAACCCTGGCGAACCACCCGCTGCGCCCCGCCTTCCTCTACCGCGCCCGGCTCGAAGCCGTCCGGCGTCAGGCTGCCCACGACGGCCAGGCGATCGACCCCTGGCACCTCGCCGCCCTCCTCGAAGGTCTCCATCTGCGGATGGAAGGTGCGCTGCGCATCATCGATCGCGGCGCCATCTTCGAGGCCGCCCGCCACGCCCTCACCTTGCATCAATGGCTGGTCAGCCCGGATTTTGATCAGGAAGGCGAAGTGCAGCGGGCGGAAAATGCCCTCGCCGCCGCCGGCAGCGGTCTCCCGCCGTTGCTTGCTGCCGGGATCGGCCTGCACCAATGGCTCGATGAAGGTGGCGAACGCGCGCCCATCCGGGCGGCGGCGGTTCGCTATTGGGGCCGACGTGGTGTGCTTCGGACCCCGATCCCGCTCACCGGTGCCGCCGCCCTGCGCGCGGACACACCTTGGGGGATCGAGGCCTGGTTGCCTCTGTTCCTCGACGCCGTCGCCATTGAGGCCGAGGACGGCCAGCAACTGCTGTTCGAACTGGAGCGCGCTTGGGTTACCTCCCGCCGCCAAATCGCCGGCCGTCGCAGCAATTCGCGGGCGGCGGCCGCGATCGACGTGCTGGCCGCCGCCCCGTTGCTCTCGGCCACCAGCCTCGCGGCTGGTTTGGGCATGGCGGTCAAGAACGCTGCGGCGCTGCTGGGCGAATTCTGCGCCGCCGGAATCGCGATTGAGGTGACCCATCGCTCCAAACGCAGGCTGTTTGGCCTGGCCGCCCTGGCGCCATTGCGTCACGAGGTAGCGCCTGCCAGGCGGCCCGAGCCGGGCCGCGGGCGGGGACGCCCGCCGCTCATTCCGCTCGGGGAACTCCTCGCGCCGGCAGCACCGCTCGCGCCGCTCCAGCCTGTCATCGCGCCCCTCGAACGGTTGGCCTTTGATTACAGCGATCTCGACCAATGGATGCAGAACGCCGATGATGCCATCAAGCAAACCCGCCGGGTGCTTGAACGGATCAAAGGCTGACGAGACACAAAGATACCGCCGGACGCGGTTATTCCGGTTTATTCCGGTGCATAAGCCGGTAGACAATCCGGTCTATTCCGGTATGTATTCGGGTATGATCAACACCGATACCATCCAGATCACGCCGGAACTGCTCGCTTTATTGAGCGAAATCGACGAATTCGCTCCTACGACTGGTCGTAGGAGCGCTCTCAGAAATGTCGGGGATGCGGTGGTTCTCGTCCATCCCCAATTTGCATCATGCAAACGATGCGCACCGCAAGGTGCCGCCGCCGCGACGCTTACTGTTGAAGTGAAGCAGCACAGTTTGAGTCCGATCGTGCGCCACAAGGTTTCGCGGGTTCGCGGTGCGGCCTTGCGGAGTAGGGCTTTCAGCTTTGCGAAGACTTGCTCGATCGGGTTGAAGTCGTGCGAGTATGCAGGCAGCAACATCAAACTTGCGCCGGTTGCCTCGATTGCGGCGCGCACGGCGTCGCTCTTGTGGCTGCTCAACCGGTCGGCGATGACGATCTGACCTGGCTGCAACGTCGGGACGAGAAACTGTTTTACCCAGGCCAGGAACGCCGGACCGTTGATTGGGCCGTTCAGCACCAGAGGGGCGATGATCCCGTCGTGGCGCAAGCCGGCC
>Ga0302308_10004010_pt1 | contig 11646 bp, 10 predicted proteins | sample III_Palsa_E3_3_FD_200531 | JGI IMG/M metagenome (GOLD analysis project Ga0302308, IMG submission 200531) | Peat permafrost microbial communities from Stordalen Mire near Abisko, Sweden - III_Palsa_E3_3 | ecosystem: Environmental > Terrestrial > Soil > Palsa > Peat permafrost | place: Sweden... | reverse complement strand
CGAAACTCTCCGCACCAACCAGGACAGCGAGGCATCACTTGCCCCCTTCAATTCCCACCGTTTCCCGCTTCCGCTCCTTCACCGATTCGCGCGCCACGGCCGCCAATCCCGTGCCGGTGCTGCAGGCCTACACCCGCGAATTCGGCGACACCTTCCGCTTCTACCTCGGCGGCATTAAAGAAGCCATTGTCACCATCGATCCGGCCGTCATCCAACACGTCCTCAAGACCAACGCAGAGAACTACAAGAAGTCCGACATCCAGGTAAAGCGCATGGGCCACTTCCTCGGCAAGGGCCTCCTCACCACCCATGGAGAAGCCTGGCGCACGCAGCGCCGCCTCATCCAAAAAGGTTTTGACCGCAAGCAGCTTGAAGCCCTGTCCGCCATCATGCAGGACTCGCTCACCGACTCGCTGCGCCAGTTCGACAGCCAGATCCACAACGGTCCCGTCGACATCTACCCTCACCTCATGAAGATGACCTTCGCCATGGTCGCGCGCTCGCTCTTCGGCGCCAACCTCAAAGACGAAGACATCGACCTCATCAGCCACACCATCTCCACTGTCCAGGAATTCATCGTCCGGCAAACGCTGCAGCCCTATCTGAATCCCTGGTTCGCTGCTACCGGCGAGCTACGCAAGCACGAAGAGATGCGCGCCAACGCCGACAAGGTTCTCCTCGCGTACATCCAGCAGCGCCGCCACGAAGACCCCGGTGCCGACCTTCTCCAGACCCTGATGGACGCCCGCTACACCGACGGCGAAGGCATGCCCGACTCCTTAGTCCTAAGCGAAAGCATGCAGCTTCTCGTCGCCGGCCACGAGACCTCCTCCAACTCACTCGCCTGGCTGCTCTACCTCCTCAGCACCCATCCCGAAACCCTCGACCGCGTCCGCCACGAGTTCGACGAGATCCTCCAAGGCGAGCCCCTCAACTACACCGCCGTCCCCAGGTTCGTCTTCACCACGCAAGTCATCAACGAAGCCCTCCGCCTCTACCCGCCCTTCTGGATGATCGATCGCGAAGCCATCGCGGAAGACCGCGTAGGCGACACCGTCATCCCCGCCGGCTCCACCGTCATCGTCTACGTCTACGGAGCCCACCACACGCCGCGCTACTGGACCAACCCCGAGACCTTCGATCCCGAGCGCTTTAGCAAGGCCAACGAAGCCTCGCATCCGCCTTTCACGTACGTCCCCTTCGGCGGCGGTCCCCGCGGCTGCATCGGCGGCAACTATGCCATGCTGCAAATCCTCATGATCCTAAGCACGCTGCTCCGCAAGTACGATCTCGAGTTACCCCCGGGCCAAAAAATCGAGCCCCGCGCGATGGTCATCCTCCGCCCCAAGAACGGCATCCGCATGTCCTTCACGGACACGGTACCAACCGAAGTAGCCGTCCCAGCCGGCTGCCCCTACTAACCACCTCATCCGCGCCCGAAGTTGAGGAAGCGAACGTCCACCTGTCCCCAAAGCAGTAGGCAATCGCGATAACGTATCCTCCCGGAATGAGCTCTAACCAGCCTCCGACGCAACCCATCGACACCACCCGCCGCCGCCTCCTCGCCGTCACCACCGCCGCCGGTCTCGGCAGCACGCTCTTCCCCGGAGCGTTACTCGCACTCGCCACCAACTCCTCAGCCGCACATTCCTCCGCACCAACCGACCTCCGCGGCTGGCCCGCCATCACGCCGGAGATGATCGAAGCCGCCGCAACCATCGCCGCCATCAAGCTCACCCCCGAGCAGATCAAGATGCTGCTCGACGACGTCCTCGGCGATCGCAACTCCGCGCTCCGCGTCCGCGAGCTGCATCTGCCCAACAGCGTGGCCCCCACCGCCGTCTTCAATCCCGTCCCGGCCGGAACCCCTGGCCCGCAACCCGCACCTCCGCGTCCCGTCATGCTCGGCCCCGCACCCTCGATCGCCGGCATTGCCGCGTCCGAGGAAGAGAAGATCGCCTTCGCCACGATTCGTCAGCTCGGCGAGCTGCTTCGCCACCACAAGCTCACCTCCGTCGAACTAACGAAGCTCTACCTCACGCGCCTCAACCGCTACGACCCCACGCTGCACTTCGTCATCACCCTCACCGAAGACCGCGCGCTCGCCCAAGCCGCCACCGCCGACCGCGAACTCGCCGCAGGCCATGATCGAGGCCCGCTGCACGGCATTCCCTGGGGAGCCAAAGACCTCCTCGCCGTCAAAGGCTACCCGACGACATGGGGTGCGGCAGGCTTCGAGAATCAGACCTTCGACGAAGACGCCGAAGTCGTCAAGCGTCTCGACGCAGCAGGCGCCGTGCTCATCGCCAAGCTCACCATGGGCGCGCTCGCGCAGGGCGACCTCTGGGGCTATCCCGAAGGCGCAAACAAGTCCGGCGCCCGCACCCGCAACCCGTGGAACCCCAAGCAGGGAAGCAGCGGCAGCTCGGCCGGCAGCGCCAGCGCAGCCTCCGCCGGCTGTGTCGGCTTCGCCATCGGCACAGAAACCCTCGGCAGCATCGAGTCGCCCAGCACACGCTGCGGCGTCACCGGCCTCCGTCCCAGCTTCGGCCTCGTCCCGCGCACCGGAGCCATGGCTCTCGTCTGGTCGATGGACAAGATTGGCTCCATCACGCGCTCGGTGGAAGATTGCGCTCTCGTCCTCAACGCAATCTACGGTCCCGACGGCCACGATCAAAGCGTCCAGCCCGCGCCCTTCCACGGCGATCTCACCGCCAGCATCCACACCCTTCGTGTCGGTTACATCGAGCCTGCATTCAAAGCACCCACGCAACAGCCCATGTCGCCCGAGGAGACCAAGTCCCTCACCGCCGCTGAGCTGAAGAAGCACGAACAGGAGCGCAGCGCCGACTTCGCACAGCGCACCTACGACCACCAGTTCGACGCGCGCGCACTCGACGTCCTGCGTAGCATGGGCATCCAGCTCACGCCTGTAGCGATGCCCAGCTTCCATTTCTCCGCTCTCCTAAACATCCTCGGAGCCGAAGCCGCCGCTGCCTTCGACGACCTCACCACCTCCGGCCGTGACGCGCTTCTCTCCGGCCAGAAGCCCTACGACTGGCCCAACGGCTTCCGCACCTCGCGCTTCCTCTCTGCAGTCGACTACATCCAGGCCGAGCGCGCCCGCTCCCTCGCACTCACCGCCATGCATCAACTCTTCGCCAACTTCGACGTCATCGTCACCCCCAGCGGAGGCACGCAACTCACCGCCACCAACCTCTGCGGCCAGCCCGCCGTCATCGTCCCCAATGGTTTCCGCGGCCCCGACGCCCCACCCTTTGCCCCCACCGCAGACGACGACTGGCCCGACTACGGTGGTCCCGGAACCCCCGTCTCCATCACCTTTCTCGCCCCCCTTTACCAGGACGCGAAAGCCGTCGCCCTAGCCCACGCCTATCAGCTCAAGACCGGCTTCCAGCTCCTCCACCCAAAGCTCACATGAGCAACTCTGCGCCATTCGTTACCTCTCGCGCGTCTCATAGAGACTGATGCCGCAGCGCGCCGCCACCGTCCTTCTTCTCCTCGCCGTCGCCTCCGCGCGCGCCCAAACCTTTACGCCCGAACACGCCCAGCCAGTCATGCCTCAAAGCCCACCAATGGTGATGTCCGCGCACACTCTCATCCAGGCCATCCAGCAGCACGGCACCTCCGGCACCAGCATCGAGCCCGCCACCACCCCCGTCCCCATGCTCATGACCGACCGCGGCGCCTGGCGACTCATGCTCCACGCGAATGTCTTCATCGCCAACACGCAACAGCAAGCCAACTCCCCCCGCAATCGCGACGCCTTCTTCTCCACCAACTGGTTCATGCCCATGGCCGAGCGAAATTTCGGCGCCAACGGACGCGGCGGCGAACTCACCCTCCGCACCATGTTCTCGCTCGAACCCGCCGCCATCGGCGGCCGCAACTACCCCGAGCTCTTCCAGCAGGGTGAAACCGCCTACGGCAATCCCATCGTCGACGGCCAGCACCCCCACGACTTCTTCATGGAAGTAGCCGCGCTCTACGACCTCCCTCTCTCGCCCCACACGCTGCTCAGCTTTTACGGCGCGCCCATCGGCGATCCAGCCATTGGACCCACGGCCTACCCGCATCGCCAGTCCGCCAGCGAAGACCCCATCGCTGCCCTCGGCCACCATCAGCAGGACTCCACGCACATCGCCTTCAACGTCCTCACCGGCGGCCTCACCTACCGCATCGCGCGCGTCGAGTTCTCCGGCTTCCACGGCGGCGAGCCCGACGAACATCGCTGGGCCTTCCAACCTAGCCCCAACGGGCACGCCATCGACTCCTACTCCACTCGTCTCACCATTAGCCCCAGCCCCGACCTCACCGGCCAATACTCCATCGCCCACATCACCAGCCCCGAAGCCCTCTACCCCGGCGAAAATCAGCAGCGCCAAACCGCCAGCATCATGTACCACCACACCGTCCACTCCAAAGCCGCCGCCCCCGCGCACCACATGAGCATGCCCGGCATGAACATGAGCGATATGACCGGCATGGACATGCACTCCACCCAGCAGGGAAGCGCCGCCCACTCCCCGCCGCCCATGCACATGGTCCCCGACCCGCGCACCGACCTCGCCACCACCTTCCTCTGGGGCCGTACCCGCTCGCTAACCGACAACAGCAAAGAGAACAGCTACCTGGCCGAAGCCCTCCTCCGCTTCGCCTCCACCAACTACATCTGGACGCGCATAGAAAACGCCGGCCGTTCCAACGAGCTCCTCCTAACCCCCGGCAGCCCGCTCCCGCCCAACTTCATCGAAGCCCCCATCGGCCACGTAGCCGCCTACACCTTCGGCTACGACCACGATCTCCCTCTAGGCCGCCACCTATTAGCCGCCCCCGGCGCGCAGCTAACGATCTACCGCACCCCCGAACTCCTCCGCCCCACCTACGGCAACACCCCCACCGCCGAAACCCTCTTCATCCGCTTCCGCCTCCGCTAAGGAAGTCGATAGAGCGTAAGCTTCAGCGGAGATCCAACCACAAACATCGAACCATCTGGCGAGAATGCCGTCCACGACTGCTCCTCTGCAAGCTCATCCGGCGTCACCTCGGTGATGGGTTCTCCTGTGTCCACCGAATAGATGACAAACTTCTCGTGCTTGATCGAGTGCATACCACTGAAGCTCGCAACCTGCAGAGCGAATCGCTTGCCGTTCTGCGACACCCCCGCATACGAAAACGCGTCCTTCAAGGCGAGCGTCCGAACGAGGTTGCCGTGGATGTCGATGATCAAGGGACTCTTGCATCCAGGCTCAAGAATCAGCTCATTGGTAAGAAACTGCGGTCGACCGCCGCACTTGCCGTGATACAGCAGATGATCACCCGAGGCGTCATAGTAGGTAACGAAAGCAACATCTTTCGGATAGTCGCGTATCCAGTGGACGTTATCGGTAACTACGCCGTTGTCATTCAAAGAGGTATCGACCAAACCGCTAGAAAATGGCTTGGTCACCTGCAATTTCACACCATCGATCAACTGGAATTCAGGCCATGCCCTGTTCCCAAGCGTAGAGCCATCCGGTGACATATTCTGAGCATTCAGGAAGCGGTGACCACTCGCGCTCGCCTCGAAGGTGCCAGCGTCTTTCAGATCAGCGGTCAATTGCAGTAGCTCACCCGAGCCAGAGGCAATTACGTGGCCGTCGCTCGTTGCAAAGATTCCACGCAGTCCAAAGCCGACAAGTTTGCGCGAATCCTTGATCTCACCAGTACGTATATCGAGAGAAAGAATCTCATCCACATCCTGCGGCCCTGCCGGGCCAAGATCCGAGGCCAGCACGATCCGATCTCCCGCAAACACCACACTTCGTGTCGCCGAGAAGATCGACCTCGTCTGCGAATCCACATGCGGCCCACTGACGGTCGCGCCAGTCGATCCGAACGTGACACCCATGACAGGCTCACTCTTAGTAAGCGGCCCGGCAGACCAAAGGCGCGTCGGCTCCGGTAGTTTCTGCCCCAGGCAAGATCCAGCAACGGCCAACAGCGCAAGACCTCGAATGAACTTGCGCATCCTAAGCCCCCTTCGCCAACTCCGCCTTCACCAACTCACTCACCAACTTCCCATCCGCCCGAGCCCCACTAGCCGCAATCTTCGCCTGCGCGGCCTTCATCACCAGGCCCATCTCCTTCGGCCCAGGCTTCGTCCCGCCATTCTCCGCGGTCACCTGCGCGACAGCGCTAGCCACCAGCGCGCGCAAATCGTCCTCGCTAGCGGACTTCGGCACGTAAGCCTCAATCAGCCCAATCTCCACCTGCTCCTTCGCCGCAAGCTCTGGCCGATTGCCCTTCGTAAACTGCTCAATCGACTCCCGCCGCTGCTTCAGCATCGTCGTCAAAATCGACTGCTCTTCCGCATCCGTCAGCGGCTCGCGCTTATCAATTTCCTTATTCTTCAGCGCAGACTTCACCATCCGCAGCGTGGTCAGCGTCTCCTGCTCACGCGCCTTCATCGCCGTCACAATATCCTTGCCCAGCTTCTCGCCAATCGCAGCCATGCTTCACTCTCCACCCACCATGCTACAAGCCCCCCGTCAGTAAAGGCTCAGTAAATCCCCGGAATCAGTCGCTTCGTCGTCCGGCTATACTCCACATACTCCGCGCCAAACGCCCCCGTAAGCGCAGCCTCTTCCACGTGAATGCGATACAGCAGCGCCGCCGCCGGCAGCACCACAATAATTGCCAACCCCAGCCAGTTGCGCGTATTCAAACCCATGGCCAGAAAGATCAGCATCATCCCCGTATACGACGGATGCCGCATCCATCGAAACAGCCCCGACTGGTTCAGCTTCTGCGTAGAGTGGATCGCAACGTTCGCGCTGAACGCCTTGCCCAGGGTATAAATCGCCGCCCACCGAATCGACAGTCCCAGCATCAGCAACCCCAGGCACACATACCGCAGCCAGTGTCCCGCATGAAACATCGCCGGCTGGTAAACCGCACCCACCCACGATCCGCCAAACATCGCGCCAAAGATCACCGTCCAAAGCACGATGAGCGATCCCCGGTCCTGCACCTCGCCGCCGCCGCGCCGCGTGCGTGTCACCACCAGCACCAGCACCTCGGTCAAAATCCAAGCCCAGTACAGCGTCTTCCAGATTAAATGAACGGTCATGCTGCAAGTCTCTCCTACCCGACCCTCGCCCACAAGCGAGAAACCTCCCCAAAATTCCCTGACAATCGTCATCCCATCCAAGCCGCTAAAATAAAAGCATGATCCGCAAGACACGTCTCTTCACGCCCGGTCCAACGCCCTTGCTTCCCGCCGCCCAGTTCGCCATGGCCGCGGCCGACATTCATCACCGCACCGCTGAATTCCGCGCGATGTACACCCGCGTCCTCGCCCAGCTCAAAGAATTCGTCGGCACCACCAACGACGTCATCCTCCTCTCCAGCTCCGGCACCGGCGCCATGGAGGCCTCGGTCTCCAACCTCACCTCGCCCGGCGACCGCGTCCTCATCCTCACCGCCGGAAAATTCGGCGAGCGCTGGTCCGGCATCTGCAAGGCCTTCGGCTGTCACGTCGACGTAGTCAGCGCGCCCTACGGCCAGACCTTCTCGCTAGACGAAGTCAAAGCCTCGCTGCACCTCGAAACCCGCGCCGTCTTCATGCAGGCCACCGAGACCTCCACCGGCGTCCGCCACTGCGTTCCCGCCATCGCCAAGCTGCTCAAGGACACCCACTCCGAAGCCCTCCTCATCGTCGACGCCATCACCGGCCTGGGCACCACGCACCTGGACATGGATTCGTGGGGAGTAGACGTCCTGGTCGGCGGATCCCAGAAAGCCGTCATGATTCCCCCCGGCCTAAGCTATCTCGCCATCAGCGACCGCGCCTGGGACCGCATGGAAGCCACCTACAACCCGCGCTACTACTTCGACCTCCGCAAAGAGCGCAAGAACGCCAAGCTCGGCGAGTCCGCCTACACCCCGGCCGTAGCCCTCATCGCGGCTCTAGGCGCAGCATTCGACTGGATCGCCGCACAAGGTGAAGGCTCCCTCGTAGAAGGCCGCAAGCGCCTCATCGAAAATGCCGAAACGGTAGCCGCGATGACCCGTGCCGCCATGATCGCGCTAGGCCTAAAGCTCTTCGCCCCCGATGCCTCCGGCGCCGCAGCCACCGCCGTCCTCGCCCCCGAAGGCGTAGACTCCGGCATCTTCGTCAAGGAACTAAAATCCCGTTTCGCCGCCATCATCACCAACGGCCAGGGCGAAATGAAGGGTCAGATCTTCCGCATAGCCCACCTCGGTTTCTTCGACTACATGGACACTATCGCCCTCATCGGTGCCCTCGAACAAGTAGTAGTGAAATCGATCCCGCAACTAAACGCAAAGTTCGGCGACGGCCTAATCGCCGCGCAAAAGCTCTACGCCGAACGCAGCCCTACAGCCGCCGCCGAAAACAAATGCCTCTGCGGCCGCGAACTAAGCCACTGCTCGCTCCAACACGACAGCGCAAAATAATTCCTGCGGCCTTCTACAACGAAAAGAGGCGGCCTTCGGGTCGCCTCTTTTCTTCGTCGCGTTCAACCTTCACTCCTTTGCAAGAATCTCTTGCAGGATGGCAGCGGCATCCTGCAAAGTCTTCAGCTCGCGCCCGCCAAGCCTCTCAATCCGATCCGCGAGCGGCCGTATGCGTCGGTTGCGCGATTCGATCATCAGCCGTTTCCCCTTCATCGTCGCTGAAAGATAAACGGTCCGGCGATCGTTCTTGTCCCTGACCTTCCTCACAAGACCCTGCTCTTCCAACGCGTTCACAATCCGCGTCATCGTAGGCGGACGCACCTGCTCCGCACCCGCCAGCTCGCCCAGCGTGATCGGCCCCGCAAACACAATCACCGAAAGCGCCGACAGCCGCGCCGAGTTCAAACCGCTCGACCCATCAGCCCTTCGCACGCTCCGAAGCAAGCCAATCGCCGCCGAGTGCAGCGCTTGCGCGGTAGCCTCCGAGTTCGTTCGTTTCTTCATTGACGCAATCTTCCGAAACCTATACTAATTAGTTAGCTAAGCTAACGATATACGGAGGCGGCTGTAGAAGACACAAAATCAACCGTACACTTGGAAGAGATCGCCCAGATCGCCCTCACCGTCCAGAATCTGGAAGAAGCCAAAAATCTTCTACCGCGACACTCTCGGCATGCGCTTCCTCTTCGACGCCGGCACCATGGCCTTCTTCCAATGCGGCCAGATCCGCCTGATGATAGGAACCTCGGACCAGCCCTCGTCCTCCAGCGGAACGATCGTCTACTTCCGCGTCCCCGACCTTCCATCCGTTTTCACCGACCTGAAAAGCAAAGACGTCGCTTTTGTGCAGGAGCCTCACCTGGTCGCCCGCATGAAGAGCCACGATCTCTGGCTGGCCTTCCTTAAAGATCCCGCAGGCAATACTCTAGGCCTCATGAGCGAAGTGATCAGAACAGCCGAGGAAGCTTGATGCGACTGATCTGGATCTACGGCCTTCCCGCCACCGGCAAGCACACCGTCGCGCAGTACCTCGCCACGCTCACCGGCTTCAAACTCTTCCACAACCACCTAGCCGTCGACCTCCTGCTCTCCGTATTCGACTTCGCCTCCCAACCCTTCGTCGACCTCCGCGAGCAAATCTGGCTCTCGGTCTTCGAGCAGGCCGCCGCCACCAACCTCCCCGGCCTCATCTTCACCTTCGCCCCCGAGCGCACGGTCCGCCCCACCTTCATCCCCGACGCCCTTGACGTCCTCGCCCACCACAACGCCACCGTAGACTTCATCGAACTCACCTGCCCGCTCCCGGACCTCAAGCAGCGCCTCGACAACCCCTCCCGCCAGCGCTTCCAAAAGCTAACCTCCACCACCCTCTTCGACCAGCTCCACGCCGACGGAGTCTTCGACGCCTCCCATATGCCCATCCCCCGCCTCACCATAGACACCAGCCTCCACACCCCCGAAGCCGCCGCCGCCCTCATCGCCCAGACCCTCAGCCTCTAACCACACCCGCGCTCCACATCCCGGCCCCGTTCTCCACCGAACGAGATCGAAAAACGCACCGCCCCTCCCCGTAAACTTATATCTATGGCCGCTCTAGCAATTCCGAACCCGAACGACGGCCTACCGTCCTCCATCCAGACCGAGGTCACCGTCCTCGGCGCCATGCTGCTCGACGCCGTCGCCATCACCGACGCCACCGCGAAGCTCCGCCCCGAAGACTTCGCCCTCGACTCCCACCAGCGCGTCTACCGCGTCATGGTCGACCTCCTCGCCCTCGGCCACGCGGTCGACCTCATCACCGTCATGGACGCCCTGACCAAGCGCCGCGAGCTCGACGCCATCGGCGGCGCAGCCTACCTCGCGTTCCTCACCGAGGGCATCCCGCGCAATCCCAACATCGAGTCCTACGTCCGCATCGTCAAGGACAAATCGCTCCTCCGCCAACTCCTCAGTATCTTCAACGAGGGCATGGCCGCCGCCGCCGACCAAACCGAAGACGCGACGAAAGTCCTCAACGACGTAGAAGTCCGCCTAGCCGAAGTAGCCGACAGCGCCATCCAGCGCGGCTTCTCCAACATCCCGGAAATCGTCGCCAGCTCCTTCGGCTCCATCGACGCCCTCTACGAGCAAGGCCGCGAAGTCACCGGCCTCGCCACCCACTACATCGAGTTCGACAAGATGACGAGCGGCCTCCAAAACTCCGAACTCATCATCATCGCCGCCCGCCCCTCCATGGGCAAGACCGCCTGGGCCATCAACATCGCGCAAAACTGCGCCGTCAAAGACAGCAAAGTGGTCGCCGTCTTCTCGCTGGAAATGAGCAAGGAATCCCTTCTCCGCCGCATGCTAGCCAGCGAAGCGATGGTCGGCTCCCGAAAATTACAAACCGGTTTCATCCCCCGCGAAGACAAGGGCAAGCTCATCGCCGCGCTCGACCGCCTCATGAACTCCAAGATGTTCATCGACGACACCCCCGGCATCACCCTCGCCGAGATGCGTGCCAAAGCCCGCCGCCTCCGCCAGCAGGAAGGCCGCCTCGACCTCATCGTCATCGACTACCTCCAGCTCATGACCGGCTCCTCCGGCAGCTCGCAGAAAAAATTCGAGAACCGCACCCAGGAAGTCAGCAGCATCTCGCGCGGCCTGAAAGCCCTCGCCAAGGAACTAGGCGTCCCAGTGGTAGCCCTCTCGCAACTCTCCCGCGGATCGGAGCAACGTACCGGCGACAAGAAGCCCCTGCTCTCCGACCTCCGCGAGTCAGGCTCCATCGAGCAGGACGCCGACGTCGTAGCCTTCATCCATCGCGAAGAGTATTACGACCGCGAGAACGAAGACATCAAGGGCCAGGCCGAGATCATCATCGCCAAGCAGCGCAACGGCCCCACCGGCACCGTGAAGCTAGCCTACCTCGCCGACTTCACCCGTTTCGAAAACCTCGACACCACCCACCTCGGCGACTCCGGCGGCGACGCCTACTAAACACCGACCCCCACTAAAATAATCCCCACTCCTGCCATCCTCCTGACACAATGCTGTCAGGAGCTTTCTCCTATCCTGCGACTGTACTTATTCCAGCCGCACAGGAGACACACCATGAGCAAGTTCGAAAGCAACGCAGTCACCTGGTTCGAAATCCCAACCACCGACTTCAACCGCGCCACTAAC
>Ga0302308_10004008_pt1 | contig 11652 bp, 11 predicted proteins | sample III_Palsa_E3_3_FD_200531 | JGI IMG/M metagenome (GOLD analysis project Ga0302308, IMG submission 200531) | Peat permafrost microbial communities from Stordalen Mire near Abisko, Sweden - III_Palsa_E3_3 | ecosystem: Environmental > Terrestrial > Soil > Palsa > Peat permafrost | place: Sweden... | reverse complement strand
CGGCACGGGCCAGCAGGATAAGCCCAGCTCCTTGTCGTACCGGGTGATCGTCGACCTGGAGGGCCTGCCGGAGCCGGATGATCCCGGCAGCGGGATGTCCTGCCTTGCGCAGCTCGTTGCCGTGCACACGCAGCACCAGCCCGAGCAGCGGCCGGTCCCCGAGGTGCCAGGCGATGCGCAGCGCCCGGCCGGTCCACCGCGCGGCGGTGGCCAGCCGCTCATCGGGCAGCAGGTGCCCCAGCGCGACCCCGAGCGACATCCGCGCCTGGGCCAGCAGGCTCATCGTCTCTGGTTCGGCGTTCCCGGCCGCGACGCGGGCCTCCAGCCGGGTGATCAGCGGCCACAGCTCGCTGACCGCCTCAGCGGCCCGGCCGCTTTGCCGGGCGATCTGGGCCAGCCGGATGACCGAGGTACCGAACGCGAGCATGGCGGCGAAGTCGGCGTCGTCCGGGTCGGCGATCCCGAGCACCTGCGGCGGGATGGCCAGCGTGCGTGCGATGTGTGCCAGCGTGCCCCGGTCGGTGAGGTTACGGCGGCCGGACTCGATCATCGAGATGTAGGTGCGGTCATAGCCCAGCATGTCCGCAAGCTGCTGCTGGGTCAGCGCGCATGCACGCCGGTACCTGCGCAAGAGCGTCCCCAGGTCCCCGCCGGCCCCGGCCCGTTCCGCCGCTGGCAGCCACGCCGCCGCGCCGACCGGACCCGCGCCGGGCACCGCCGCAGACGCGGGGAGCTGGCACGCCGGGCAGCGCGCCGGCCGGCCCGAGGGTGAGGCCGACGCTCCGCAGTGGCCGCAGCGTCCGTCCATACCCGCATACGCTACGGAGCTGCGTGCCCGTTCAGGCGGGCGAACCAGGCCGCGATCGACCGCTTATAACCCTCCGGCATGACCAGGCCGGGCACCTCGTCAGGTCCGAACAGCCCGGCCCGCTTGTGCTCGTAACTGACGACAGGGGGATCGGTGCTGATGAGGTGGCAGCCGTAGGTGACCACCACCACGTCCCGGCCCTCGCTGATGTGGTACTGCCAGCAGTCCAGCAGCGGCCCGGCCGTCACCTTCCAGCCGGCCTCCTCGCTGATCTCGCGCACCACGCAGTCGGCGGGGTCTTCCCCGAGTTCGAGTTTCCCGCCGGGCAGCTCCCACTCGGCCCGCTCGTTCTCCAGCAGCAGCACCTTCCCGGCCTGGACCGTCACGCCCTTGACCGACACCGGGAACGTGCGCCCGGCCTCACCCCGCACGGGCACGCTCGCACTCACCTGCCTGCTCAGCTCCTCCGGCCGCCGCACCTGACCCGACCCTACACCGCTGCTTACCGCACAAGTAGACCGGGCGTGACAGATTGTCACTAGTCATCGCAGTCAGCTGGCCGCACCCTGGTGGTAACAGCAGCATGAAGCCTCCGCAGGAGAAGCGATGGACACCTTCCGCGCATACCACGCCGACATCCTCGACCCCGCCCAGCAGCCGCGCGTCATCGCGCTGCTGCGTGAGCACGGCCTGGTGACCTTCACCGGGATCACCGACCGCACCGAGCTAGCCAGCGTGGCGGGGAGGCTGATGAGGATCCGGCCGCACCGTGACGCCGGGCCGGACGGGGTGACCGTGATCACCGATACCCAGACCATGGACCCCGGCTACGCCGCGTTCACCGACGCGGAGCTGATCCCGCACACCGACGGGACCAGCATGCCCGACCCGCCCGGCCTGCTCCTGCTCACCAGCCAGCAGCCCGCCAGCCACGGCGGGAACACCCTGCTCGCCGACGCCGCCCGCATCACCGCGACCCTCGCCGAGCAGCACCCCGCCGCCCTGCGAGCCCTCTGCGCACCACGCGCCGCCTACTTCGGAGCCGCGGGCGGCTACCTCGGCCCCGTCTGCGAACCGGCCGGCTCTGGACGCGCACGCGTCCGGCTCCGCCTCGACGACCTGGCCATGTTCTCCGCCGACGCCACCCCCCTGATCCCCCTGCTGCGTGCCGTCATCGCCCAGCACCAGCAGACCATCCACCTCGACGCCGGGCAGGGCCTGCTGGTCAGCAACACCCGCTGGCTTCACGGCCGTGACAGCTACACCGGCCCCCGCGTTATGCTCCGCATCCTTGGCGACCCCCTCCCCGGCACCGGCATCCAGCCCGGATTCCCCGCGCCGGCACTCAGTACACCCACCGCACGAGCAGCCTGACAAATACGCAGCCCCGGCCCCGCGGCCGGGACTGTAATTTCAATGGTGTAACTCCTGAGACGGAAGGAGACACCAGATGACTGACGTGACACAGGACCGGGACCAGGCCGGGGCCGGGCTCTCGGCGGCTGATGAGCAGGTGCTGCGCGAGCTGACCGAGCGGGCCCGGGCGGGCGGGCTGAAGCTGACCGGTGAGGGCGGGCTGCTTGGCAAGCTGACCAAGATGGTGATCGAGGGCGCCCTGGAAGGCGAGCTGGATGATCACCTCGGCTATGGCAAGCATGACCCGGAAGGCCGCGACGGCGGTAATTCCCGTAATGGCCGGCCGGCCAAGACGGTGCTCACCGATACGGGACCGGTGGAGATTTCGGTGCCTCGGGACCGGGATTCCAGTTTCGAGCCGAAAATCGTCGCCAGAAGGCAGCGGCGGCTGACCGGGGTCGATGACATGGTCATTTCCCTGTCCGCGAAAGGGCTGACCCACGGGGAAATCGCCGCGCACCTGGCCGAGGTCTACGGCGCCGAGGTCTCCAAGCAGACCATCACCACGATCACCGACCGGGTGATGGAAGGAATGGCGGAATGGCAGAGCCGGCCTCTCGATCCCGTTTACGCCGTCGTGTTCATCGACGCCATTAACGTGAAGATCCGCGAGGGTCAGGTCGCGAACCGGCCCGTCTACCTGGCCCTGGGCGTCACCGTAGACGGCGAGTGCGACATGCTGGGCCTGTGGGCCGGGGAGCACGGCGACGGCGAGGGAGCCAAGTTCTGGCTGCGGGTCCTGTCCGAGATCAAGAACCGCGGTGTCCGGGACGTCCTGATGGTGGTCTGCGACGGGCTGAAAGGCCTGCCGGACGCGGTCAATGCCGTGTGGGATAAAACCATCGTGCAAACATGTATCGTTCACTTGCTGCGGAATTCGTTCAAGTACGCGTCGAAGAAAGACTGGGGCGTGATCGCGAAAGAGCTCAAGCCGGTTTACACCGCCGCGTCCGAGTCTGAGGCGCTGGACCGGTTCGCCGAGTTCTCCGGGAAGTGGGAGAAGCGCTATCCCGCTATTATACGGCTGTGGGAGAATGCGTGGGCGGAATTCGTGCCGTTCCTGCGGTTCGACCGGGAAATACGGACGGTGATCTGCACCACCAACGCGATCGAGTCGATTAATGCCCGGCTGCGCCGCGCCGTGAACGCCCGCGGTCACTTCCCGACTGAGCAGGCTGCCCTGAAGTGCCTGTATCTGGCGATCAGGAGCCTGGACCCGACCGGGAAGGGCCGCCAGCGGTGGACCAGCCGGTGGAAGGCTGCCCTGAACGCCTTCGACATCACGTTTGACGGCCGCCTGAGCGCGGGACGTAAGTAACAAAAGTGAAAGAAGTTACACCGTTAAGTTGGCTCTGTCGCACTTTCGGGGGTAGCGGGTTGTGCTGATGTGTCACGATCGGTCATGATTGACGTGACAGAGCTTGTGAGGACTGTGTTTTCCGGATTGTCTGCCCTGGTCCTCGAGGATGTCGAGGACGCGGGCGACGTGATCTGCGTGCGGGCGAGGACCCGGGACGGGGCGGTGACCTGCCCGGGGTGCGGCGCCGGAACGGCCCGCGTGCACGAGTACCGCGAGCGGACGGCGGCGGATGTTCCCGCCGACGGCCGCCGCGTCCTGGTCCGGGTGCGGATCCGCCGGATGCGCTGCCCGGCGCTGGACTGCCAGGTGCAGACCTTCCGCGAGCAGGTCCCCGGCGTCCAGGAGCGTTACCAGCGGCGCATCTCGCGGCTGACGGCCCAGGTCAGCGCGGTGGCACGCGAATTAGCGGGCAGGGCCCCGGCGCGGCTGCTGCCGGCCCTGGGCATCATGTTCTCCCGGCATACCGCGCTGCGGGTCCTCCTGAAGATCCCCCTGCCCGGGATGACGGTGCCACGGGTGCCCGGGATCGATGACTTCGCGCTGCGCCGCGGCCTGGTCTATGCGACCGTGCTCATCGACGCCGAGACCGGGCGGCACGTCGACGTCGTCCCCGGCCGCACCGCCGACATCGCCGCAAAGTGGCTACGGGATCATCCCGGGGCCGAGATCGTGTGCCGTGACGGGTCGGGTGCTTACGGCGAGGCCGTCCGCCAGGCGCTGCCATCGGCGGTCCAGGTCAGTGACCGCTGGCACCTGTGGCACGGCCTCGGCGAGGCCGCCCGGAAGGAAGTCGCGGCGCACTGCGCCTGCTGGGCGAAGGGCATCCCGCTGCAGGACGGCAAGCGCGCCGCCACCACCGCCGAACGCTGGCAGCAGGTCCACGACCTGCGGGCCCGGAACGTCGGCCTGCTCGACTGCGCCCGCCGCCTGGGCCTGTCCCTCAACACCGTCAAGCGCTACGACCGGGCCAGCGAGCCCGGGCGGCTGCAGCGCGTCCCCGAAGTACCGGCCCACCCTCGTCGACCCCCACCGTGACTACCTCCGCAAGCGCCGGGCACAAGAGCCCGGCGTCCCGGTCCAGCAGCTGCTGCGCGAGATCCGCGAGCGCGGCTACCAGGGCAGCTCCAACCTCCTGGTCCGCTACATCAACCAGGGCCGCCTGGACAGCGACCGCCCGCACCTGTCACCCCGCCGGGCCGCCCGGATCCTGCTCACCAGGCCGGACCGCCTCACGGCCGGCCAGCACGAGACGCTCGCCGGGCTCACCGCCGCCTGCCCCGAGATGACCGCCTGACCAGCCTCATCACATCCTTCGCAGCCCTGCTAGCCGCCGACCCGGGCAACGACGCCAGGCTCCTGCAGTGGATCACCGACGCGCGCGCCGCCGATCTGCCCGACGTGCACTCATTCACCCTCGGCCTCGACCTGGACCTCCAGGCAGCCACGGCGGCGCTCACGATGCCGCACCACAACGGGCACACCGAGGGAGTGAACACCAAGACCAAGATGATCAAAAGGCAGATGTACGGACGCGCCGACTTCACCCTGCTGCGTCATCGCATTCTCCTCAGATGAGGCTACGCACCGTCACCCCCGAAAGTGCGACAGAGCCGTTAAGTTGACAGACCCCCGCGGGCCGTGGGTCTGTCAAGTTTTCGGTGTAACGGGTGTGTTTGGTGTTACTTTCGTCCCGCCGTGAGGCGGCCATCGAAGGTGATGTCGAAGGCGTTCAGGGCGGCCTTCCACCGGTTGGTCCAGCGTTTGCGGCCCTTCCCGGTCGGCCAAGCGGCCACAGCCGGACCGGGGGGCGGTCTGCGCGCCGGCCCGGGTACCTGGATCGCGTTGGTGATGATCTCGGCGACCAGCAGTTCAGCAGTGTCTTTCAGGCTGGTGAGCTGCCATTCCCACAGCTGTAATCGCGGTGTGCCAGTAGCCGCGTACGGTCTGGACGGGCATAGCCTTCGGTGTCGAGCTGGCGTAGCTGGCAGAAGACCCACCGTCGGCTCATGCCAGTAACCGTGATGAGGTCACGCGATCGCCTCGGGTCTTGCGCCAGGGCCTCCATGAGGCCCGGCTTCAAATGGTCTTCGTGCGTACGATTGCGTTGCCTGCGTTGATCTCGTAGCTGTTCACATGTAGGTTCCCAGGGAACTTTTCCAGTTGATCATGGTTGACGTGGGGTTTCCCCGGGAGTTTTCCAGTGGGTAGGGCTTGTTCTTACCTGGCTTGTTTTCCATTCTGGTGGCTGGTGTCAGGTTGCTGCGCGGGGTTCCGGAGTGATCGCGCGTGGCTCGGGGTGCCGCGTCCCCGCAGGGGGATGCCGAGGTTTTTGGCGCGGCGGGTCATGTAGGCAGTGCTGATGCCGAGCTCGGCGGCGATGTCGGGGAGGGTCCGGCGGCTGAGGACGTATTGCTGGTGCAGCCAGTTGCGGTCGATGTCGACGGGCGGGCGCGCTGGGCCTGAGCGGCGCGGGATGCCGTATTCGGCGAGGAGCCCGGAGATGAGTTTCCGTCCTGTTCCGAGCTGGTGGCTGAGCGGTCGAATGCTGAGCTTCTGGCCGTTGTAGAGGTCATCGAGCAGGAAGGCTGGCGGCTGCCAGGAGGCCGGCTCGCTGGTGATGCCGTGGCCGGCGGGCCTGTCGCGGGCGTAGTCGTCGAGACCGGTGACGAGGTCGGGGGTGAGGCGGGCCGGGAAGAAGGCGAGCCTGGCGCGTTCTTCGGGCGTGGTGATGGCGAAGGTCCGGGGGCCGAGGTCGGCGGGCATGCTGCTGAGGCGACCAAGAGCCATCGCCGGGCGGTGGTTCCGCGGGCGCGCCGGCCGGGGATGGCTCCGGCGGCACGGGAGATCTGGATCCAGTCGGGATCGGGGAGAAGGCTGCTGTAGTCGAGACGACGATGGCGCTGGTAATCGATTGGCGTGCCATGGTGGTCGAGGTGCGGGGCGAGGCGCTGGAGCGCGGTCAGGACGGCGGGCCAGCGCGGGTCGCGCTGGAGTCGCATCAGGAGCGGGGCAGCGGAAGCGTAAGTGATCGCGGTGCCGAGCTCGTGCGCGGCGCTGGTCAGGTTCTCCCGGTGGTCACGGTGAGGAACACGGCGGCCAGGCAGTGCCGCCGTGTTTGCGGGATGCTCCTGGCAGCGGCGGCATCAGCCGTACCGCGGCGGCGTTCGAGATCGATGACGTGATCGACCCGGCGGACACCCGCACCGTGCTCACCGACGTGCTCGCCCGGTTCACGGCCGGCGCCTGAACGCGCGGGCGACGGCGCGCTGTCCACCGCCGATTCACGCCCTGCCTCGCCGAACGCAGACGGTACTTCTGGCTCAGGCCGCGGTCGCGGCGTTCGCTGGTGTCCAGCCGATGGCGGGCGCGATGTGCCGGGCGATGGTGTCCAGGATGCGTGCGTTGTAGGCGACCCCGAGCTGGTTCGGTACGGTGAACAGCACCGTGTCGGCCGCGCGCACGGCCTCATCGGCCGCTAGCTCGGTGGCGATGCGGTCCGGTTCCCCGGCGAACGTCCGGCCGAAGCGGGACCGCACCCCTTCAAGCAGCCCGATCTGGTCATCATGTCCCTGCTCGCCGAAGTACACCCGGTCGATGTCCTCGGTGATCGGCAGGACGCTGCGCGACACCGATACGCGGGGCTCGCGGGTCCAGCCCTGCTCCGCCCACGCCTCACGGTACAGCCGGATCTGCTCGGCCTGAAGCTGATCGAACGGGACGCCGGTGTCTTCGGAAAGCAGCGTAGAGCTCTGCAGGTTCATCCCCATCTGGGCGGCCCACTGGCCGGTAGCGCGGGTGCCGGAACCCCACCAGATCCGATCGGCCAGGCCAGGGGACTGGGGCTGGACGGTCAGGCCGCCGCTGACGCCGGTCCGGGCCGGGTCGGTCCTGGCGACGACCGCGCCGCCGATCGCGGCCAGGAACGTCTGGGTCTTGCGCCGCGCGGCATCAGCATCGGTCTCCCCGTCGGCCGGCCGGTAGCCGAACGACTCCGCACCGCGAAGCACGGTCTCGGGCGAGCCCCGGCTGACTCCGAGCTGGAGCCGCCCGCCACTGATCAGATCCGCCGCCGCCGCCTCCTCCGCCATGTACAGCGGATTCTCGTACCGCATATCAATGACGGCGGTCCCGATCTCGATCCGGTTCGTCCTGGCCGCCATCGCGGACAGCAGCGGGAACGGCGAGGCGAGCTGCCGCTCGAAGTGGTGGACGCGGACGAACGCCCCGTCAACGCCGATCTCCTCGGCCGCCTGCGCCAGCTCTATCGTCTGCAGCAGCGCGTCGGCCGCGGTCCGGGTCTGCGAGCCGGAATCCGCACGCCAGTGACCGAAAGACAAGAACCCGATCCTCTTCATGGCCATGTCAGCGTTCACGACGCCACGCGGATTCCCGGCGGGCCGCCGGGTTGTTCATGAAAGCAGGCCCACGAAGAGAAGGTGATCGTGTCCGCGCCCGAGATAGCGTTCCAGCTGCTCGACGGGTCGCAGGCCGCCGCGCACGCGGACGAGCTGCAGGCCCTGCACGCCGAGGTGTACGCCGACCCGCCGTACCGACGCACCGAGGATGCCGCGCTGTTCGCCGGCCGTTTCCGGGTCCAGCGCCGCCAGCCTGGCTTCGTCCTCGCCGAGGCCCGCCAGGGCGCCTACCTGATCGGCTACGGGTCCGGGATGCCGCTCCGGCCGTCCACCTCGTGGTGGCGGGACCTCACCACCGTGCTGCCGGAGGAGGTCACCGCCGAGCATCCCGGCCGCACCTTCGCGCTGACCGAGCTGCTGGTGCGCGCGCCCTGGCGGCGGCAGGGCATCGCGCAGACCCTGCACGACCTCCTGCTGGCGAACCGGCCCGAGGAACGGGCCACCCTCACCGTCCTGCCCGCGGCCACCCCCGCGCAGCACGCGTTCCAGAAATGGGGCTGGCGCAAGGTCGCCCGGACACGCGAGGCCCGTCCCGGCTCGCCCGCATCCGACGTACTCCTCACCGCCCTCCCGGCGAGCCGCGAACTTTGACCGCACGGATGCTGACCCGCCTGGCTCAGCCGATGATGCGTTCCCCGATCGGCCCGAGGATGAGCATGGGGAAGTAGATGAGGCCGCCGACGATCACGATCACGCCGAGCAGGAACGCGACGAACGTCGGCCCGGCGGTGTCGAGGGTGGCTCTCGTCCGGGCGTGGACGCGTGCCCCGGCGAGTGAGCCGGCTATGGCCAGGCCCAGCACGATCGGCGCGAAACGCCCGATGAGCATGGCCAGGCCGAGAGTCGTGTCGTACCACGGCGTGTTGGCCGCCAGCCCGGCCAAGGCGGACCCGTTGTTGTTCGCTACCGAGGCGAAGGCGTAGGTGACCTCGGTCAGGCCGTGCAGGCCGGGGTTGAGGATCGACCTGGTCCCGGCCGAGATGACCAGGGACGTACTGCCCAGGACGAGGACCGTGACCGGGATGGCCAGCACGTACGCCAGCACGAGCTTCATCTGGGTGGCGCGGATCTTCTTGCCCAGGAACTCCGGGGTCCGGCCGACCATCAGCCCGGCGACGAAGACGGCGAGCAACGCGAGCACCAGGATCGAATAAAGCCCGCCTCCCTCCCCACCCGGACTGATCTCGCCGAGGAGAATGGCGACGAACGCCCCCGTCCCCCCGACCGGGGTGTAGCTGTCGAGCGCTGAATCGGTGGCGCCTGCCGTCGTTCCCATCGTCCCGACCGTCATCAGCGCGGAGCCCTCGGGACCGAACCGGGTCTCCTTGCCCTCCATGTTCCCGCCGGGATTCACGTTGCTCGCCACCTGGGACACCGACGCCGGCAGCAGCTGGTTGCCGTGCCGTTCGGCCTGCATGGAGATGGCGGTGTGGCCGACGAAGATGATGGCCATGACCGCGATGATGGCGTAGGCCTGCCGCGGCCTGCCGATGAGCCTGCCGAACATGAAGATGATGGCGAACGGCAGCACGATCACAAAAAGCAGGTCAAACATGTTCGTGAAGCCGGTCGGGTTCTCGAACGGGTGAGCGCCCCCGACGCCGTAGTAGCTGCCGCCGTTGGTGCCGAGCAGCTTGATGGCCTCCATCGAGGCCACCAGGCCACCGGGGATCTGCTGCGTCCCGTCCGCGAGCGTGGTGGCGGTGCGGAACCCGCTGAGGTTCTGCACCGCACCCTGGCTCACCATCACCAGCGCGCCGATGATCGACAGCGGCGCCAAGACGCGCACCAGGGACCTGGTGAAGTCCCGCCAGAAGTTGCCGACGGTGCGCGCCTTCCCGGCGATACCGCGGACGACGGCCAGCGCCACCGCGAGCCCGACGCCGGCCGCGGTGAACTGCGCGACCACCAGCCCGACCGTGTCCGCGAGGTAGCTGGCTTGCGTTTCCCCCTCGTACGCCTGCCAGTTAGTGCCGGTGATAAAACTGATAGCGGTGTTGAACGAAAGCAGAGGCGGCATTCCCGGGGCGTGGGTCGGGTTGCCCGGCAACACTCCCTGCAGCCGCAGGATGGCGTACAGAAGCAACGCAGAGACGAGCCCGAACGTCAGCACCGCCAGCGCGTAGGCTCGCCAGGTCCAGCTGCTCTCCGGGTCGACGCCCAGGGTTCGGTACACCAGGCGCTCGACCGGCAGGAACACCCGGTCCCCGGGGCCAGCGACACCGCCGTCCCGGAAAATCGCCGCCAGGTAACGACCGAGCAGAGGCGCGGCCACCGCGGTGACCGCGCCGATGAACAGCAGCTGTTCCCATCCCGAGATGCTCATCTCATTTCTCCCGCTCGCTTCATGCCGGGCCATCCAGGGCGAGGTTGATGTCGAGCACGTTGACCGAGGGTTCGCCGAGGAATCCCCACTCGCGGCCCTGCGTGTCACGATGCACGAGGGCGATCACCTGCTCCACCGGCAGATGCCGGGCGCGAGCGACCCGCGGCGCCTGGTCCAGGGCGTTCTGCACCGAGATATCGGGATCTAGCCCAGAGCCCGAGGCTGTCACCGCGTCGGCTGGCACCGGCGCGTTCGCCGCCATCCCGTTGAACGCCTGATAGGCGACGGCGCGCTCGGGGATGGTGTCCGGGTCGCAGACATAGCCGCCGTCAGCGGTTTTTGCGTACTTCTGGCCCGGTGCCGGGCTGTTCACCGGGTTTCCCTGCGGGTTGGTGGGGACGCAGGCCGGGTCGGCCTTGGTGGCGAACGGGTTGGCCGCCGACGGCTGTCCGTTCAGGCCCACCGTGTTGACGCCAGCGACGAACCCGATGAGCAGCGGGTTCGACGGCCCGAGGTTGGACGCGCCAGACGACGCGCCGTCATACCCGGTCCCCGCGTCCGACGGGCGCGGCTGGAAGTACTGGGGCAGCGGATTCCCCTTGCTGTCGGTGAACTCCTGCCCGAGCAGCGCCGAACCGGCCAGCTTGCCGTCCCGGTAGACCAGCGAGCCGTTCGCCTGCTTGTGGAACAAGAGCTGGGACAGGCCGGTGACGACCAGCGGGTAACCGAAGCCGAGCACCAGCGTCACGACGAGGAGCATCACGACGCTGGCGACGAGGTGCCGTCCGAAGATAGCGGAGCGCATGTCAGTGCAATCCGATCGCGGTCAGGACGATATCGATTCCCTTGATGAAGACGAACGGGGCGATGATCCCGCCGAAGCCGTAGATGATGCCGTTGCGCCGCAGGATGGCGGCGCCGTCGAGCGGCCGGAACTTGACTCCCCGCAGCGCGAGCGGGATCAGCGCCGGGATGATCAGGCCGTTGTAGATCACGGCCGCGAGGATGGCGGTGTGCGGGCTGTCCAGGTGCGTGATGTTCAGCACCCGCAGCTTCGGATACACCACGACGAACATGGCCGGGACGATCGCGAAGTACTTGGCGACGTCGTTGGCGATGGAGAAGGTGGTCAGCGAGCCGCGGGTGATCAGCAACTGCTTGGCGACCTCGACGACCTCGATCAGCTTGGTCGGGTTGGAGTCCAGGTCCACCATGTTGCCGGCTTCCTTGGCGGCCTGAGTCCCGCTGTTCATGGCCAGGCCGACATCGGCCTGTGCGAGCGCTGGCGCGTCGTTGGTGCCGTCGCCGGTCATCGCGACCATATGAC
>Ga0302308_10004007_pt1 | contig 11654 bp, 10 predicted proteins | sample III_Palsa_E3_3_FD_200531 | JGI IMG/M metagenome (GOLD analysis project Ga0302308, IMG submission 200531) | Peat permafrost microbial communities from Stordalen Mire near Abisko, Sweden - III_Palsa_E3_3 | ecosystem: Environmental > Terrestrial > Soil > Palsa > Peat permafrost | place: Sweden... | reverse complement strand
CCGCATCCGGCCGAAAATCCGGCGACGGCTGCTCGCACGCCTGAACAGGCCGAACGGGAACCGCGCGCACCGGCGGTCGGTGCGCAAGCCCAGCCGCAACAGCAAGCGCGCGCCGCAGAGAATCATCCACAGGAACCTCAGCAGGCACGCGCCGCGGAATTTCACCCGCCGGTGGCTCAACAGGCTCCGCGCGAGGAACCTCGCCCGCAGCCGCAAGCGCAACCTCGTCAGGAATATCATCCGCAGCAGGCCCAGCAGGCGCCGCGTCAGGAACCGCGTCCACAACCAGCACCGCGCCAGGAACCCCGCCCGCAGCAGGCGCAGCAGCCGCGGCCTGAACCGCGTCCGGCGCAGCAGGCTCAGCGGCCTCAACCGCATCCCGAGCAGCATTCGAACAGCGGCGGCCACGAGGAGCATCGCAAGGGCTAACAAGACGAAAGAACTGAACCGGACTAGCGGAATTAATCGGACACTCGGCAGTAAACGGACTAACGCCATTCACCGCCTTTAACCCCGCAGTCCCGCCGCCGCAAAACAAAAAGCCCACGCAGGATTATTTCTGCGTGGGCTTTTTATAACCGCGGCACGCCGCGAAAGCAGTGCGCAGTGAGAATCAAACTGCCATTGGCGCGGTCAACGGCTCGTGATGGCGATAACCAACCAGCGAGAAATCCGCCGGCTCGATCTTCTCGAGCCACTCGGGCTCATACACGCCGGTTTTCGCATAGTCCGGCACACGCTCGTCAATCGCCAGTTGCGGGCTCTCATACGGTTCACGTGTGAGTTGCCGTTGCAGCATATCGAGCTGGTTTTCGTAGATATGCGCGTCGCCGATGAAGTAGGTGAACCAGCGCGGCGTATAGCCCGTCAGCCGTCCCACCAGATGCAGCAGCGCTGCGCCCTCGGTCAGATTGAACGGCGTGCCGAGACCTACATCGTTGCTGCGGATGTACAGGCACAGCGAGATTTCGCGGCGCGCCGCGTTGGGCAGGAACTGATATAGCAGATGGCACGCCGGCAGCGCGATTTCTTCGAGCACGGCGGGGTTCCAGCCGTGAAACAGGATGCGCCGGTCGGCCGGGTTCTCCATGATCGTGTCGAGGCACTGCCGTAACTGGTCGATCGCCTTGTACAGCAGCACCTTGCGGCCGCCGTCTTCCTCGAACTCGGTGACGACCCGATAGCCGCGCCCGGTCGCATCCGCGATCCGTTCGCTCGCCGACGCATCCAGCACCTTGTACGCGGGCCATTTGCGCCATTGCACGCCATAGACGTCGCCCAGGTCGTCAGGACCCTCACGATACGGATTGGCCAGCCATTGCGGATTCTGATTGGCGTTCGCGTCCCACACCTTGCAGCCGAGATCGCGAAAATCCGCGGCGCTGCGCGACGCGCGCAGGAACCCGACCAGCTCGCCAATCGCCGATTTAAACGCCAGTTTTTTGGTGGTAACGGCGGGGAAACCCTGCTGGAGGTCGAAGCGCAGCATGGCGCCCGGCATGCTGATGGTGCGGATGCCGGTGCGGTTCTCCTGCCACGTGCCGGTGTCGAGAATCGAGCGGACGAGGTCGAGGTATTGTTTCATTCGGGTTCCTTCGGCCCGGCGCTGGACGCCTGGGCGTTTTTACGTCAAAACCCGATTCTAGCAAGCGAAGCCGGCTAACGTCCCACTGAGGTCCCACTGAGGTCGCGTTCAGTCAGATATGCGGCACTGAAACCGGCTCGCCATGCGGCACGATCGGCTCGCCTTCCATATGGCGCATCCCGTGCGCGCACAGCAGACGGTACAGCGTCACCCGCGAGATGCCCAGTTCCTGCGCCGCGTCGCCGAGACGGCCGCGATGACGCAGCAACGCCAGTTCGATAGCCTGACGCTCCGCCGCTTCGCGAGCCTGCGCAAGCGATACCGGCACGATCTCCACATACTCCGCCAGCTCGAGATCGCGGGCAGTGATCGCGCGCCCTTCCGACATCACGATCGCACGCCGCACCCGGTTGATCAGTTCGCGCACGTTGCCCGGCCAGCTGTAGTTGTGCAGCGCTGCGATCGCGTCGGGCGCGAAGCCGCGCAAACGGCGGCTTGCATCCTTTTTGAAGCGGTCCAGCATGTGTCGCGCAAGTAGTTCGATATCCTTACCACGTGCACGCAACGGCGGTTCGTCGATTTGCAGTACGCACAGACGGTGGTAAAGGTCCGAGCGGAAACGCCCTTCGATCATCGCTGCGTTCATATCGACGTGGGTGGCCGAGATGATGCGCACATCGACGTCGATCGCGCCGTGGCCGCCGAGGCGCTCCACCTTGCGCTCCTGCAGGAAGCGCAGCAGGCTCGCCTGGCTCTCAAGCGGCAGATCGCCGATTTCATCGAGGAACAGGGTGCCGCCATTCGCCGCTTCGACCCGGCCGATCTTGCGTTGATTAGCCCCCGTAAACGCGCCGCGCTCATAGCCAAACAGTTCGGACTGCAGCAGATGCGGCGGAATTGCGCCGCAGTTGATCGGCACAAACGGCGCGCTACGGCGCGAGGAGCGCTCGTGGATCGCCACTGCGGTCAGTTCCTTGCCGGTGCCGGATTCGCCCGAGATAAACACCGGGGCATCGGTCATCGCAACCTTGCGGATGGAGCGGAACAGCGCGAGCATGGCGTCGCATGAGCCGACCATTTCGCCTTCGGTACCGCTCGGCGTGCCGTCGTTTGAAGCGGGTTCCCCAAGCGAGATCATGCCGTACGCGTGGCCCACCGAGTCGACAATCCTGTCGCCCGAATAAGGCACCGTCACGTAATCGAAACAGTAGTCGCGCACCAACCGGCGCAGCGCTGCGTCCTGCAATTGCCCGGGCATGGTCGCGGCGACCCAGCCCACGTTCGGCATCGTCAGGCATGATTCGAACGCAGCAATCTCGTGCTGCTGGAAATGACTCGACAGGTCGAGCAAACCGCCCGCTGCCATTCCGGCGCGAACGGCACGGCGTACGTCGCGCGCCGAACCGACGACTTCGACGTTCCAGCCCCGTTGGTGAAACCTGGTATTCAATTCCGCGCTAGGGTCACGCGAAACGTAAATCAGTTGCCGCGTTGCGGGTTCCATTATTCAGATCCTCTCGTCAACGAACGTTAAGGATGACGGCACGCGCCTGAACTTGTTTCAGACACATTGACTCAGCTCGGGATTCGCACGTAGCAAATACCGAACGGCCATTCCATTCCGTGCGGACAGCTGATCCCCGAAAAGCGGCGTGTGTGATTGAGACGGCCCAGCTTCAGGCTTTTTTTAAATGTGACTCTGTTTTCGAGAGCTTACTATACGCGCGCCGCTTCGAAAACAAATATGCGAATTTAATCGTGCCCTCTGCCGCCCAGCAAGGCTGGACGGGCATTGCACAAGTCTGAACATTTTGAATAAAACGTTTCCAGACTCGATGGCTACGTATCTACCCTGAGCCTTTAGGCATGGGCCTCAAATGCGAATTATCGGTATTTCCTGCCGCCCGTTTCAGGGCTGAAACATTTTTGCCTCCTTTTTGCCTGGCGGCTCTGCACAGCCTGGCCTGCACCCAATTGCATCAACGGATTGCGCCTCATGGCACATGTTTCGCTAAAAGTCTCGCACCAAGGAGACACACCATGCGACTCGCTTTCCGCATCGACCTGCGCCACATCCGTCGGCCCGCAGCAATATGCGCCGCGCTGCTACTCGCAGCGCTGCCCCCAAGCGTCAACGCACAGCAACCCCTCACCGCCAGCTCTCCCGATACCGGGTCCGTCACCCTCGCGAGCGTGATGCCCGCAGCGGTGGCGGCCCCGGATACCCCGGTTGGCGACACAGCGGATGCCGCAACTACCTCAGCAAATACCACGGCAACTACCTCAGCAAATACCTCAACCGATCCCTCAGCCAATACCGCGAATACCGCTGCGCCCGTTAGCGATCTCGCAGGCGACCCGCTGAGCATTCCGGTCGCCGCAGCCACGACCAGTGATCTCGCGCTGGACGATCAGGCGTTGTCGCAGCAACGCGGCGGTTTCGGCGGGATGCTGATGGTGGCCGCGACGCCACAGCAGATGTCCGGCGGCAACGGCGGCAACCACGTGACGCTGTGGGACGAAATCGCCCCGCCGTCGCCGATGCCGATTCCCGTCGATGTGGCCCGCTCGGCCCAAGGCAACGTCACGACCTATCAGCGCAACTAGTTGAGCGACGTGCGTCCGCACCCCGCCAGCAAGGAACCGACATGAACGCCTCAACCCAGATGACCCGCCAGCCCCGCCCCGGCAACTCCCGCACCGCGCTCGTCTGCGTGCTGGTGAGCGGCTTCGCGGCCGGCGCCGCGACTCCGGCCGCCGCGCAGGTAGCCGATGCTCCTGGCAACCTGATCATCCAGACCACGGTCACGCCGCGCGACGCGTTCGTGCCGGTGCCGAAGGCGGATGACCCGATCGCCGTGCAGGTCCAGACGTTCCCCACCGGCGCCTTCGATTCGGCGATGGGCGCGATGGTGAGCGACACCGACCTGACCAGGGCGCACGGCACTTCCGGCGTCGCCGGCAGCAGCTTCATGCCGGCGCTGGTCGGCGCCAACGGGATCGAACATCTGCTCGCCGGCAACGGCACGGTTGCCGGCAGCGGCATCCCGGTCGGAGCCGGCGCCAGCCTCGGCGGCATCGGCGGAATCGGCGGCTCGATTGCACAAACAGTCACTGGCGCGCTTGCACCGCTCGGCGCAGCGATGGGAGCAATGAAATGAAAGCGACGCGCGTCCCGTTCATGAACACCTTGCCGTCACGCCAGCCCCTGTTGCGTCCAATGATCGCCCTCGCGCTGCTCGGCTGCGTCAGCTTCGCCGCTCAGGCGCAAGGGGTGCCAACCCAGTTGACCGATCTGCAATCGCTGATCGGCAGCGGCGTGGCGAACGGCGCCACGGGCGTCGTCGCGATCAACGAGGCTGCGGGCCTCGACAACGCACAAGCCAATCAGGGCGTGATTACGAACGGACTAGTGCCGTTCAACCTGATCAGCAGCTCGCAGAGCGCGTCGACGAATGCGAAGACGACGGCCGCGCGCAGCGATATCGGCAGTAACGCATTTTCAAACACCTCTGGCCTTATCGAAGTGAATCAGTCGGCGGGTGTAGGGAATCTTCAGCGGAACAGCGCCTTGATCGGTGCGGCTCCGGTTGAAGGGGAGATCGTAGCGGATGGGGTGCTATCCGCTACGACCGCCAAAAACGGCGGTTCGGTTGGTTCTGGTCAAAACCACGACGCACGCGAGGTATCCATCGGTTCGGATGCGCTCAAGAACGTGAGTGGAATCGTCCAGATCAACCAGGCAGCCGGTACAGGCAATGTCAGTTCAAACAGTTTTGTGCTCCGTCCCCCGGCGGGCACCTTTTTCTAACGAGCCACACCCTTTATCGGAGCGTCATCATGAAGCGCACTCTCATTGCAGCGGCTGTTCTGTCGACGTTGGCAGCCAGCTCGGCCTACGCAGAATGCACGGCCGGCTGCGACCCGGCTGAGCTGTTTACCGCAACCGACATCTACACCGACATCGGCGAATTCGGCTTCATCCAGCTGCGCGGCCGCGTCGACGTCAACAGCAGCTCGGGCGCCACCGTCAACAACACGCAGAACGTCAGCATCACTGGCGTGAACATGAAGACGCCGCCGCAGAGCTATACCTCCGGCAACGTGACGACCGCCGTCAATACGTCGGACACCTGGAACAACGCAAGCGGCGGCGGCAGCGGCTGGGGCGAAAGCCAGTCGTACAAAGCCAGCGCCTACCAGTACAACAAGACCAACACCCAGACGCAAACTGCGTCGTCCAGCGCCGGCTTTGTCGCAGGCGGCGGCTTCTCGACAGGCATCGCAGCAGCCTATCAAGGCTCCAGCTACCTGAACACGCATGCCTCCGCGAACGGCGTCCTCGCCGCCGGCTTTATCGCCGGTCTCGGTGGTGGCGGTGGCGTGATCTTCGGCGGACTCGCAGCAGGCTTTGCAGCAGCGCTTAACACGCACGAATCCGACAACTTCGGCGGCAGCGTCGCAGCCGCGGCAGCGGGCTACGGCGTGGCTTACGGCGGCTACGAAGCAGGCAGCATGAGCACGGCCACGCAGACCTACAGCGGCAGCGGCAGCAAGGAATCCGCCAGCGTCTCGGAAGGCAGCCACGCTTATGGCTGGACGCATAACTACTCCGACAGCGCCGGTTCTGTAACGGTGACGGGCAGCGTGACGCAGCACATCAACACCGAAACGCCGACGACGATGTCGGCCGGCATCGGCGACAACGCGCTGACCACCACAAGCGGCAATGTCGGCGTCAACATCGCGACTGGCATCGACAACGCGCAGTCCAACGATGCCGCCCTGTCGAACATGGATGTAGGTCCGGTATTCGGCACCGCGCAGATCTACTCGACGCAGGCATCGAGCGGCAACGCCAAAGTGGGTGACTTCAACTTCGTCTCCTCCGTTGGTGCAGGCGCTCTCGCGGACGCAACCGGCAACATCGGCGTGAACGTGGCATCGGGTCTGGGCAACGTGCAGAACAACAGCCTCGCCGCTTCGGCCACGACGACCAGCGCCAGCAACCGCTCGAGCGGCGGCGAAGCGATCGCCAGCGACCAGAACTGCCAGACCGCAGACGCAATCGTGAACGGCCAGTTCACCGGTTCGGCCACGCTCGGCGCCGGCGCTCTCGCCAACGCAACAGGCAACATCGGCGTGAACATCGCGTCGGGGGTAGGCAACCTGCAACACAACGGCCTCGCAGTCGCCAGCGTGTCGCACTAGTAACAAGAGCATCAACGCAGGAAGACAACGGTCAGCCTTCGGGCTGGCCGACTGTCTCCGCAGGGGGAATGACCATGTTCGGGGTGAGCAGGGTAACGCATTGTCTCTTTCTGGCACTGTTCGCCGGACTTGGGCTGTCACAGCCGGGTCACGCCCAGAGCGCGCTCAACATGAACGCCGCTGCGGGTGTGCCGTTCGACATGAACGTGCATTCGATCCGCGATCTTCGCTACAACCACATCGTCTCCCAGCGCTACGACTATAGCTGCGGCTCGGCTGCGCTCGCTACGTTGCTGAAGTTCGGCTACGGCATCGATATTCCGGAAAGCGAAATGATCCGCCGCATGATGGTTTTCTCGAAACCGGAAGTGGTGGTGAAAAACGGCTTCTCGATGCTCGACATGAAAAAATTCGTCGAGACGATCGGCCTGCGTGGCCGCGGCTTCCGGGTCGCGCCCGAAGCGCTCTACCACCTGCAGATCCCCGTGATCGTACTGATGAACAGCGACGGCTACGAACACTTCGTGATCGTCAAGCACGCGGAAAATGGCCGCATCTTCGTGGCCGACCCTGCGTTGGGTAACCGCATCGTCATGGAAAACGACTTCGTCTCGAAGTGGAACGGCCTCGTGTTCGCGGTCGTCGGCAAGCCATTTATGGAGGATTCTCCGCTCTTGCAAGGTAACGAGTCGCTCGCGCTGAAGCTGCGCCAACGTGCGCTGGAAGACGGTACGGCAGCGACTCCCTTTGTTGAATATGGGCTGATCAAGGCAGAGTTGTTCTGACTCGTCATGGAACGAAACCTAATCACTATCGGCTGCGCGTTGTGTTTCGCAACGTGTGGTCTTGCGTCCGTCGCCCAGGCTGCCGAGGCGACGGTCCCCTCTATCGTTGAAGATGTCGCCGCCGTCAATCTGCAACCTGTCGACGACGACGTCCTCGCATCGCAAAGCGGCAAAGGCATCGGCGGCGACGTCATCTCCGGCGTCGTCGTGAACCTGCTGTCGCAGTGGAATCTGCCGAACGGCACCACCGCCCTCGCGCAGGGCGCACTTTCGATCGTGACCAACGCGCTCAACCAGACGAACGTCCAGGTCAGCTCGAACGCGATCGTCATCGGTCCGAACACCCCTGCAGGCAGCGGGGCCAATCCCAACGCGAGCGCCACGGGCGGTCAAAACGCCACGGTCAACGGCGTCTCGCAGATCACCCAGGTTGCCGGCAACGGCAACAACGGCACCAACCAGGCGGTGATCGACTTCAACTCGCCGGCAAGCACCCTGTCTACCGGCGCGTTTAACAACCAGACCTCAGCCTCCGCGAGCAACGCGAGTGGCTCCGTGAAAGCCGGCGTCACGTTCGGCAACGGCGGCATGTCGATCGCACTGCAAACGCCGGCGGGCATCGCCACGCAAACCATCGCGCCGGGTACTTCACAACAAGCCGGCATGATCTCCCAGCTACTCCAGATTGCAGGCAATAACCAGCAAGTCGCCAACGCGCTGCAACTGCATTTGCAGACGCAACAGATGTCGGCGTCGATGCTCCGCCAACTCGGCGTATTACAAGCACTGCAAAACACAGTGAGGAGATAAAAACGGGCCGCCACCCGATAAAAAATGTAGGAAAACGAAGTATCAGAGCGGCCGCGCGAAGCACATGGAGATATGCGACGCGCGGTCAGAATACCGGGGGAGCACAAAATGATGAGATTCTCAACGACCGGGGCACCGCGCGTGATGTTAGCGGCCATCCCTGCGGCGGTAATGCTGTTTGCACTTTCACAGGGAGCCTACGCCCAGGCGCTGGCGGACCAATCTGTCGAAGACCGGCTGAACACGTTGATGCGTGTGATCAACGAGCAGCAGAAGCAGATCAATTCACTCGAACAACAGGTCACGAACCTCGAGATGTCGGAGCGCGGCCGAGGCCTGCCGGGTGCCGGTGCGCCGGCCGACGGCGCCATCGCCGCCGGCCCGCAGCCGGGCGCAGATGGGCTGCCGGCGCCGCTGCCGCCGCTCGCCCAGATCAATCCTGAGTCGAGTGCGCCTGGCAGTGGCACAGGCACCGCGACCGGCGTGCCGGTCAATCCACCGGTGCCGGATAACGGCAACAGCAATGGCGGCAACCTGCCGCCTGCGACCGATGGTACAGGCGCCGTCGGTCAGACCCAGAAAGCCGCGGAGCCGGTGCGCACGCAATCGGAAGACGCCGTGGTGCAGAGCCAGCAGCACACGCCGCTGTTCGACCACAAGCTGACCTTCGACTGGGGCATCAGCGATACGTATTACGATCGCCGCCAGTTGCAACTGTCGGGCTTCCTCGCACTCGATGCGATTTTCCTCGGCAACATCAACCTGGGTGAGACCAAGTCGCATGAGGTGATGGCGGACCTCGACACGCGCTACGGCCTCAGCGACCGGCTGAGCGTCGATCTCGACGTGCCGTATATCTACCGGCACAGCAACTTTATCGTCGGCGGCGCCGGCGGTGCGGCGAGCACGCTCTCGGATGCGTCGGCGAATTCGAGCGACATCGGCGATGTCAACTTTGGCGTCTACTACGAGTTTCTCAAGGAAACCAACAGCCTGCCGGACCTGGTAGGTAGCCTGCGCATCAAGGCGCCGACCGGTTCGTCGCCGTTCGGCATCAAGCTGCAGCAGGTCGATGCCGACAACACAAATCTCGTCGCGCCGAGCAAGCTGCCCACCGGCACGGGTTTCTGGAACGTCACAGCGGGCCTGTCGGTCCTGAAGACCTACGACCCGGTCGTGCTGTTCGGTAGTCTTTCGTACACCTACAACATCGCGCGCTCGTTCTCCGATATCTCTTCAGTCATCGGCCAGACCCAGCCGGCGACGGTCAAGATCGGCGACGTGGTGCAGTTCGGCGGCGGCGCCGCACTTGCCTTCTCGGACAAGGACTCGGCTAGCGTGTCCTACACGATGGCACTCGAGCCGGATTCTCAGACCAAGGCGTCGGGCAGCTCCTATTCGAAGGTGCCGGGCAGCGAAACCACTGCTGCCGCGCTGACTTTCGGCCTGAATCATGTAGTGAACAAGCACCTGACGATCAACGGTTCGGTCTCCGTGGGGCTCACGCCTGACACACCGAACTTCGTGATCGGCGTGCGCTTTCCCTACACTTTTTGACGTGCCAACGATACGAGGTTGATCGTGCGCGAATCATCCCATCTGACCAGTGTTGCACCGCCCTCAGGCACGCATCTTTCTCTGGCTCGCCCGACGGAAGTTGCTGTAGTACGGCCGCAGGAAATCTCTGCGGGACTTCCGCGGGAGCTGCCTGTGGTAAGACCGAAGGAGGCCGCCATCGGACGGCCGCGGGACGATGCCGCCGCCGCTCAGGCAGTGCCGAAAAGCCCCTACGCGCAGACCGAGCGGACCCTGCTCTACGTCACACGCACGCCCGACGAGACGCTCACCGCCCATCTGAGAAGCCGTGGCTGGAACGTCGTGGCCGCGCGCTCGGCGCATGAGGCGAGCCGTCTCATCAAACAGGACGTCGTCTGTGCGGGGATCGTCGATCTGGCGAGCTTTGCGCCGCGCGACCTGGGCGGCCTCGAAGCGAGCTTGCGTCAGCAGCAGATTGGCTGGATTGCGCTGTCCACCTCCGAGCGTCTGACCGATCCTGAAGTGCGGCGCCTGATCCGCCATTTCTGTTTTGACTACGTCAAGACGCCGGTGGCCAACGCAACGATCGACTACCTCGTCAGTCACGCGTTCGGCATGGTCACGCTATGCGATCCGGACATGATGGAGAGCGCGCCGTCGAGCGACGAAGACGAAATGGTCGGTACCTGCGAAGCCATGCAGCACCTGTTTCGCACCATCCGCAAGGTCGCCAACACCGACGCCAGCGTGTTCGTCTCCGGCGAATCGGGCACCGGTAAAGAGCTCACCGCGCTCGCCATCCACGAACGCTCGCGCCGCCGCAAGGCGCCTTTCATCGCCATCAACTGCGGCGCGATTCCGCATCATCTGCTGCAGTCCGAACTATTCGGCTACGAACGCGGCGCCTTCACCGGCGCCAACCAGCGCAAGATCGGACGGGTCGAAGAAGCGGACGGCGGCACGCTGCTGCTGGACGAAATCGGCGACCTGCCGATGGAAAGTCAGGCGAGCCTGCTGCGCTTCCTGCAGGAGGGCAAGATCGACCGGCTGGGTGGGCGCGAGTCGATTCCCATCGACGTACGGATCATCTCGGCGACTCACATCGACCTTGAGATCGCGATGCGCGACGGGCGCTTCCGCGCCGACCTGTTTCACCGGCTGTGCGTCCTGCGCATCGACGAGCCGCCGCTGCGCGCCCGTGGCAAGGACATCGAAATCCTCGCCCATCACATCATGCACAAGTTCAAGACCGACAGTGCGCGCAAGATCCGCGGTTTTGCGCCCTCGGCGATCGAGGCCATGTACACCTACAACTGGCCCGGCAATGTGCGCGAAATGATCAACCGCGTGCGCCGCGCCATCGTGATGGCGGAAAACAAGCTGATCTCGGCCGAAGACCTGGATCTGGCCCACTTCACCGCGCAGGAAAGCGTGACCCTCGCGCAGGCTCGCGAATCGGCCGAGAAGCGCGCGATCGAAGCCGCGCTACTGCGTCACCGCCATCGTCTGAACGAGGCGGCCGTGGATCTGGGCGTGTCGCGCGCGACGCTGTCGCGCTTGCTGGATACGCATGGCATGCGCGACGCGGTCGGCACGGAGGACGAGGTGTTGCCGGCTGAAGGCGTCCACGCGGCCGAGTGAAGGCACGCCGCGCACCGCGCCCTACCCCTCGGGCGTGCAGCGTTGTCGTTGGGGTGGCGTGGGCGTCAGGTAGAATCGGAGCGGTT
>Ga0302308_10004001_pt1 | contig 11659 bp, 6 predicted proteins | sample III_Palsa_E3_3_FD_200531 | JGI IMG/M metagenome (GOLD analysis project Ga0302308, IMG submission 200531) | Peat permafrost microbial communities from Stordalen Mire near Abisko, Sweden - III_Palsa_E3_3 | ecosystem: Environmental > Terrestrial > Soil > Palsa > Peat permafrost | place: Sweden... | reverse complement strand
ATGAACGTGGCGCGCATCGGCGTGCTGCTGGCCGGCCTGCCCAATACCGTGCCCGGCGTGACGGTCAATCGCTTCTGCGCCTCCGGCCTGCAGGCCGTGGCCCAGGCGGCCGATCGCATCCGCCTCGGCGATGCCGACCTGATGATCGGCGGCGGTACCGAAAGCATGACCATGATTCCGATGATGGGCCACAAGATCGCGATGAACCCCGCCATCTTCGCGAAGAGCGAGGATTACGCCATCGCCTTCGGCATGGGCATCACGGCCGAGAAGGTCGCCGAAAAGTGGAAAGTCACGCGCGAGCAGCAGGACGCGTTCGGCGTGGAAAGCCACCGCCGCGCGCTTGCCGCCCAGGCCGCCGGCGAATTCAAGGACGAGATCACGCCGTTCCAGCTGGACGACCACTATCCCGACCTGACCACCCGCGACATCAAAACCGACAGCCGCTTGATCGACGCGGATGAAGGCCCGCGTGCCGGCACGACGATGGAAGTGCTGAGCAAGCTGCGCACCGTCTTCCGCAATGCGCAGTACGGCGGCACGGTGACGGCCGGCACCTCCTCGCAGATGTCCGATGGCGCCGGCGCGGTGATGCTGGCCAGCGAACAGGCGGTCAAGGATTACAATCTGAAGCCACTGGCGCGCTTCGTCGGCTTTTCGGTCGCCGGCGTGCCGCCGGAAATCATGGGTATCGGCCCGAAGGAAGCCATTCCCAAGGTGCTCAAGCAGACCGGCCTCACCCTCGACCAGATGGACTGGATCGAACTCAACGAAGCCTTCGCCGCGCAGGCGCTCGCTGTCATCGGCGATCTCGGCCTCGACCCGAGCAAGGTCAACCCGCTGGGCGGCGCGATTGCCCTTGGCCATCCGCTCGGCGCCACCGGCGCCATCCGCATCGCCACGCTGGTGCACGGCATGCGCCGGCGCAAGCAGAAGTACGGCATGGTCACCATGTGCATCGGCACCGGCATGGGCGCGGCCGGTATTTTCGAAGCGCTCTGACCGGTCATCGCAAGCTTCAAATCTCACAAGGCGCCGTAGAAATACGGCGCTTTTTTATCGACTGACGTGAGCGTCGATAGGCAACGCGCGAGCGCTCAGCTTTTGCGCTGCGCCGCATACGCCTGCAGATGACACCAGGCTACCCCGAGCAGCGGCGCATCGATGCCAGCCGCCCGTGCACGAGCAAGCATGTCGCCCACAATGTGCTCGCCCTCGATCGGCTGGCCGGATTCCAGATCGCGCAGCATCGAGGCAGTAACGGTTGAGCCCTCCTGCGTCAGATTCCTGATCGCCAGCGCCTGCGCGTCAGCCGGTATCGGCGAGCCGCTGGCGGCCGCCACTGCAATGCATTCGCCATAGAGCCGCTGCATGAAATCGCGGCCATCGTCGGTGGCGACGATCACGCCAACGCTCGCGCGCATCAGGCAGGTGGCGGCGGCTAGCGCGGTGAGAAAGCTGTACTTGATCCAGATGTCCTGCGTGATCGCCGGCGAATGCTTGTGCTCCACGTTCGCCTGCGCAAACGCGTTGGCGATGGCGGCGCAGCGCTCGCTGTGCGGCTCGCCGCTGCGCTCGCCGAAGGTCACCGAGGCGGGCTTACCGAGATGCAGCACCTCGCCGTTGGCAGGCTTGGTCACGCTGATAAAACACAGGCCGCCGAGCACGCGCGCCGCACCGAAGCGTTGATCCAGCGTCTCGTAGTGACGCAATCCGTTGAGAATCGGCAGCAAGGTGGTGTGCTCGCCCATCGCTGGAGCAATCGCGTCGAGCGAACTCTTCAGGTCGTACGCCTTGCAGCTAAGCAGAATCACGTCGAACGGCGCCGTCGCCGACAGCTGTTCGGCAGTGAGATGGCGCACCGTCAACTGCGCATCGCCCAACGGACTTCGAATCACCAGGCCGTCGGCGTCGAGCTGCGCGGCGCGCGCCGGCCGTACCAGAAAGGTTACATCCACGCCCGCCTGCGCCAGTCGGCCGCCGAAATAGCCGCCGGTACCGCCTGCCCCGAGAACCAGAATGCGCATAGAGAGTTTGTCCTCAGCTTAAGCCACGACGCGCAGGTGCACGCCGTCCGCATCGACGCCGACAAAACGAAGTGCCGACATGTCGGGAATCCACTCCACTCCCTCAGGAATCTCACCCGGGTGACCGGTCGCCAGCGCAATCACCCGCGCGCCCGCGGCCTGACCGGCGCGGATGCCGGCGACGGCATCCTCGAATACCAGGGTCTTTTCCGGCGCGCATCCCAGCCGTCGCGCGCCTTCCAGATAACCCGCCGGATGCGGCTTGCCCTCTTTCACATCGTCGCCGCCGACCATCTTCGGCGGCGGCACGATGCCGGTAACTGCCAGCCGCGCGCGCGCCAGTTCCTGATCCGCCGAGGTCACGATGGTCCAGCGATCTTCGGGCAGGCTGGCCAGCAGTTCGAGCGCGCCCTTGATCGGCACGATGCCATCGGTACTGCGCAGCTCGATGTCGTACATCGTGCGGATTTCCAGCTCGACGTCATAACCGGCCGGCGTGAAATGACGCACCGAATCGGCTAGGCGCACGCCGTGCAGCTGCGGCAGCACCCAGTCGAAATCCACGCCGTGCGCGTCGCACCAGTGCTTCCACAAAGTCTCCACCATGATGCGCGAATCGATCAGCGTACCGTCCATATCGAACAACAAAGCCTGGGCAACCAGTTCCGTACCAACAGCCAAACGCATGGAGTTTCCTTGAAAGCGAAGCTGGCCGGGTCAGGCCAAGCAGATTGCAAAAATGATGTTTAGCGGCGCAAACCACCGTGAATGGCTGCCGACGCGTCTCGATAGCGAAGCGATACCCAAGATTCTACCGCGCGGCTAAATCTTCACCGCATTCGCGTATCCGACCAGTTCGAGATAACCCTTTCCGCCGTCGGTCTTCACCGCACCTTCCCAGTACACCGGGCCACCGGTCGCGCGGCTGTCGAGTTCCTGATCGTCAAACAGTGGCGTGAGGATGAACTGTCTTGAGCCCGACGGCAGTTTGACCGTCAGCGTCTGCACCACCGGATAACGGATGCCGGTACGCGGCGACAGCCAGCTGCGCTGCGTGGAAAACTGCACGTCATCGCGTCGAAGGACGACGGTAGCACCGCGTGCATCGCGGAAGCTTCCGCCCGCCCAGACCGGCTGGCCGGCGGCGTCACGGACTTGAAACGCAGTCAGCGAGCTGCCGTCGTCCAGGTTCAAGCCGGTCCAGTCCCAGCCGGCCGAACGCGCCGCCAGAAAACTGGACGACCACTCGTGATCCAGCCACGCATCGCCGCTCACCTCGACAGTACGGCCGTTCTGACGAAGCGCACCGGACACCGAGAGATGTGGCGCGCTGTAGTAGTAGCTGGCCTCACCTACCGACGGGCCTTTGTTGCTGTATCCGTGATCGCCCTGAATCAGCACCGGCTGCGTCGGCTGCAAATGCAGATTCAGGCCGAACGCCTCGGTGCCGGCCCTGGCGGTGTAGATGCCGTCGGCACCACGCACCAGGCTCCAGTCGTCGAGCACCACCGTCGTATCCCCCGTGGCGGCGTTTGCGAGCCCAAATCCCTGGCGGGCAATGCGCTGGTCATCGAGCAGTTTGCCCAGCTTCGGATCCGACAGCGCAACGTGCGCAAGGATGATTTGTTTGGGCGAAAACGCGCTGGGATTGTTCTGATCGACATCCGGTCGCGAACGAAAGAAGGTGATTTGAAAGCCTCTTGGACCGTCGGGGGTGTGCAGCCAGCCGGTGACGTACCACCACTCGGTCCGGAAGTCCGGATGGGCACCGTAGTCGGCGGGAAAGGTCAGCGAATGACCCGGCAACACATCGGCATAGACCGGACCTTCTGCGCGCGCCGGTGCCTGTGCGAACCCGCACGAAACCAGCCAGATCACCAGCATCGTCCATCGCGTCATGCGCCGCCGGATCATCACCAGTCCTCCCGCACCGCAGTCACTGCCGCGGTCGACAGCGCACGCCGTCCGGCGAACAGCGCCGTGCCGCCGGCGGCAATGATCAGCGCAATGATCACGATGGCAAAAAGCAGCCAGGGAATGCGCGTATCCATGGTCCAGTGAAACGACTGGGGGTTGACCACGCGGATCAGGATCTGGCTCATGGCCAAACCCAGTCCAATGCCGGCGATCCCGCCGATCGCGCCAAGCAGCGCGCCCTCGGCGATCAGCATCGCCACGATCTGACGACGCAGCACGCCGATGTGCCGCAGCATGCCGAACTCCTTGATTCGGGCCAGCGTCTGCGCGGAGACGGTCGCGGCCACACCGATAAGCCCGACCAGAATCGGAATCGCCTCGAGCAGATAGGTGATGGCGAAGCTGCGATCGAACGCGGCGATGCCCTTGCTGCGAATCTCCTGCGATCGGCTCACGCTCAGGTGGTCCGCCACCCCGGCGGGCAGCACCGCGCGCAGACGGGTGATTACCGCATCCGCCAACGCGCCTTTCTTCAGTGCGACCGAAGCGATGCTGCGACGGGCGTCACCGGTCAGTCGCGTATAGGTGTCGCTATCGATCACGATGGAACCCTGCTGACGGCCGTAGTCGCGCCAGATGCCCGCCACAAAAACGCGCGGCGTCACCCCAGCGATGGGCAGCACCAAATGATCGCCCGGATGGATGCCGTAAATGCCCGCGGCCGGTTCCGAAACCCACACCGGAATGTCGTTGGGCGGCACAGCGAGGCCGGGGCTCAGCAGCGGCAGACCGCCGGCGGGGCCGTCGACGGTTCGCGCGATCAACCACACATCCGGTTTGTCAGGCGCGAGCCGCAGCGGCGTTTCCTTCATAAAACCCATCCAGGCCACGCCCTCCACGTGCCGCATGTTGTTTTGCGTCACCGCATCGAATCCGCCGCCGACGCCGCTGTCGTCGAGTGCCAGGTACAGATCGGCCGGCAACACCTGATACAGCCAGGCCTCCACGGAACCGCGAAAGCTCACCACCATCACGGCCATGGCAATCATCAGGCTGGTCGACGCGACGATACCGCTCAGCGCCAGCGCCGCCTGCGACGGCGCGCCCCACAGTCGTTGTATCGCCAACGACAGCGATACGTTGCTTATCGGTCGCCGTAGAAAAATCCACAGCAGCGTTCTTGCCAACCACGGCATCATGGCGATGCCCCCGGCGAGCAGCAGCGCCATCGACGCATAGCCAAAGATCGGCAGCCCGTTCACCGCCGGCGCCAGGCTCCCCGCCGCGCCCAGAACCACAAACAGCAAGGCGAGCCGGATGCGTGGACGCACGCGGGGATCGATGGCGTCGCCCAGATTTTTCAGCGCCAGCGCCGGTTGGCTGCGCGCCGCGTCGCGCGCCGGCAGCAGGCCGCCCACCAGCGAAGCAGCCACGCCAAGCGCGCCGAAAGCAAAGGCAGCGCCCGGCGCAAAACTCAGATGCGGCACGCCGCCGCTGAAGTAGCCGCCGCCGAGATCACTCCCCAACAGATGCAGCGCCGCCGCGGCCAATCCGAGGCCTAGGAGCAGCCCGGCAAGCGCTCCCACGGCGCCGACCACCAATGCCTCCAGAAAAATCTGCGCCACCAGGCTGCGGCGCTCCAGCCCCAGCACACGGATCAATGCAAACTGCGGGCGTCGGCGCGCCACGGAGAGCGATTGCGCCGAGTAGACGAGAAATCCGCCGGTCAGCAGCGCCATCAGCGCCAGCATGTCCAGGTTGACGCGATACGCGCGCGAAAGGCTGTCGCTGCGCGTCTCCTCGTTATGCCGAGTCACGATCTCCGCACCCAGTGGCAAGCGCAATGCCAGTGCCGATGAAAGCTGCGCCCGATCCGCACTGGGCGCGAGGCGAAAGTCCAGCCGCTGCAGCTTGCCGAGTTGGCCGAAACGCCACTGCGCCGCGGCAATATCCATCACCCCGATGGCCTGACCCGCCGGGATACCCGGCAGGTCGCCGATGATGCGAAAACTGGCGCTGTGCCCCATCGACGTGATGTCGATCGACTGCCCCACGCGCCGGCCGCTGGCCTGCATGGCGGCCGCCGATAGAAAGATCGCGCTGTCGCTGAAAAAATCGCTCGGATCTCGCCGGCCATCGCTGCGGCGTCCCAGCAGGCGAGGTGTCACCACCGCCGCGTTCAGCACGTCCAGACCCAGAATCGTCAGCGCGACATGCCCCTGCGCCTGCGCATGCAGCTCGACCACCGGGCTGACCTTGGCGATGCCGGGCACGCGGGCCAGCTGCGGATACAGCGCCTCGGAAAACCCGGCCGCGCTGGTGGCATGCACCTGCAAATCCGCGTCGCCGCTGACGGTCTGGATGGCGTGATCGAATTCGCTCAGCGCCGAACCGTTGATCAGATGTACGGCAAAGCCAAGCGCGACACCCAGCGCGATGGCCAGCACCGCGATCACGGTTCGCGAGGGATAGGTTCGCCACTCGCTGACGATCATCCAGCGCATCGCGACCAGCGGCAGCGAACCGCGTTTACCCATGCTCGACCAGCCCATCTCGCGTGAGGTGCAATACACGATCGGCCACCGCCGCCGAGACCGGCGAGTGCGTGACCAGCACCACGGACGCGCCGGCCTCGCGCACCTGATCGACAAACAGTGCCATCACTTTCGCTGCCGTTTCCGGATCCAGATTGCCGGTCGGCTCGTCGGCGAGAATCAGCCCCGGGCGATGGATCAGGGCGCGGGCAATGGCCACGCGCTGCAGCTCGCCGCCAGAAAGCTGTCGCGGGTAATCAGCGCCTCTCCCGCCCAGACCGATTGCCTCGAGCATGCCGGCCGCTTTCGCCAGCGCTTCGTGGGCGTCCACCTTTTGCAGGACCAGCGGCAGCGCCACGTTGTGCGCCAAGTCCAGATGCGGCAACACATGAAAGGCCTGAAAGACGAAACCGATCCGGTCGCGACGAAGCCGGGTCAGCGCATCGTCCTGCAGCGGCTCCAGCGCGATGCCGCCGATCACCACCGACCCGGCATCCGCCCGGTCCAGCCCGGCCAGCAAGTTGAGCAGGGTCGATTTACCCACGCCGGACTCGCCCGTGATGGCGACAAACTGCCCCTTGCCGACAGTCAGGTTCAAGTCCTGGAAGAGAACCCGGCCGCCTGGGACGGCCTTGCATAGCGATGTCACCGTCAACATGGGAGGTATGGCTCGGCGTGGAAGGCAATCGTCGGATGCGGAAGAAATACGCTGGCTCTCGAAACGTGGTCAATCTGATGGTCGGCGAGCTCGTCGCGGCCGTTGTCATCTTACGTTACCCGTGTGCAGTGCTCGGACAGGCTGCGTTACTTCGTCCCAGGCCCGCGCAACCTAACGGCCGTTTCGCAAGACTCTTCGCGGAGATAAATGCCACTGCCATCGAGAAATGAATCCGCCAAGCGAAAAGCCCGCAACTATTCCGCAACTGCCGCCTTAAGGAGCCGGCGTTCTCCGATCGCAACCTGACCTCTGTGATCGGGGCTTGCGGCATCCCTCTCGGGCTGATCGATTCGACTGGACCGTGACGGCCATCAACTCACGTTGCGATGACACGGTGAGAACGATCGTCTACAAGCGATTGCTCGCCGTAGATATTCCCGATTTCCTGTCACGACCTCTTTGCACGATGTGGCAGAGCTCAAGCGCTGAGTGCATTGGAGATCATGATGTTTCAGCCGAGACGCTGACGAGTGTGGCCCAGCCATCGGCCGTAACCACGCAGGAAGGGGCGCATTGATGGAATCCTTCGAAAGAAAGCGGACCAATAGAAGGAAGTTGCGGTTACCGTAAGTAATCGGTTTACTATGTAAAAGTCGCGCCGAGAGAAAGGCTCTGGGCTCGATATCTACAGGGGAAATTCAAGCATGAGGCAGAAATATCTATTTCTGGGCTTATCCGTTGCCGCGGCGCTCGGATCGTTACCGGGTCCGACGATCGCTCAATCGATGGGGTCTTACGGTTTTCCAGCAGGCCTCGAGGTGGGCGAATCGCCTCGCGTCAACCGCAATATCAATGACCAAGAGCTGTCGACAGTGCGTAACACGCACCCCAAGATTATCGAGGGCGTTTCGCCTCTGGATGCGCTGTCTCCATCCGTTCCCATGCATCACATGCAGCTCGTCTTGAAGCGCAGCATCAAACGCGAAAGCGCGCTCGAACATTTTATTACCCAGCAGCACGATCCTGCATCGCCCCATTTCCATCAGTGGTTAACGCCCGCGCAGTACGGCGAAAGCTTCGGCGTCGCCGAAAGCGACATATCCGCAGCAACATCGTGGCTCGTCGCCGAGGGCTTTACCGTCAACAATGTCTACCCGAACAGAATGCAGATCGATTTCAGCGGCAACGTCGGCCTGGTGAACCGCGCCTTCCGCACTCATGAAAATCATTATCGGCTGGGGAATGTCAGCTACTTCGCAAACAGTACCGACATAAGCATTCCATCCGCCTTACAGACGGTTGTCTCAGGGGTCGCCGGCCTCAACGATCTGCATTCGGAGACGCCTGCGTTGACGGTTTCGTCGCACCGGGATCCAAGCGCAAACAAGGGCCTTGCCATTAGCTACGGCGGATACCTCGCATTCGTCCCCAATGATCTCGCAACAATCTATGGCGTAGCGCCCCTGCGGGCCAACGGCGTCACCGGCAAGGGAATAACCATCGCCATCGTTGGCAACGCCGATATGGTGCCTGCTGACTGGACGAACTTCACCCAGGTTTTCAATCTGGCGCGATTCGGTGGCAGCTTCCAGCAGAGCCATCCGTCACCCAGCTCGGGGACAACCAACTGCACAGATCCGGCTTCGGGACTGCCACAGCCTCAAGATGATACGAAAACCCTGGTGTCTGCCGAATGGGCCACCGCGCTCGCCCCCGGCGCAAACATCGTCGTTGCCAGCTGTGCCGATGTGGCGGGTGAACCCTGGCTAGGAACGATCATTGCCGCCACAAATCTAATCAATGGCAGCACTCGGCCCGATATCATCAGTTTGAGCACCGCACAAGATGAGCAGTGGGACGCAGCTGGTAAAACAACGATCGATCAGATGTGGCAGCAAGCCGATGCCGAAGGCATCTCAGTATTTGCCGCCGTCGGTGACAAGGGCACCAAGCCACAAAGTTTTTCCAGCTTTAGCCCAACGGGTGGACCGGGCATCGGTGTCAACGCATTCGCCACGTCACCGCACGTCACGGCCGTGGGCGGTACCGATTTTTCAGCCGGCTACGACGGCACCCTCAGCAATTATTTCCTGCCGACACCGAGTGTTGTCGGCGGATCGGCCATCGCGTATGTGCCCGAGATTCCGTGGAACGAATCATGCGGTAACGGCGTCTTCGGCAAGGACCATGGATACAACCGCGCAGTGGATTTTTGCAACGACATGATTCGCGGTCTGACTGACGCGCAGGAATACCAGCCCGACGCTTCGGATTGGGCATCCAACGGCTCCTTCCTTACCTTTCGCGCCAGCTCCGGAGGCCCGTCATCCGTCGACGCCAAGCCTTCGTGGCAGGGGATCGTGAACAATGCGGCGGGCGATGGGCGACGCGATGTTCCCGACGTCGCGCTATTTGCCGGCTCCATCAATGAAAGCTACTGGCTGATGGCCTGCTCTCAGTCCTATCCGTGTTCGCCCGATTTCAGCAACTCACTGACTCCCTATTCGAGCACCGCGCTTTCGTCGGCGATGTTTGCGGGCATCCAGGCGGTCATCGACCAGGGTCTGAACGATCGCAACCTGGGTAAGGACCAAGGCAACGCAGCGCCAACGCTGTATGCACTGGCGGAAGGTGAATACGGAAATGCCACTGGCAAGGCACCGGCGACTCTGGCGTCGTGTGCTTCGGACAATACGACAAGCAGCGCGAGCAACTGCATTTTCCACAACATTACGCGCGGCTCCACTTCCACCAATTGCGTGATACCGGCGTCCAACGGGGCAAGCAGCCCAAACTGCTATTTCTTCAATAACTGGACAGTCGAGTATGTGGGAGGTGGCGGATCTGCAACGCCGGTGACGTTGATGGTTGGACTTACAACCACTGATGTCTCACCAACCGCCTACACGGTGCAGAACAAAGCCTATACCGCAAGCACCGGTTGGAGTTTTGCGTCAGGCCTCGGTTCTGTAAATGCAAAAAATCTGCTGATCGCGTGGCGAGCGTACAACAGCGCCCGCGGAAGCAGCTCGACTCATTAGAGGCGCGGTCAAATGGGCTGGTAATCCAGGTAGACCTGTCTACAGGTTTACCTGACGGTTCTGTGCAAAGAGGAAACGAGTCAGACCTGCCAGCGTGTTCGTCGTTCAAGCGGAGACAAGCGGCAATTTGTTGGCGACGTGAAGGAAGATTGCACACGTTCGGCATGGATGAAGCCGAGCGATTGATATCGTCGTCGGCTAGCGAAAACCTCGGCATGGGAGTGCGCCCCATCCTATGGTCCTCACGCCGTGCTTGTCCTGCCCGGCGCACGAGCGAATAATCCCCATGTTGCGATGCACGAACCGGGCGTCGCTTTCTTGAGTGGTGTGGCTGGCTCCCCGAGCGACTGTCAGCCTCATCGCTCACACTAAGGATGTTATTGGTGAGCCCTTCCCCTGAGGAAACCGTGGTGCCCCCTTCCCCGGCACCGGTGTTTCCCGATTACCGAGTGACCTCGCTGATTGTCGCCTGCGCCATCTTCATGGAGCAGATGGACGCCACCGTATTGGCGACCGCATTGCCTGCAATGGCGCACGATTTTACCGTGACTGCACCGGCGATGAGCATTGCAATTACCTCGTATCTGCTGATGCTCGCGATCTTCATTCCGGCCAGCGGTGCGATGGCAGATCGTTTTGGCGCGCGGCGCGTTTTCAGCGTGGCGATCGGTGTCTTTGTTGCCGGTTCGGTGGTCTGCTCATTGACACACAGCCTGCCCGCAATGGTCGCCGCGCGGCTGCTGCAGGGCGCCGGTGGCGCGATGATGGCGCCGATCGGGCGGCTGATCCTGCTGCGCACGGTAGAGCGGCGCAATCTCGTCTCGGCGATGTCGTGGACGCTGGTGCCGGCGTTTCTCGGGCCGCTGATCGGACCGCCGCTGGGCGGCTTTATCGTCAGCTACCTCAGCTGGCGCTGGATCTTCTATATCAATGTGCCGATCGGCCTGCTCGGCTTCTGGCTGGTGCGCCGGTTTGTGCCGGAGATTCCCAGCGAATCGACGCCGTCGCGCTTCGATTTTCTCGGTTTTGCCCTGTGCGGTGTGGGCCTGGGCTGCCTGCTGTTCGGCTTCGAAACGATCGGACAGAACGCCGACCTGCTGCGCGCCTTTCTCCTGCTCGTCATCGGCATCGCCGCCTGCGCGACTTATGTCCGGCATGCAAAGCGGCGGCCCGATCCGCTGATGGATCTGTCGCTGCTCAAGATCGACTCCTTCCGCCTGTCGGTGATATCCGGTTCGCTGATGCGTGTGACCCAGGGCGCGCAGCCGTTTCTGCTGCCGCTGATGTTCCAGATCGGCTTCGGCCTGTCGGCGGTGCACAGCGGCAAGCTGATCCTGGCAACATCGCTCGGCGCGCTGGTGACGCGCAGCGTGACGCCGCGCCTGCTGCGAATGGTCGGCTTTCGCCGCGGCATGATGGTCAACGGGATGCTTTCCAGCCTCGGCTATGCAGTCTGCGCATTTTTCCGTCCTGGCTGGCCGG
>Ga0302308_10003998_pt1 | contig 11660 bp, 7 predicted proteins | sample III_Palsa_E3_3_FD_200531 | JGI IMG/M metagenome (GOLD analysis project Ga0302308, IMG submission 200531) | Peat permafrost microbial communities from Stordalen Mire near Abisko, Sweden - III_Palsa_E3_3 | ecosystem: Environmental > Terrestrial > Soil > Palsa > Peat permafrost | place: Sweden... | reverse complement strand
TTTGCCCCCACCAATGGACGTAAAAAGGCTTCCAGCCGCTCGAATACCGAACCATAGTGCAGCGCAAGCGCAGTCAATACCGGCACCGGGAGACTCGCCAGGAATGCGAGCAGCAAATTGCGGTATTCATGGCCTTTGGCGCCGAGGTCGACCAGCAGGAGCAGCCCTACTGCGGTAAATGCGTACGTTACGATTAGCGTCAATAGGATTTCGATGATGATGCTTGCGCCGATGGGCGCTGCAGCGAGCCCTCGCCAGCGCACCAAACGAACCGCCGCCACACCGCCACCGACGCTAGCTACCGGCAGGAGGCGGTCGATCGCTTCACGCACCGTGGTGACCCAGAATAGGTAGCCGAGTCCGGCGCGCCTCTCCAGATCGTAGGGACGAAGCAGTTCGAGCCAGCCGATCGCGTACAGCAGAAAGAACAGCGCGCGATAGGGGATCAACCATAGCAGTGGCCAGCCGGCCAGCGCCAATGTCTGAACCATGGCGGCAAAGTCTGCGCGAACGACGAGGATGATCAGCAGAGACAAGCCCAGCAGACCGCCTATGTACGCCGCAATTTTCACCTAAACGCGAGTGGTGCGGGATAGCGTGGTATTCAAGATGCTCTGTGCATGACGCCGTCGGCATCAACGTCAAACTCGTTGCCTCGCCATAGGATGCGCGAGGTGCAGAAGCATCCGCACCAGATCAAGCAGATCAGCAGATCCCGCGCCGGCAAGAGCCACAAATCCGATAAGGCAAGCCGCCCGTCTTGAAATCGATGTCTAAGATGCAACACGAGCCGCGCCGCAACGGTAATCCAGAACAGCACCCATTCGGTTATGGAGGTAGATCGTTCCGCGGCCGCCAGCGCAATGCCGAAAACCGCCAGAGGCAGGCTAAAGCTCAAAAAGAGCAAGCGAAAACTGGCCGGCCGAAGCACCCGTATCGTCTGCAGCCAGCGCAGTTCATGGCCGATAAGCGAGCTCGCATCCGGCTCGTCGTGCTGCGCATGGACCGGGTAGGTCGATAGCACGATCCGCTGTCCCGAGGCGCGGACCAGTTCTCCCAACCGATTGTCCTCGGCCAGGTGATTCGCGATCGCCCGCAAGCCGCCGATCGCTTGCAGCGTATTCCGCCGAATGCACAAGGTCTGACCCGAGGCATAGCCGCGGAACCCGAAAAGCCAAGCGAGCAGCACCGAGGGCATGTACCACTCGTTGATGTACATTGCGCCAAGGCGCGACCAGATCCGCCGCGTTGGCACGTCGTGGTAAAGGCAGGTGACCAGGCCTACGTCGGGATTGTGCAGGGGTGCCGTTACAGTGGAGAGATAGTCCGGCCCCACCCAGGTGTCGCTGTCGGCCATCACCAGCACATCGTGGCGAGCCCTCTCGAGCATATTGATCAGATTGCCGATCTTGAGGTTGGCGCCGTGCTGCTCCGGGTCGAGCACTACATCAATCGCCAGCCACGAAAATTCAGCCCTTAGCCGTTCGACCACAGACAGTGCGGGATCGGCCGGATCGTGTACGCCGAATACGATTTGGAACTCCGGGTAGTCCAGCCGGCAGAACGAGCGCAAGTTCTCGTACAGCCCCGCTTCCGCGCCGCACAAAGGTTTGAGTACGGTTACCGGCGGCAGCTCGGTCGAATTCATCGCCGCCCGGCGCAGGCGCCAGGCGAGCAACGCCAGACAGGCAAGTGCCGCATAGCCGGCCGCCAAGGCCAAACTGGCCAAGCCAATGATCGTCGCGGACGAATGAGTAAGCGGCATCGGTGCCCGGCTCGGCACTCCCTCAGGCTTGGTGCGCGCGCAGGAAGCGGAAGAACTCGATGCCTTCACGCAGGCGCCGCTTCATTACCTCCCAACTGACCAGCATCTCCTTAACAATCTCCCAGATCTTGCTCGGTCGCAGGTAGAAGCGCTTATAGAACACTTCCATGCTGTGGAAAATCTCATCCTTCGACAAATGCGGGTAACTGATTGCAGCCAGCTGCACGCCCTTGGCGTTGACCAAATTGAGCGCGTCGCTCTCTTGCAGCCAGCCGCTCTCGACCGCCTGCTTGTACAGCGTCGTGCCGGGGTAGGGTGCGGCAAGTGACACCTGAATCGTGTGGGGATTGATCTCTTTGGCGAAGTTAATGGTCTTCTCGATCGTCTCCGCGGTCTCGCCGGGCAGACCGAGAATGAAGGTGCCATGGATCACAATGCCGAGTTTGCGGCAGTCGTTAGTAAAGCGCCGCGCGATGTCGGTGCGCAGTCCCTTCTTGATGTTGTATAAAATCTGGTCGTCGCCCGATTCGTACCCGACCAACAGCAGGCGCAGGCCGTTATCCTTCATCACCTTCAAGGTTTGGTAGGGCACATTGGCCTTGGCGTTGCAGCTCCAGGTCACCCCGAGCGAGCCCATGCCGCGTGCGATCGCCTCAACGCGCTCCAAGTTGGAGGAATCCGTGAACGTATCGTCATCGAACATGACTTCCTTCACTTCCGGCATGTTCTTCTTAATCCACGTCACCTCGGCAATGACGCTCTCGGCCGAACGCACGCGGTAGCGGTGGCCGCCGACGGTCTGCGGCCAAAGGCAGAACGTGCACTTCGAGCGGCAGCCGCGGCCGGTGTAGAAGCTGACATACGGATGCTTTAGGTAGCCAATGTAGTAATTCTCGATGTTCAGATCGCGCCGGTAGATGGGCGTGACGAACGGCAGCTCGTCCATGTTCTCGATGGCCGCGCGCGCCGGATTGTGCACTATCAGGCCATCATCGCCGCGGTAAGAGAGCCCCGCAATGCCCTTCAGCGGCAGTCCTTCAGCGACTTCCTTGCAGGTGTAATCGAATTCTTCGCGGCAGACGAAATCCACGGCGCGGGTAGCCTTCAGCGAGCCTTCGGGGTCGACCATGGTCTTGGCGCCGGCGAGACCGATCTTTATGTCCGGATTGTCCCGCTTCAGCAGTTCGGCGAACTTGGCATCGGTCGGAAACGATGGCGTGCTGGTATGCATGATGACGAGATCGAAGCCGCGGGCAATTGCAAGACTTTGTTCGACCGTCAGCCCGTCAGCCGGGGCATCGAGCAATCGCGAATTCGGCACCAACGCGGCAGGCTGCGCCAGCCAGGTTGGGTACCAGAACGACTTGACCTCGCGCGTGGCCTGGTAGCGTGATCCCGCGCCACCGTCGAAACCGTCGAACGACGGCGCCTGGAGGAACAGAGTTCTTAGCGTTTGCCCGGAGGGGGAGGGGTGAGTCATTCACAGGCCTTGCGGCAAGTAAGATCGCTTGATTGTACGCCCAGGATTAGCAACCGACGACCGAAGAGTCTTGGGCGAGGCCCAGCCAAGCGCCGACCGGGCCGCCTAAGGCCCCTGATTTGGCTACTCTCGGAGAAAAGCGGTAGGGTGTCCATATCAGCACTTCCCAAACGAAACGGCCGCCAAGTCCTCCTAGGTGCACTTTTCGGCAGCAAAATCAAGCCAGCCACATTGCCGTGGCGGACCTGTGGTAGCAAGCTATCACATCGAGTTAAGGTCCAATGTCTGGGGCAACCCGCGCAGCCGGATGAGCGCGGGTCGTTTCGACGCGTGGCGCGCCCAGACCGGACAAAATGTTGCCGCAGCATGGAGGAGTCTTTCATGACGGACGGGGCTCTAGACAGTCAGAAGAGCAGCGCTAGCGACAGCGTAGCCGATTCAGAGTCGCTCATCCTGGTGGATGAGTCGGACATATGAGCAAAGCTCAGTGTCATCAGGGCCGCGGCGTACTGCACCGGGCCTTTTCGCTGCTGATTTTCAATGGCAGCGGGGAGCTCCTGTTGCAGCAGCGAGCGGCGTCAAAACGGCTCTGGCCGCTATATTGGTCGAACAGTTGCTGCAGTCACCCCAGACGCTCCGAAACCATGGAGAACGCCATCCATCGCCGTCTCCATGAAGAACTTGGGGTGGATTGTCCGTTGCATCTTCTGTTTAAGTTCCAATATCAGGCGCAATTCGATGCGGCTGGCGCTGAACACGAGCTATGCTCGGTGTTCATTGGCCGCTGTACCGAACCGCTAACGATCAATCGGAGTGAGATTCTTGCGTGGCGCTGGATAAGCCCGGCAGTACTGCAGGCCGAGTTGAGCGGTAGCGGGGCCGAGGAATTTACTCCCTGGTTCATAGCGGAGTGGGAACGCATCTGGCGCGAGCACCGCGGAGCTTTGCTCGCTCTGCAATAGGAGTTATAAGTGGGCATTCCATTACTTCAAGCGTACCGCGTTGGGCGATACATTGCCGGCCGCAAACTGCGCGGCATAAAGCGATATCCACTCGTACTGATGCTGGAGCCGTTGTACCAATGCAATCTGGCCTGTGCCGGTTGCGGCAAGATCGACCATCCGAAGGAGATTCTGCAGAAGAGAATGAGCGTCGAAGACGCATTGCGGGCGGTTGATGAATGCGGTGCGCCGATGGTATCCATTCCCGGCGGTGAGCCCCTGATCCATAAGGACATGGCTCAGATCGTTGCTGGGATCGTGGCGCGCCGGAAATTCGTTTACCTGTGTACGAACGCCATTCTGTTACCCAAGCACATTGATGAATACCGGCCCTCACCCTACCTGACCTTCTCTATTCATCTGGACGGGGATCGGGAACGACACGACGAGTCGGTCTGCCAGGAAGGTGTGTTCGATAAAGCGGTCGCGGCAATCCAACTGGCCCTCAGCAAGGGCTTCCGAGTGACTGCAAATTGCACGCTGTTCAGCGGCGAGGACCCGGATCGCGTGGCTGCGTTCTTCGATCAGGCGATGAACCTCGGAATCGAAGGGATCACGGTTTCACCTGGTTACAGTTACCACCACGCTCCGCGCCAGGACGTTTTCCTGGAGCGCAATGCCAGCAAGCAGCTATTTCGCGAGATTTTCAAGCGCGGCCGCGGGGCCCGCAGTCGTTGGTCCTTCAATCATTCCAGCCTGTTCCTGGATTTTCTGGCCGGCAACCAAGCCTATCAATGCACGCCCTGGGGGACACCGACCTACAATATTTTCGGCTGGCAGCGGCCTTGCTATTTGCTCAGCGATGAAGGTCACGCGCCGAGCTTCCAATCCTTGATGGAGGATACCGCCTGGGACCACTATGGCGTCGGGCGCAACCCGGCCTGTGACAACTGCATGGCTCATTGCGGGTTTGAGGGAACGGCGGTGGATGACGCGTTCTCTCACCCGTTCAAGGCGCTAACGACGGCCCTACGCGGCCCGCGATTGGCGGGCCCGCTGGCGGCCGACCTACCCATTCTGTACGGCGATCGCGTGCAGCGGCCTGGAGCGACAATAGCTACCATCCCGATTGGCGCGGTGAAGCGCGCAAACAGCGAGGCGGGCGGCCGGCAAACAGCCGGGCTGCAGTAATGCGATGGCGGGCGTAGGTGGCGGAGGCGCGTGCGTGGAGCTCGTAACTGATTCTCAATCTGCCGTGCTGAATGGACCCGCAAAGCCCAATGCATTCAGCGCGCAGCTCGAGTCTTGGCAGGCACGCATGGAGCAGGCTTTGGCAGCGCGACTTCCGGAACCCGATGCGGTGCCGGCGCGTCTGCATCAGGCGATGCGCTACAGCGTGCTGGGCGGCGGCAAGCGGGTGCGGCCGGCACTGCTGTTCGCGACGGCGCGCACCCTAGGACTCGCCGAAGGGGACGTGGAGGCGGCGGCTTGCGCGATCGAATTAGTACACGTTTACTCACTGGTCCACGATGATCTGCCGGCAATGGACGATGACGATCTGCGGCGCGGCCGGGCCACCTGTCACAAAGCGTATGACGAGGCCACGGCTATCCTGGTCGGCGATGCCTTGCAACCGCTGGCGTTCCAACTGTTGGTCCGCGACCCCGCGCTGCCGGCTGCACCGGCGACACGCTTACGGCTGATCGAGTTGCTGGCCGAGGCAAGCGGTAGCTTTGGCATGGCCGGAGGTCAGGCGATCGATCTCGCCGTGCAGGGCAAACAGCTCGATATTGCGCAGGTGGAGGAAATGCATGCGCGCAAGACCGGCGCGCTGATTCGCGCCAGCGTGTTGATGGCGGCGGCCTGCGCGACATCGCTCGACGCGCGCCTGTACAACGCACTTGCCACTTTTGCGACGGCGATCGGCCTGGCATTCCAGATTCAGGACGATCTGCTCGACGTGATCGGTGATGCCACGACCCTGGGCAAGGCAACGGGCGCCGATGTCGAGCGAGCGAAGCCAACCCATCCGGCTGTCATTGGAATCGAGGCCTCGCTGCAGCGCGTGCGTTTACTGCATGGCCAAGCTCTCGATGCTCTTGAGCCCTTTGGGTCGCGTGCCGAGCCGCTCCGCTCTCTGGCCGATTGGTTACTGTCGCGGCGTCATTGATTCCAAGCCGGTCCGGCTGGCGGTCTGCCCGAGTGATGATAATCGATTCGTACTCGCTTTATCTCGATGGCAACCCCACAGTCGATCTCACGCTACGCCGCCACTTGATGGCAAGCCGCTCGGCTTGCGCACTGTGGAGGCGTGGCGCCGAACTCCGTGATCTCCTCTTCGCAAAAACCCCTGGAGGCTGTCCCGAGTAGGGCGCACTAGCGCCCCCGGTCGTCGCGATCTCGGGGCGGGCTAGGCCCCGCCTGCCGCGCGTCGCAGTTCTTGGCTCTGCAGCGCCCACCAGCGCTCGATGCTCGCGCTCAATCCGGCCGCATCAAGACCCGCAGCGGCGAGGTTGCTCTCGCGTGAGCCGTGCTCAATGAATTGGTCGGGTATGCCTAACCGCAAGAGCGGCAGCTGTATGCCTGCGGCCGTTAACAGCTCCCCGATGGCGGAGCCCGCTCCCCCGGCGATCGCGTTCTCCTCGATGCTCACGATAGCCCGATGCCGAGCGGCCAGGGCGAGCACGAGATCCTCATCGAGCGGTTTGACGAAACGCATGTTGACGAGTGTGGCATCGAGCCGCTCAGCGATCTTATGTGCTGCTTCCAACAGCGCGCCGAACGCCAGCAGCGCAAGCCCACTGCCTCCTTCGCGGCGGATCTGCGCACGACCGACGGGCAGGGCCGTCATCTGCGCGGCCACGGGCACGCCCGGCCCGCAGCCGCGCGGATAACGCACGATCGCGGGACCATTGAGAGTGCTCGCCGTATATAACATCTGGCGGCATTCATTCTCCTCAGCCGGCGCCATAATTACCAGATTGGGAATGCAGCGCAAAAAGCTCAAATCATAGCTGCCCTGATGAGTTGCTCCGTCGCTGCCGACGAGGCCCGCGCGATCAAGCGCAAACACGACGGGCAAGTTCTGTAACGCAACGTCGTGTATCAACTGATCGTATGCGCGCTGCAGAAAGGTGGAATAGATAGCGACGACTGGTTTCAGGCCTTGCGAAGCAAGGCCAGCGGCAAAGGTCACCGCATGCTGCTCGGCGATCGCCACGTCGAAGTAGCGCTCCGGGAAGCGCCTGGAGAATTCGACAAGCCCTGAGCCTTCGCGCATGGCTGGGGTAATGCCTATGATCCTGGGATCGGCTGCAGCCATATCGCATAGCCACTGACCGAAGACTTGCGAATAGGTCGGGCCGGTACTCTTTTCCTTAAGAATCCTGCCGCTCACCGGCTCGAATGGGCCTGGACCGTGCCAAGTGATTGGATCGGCTTCCGCAGGCGCGTAGCCTTTGCCCTTGCGGGTCAGCACGTGCAGTAGCTGTGGTCCTCGAAGTTTGCGCAGATTGCGCAGCATTCGGACCAGAGCCTTGATGTCATGGCCGTCCACGGGTCCGATGTAGTTAAGGCCCATCTCCTCGAACAGCGCTCCGGGCAGCACCATTCCTTTCAAGTGCTGCTCCGAGCGTCGCGCCAGCTCCTGCACGGCGGGCATTTGTCGCAGCATTTTCTTGCCACCCTGGCGCAGATGCGCGTACACGTCGCCGGAGAGCGCACGGGCGAAGTAGTTCGATAGCGCGCCCACGTTCTCGGAAATTGACATGTTGTTGTCGTTCAATATGACCAGCAGGTTTGCGGGCAGCGAACCGGCATGATTCAGGGCCTCGAACGCCAGGCCAGCCGTCAAGGCACCATCGCCAATTACGGCCACGATTCGCCGGTTCTCGCCCAGCTGGGCCGTTCCGAGCCCTGCGGCGAAATGGCCGCCCCGGGTACTGACGCTTTGGATCAGAAACTGGCGCAGTTCCTCGGCCAAAGCAGGCAGCTTCGCCACCGGCAAGCGGCGCAGATCTGCTGGGTCCTCGAGGCTACTGAGCAGCGGATGCTTATCGGACGGGCCGGTCATCTACAACAGTATACGCGGTCACGGACTCGCGCCTAGCCGGTCTTTCACTGCGGAGCAGTTGAGCCCATTGCACCCGAATAATTTTCAAGGTCATCTCGTTAAAGTCTATCCGACAGGTCGATCATCCGCTTTTTTTCCGATCCGAGAAGTGGAGCGCCGCCGTTTCTCGCTGATTCGCCGGTACCGATCCTTCTGAGCACCTTTGACTCGCCGATGGCGCCTCAAATACATGGGGCAAGCGTAGCCGTCTCATTGCGTGCCTGCCACGCCAAGGTTAGTCCCACAACGGTGGTTGAATCCTGCGGCCGGACCGATCTGATCCATGCGTCAAACCTGACTCGGACACTCACTTCATTGCCGGTCCAGTGGCAAAAGGTCTGCCAGAGCGGAATTCTCGGCGTCACGGCACGCGTCGCAGCAATCATTAAAAGAGGCAAGTGCGACGAGCACGAGTTCAGACTCAACCACTGCAGTCCGAGGCCGGGAGAGGATGACGCTGCCACCCGCGTCTGCAGGTGAAGAGCTGTCGACTGGTCGCGGCCCTCGAAGGGGCTGCTCAGCGCGCACGATGCGGCGTTGCTGCCGCCGCGTGCTCCGGCGGGTTACGCTGCACGCTGCGGGACGTGCACAGAAACGGTGCCGCGCCATGTGGACCGGGAGTGCAGCCAAAGCCCGGTCCCGTTACGATGCGTGGAGCAGTTCCGGGCAACGCCCGGGGCCGAGTGAAGGGACGAACGCTGCGGCGAGCGGGCGTATCGGGTCGCCTGCCCGGTAGGTAGGCTTCCCTTCCAGAGCGTGGTACAGTTTGCTAAGGGCGTCGACCGAGCCCTACCTTGAGGCGCCAAGTAAGAAGCCCGACGGTTGTAGGGCCGTTGATGTGCCAGGCTGAGGGCTTTGCGGTCGTTGAAATTTCCCTCTGGGCGTCGCGCGTCAAAGTGGTGTTAATGCTGTAACGTCGCGAGAGACTGCCCAAATGGATGCCGGCATTTCCGATGAGGCCTACCAGGATCAGATCCTTCCGCAGGTCTCGCGCACATTCGCGCTAACGATCCCGCAGTTGCCGCCGGCACTCCGAACTCCAGTGACCAACGCGTATCTGTTGTGCCGGGCTGCCGATACGATCGAGGATGAGCCGGCGCTGTCGCCCGCGGCCACGCGGGTGTGGCTGCAGAGGTTTGTGGCAGTAGTGTGCGGCAAGGAGGAACCGGCGCAGTTGGCCCGGGACCTTGCACCGCAGCTCTCCCAGCAGACCTCGCCGGCCGAACGCGAACTGGTGCTCAACCTAGAGCAGATCATCAGAGTGACTGCGCGCCTCGATGAGCAGCAGCGCGCCGCGATTTCGCGTTGCATCGAGGTAATGTGCGGCGGCATGCATCAGTTCCAATGTACTGCGAGCCTGCGCGGCTTACCCCGTCTGAGCGACATGAACGAATACTGCTACTACGTCGCCGGTGTCGTCGGTCAGATGCTTACTGAGCTATTTTGCGGCTACTCAGCTACGATCGCGCGGCAACGCAGCGCGCTGCATGATCGGGCCGTAGCATTCGCGCAAGGCCTCCAGATGACGAACATCCTCAAGGATGTTTGGGAGGATCGCAGTCGTGGAGCCTGCTGGTTGCCGCAGGAAGTCTTTACTCGCCATGGCATCGATCTCGCGAAGCTATCGCCGGGGCAGCGCGACGCGCGATTCGATGCAGGAATGAGCGAATTGGTGGGCGTGGCTCATGCGCACTTGCGTAACGCCCTGGCGTACACGTTGCTGATCCCCGGCGAGGAAGCCGGTGTACGGCGCTTCTGCCTGTGGGCCATCGGTCTTGCCGCACTGACGCTGCGCAAGATTCACAGCACGCCTGGCTTTACCAGTGGCGCGCAGGTCAAAGTGTCGCACACGGCGGTTGCAGTGACCAAGACGCTGACCAATGTTGCGATACGAAACGATTGGTTGCTCACGCGACTTTTCGACCGCGCTACTAGCGGTCTGCCGCTCGCAGCGCCATCCACAGCGCGTAGCGCTTTGCCGCTTGCCCAGTACCAGGCCACGCCGATGCTGGAATCTGGCCAAGGCACTGGCTGCATCCCGGCGGAAGAAGTCGGGCGCCGATCAGCCGGGAACCTTCGGCGATGAATCGCGACATTCCCGAACTTGATTCCGCCGTGAGCCGCGCCAAGGGGCGTTTGGAGGTGCGTTCCATGAAGCTGGTGCGCGTGGCTGCGCCAACATCTTTAGATGGCGCAATTGCGGCCGCACAGGTCGCGCTGATCGGCCGGCAGAGCGCAGAGGGTTATTGGCTGTTTGAGCTCGAGGCGGACTGCACAATTCCGGCCGAATATATCTTGATGATGCACTTCCTCGATGAGATCGAGCCAGCTTTGGAGGCGAAGATTGCCACTTACCTGCGCGCGCATCAGGCAGAGCACGGCGGCTGGCCTCTGTATAAGGACGGTAAGCTGGATATCAGCTGCAGCGTCAAGGCCTACTTCGCGCTGAAGCTCGCCGGTGACAGCCCCGAGGCGCAGCACATGCGGCGCGCGCGCGACGCCATTCTCGAGCACGGTGGTGCTGCCCGAGCCAATGTGTTCACACGAATAGCACTGGCCCAGTTCGGGCAGCTACCGTGGCGCGGCGTGCCCTACATGCCGGTCGAGATCATGCTGCTGCCGCGCTGGTTCCCGATCCATCTCGACAAGATGTCGTATTGGTCGCGCACGGTCATGGTGCCGCTGTTAATTTTGTGCACGCACAAGTCGCGTGCGGTTAATCCACGCAATGTGCACATCCCAGAACTGTTTACGACACCACCGGATCAGGAGCGACACTACTTTCGACTCCCGGCCGACCGTGCCGGCCTGCTGGCCAAGGCGTTTCTCGTTTTGGATCGGCTCGGCCGCATGATGGATCCGCTGATTCCCAAAGCCGTGCGCGAGCGGGCCACGCGCCGGGCGGAAACCTGGATGCTCGAAAGACTGAACGGTGAAGATGGGCTCGGTGCGATCTTTCCGGCGATGGTCAATGCGCTCGAGGTAATGGTACTGCGTGGGTATGCGAGCGATGACCCGCGCCGTCTCACAGCGAAGCGTGCGCTCGAGAAGCTCCTGGTCATTAAGGGATCCACCGCCTATTGCCAGCCGTGCGTGTCGCCTATCTGGGACACCGCTCTGAGCAGCCTGGCGTTGTTGGAGGTGGGCGATGCTAGTGCCCGTGCTGCCTGCGATCGGGGACTTGAATGGTTGCAATCACGGCAATTGCTGGCGGAGCCCGGCGACTGGCAACGGCGCCGCCCCGGACTCCCGGGCGGCGGTTGGGCGTTCCAGTTTGCCAACAGTTTCTACCCGGACCTCGATGACACGGCGGCCATTGCCTGGGCCATGCACCGCTCGAGCGATCCGGCGCGTTACTCGGAG
>Ga0302308_10003983_pt1 | contig 11689 bp, 10 predicted proteins | sample III_Palsa_E3_3_FD_200531 | JGI IMG/M metagenome (GOLD analysis project Ga0302308, IMG submission 200531) | Peat permafrost microbial communities from Stordalen Mire near Abisko, Sweden - III_Palsa_E3_3 | ecosystem: Environmental > Terrestrial > Soil > Palsa > Peat permafrost | place: Sweden... | reverse complement strand
TTGACGATCGACATGCGGGGCTATCGGCAGAGCAAGCGGGCAATTATACGCGGCGGCGACTGGACGCCTGTCTTCAGGCTGATGAGGGCCGCAAACGCAAGGTTTCCAGTGCGGCCAGCAGACGGTCGACGTGGGCATCCTCGTGTGCCGCCGACAGCGTGATGCGCAGGCGTGCCTGACCAGCGGGCACGGTAGGCGGCCGGATCGCGCTGACCAGAAAACCCTGTCGTTCGAGTGCCTGCGCCGCGGCCAGTGCGGCATCGGCGCTGCCCAGCAGCAGCGGCTGGATCGCGCTGGTCGAGGTTGCCAGCGGCAGGCCGAGTTCGGTCGCACCGCGGCGAAAGCGCGCGATCAGCGCGGCGAGTTTCTGCCGTCGCCACCCCTCGGCCTGCGCCAGCTGCACCGCCTCGAGTGCGGCGGCGGCTAACGCCGGCGGCATCGCGGTGGTGTAGATGTACGGCCGCGCGAACTGGATCAGGCCCTCGATCAGGGCGGCTGGACCGGCGACGAAGGCGCCGGCGCAACCGAGCGCCTTGCCCAGCGTGGCCATCAGCAACGGGACTTCATGTTGTCCGAGATTTGCAGCGCTGATGCTGCCGGCGCCGTGTTGGCCGAGTACACCAAGACCATGCGCGTCGTCGACCATCAAGGTGGCGCGTTCGTTCGCGCATAGGGCCGCCAGCTCACCCAGTGGCGCGATATCGCCATCCATGCTGAACACACCGTCGGTGGCCAGCAGCGCGGCGGCATCCGGTCTCGACGCCAGTTGGCGCGCGGCAGCGGCGACATCCGCATGTGGATAGCGTTTCAGTTCGGCGCCGCTGAGCTTCGCGCCATCGAGCAGGCAGGCATGGTTGAGCTTGTCCTGCGCGCACACATCACCGCGCGTCAGCAGCGCCTGCAGCACGCCGAGGTTCGCCATGTAGCCGGTGGAGAACAGCAGTGCCCGCTCGCGGCCCGTCCACACGGCCAGCGCTTCCTCCAGTTCCGCGTGTTCGGTGCGGTGGCCGCAGATCAGATGCGCCGACGTACTGCCGACACCGGCTTCCCTGGCTGCGCGTGTGAGCGCGGCGACCAGCTGTGGGTGCTGTGCCAGACCGAGGTAGTCGTTGCTGCAGAACGACAGCAGGCGCTGGTGTCCGGTTTCAAGCCACGGCCCGTCGACGCGGTCGATCGTGCGCAGCCGGCGCAACAGTTGCGCGTGCTCACGTTCGGCCGTCTGTGCGGCCAGTCGTTCGAGCAGATCAGGCCGCGGCGCTGCAGCCACAGCCCTGTCCGCAGCTGGCCTGATCCATACCGGGTTGATCCGTTTCGAGGATGTCCGCGTGCACGGTGTTGGCTTCCTCGATCACCTCCAGCGGATGCAGGTCGAGCCGGCGGAACAGCGCGCGGTCGTGTTCCACATCCGGGTTGCCGGTGGTCAGCAGTTTCTCGCCGTAGAAGATCGAGTTGGCGCCGGCGAAGAAGCAGAGCGCCTGCACCGCGTCGTCCATCTGCTGGCGGCCGGCCGACAGGCGCACCATCGAGGCCGGCATCAGCAAGCGCGCGACCGCGATCGTGCGCACGAACTCAAACGGATCCAGCGCTGCTGTACCCGCCAGCGGCGTACCTTCCACCTGCACCAGTTGGTTGATCGGTACCGACTGCGGATGCTCGGGCAGGTTGGCCAGCGTCTGCAGCAGGCCGGCGCGCTGGTCGCGCGATTCGCCCATGCCGACGATGCCGCCACAGCAGGTCTTCATGCCCGCATGGCGCACATGCTCCAGCGTGTCGAGCCGGTCCTGGTACTGGCGAGTGTGGATCACTTCGCCGTAGAACTCCGGCGCGGTGTCGAGATTGTGGTTGTAGTAATCGAGACCAGCCGCCTTCAAGGTGTCGGCCTGCGTGCCGGTCAACATGCCCAGCGTGGCGCAGGTTTCCAGGCCGAGACCCTTCACCGCGCGGACGATCTCGGCCACCTTCACCACGTCGCGATCCTTCGGGCCACGCCAGGCCGCGCCCATGCAGAAACGGCTGGCGCCCGCATCCTTGGCCGCCTGCGCACGTTCCAATACGGCTTCGACGCTCATCAGCTTCTGCGCCTGCACGCCGGTGTCGTAGCGCGCCGCCTGCGGGCAATACGCGCAGTCTTCCGGGCAGCCGCCGGTCTTGATCGACAACAGGGTGGACACCTGCACCGCGTTCGGATCGTGATGTTCGCGATGCACCGAGTGCGCGCGATGCAGCAGCTCGTTGAACGGCAGCGCAAACAGGGCGCCCACTTCGGCGCGGGTCCAGTCGTGGCGGATGGCAAGGTCGACCATGGAACAGCAACTCCCGTACATGAGGCGGCAGAGTGTGGAAGTCGCCCTGGAGCGTGTCAACTAGATACGTTGACGAATGGTTGACGCGAACGGGAGCGCAGTTCAGCCATTACTATCCCGCTACCAATGCAACCTGACATGGAGCGGATCGGCATGAGTGAAGGACAAGGCAGCAGCGGCAACGTGCTCGCGGCCATCTGCAGTTTCTTTATCCCGGGATTAGGCCAGTTGGTGCAGGGGCGTTTGCTCAAGGCGATCGTCATGTTCGTGCTGGCTGCCCTACTGTGGATCATCCTGCTTGGCTGGCTGATCCATTTGTGGTCGATCCTTGACGCTGCGTTGTACAAGCCCGGACGCTGATAGGAGATGCGCATGGATGCGCTGACAAAAACCTGGCGACAGCTGCAGCGCTTCGTACTGCCTTGGCGCTGCCTGTTGTGTGGCGCTGCCGGTGATCATGACATCGACCTGTGTGTCGACTGCGCGGCCGAGCTCCCGCGCAACCGCAGCTGTTGCGCTCGCTGCGCGCTGCCACTGGCGACAGCAGCGCTGATGTGCGGCGAATGCCAGCGCCGTGCGCCACCGTGGTCCGCCGCATGGGCACCGTTCCGTTATGGCTGGCCGCTGGATCGACTGGAGTCACGCTACAAGTTCGGTGCCGATCTCGCCGCCGGCCGCGTGCTGTCGACGTTGTGGCAACGTGAACCTTGCCCGATCGACCTACCACAACTGCTGCTGACCGTGCCGCTGCATCACAGCCGGTTGCGCCAGCGTGGCTACAACCAGGCACTGGAGCTGGCCCGTCCGCTGGTGCGCGAACTGGGTGTGCCGTTGCGTCACGACGTGCTGCAACGCCTGCGCCGCACCGATGCACAAACCGAACTCGATGCCATCGGCCGGCGCCGAAACGTACGCGGTGCATTCGCGATGCGCCCAGGCATCGAACTGCCAGCTCATATCGCGATTCTCGATGACGTGATGACCACCGGCGCTACCCTGGCCGAATGCGCCCGTGTACTCAAGCGCTCCGGTGTGCGACGGGTGGATGTGTGGGCGTTGGCGCGGGCGCCAAAGTCGAGAAACGAGTGAAGAGGAGTGAGAAGTGAGTAAGAGCGTAGTGTTGCGATGACCCACTCGTTTCTCACTCCTCTTCACTTACTGCTCGCTCTCAGCGCACCGCCAGCGCCAGCACGATGCCGATCCAGACCACCAGTCCCAGCCAGTTGTTGTGGCGGAACGCGGCGAGGCAGGCATCGCGGGCGCGGGCGCGGATGAGCCACAGTTGGTAGCCGAACAGGCCCGCGGCGACGGCGAGGCTCAGCCAGTATGGCCAGCCCAGCGCTGCGCGCTGGCCGACAAACAGCATGGCCAGCACGAAGGTGCCCATCAGCACGCCGAGGATCGGCAGGTCGGCATCACCGAACAGGATCGCCGTGGACTTGGCGCCAGCCTTGAGGTCGTCGTCGCGGTCGACCATCGCGTACTCGGTGTCGTAGACCACCGACCAGATAATGTTGCCGATGAACAGCAGCCAGCCCACCGGTGGCACTGCATTCGTCACCGCGGCGAACGCCATCGGAATCGACCAGCCGAAGGCGGCGCCGAGCACCACCTGCGGCATATAGGTGTAGCGCTTGGTGAACGGATAGATCGCCGCCAGCGCGGCACCGGCGAAGGACAGCTCGATCGTCAGCCGGTTGGTGAACAGCACCAGCACGAAGGCGAATACCAGCAACGCGGCGAACACCAGCAGTGCCTCGCGCGGCGTGACCCGACCCGAGGCGATCGGCCGCCCGGCGGTGCGCGCGACCTGCGGGTCCAGCTTGCGGTCGGCAAAATCGTTGATCGCGCAGCCGGCCGCACGCATCGCGAACACACCGAGGGTGAAGATGATCAGCGGCTTCCACGGCGGAAAATCACCGGCCGCCAGCCACAGCGCCCACCAGGTCGGCCACAGCAGCAGCAGCGCGCCGATCGGCCGGTCCATCCGGGTCAGCACCAGATAGTCCAGCGCCTTCGCGCGTCGGCTTGGCGGCAGTTTCTGCAGCAGCCAGTTCAGCACTCGCGTGGCGCGGGTCGAGCTATCGGCTGGCTGGACCGGCTTGGCAACGGGCTTCGCCGCACCGGGCCGGGGCCGGGCGGTGGGGGCGGCCGCGGTATTGCGTCGCTGGCGTTTGCGGGGAGGGGTGGCCATCCGCCGAGTTTAGCGTGGCCGCCACGCTCTGTTCGCGTGCTGGATCACTTCAGCAGATGCAGCGTGATTGCTCCGGCCGGCATCGTGTCGTCCTGTTCACTGCCGCAGCAGCAGCCGGTAGGCGGGATGGTCGCTCTCGTCCCAATGCGGGTAGCCGAGTGCGGCCAGAAACGACGGCAGCAGGGCATGCTCATCAGGTGGCACCTGGATGCCGACCAGGATGCGGCCGTAATCGGCGCCGTGGTTGCGGTAGTGGAACAGGCTGATGTTCCAGTCCGGGTGCAGCTGGCCGAGGAAGTGGGTGAGCGCGCCGGGGCGTTCGGGAAATTCGAAGCGGTACAGCCGCTCATGCTGTGCCAGCGATGAGCGACCGCCGATCATGTGGCGCAGATGCAGCTTGGCCAGCTCGTCGTCGGTGAGGTCGAGTACGTCAAACGCCTGCGCGCGGAACGCGGCTGCCAGGGCATCGCGCTCGCCGCCGCTGGCGATCTGCACGCCGACGAAGATGTGCGCGGAGCTGGCATCGCCGATGCGGTAGTTGAATTCGGTGATGCTGTGCCGGCCGAGGGTGGCACAGAAGCGACGGAAGCTGCCGCGTTGCTCCGGTATCGTCACCGCGAACACCGCCTCGCGCTGCTCGCCGACTTCAGCGCGCTCGGCGACGAAGCGCAGGCGATCGAAATTCATGTTCGCGCCGGAGACGATCGCCACCAGCGCGCCGTCGTTGTTACCGTGAGTGGCGACGTATTGCTTCAGCCCGGCCAGCGCCAGTGCGCCGGATGGCTCCGGCACGCTGCGGGTTTCCTGGTAGATGTCGCGGATCGCCGCACAGATCGCGTCGGTGTCCGCCCGCAGCATCGCATCCACATGCTGCTGGCACAGCGCGAAGGTGAGCGCACCGACCTGCTTCACCGCGGTACCGTCGGCGAACAGGCCGACTTCATCCAGCGCCACGCGCGTGCCGCTTTCCAGCGAACGCGCCATCGCGTCGGCATCGACTGCCTGCACGCCGATCACCTGTACCTCCGGGCGCATCGCCTTGATACACGCGGCCACCCCGGCAAGCAGGCCGCCACCGCCGACCGGCACGAACACCGCATGTAGCGGGCCCGGATGCTGGCGCAGGATTTCCAGCGCCACGGTGCCCTGGCCGGCGATTACCGCCAGGTCGTCGAACGGATGCACGAAGGTGGCGCGGCGCTCGGCCTGCAGCTGCACTGCCGCGGTCTGCGCGTCGCTGTAGGAGTCGCCCGCCAGTACGATCTCCACCATCGCGCCGCCGAACCGGCGCACCGCATCCACCTTCACCTGCGGCGCGGTCACCGGCATCACGATGGTGGCGTGGATGCCCAGTTTCGCCGCGGCCAGCGCCACGCCCTGTGCATGGTTGCCGGCGGAAGCGGCGATCACGCCGCGCGCGCGTTGCGCCGGGTCCAGCTGCACCATGCGGTTGTACGCGCCGCGCAGCTTGAACGAGAACACCGCCTGCTGGTCTTCGCGCTTGAGCAGCACCGGCTGCCCGAGTCGCGCGCTGAGCAGCGGTGCTGGTTCCAATGCCGACTCGTGCGCCACGTCGTAAACGCGTGCAGCGCGGATCCGTGCCAATAGATCGTCGGCTGCTGCCGCATCGTCATCGGCAGCTGGCGCGACGACTGCATTCATGCCGCCAGCGCCGTCGCCGGGTGCGCCACCTGCAGCACGTCGACCAGTTTGCGCGTCTGTTGCAGGATCTGGGTGATGCCGGCGTCGTCGCATTGCAGACTCAGGGTCAGACGCGAGACAGCGGGATCATGCGTGGCAGCTACGGTCAGCGTGTCGATGTTGTAGCCGCGTGCGGCGAACAGCCCGGCCACACGCACCAGTGCGCCGGCTTCGTTCTGCAACAGGATGGACAGTGTGTGGTTCATGGCGAATGACTCCGGTAGTTGGTCCCTTTCCGGGAGGCAACCTCTTTGTTCGTCATTCCCGCGAAGGCGGGAGGTGTTTTTCAACATCGAAGCTGGTCATCGCTCTTGAGAGCGGTGAAGCGATTCCCGCCTTCGCGGGAATGACGTTGTTGGAGGTTTTCACGTCAGGCAAGAGGAAAATCAAAAGCTCAGAACATGTGGGATGGCGAGCTATCGCGCGTGGTGGCTGCCGCGCGTGAAGCAATGAAGTCGCCAGTGATCATTTGTGCGTAGCTGGCGCCGGGGCCGACCATTGGATACACACCGGCATCCGGATCGATCATCACTTCCAGAAATGCCGGACCATCGAAGGCGAGGAACGCGGCGATCGTCGCCTCCAGATCCTCCGTGCGCTCCAGCCGTTGCGCCCAGGCGAAACCATCGGCCTGCGCGGCAAGCACGAAGTCCTTCTTGTGCAGGCTCTTGTCGGAGGCGGCGAAGCGGCCCTTGAAGTACAGCTTCTGCCACTGCCGCACCATGCCGTCGCCGACGTTGTTGAGCACCACTACCTTGACCGGCAGGTTGTAGGTGGTGACGGTCTCCAGTTCGCCGATGTTCATGCGGATGCTGGCATCGCCGTCGATGTCGATCACCAGTGCGTCCGGCCGTGCGAACTGCGCCCCAACTGCCGCCGGCAGTCCGAAACCCATGGTGCCCATCGAACCGGAAGTGAGCCAATGCCGTGGTGCGCGGAAGTCAAAGTACTGCGCGGCCCACATCTGATGCTGACCGACTCCGGTGCTGATGATGGCGCGGCCCTGCGTGTGCCGGTTGATCGCTTCAAGCACGGCATAGGGCTGTACCAGCATGCTGGCGCGGTCGTAGTTCATCGCGTGCACACGCTTCAGCTCTGCCACCTGCGCATGCCAGGCGTCGAGCGACGGCTGCAGTCCATGCGCGCGGCCATAGGCAGTCAGGCGTTCCAGCGCGCGCACCAGCGGGCCGACATGATGCCAGTGCACCGATTTCACCTTGCCGATCTCGGCCGGGTCGATGTCGATCTGTGCGATGAACTTCGCATGCGGTGCGAACTTGTCCGGTACGCCGGCCACACGGTCGTCGAAGCGCGCGCCCAGCGCCAGCACGAAGTCGCAATCCTCCACGGCGTAATTCGCGTATGCGGTGCCGTGCATGCCGAGCATGTGCAGCGCCAACGGATCGGTGGTGTCGAAGCCGCCCAGGCCCATCAAGGTCGTGGTTACCGGCATGCCGAACATGTCGACGAAATTGCGCAACGCCGCTGCTGCGCTGGCCGCGATCACGCCGCCACCGGCGTAGATCAGCGGGCGTTGTGCCTGCATCAGTGCAGCGAAGAATGCCGCGCACTCGGGATCGCTCAGCGTCGACTGCTCCACTGCACGCAGTCGCGCGCGGTAGCCGGTCAAGCCCAGCTCGCCGCTGCCGCGATAATCGAGGGCGGTGTTCTGTATATCCTTCGGTACATCCACCACCACCGGGCCGGGCCGGCCGCTGCGGGCGAGGGTGAACGCGGTACGTACGGTAGCCTCGAGCTGGCTCGCATCGGTGACCAGGAAAACATGTTTGGCGCAGGCGCCCATGATGTTGCTGATCGGCGCTTCCTGAAACGCATCGCTGCCGATCGCCATGGTGCTCACCTGGCCGCAGATCACCACCAGCGGGATCGAGTCGGCCATCGAATCGCGCACTGGTGTGACCATGTTGGTGGCGCCGGGACCGGAGGTGACCACGGCCACGCCGACCTTGCCGGACGCACGCGCATAACCCGCGGCCATGAAGCCCGCGCCCTGTTCGTTGGCCGGCACGATCAGCGGCATCGGCTCGTCGCCGTTGTCCTTCAGGTGTGTCGCGTTGTAGCGGAACACGGCGTCGTACACCGGCAGGATGGCGCCGCCGGAATAGCCGAACATCACTTCGACGCCTTCATCGGCGAATACCTGCACGATCACGTCGGCACCACTCATCGCGTGGCCGGCAAGCGGATGGTGGTTGGCGGTGATCGGAGGTGCGGTGTCGGCTGTCAGCAATTGCGTCGTCACAATGGTTCCCTGGATGCGCCGGAGGTGCCGGCGGCTTGACGGAGATTCGGGCGGCGGACCTGGCGAGCGGAGTCGCCGCCAGTCCGATGCCGGAAGCGTCTAGTTGCTAGTTGCGGATCAATTCGTCTTCGGTGGCCGATCGTGCCGGCACGCCGTAGGTCGACACGATGCGCAAGTCCTGCGCGAGGGCCGAGAAGTTCTCCCACGCGATGCCGTTGATGTCGGCATCACGGGTGAACCCGCGGGCCTCGTCGTCCTCGAAGCCCACATGACGCAGCTGACCGGCGTGTTCGGGCTGCCGGTTGATCGAGAAGTTGAGCAGGTCGGTGCGCCACATCGCATACGTGCCCGCGACCACCGCTTGCGGCGGTTGGCCGAGTCGTGCGCTGTAGTCGGCGATCGAGGCCTCCAGGTCGGCAACAGCCAGGGCGATATGGAAACGTTTCACGGTTAACCTCCTCGTTCATGCATGGGGAAAGGCCGCCCGCCACGACTGGCGGGAAGCCTGTTGTTTGCGGTCAGCCGACCTTCTTCAGCGGTGTGGCTTCGACCTTGGCAGCGGACGGCTGCAGCCACGGCATCTGCGCCCGCAGCTTCGCGCCGACCACTTCGATCGGATGATCGAGATCGGCCTGCTTCAGGCGCTTGTAGTTCGGCAGGCCGGCGGCGTATTCGGCCGTCCAGTTGCGCGCGAAAGTGCCGTCCTGGATGTCGGTGAGGACTTCCTTCATGCGTGCCTTGGTGCCGGCGTCGACCACGCGCGGGCCGCTGACGTAGTCGCCGTACTGCGCGGTCTCGGAGACGAATTCCAGCATCCGCTTGAGGCCGCCTTCGTAGAAAAGATCGACGATCAGCTTCAGCTCGTGCATCACTTCGTAGTAGGCGATCTCCGGCTGATAGCCGGCCTCGACCAGGGTCTCGAAACCCTTGATCACCAGCTCGCTGGCGCCGCCGCACAACACAGCCTGCTCGCCGAACAGGTCGGTCTCGGTCTCTTCCTTGAAGTCGGTCTTGATGATCATCGCGCGGCCACCACCGATGCCGTCGGCGTAGCCCTTGGTCTTCGCCTCGGCGTGGCCACTGACGTCCTGGTGCACCGCCCAGATGCACGGCACACCGCGGCCACGCTCGTACTCGCTGCGCACCAGCGCGCCAGGACCCTTCGGGGCGACCAGGATCACGTCGATGTCGGCGCGCGGGGTGATCTGCTTGAAGTGCACGTTGAAGCCATGCGCGAACAACAGCGCGGCGCCCGGCTTGATGTTCGGCTCGATCACTTCCTCGTACAGCGTCGGCTGCACCATGTCCGGGGTCAGCACGGCGACCAGGTCGGCACCGCGCACGGCGTTGGCCGGCTCGACCACGGCGAAGCCATCGGCTTCGGCGCGCTTCCAGGTCGGGCCGCCGGGGCGCAGGCCGACCACGACGTCGAGGCCGGAGTCGCGCAGGTTCAGCGCATGTGCGCGACCCTGGCTGCCGTAGCCGAGCACGGCGATGCGGGATTTGGCGAGTGGGTTGGTGGTGGCGGTACTCATGCGGCAACTCCTTCGGTGGTTTCGGTGTGGGTGTGCTTGGATGTGGCGGTAGCGGTATGCAGCTGGGTGGTGGCGCCGTCGGAGGCGGAGCCGACCAGACGCGCGTACTTGGCCAGTGCGCCCTGGGTGACTTTCGGTTTGGGTGGCTGCCAGCTGGCGCGGCGACTGGCCAGATCAGCGGTGGTGCGCAGCTCGCGGTGTTCGGCATCGATCACCACGCGATCGCCCTCGCGCAGCAAGGCGATCGGGCCGCCACGCACCGCTTCCGGTGCGATGTGGCCGACCATGAAGCCGTGGGTGGCGCCGGAGAAACGGCCGTCGGTGATCAGTGCCACGTCGTTGCCGAGGCCACGGCCGACCAGCGCCGCGGTGACGCCGAGCATCTCGCGCATGCCGGGGCCGCCGGCGGGACCTTCGTTGCGGATCACGATGACGTCGCCGGTGTGGATGCGGTCGCCCTGTACGGCGGCGAACGCTTCTTCCTCACTCTCGAACACGCGCGCGCTGCCTTCGAAGTGGCCACTCTTGCCGGCGAGCTTGAGGATGCAGCCTTCCGGCGCGAGGTTGCCGTACAGGATCGAGTAGCCGCCGCGCGGTTTCAGCGGCCGGTTGACCGGATGCACCACGTCCTGTGTCTCGGCGCGTGGTGCGGCCGCCGCTTCGGCGAACAGGCTGCGACCCGTGACGGTGGGTGCATCGTCCAGCATGCCGGCGGCGATCAGCTCCTGTGCCACCCGCGCGCTGCCGCCGGCGCCGAACAGTTCGACTGCGGTATAGCGACCAGCTGGCAGCAGGTCGGCGATCACCGGCGTGTGCACCGAGGCGGGCTCGAAATCTTCCAGCGCCCACTCGACGCCGGCCTCGCGTGCGATCGCCAGCAGGTGCAGCACCGCGTTGGTGGAGCCGGCGGTAGCGGCGACCATGCGGGCGGCGTTGCGGAACGAGGTACGCGTCAGCATGTCGCGTGGCGTGCGCTCGACCTTCAGGCATTCCATCACCAGCTCACCGCAGCGATAGGCGGCGGCGCCCTTGGCCGGATGGGTGGCGGGGATGTCGTTGTAGCCCATCGGCGACAGGCCCAGCGTGGTCAGCACCATCGCCATCGTGTTGGCGGTGAACTGGCCACCGCAGGCGCCGGCACCGGGGCAGGCATCGCGCTCGACTGCGCTCAGTTCCTCGTCGTCGATCTTGCCGGCGCCATGCGCACCGACGGCCTCGAATACTTGCTGGATGGTGATCGGATGATTGTCGTGCGTGCCGTGCGCGATGCTGCCGCCGTACAGCGCGACGCCGGGGATGTTCAGCCGTGCCAGCGCCATCGCTGCGGCCGGAATGGTCTTGTCGCAGCCACACAGCACCACCATCGCGTCGAGGCAGTGGCCGTCCACCGCCAGCTCGATTGAGTCGGTGATCACCTCGCGGCTGATCAGCGAGGCACGCATGCCCGGCGTACCCATCGCGATGCCGTCGGTAACGGCGATCGTGTTGAATTCGATCGGCGTGCCACCGGCGGCGCGGATGCCGGCTGCGGCTTCGACCGCCAGCTCGCGCAGGTTGAGGTTGCACGGGCTCACGTTCGACCAGGTGTGCACCACCGCAACCAGCGGCCGGGCAATCGCCGCGTCGTCCAGTCCGGTGGCGCGCAGCATCGCGCGGGCGGGGGCGCGGTCGGGGCCGCTCTTGATCAGGTCAC
>Ga0302308_10003982_pt1 | contig 11690 bp, 3 predicted proteins | sample III_Palsa_E3_3_FD_200531 | JGI IMG/M metagenome (GOLD analysis project Ga0302308, IMG submission 200531) | Peat permafrost microbial communities from Stordalen Mire near Abisko, Sweden - III_Palsa_E3_3 | ecosystem: Environmental > Terrestrial > Soil > Palsa > Peat permafrost | place: Sweden... | reverse complement strand
AACCTCGCGCACGGGCTTGCCTGGCGAAACGAGGAAGCCTGGGTTGTGACCTGCATTGACCACCTCGATGCTGTGAGCCTGCGCGTCCAGCTTGAGAAAGATCGCTGTCACGTACCGTCCGCGAGCCTCCGGGCCTTCTGCATAATGCTGGTTGTTCATGCGGGTTGCCATCTCCTCCAGCGGTAGTCCCGACAGAGCCATGGCTCGGAAGGCGGACCGGAAGGCGGTGCTGACGATGGCAGAGGCGAGGCCCTTGCCTGCGACGTCGGCGACGGCCATGATGTGCGAGCCATCGGGCAGGGCGACGATATCGACGTAATCTCCGCCTACCTCGTAACAGGCGCTGGAACGTACCGCGACGGAATAGCCGCCGATGACGGGCATCTGCTGTGGCAGCAGGCTTCGCTGAATCGCGCGGGCCGCTTCAAGGTCTCGCTGCAGGCGAACCCACTCCAGATTTCGATGATGATAATTTGCGTTCTCAACCGCCACCGCTGCCTGCAATGCGAGGCCTTCGATAAAATCCTGTTCGTACAGGGAAAGCTCCTGATTATCGGGCAGCGCGACGACCAGCTCCGTTAGCAGGGAACCCTCTTTGTCGCGCAGCGGAAATCGGGCGCAGGCATTCCATGGGGCAGGCGGCATCACTCCGTAGGTAAGCGCAGGGACGGTAAACAGCGCGCCAGGCATCTCCAGTTCGCGCACCACAATCTGCAGCACGCACATCATCACCTGCTCGAGCGATGTGGTGGAGTGAACCTGCCGCGTAGCCTCCAGCAGCGCCTGCAGCCGCGCCACCTGCTGTTGCAGGTCGATCAGCTCGGTGTCGCGAGTTGGTGAGACGTATGGAACTGCCATAGCGATCTCCGCAGCGTGATCTCTCAGCCGCTCTTATCTGTCGGACGAAATCATTATGTCACCGCGAGGACAGCTCCGGCGTTAAGGATGTTCTTAGGTTGAGATTCGCGTCGTACTCGGAGAACAAGAATGTCGTCTTCCTGGCCAAATGACTGGGCTGCCGATGCCAGTGCAGCCGCGGAGATGGGTCTCTTAAGCATCTCTCCGATTCGCTCGAACCCAAAGAGCTGTTTGTGCTGATCCTGGGCTTCGGCGACGCCATCGGACATCAGCATGAGCGTATCGTCGGGCTCGAGCCTGAAGTGCAGCACAGAGAACTCCGCTTCCGGCATAACTCCTATCGGGAGAGCGCCTTCCATTGGCACCTCTGCACCATTGAGATATGGCGGGAGATGTCCTGCATTCGCAAGCGTGACGTCTCCGTCTGCGGTAATGCGGAGAATGAGACACGTGGCGCTTGCCCGGCCACGATCACAGAGCCGGTCATTCAGGCTGCTCATCAGGATCAGAGGATCGGTGTGGTACTGGACTGCAGTACGGATCGCCCCGACGAGGAGTGCAACGAGCATACCCGCCTGCAGGCCCTTTCCGGTCACGTCCCCGACGAGGATCAGAGCGCTGCCGTCCTGACCGGGGATGATCTGAAAAAAGTCTCCGCCGACCTCGCGCGCCGGCCGGTACTCGCTCTCGATGGTGAGGCCGGGGATCTTCGGAAGCTCGTCGGGAATCAGGACGTGCTGTACCTGTCGTGCCTGCTCGATCTCTGCCTTCCACTGTTCTCGCTTGCGCTGGGTGTGGAGGAAGCGCCGGAGAAGCATGACTGTGATGAGAAAGAGGGAGAAGATCGTGGCGATGGTTCCCAGAGAGAGGTTGAAGCCGAAGATTTCGAAGCCTGTTCGTATGTGCAGAAGACGCAGTTCGCGCTGGAAGAGGGAGACGGCGACCAGCACAACAGCGGATAAGGCGAGCCAGCCTTCGGTTCTCTGTTTACTGATCCCTCGCACAGTAATGGTGCAGAGGAGCGCGGCGAGGCAAAGCTTCAGCACCAGCAGCGCGGGAAAGAGATACGCGGCCAGGTGCACGGGAACTATCTGGCCGTACAGCGGAGGGCGGAGCATGGCGGTGCCGACCATCATCAGGAAGACCAGGCCCCACACTGCGCGATGGACCCAGTTCATTCTGACGATGCGGAACCAGTATCCCCAGAAGATCACCCACAGTCCGATGCGCAGCGGGAAGAGGATCACATCGGTCAGGATTACTCCTGGCATCTGCGCGATCCATGTGGAGAAGTTCACGATCAGAACGACCCCATTGGCCAGGATGGTGACGGCGCAGACCAGGGCCAGCCAGAAATAGGCGCGCTCTGTATGGTCCATCCATAGAAGACTGATGGCGACCATCCAGGCGAGAAACAGAATCAGCATCTCAAGAAAGCCACTGCCGACAAAATGCCCGGTATCGTCCCAGTCCAGTTGGGTCAGGGTTCCGATTACGGTCGAGTGTCCAAGAACCGGGGGTCCGTGCATGCCGCCGGCGTCCTGACTGTTGAACGGCGTCGCGCTGTCCATCCACATGCGCACTGCGATCGTCATTGGTCCGCTGCGAAGCTCGCGTGGAAGCCGAAACGCCTGGGGCAACGTGCTGTAGGCCGTTACGCCGTGTTCGGTAAATTTGCCGAACTCTCCAATGCGCTGGCCATTGACGTAGACCTGGTACGCATCGTCCGCACTGTCGGGCATCTTGATCGCGAGGGAGCCGTGGGAGCTCTCGACGTTGATGTGCAGCCGATACCAGGCGTATCCCGAGTGGTTTGGATAGCCGCGGGCCGTCCATCCGGGAATGAATCCGCTGGTTCCGAGCTCCGAGTTAGCTGATCCGGCTGGTGGTGTCAGGTCAATTGTGTCCCAGCCGGAGTCGTCGAAGTCAGGCTTCGCCCAGGCCATGTCGTCACCGGTGTGAAACTTCCACAATCCCGACAACTCGGCGGTGCCGTCTCCCAGCTTTACCGGATGCTGCTGATCTCCAGCGGGGAGATTTGGAGCGGCCAGCGAGCGTGGTTCAGCCGTTAAACTGAAGAGCAACAGCAATGCGACAGACATCACAGTATGGCGCATAAAGGCTTGTCTCAAACCCTTCGTCCTGTACGGACAGACGATGGGGCGCGTCGGTTCTTTCCCTTCAACTCAGTGTCGTGTGTCGAAATTTCTGTAGAGAGATATAGCCGAAGAAGATCGTTCCGGTCAACAGAAGCAGGATAGACCCGGGTTCCGGAGTATCTGCCTCATTGGCAACTGCTGTGCCGGTGGGGAAATCTGTTGCCGGGATCACGCCGGTCTCTGTGATGAAGAAAATGCTTTGTACGCCGTCATTGGTGGGAATCGTACCGTCGTCGTAACCGAGCAAAAAGGTTCCGTCCACGAGGCTGCATGATGACTGCTGGAAGATGTTTCCCGTGGATGCCGGACTACAATCCGGAACCTGGCCTGCAGTCGATGCATTGCCTATGAAAGACAGGTCGAGGGAGGTCCATGCATCCGGGGAGGCGTTCGAGCCTGCGAAGCAGCCGTCCGCCGTGATGCCGGCTGGAAGCGCGAAGCCCTGGCAGGATATGAAGCTTACAGTAAAGGTGTCGGACGTAATGACGTTTACGGGAAATGAGATGGGCGGATCGAGAACGTTCATCTTGAAATCGATCGGATCGCCCAAGGCAGAGAAAGACATGCCGCAGACCGCGGCAGCGATAAGCAGGGTGCGCAAAACTTTCATAGGAAGCTCCTTATCGAGGTGCAAGAGTATGGCTCTTGTTATTGGTAAAGGAGATAGCTGGCCCGATGGGATTCTTGAGCACCGAGGCTACGCGATGGATTCCTGCGGTGTCAAATAATTTGTGCGGATGTCCGCAAATCTGCGGTCAGGCGAACTGAAAAAGCGTAGCCTGCAGCGGTTGTTATTTTGACCGGCGGGACGTACGCTCTTCAGAAAAGACAGTCATTCCTTTAAGTCATCAGGAATGAAGGTTCGCTCTTCGTTCAGGAATCAGAACTGCACACGATTGTTCCTCAGGGTAATCTCGGGGGCGCTTCCGGGAGACTCGACCGTGACGCTTCCGCCCTTCCAGTCGGCCTTCGCGGGTATTGTGAGGGCGACGGTCGCGGTTTTTGGGAACAGATCCAGTGGGGCCTTCAGGGCCGGGGTGTTTGCAGTGGCGAGCACCTTCCCGTCGCGATCGCGGAGGACGACCTTCGCAGCGGGTGCGTCGATCGAGCCCAGACTGTGAACGGTTACCTTCATACGGCCCGCATTTATTTGCACATCCTCGCGGTCAATCCCCAGATCAAAACGCGACCAGTAAGGAACGCCCTTCTGGACAAGCTTTAGTTCGAGGACGGTTGTGGTGCGGGGAGGAAGCGTGATGGCAAGATCGCGGCTTCGCTCAAAATCCTCGGTGCGCGTCTTTGTATCGCTCACGGGACCGTTGTCTGTGACCTGAACGCTTTGAGTGATCTCCCATTTCCCTGGGTCGATCTCCCACCCTGTCATGTGGGCGGTTACCGCGGCCTGGTCAAGGTTGTACGCGATGACTTTGATGTGATCGGGTGTGCCTTCGGGAACGAGGATCGCGACGCTCTCAGCGGTGGCAGGCGCGTCGAAACGCCAGCTTACGACGTTGCCGGGGTAGATGTAGTTCCGCATCAGAGCTACGCCACCGAGCCTTGCGCGCTGGAGTTCGCCGTTGTTGAAGTAGACGCGATCGATCCACAGACTGCCCTCTCTATTGATGAACTCGCGATTGACTGCGGTTTCGATCTGCGCGGTATAGAGCTTGTTGAGATAGCTGGTATCGCCGGTGAGCTGCCATGCAAGATGAAGATTGGTCTCGGTCGCGACGCCGGAGTCTGATCTGCGGTCGGGTGCGTTCGACTTCAGCAACTCCTTGCCCCATGTGTCGCGAACGTTCAGCATGTCGAGCGCGTCGGAGTTGATGGCGCGGAGCGAGGCGGGCGGATCGTCGCCGAAGGGGACAAGATATTTTTTGTCGCCGGTCCAGCGATAGGCAGCCCAGAGGATGAACCATGGATCCTGACTGCCAGGCAGATCTTCATTCGTGTGGAAGTTGACGGTGTAGTGCATGCTGTACTTTCCGTTCGCGTCCATGTGCCGGTGGGCCAGAAATCCGTCGGCGACTTCGAGAACCATTTTGCGGGTCTCGGGTGCGCCGTTGAAGAGCACAAGTCCAAGTGCGGGATGAAAGACCATGTAGGAGCGTGACTTCGCCCATCCCCACACGCCACCCTCGGCCATTTTGGTGCCGCTGTAGTAGGACGAACGAATCTGACGCTGGCCCGCGGAGTTGATTCCGGTAAGCCACTCCAGCCGGCGTGAGGTCTCCATCGCGCGCTCAAGCTGTTTCGGGCTGCCGAAGTCCACCATCATGGACTGACCCAGGACATTGAGCCCGTCCTCATAGCTGTGGAGCTCATCGTACTGCGCTATCGCGAGACCGTTGGCGAACATGTTCTGGTCGTACATGGTGTCCATCGTCTTTAGGAGAGAGGCTTTGAGTTTGTCGGGATCGGCACCCATGAAGTCGAGACCGGGCCACCAGTTGAGGAAGTCGCTGTCGTCCGAGAGGCCGCCTCCGAACTCGCCATTCGAGATCTGACGGTTGTCGATATACCAGTTGATGAGCCGGTGCAGCTCATTGAGATCCTGCGTTTGGAGGAACGCCCACTCGGGGACGCCGGCAGGTGCGACGGGCGGCGTGAAGGGAGGCTTCGGCTGCTCATGGTTCAGCTCGCTCCAGTATCTGCGGCCGAGGTCATTTTCGGGATCGACGCGCAACAGGTCTGTCATGTCGGCGTCGACGCGATTGAAGATATTCAGCTTGCGCGAACTGACCGATTCTTCGACGAGGTTGGCGTAGTTGTCGCGTACCTGCGTGAGGCGGTCGGATATGTGTTCGGGCAGTGCGTCCTTCCAGGGTTTGAAGATGAGGCGCAGATGCATCCCTTCGAGCGCTTCAGGACCGAACTCCGCGCTTGCGGAAGCGATTGTGAGGTAAAGGCTCTTGTCGTTGGGAAGAATGCGGTCGCGTGTGTCGAGCCAGATTGTGTGAGGTTCGCCGGGCTTCACGGAGAAGCTGAAGTCGAGCATGTCGCGCATCGGCCAGATCGGATCTTTGATCTGAATGTTCATGGGAACATACTCGCCGTGCGTTGGTTTGACTTTGAGAGCTGGCAGATCGATGGCGATGCCGTCGAGACCGGCGTGCATGTTCTCCCAGTCAAAGGAGGTGCCGCGACCGGCCTCAGTCGCTACGCCGCGGAAGTCAGCCGGGACGAGGATGTGAACGATCGGCAGAGACACAGCTTCGGGCTGCGATGTGGCTCCGTTCCGCGTCCTGGCTCGTGCACCGCCTGGAATCGCTGTTGCAGGCATGGCGACCATGGTGGCGCGCTCGTCGGCAGGGAAGCGGCCGTGGATGAAGTCGACCAGCGGCAGAAGTGAGGGGTTGTCGGAGGTTGGACGGTTGGTGACGTTGTAGGAAAGGACTGCGATGCCTGTGGGTTCTTCGCCTGGGTGGACGTAGTAGGCGGAGAACTCGCCGATGGGCCACTCCTGCTGCGCGTTGATGAAGCGTACTTTTTGGCCGGTGACTGGCTGGGTAAACTCGTGCGTCGTGCGCTCCTGCCCCTGGGGCCGGTCGAAGAGCGTCTTCGCGAGCATGGGCGAGGTGTCGTGCTGGTCGGGATCGGCGACTGCGCCTGGTTGTCCGGCGCCAGGGGTCAGGAGGGATACATTGCCCCATGCGCCTCCCTGGATTTCGAGGTGGTTCCAGGGTTCGTCGGGCATGTAGAAGGTTACGGACTTACCGGAGAGGGAGTAGCAATCCCAGTCGGGAAGCTGGAAGTAGTCGAAGCGTCCGACGAGGCGGGAGCGGTTGTAGACGCCTGGCCAAGTGGTCTCGCGAATGCCGTCTGTGCCCTTCCACCACCAGCGCTTCAGATCGTAGGCGTCGTGGATCTCGACCTTGCGGACTGTGGTGGAGGCGGCGGGAAGCGGTGCGGGAATGTTTCCAGGGCGGTTCCAGCCGTAGTTGAACCACCACTCTTTCTGCCAGTCTGCAGCTGCGAGGTTGCGCGTGATGGGTGGGATCGATTGCGGTGTCTCACCCTTTGCTAATGAGGCGATGTTGTCGTCGGAGAGCATGCGGTCGTAGATGCGAAGCTCGTCGATGTCTCCGCCGCGGTCGTAGTTGTAGGAGCTTTCTACGCCGGTTGGCCCGATGATGCGGGAGTGTGGGCCGAACTGATCGAGCGCGGCGTCGAACATGCCGGTTGCAGGTTTTTCGCCAGCGAGTTTGCCGTTGACGTAGAAGCGGATGCCGCGCGTCTCATCCCAGGCGAGCGTCAGATGGACCCACTCGTTCGGCTTTGGAAAGTTCGGCATGGTGTAGGAGACGCGGGTGCGTCCGAGGTTGATGTCGGTGACGAAGGCGTCGAAGCCGTGGCCGTTGTAGTCGATGCGGAGCCAGACCATGTCCCAGCTGGAGTGGTCGCCGTAACCGACACGGAAGATGGGGAATTCGGTGGCGTCGACCGGATCGCGGGAGCGCCAGTCGAAGGAGAGGGTTCCGCGCTGGGAGTATATGTTGCCCGGAGCCCAGTAAGAGAGCAGCTGGTTGTTGCCGCACTGGATGTAGGATCCCTTGGCTCCGCCAGGGAGAATTTTGACGTCGGACTGGAAGTTCGGGTCCGGTTTGCCGCCGGCAGCGTAGTCGGCACGGAAGCCGTGATCTCCGGAGAGGTAGAACAACAGCCCCGGCTCCTTCGCGGGTCCATCGGCTGCCAACGCTGTACCGGTTAACAGACAGAAAGCAAGAAATGCCTGCAAATAACGCATTAATGGGCCCTCCGGGGCGTGGCATCGGCGGCGACTCAACGCGATTCAGCGAGCGATTTGGTCCGTCCACAGATTCGGGGCGAATTATTCGCCTTTGGAGGGGTAATGCGCAAGTCGATTTTTGCCCGCGACAAGAATGACGCCGGATGAGGGGTTCAGTCGGGGTTGAGGTAAGACCATCGTGTCAAAGAAAAACCGCGGAGAAGCGTACTGAGGGGCGGGATCAGTTACCAGCAGTCGAATTTTTTTCCGCGGCGGAGGTAACGAATGCAACTGCTGTCCCAGGTGCAGTTATGGCTACTGTTGGCCAGAGGGTGGGTAAGGCGGAGTTCGTAAGTTGATTTTGGGATAAGTGCCGTTTGGCGCACTGAAGAGGAATGGAATTCATTTTGTCAAGAGTCATTGCGAAATTAAGTTGACAACGCATAGTGGAGTGAAGAGAATCCGCGTTGCAAAAATATTGGTCTTACCAGCGTTGCTAAAAACGCAGACATAAATTTCACCTATTTTGTTTCACCCTTTGGCAGGAGGCCTCCATGCAGCGGTTCTCATCAAGAACAGTTTCACCCAGATTTTATGCAGGTTTGTTGACGCTTCTATTGCTTGTGTCCGGCGTAGCTATGACTACGGCCACAGCTCAGTTGGCAGGCACGGGCGCGATTTCAGGAACCGTGACGGATTCGACGGGAGCCGTTGTTCCAGGTGCGACTGTGACCGCAACAGCAACCGCTACCAATGTAAAAACAGTGCGTCAGACGACAGGCTCAGGTGACTACAACATAACGCCGCTCGCTCCTGGACTCTATACCGTCACAGTAACTGCCGCGGGTTTTGAGCAACTGGTGCAGCAGAATGTGAATGTGAACGCTCTGCAGACTGTTGCGCTGAGTCCGCATCTTACAGTCGGACAAACGAACGAGACAGTCACGGTAAGCACGGCGCCAGCACAGCTTCAGACGACGGACGCGACTCTGGGCGGCGTGATGGAAAATGACATGTACGCCGCACTTCCTCTGCAGATGTCGCAGGGCGGGTCCGGAACACCAGATCAGCGACGCGCGACCGACTTCGAGTATCTGATGCCGGGTGTGCAGGCGAACTACACCAGCAATAACAGTACGGATAACTCGGGTATCGTCAACGGCAGCGGCAGCGGTGGCGGCGTCTCCGAGATCTATATCGACGGCGTTGCGTTCACGGCTGGGTTCCAGCAAGGCGATCCACGCTTTACGTGGACAGCGATTGGTGTGGATGCGGTTAATCAGTTTCAGGTCCAGACGGCTGGGTATTCGGCTCAGTATCAGGGCCAGGGCGTAGAGAATTACTCGATCAAGCAGGGTGGAAACAAGATTCATGGCTCGATCTATGAATACTTCCGCAACACCGCGCTGGATGCGTGGCAGTTCACCAGTAAGGTCCCGACGCTGAATGCCGCGGGTGTTCTGGTTCCTGGGGGGATCAAGGCGCGTGAGAATCAGAATGAGTACGGCATTGTGCTGAGTGGTCCCATTATTAAGAACAAGCTTTTCCTGTTCTATAACTATGGCCAATATCGTGAGGCTCATGGGCCAACGGTGAAGCAGCAGAACATGCCGACGACAGCGATGCTGAATGGCGATTTCAGTGGATGGGCAACGGCGACGGGTTACTCGATCTACGATCCTTCGACACAGACGTGTACTGCCGGCAATAAGTCGTGCACGCGCCTTCCGTTCATGGGTATCAAAAACGGCCTTCCGACACCGAATGTTATTCCTGCGTCGCATCTTTCGGCGGCTTCAACGTACTACAACAAACTGTATGTGCCGTATGAGTCGGTCACGAATCAGAACGCCTATTCCAATAACATCGCAACTGGTTACAGCTCGGGTTTGAACAACTGGTACCAGACGGGGCGGCTGGATTACAACGCAAGCAGCAAGAACCAGATAGGCATTATCGTTGCGTTCGGCCGTCAGGCCAGTACAGGTCCTAACTCGGTGGGCGCAGCAAATCAGCTTGGGCCACCCTTCAACACCGGCCAGGCATATTCTCCTCAGACCACAGTCGACATCGTCGAAGACACTTACACGATCAACTCGCACATGGTGAATCAGTTCCGGTATGGTTTCGGGCGATATAGAAGCGCTTCCGTGAGCCCCAACCGAACTCCGGAGTTTGCGGCGGACACGGCTGGCCTTACCGGCCTGCCGGCGGGGCAGGCCTCGGATGGTTTTCCTGGTATTTCCTTCAGTACCTCCACTGCATGTCCTGCGGCTGGTCCAGGAATTAACAACCTGTGCACGGAAGGTGGGTACGCCTGGAACACCAAGGTGAACAACACATATACGCTGGTGGATAATTTCCAGTGGGAGCTGGGTAGGAATAACATCACGATTGGCGCGCAGATGGAGTGGCTGCAGTACAACTACCTGCAGGTGGCGACGGATTCCGGACCGATGAACTATACGTTTTCGAACGCCGAGACCAGCATCTTTCAGCCTGGCACGACGACGACCCTTGGCACGCAGGGCTCTTCCTTTGCCAGCTATGACATTGGCGCAGTGGATTCGGCTAATGTGAAGGCGTTAATTCCTGAGCTTGGGATGCGGTACAGAGATCCTTCTTTTTATGTTGAAGACGACTATAAGGCGACCAGCAAACTTACCTTTAACATTGGTCTGCGCTGGGATATCTATCCTGCATTGCGAGAGGCACATAATCTGTACACATTCCTTAATCCGACCGGAGTGAATCCGATTACGGGCAATCTGGGAACGCTGGAGTTTGCCGGTAACGGAAATTCTTCGACTTACTGCAACTGTAGCTCGCCTGTGCCGACGTGGTACAAGAACTTCGGACCTCGTCTTGGACTGGCTTACTCACTGAATGATAAGACTGTGATTCGTGCGAGTTATGATGTGGCGTTCACGCATGGAAATGAAGTTGGTGGCACCTCGACGACCGGACCCTCGCAGGTAGGTATTACGCCTTCGGCGACTGCACCGGGCGGCATTCTTGGTGCTCCGTCTTTCTACTGGGATAATTCGACCTGCGCGGCAGGTCTGGCGAATGGCGTCGCGTGCGGGTTCACGGGGGCGATTACGACTCCACCGATCAGCAATACGTACGTTACGGGCAATACTGCCGCGTTGGGTAAAGCCAGCACCAGCGTCGCCTATTACGATCCTTATTATGGTTCGCGTGCGCCTGAGTACCTCAACTGGGCGGTTGGTTTCCAGCGTCAGGTCACCAACGATATCGCTGCTACGGTTACGTATGTCGGGAGTCAGGGGCACTTTGAACCGGCAGCGTCGGGCGCAAAGCCACGGGGTTTTTGGTCCAGCCAGGTGCCGCAAAACTTCGCGGCGCTCGGGACGGTCTATGCGACGGGAACGACAAATCCGCTGCTCACAGCACCATCCTCTGCAGCGAATATTGCACAGGCAGTGAGCCTGGGATTTACTCCTCCTAACGGCTTCGGCGGCTCCAGTTCACCATTTTTTGGAACTAATAGTGTTTATCAGTACTTCTATCAGTTTCCACAATACTCAAGCATTACCGACTACTCCAGTAACGTCATCAACTCGAATTTCCATGCGATCGAGATCTCCATCAAGCAGCGTGAAGCGCATGGCCTGACGTTTATGCTGAACTACACCTACTCCAAGACGATCGATGACGGAGGCACATTCCGTGTGGGCTACAATCCTCGACTCGATCGCTCTTTGTCCACGACAGATCAGCCGCAGAATCTTACTTCGACGGTGGTGTATAAATTACCGTTCGGCCATGGCAAGATCGGTGGCGATAATTACTGGGCGAATGCGCTTGGAGGAGGCTGGAGCCTGTCGGGCATCTTCATCTATCACTCTGGTGTTCCTCTGCCTGTGATCGGCGCTGGTTGCGGAGGCGGAGGAATTCTGCAGCAATGCATGCCTTCGCTC
>Ga0302308_10003979_pt1 | contig 11692 bp, 9 predicted proteins | sample III_Palsa_E3_3_FD_200531 | JGI IMG/M metagenome (GOLD analysis project Ga0302308, IMG submission 200531) | Peat permafrost microbial communities from Stordalen Mire near Abisko, Sweden - III_Palsa_E3_3 | ecosystem: Environmental > Terrestrial > Soil > Palsa > Peat permafrost | place: Sweden... | reverse complement strand
TGGGGGAAGAGGCGCTTTCGGATGGGTGGATTCTGAAGGACGCCACGCCGCTGAATATCCTGTTTATCGGCCCGAAGCCGGTGCTGGTGGACGTGCTTTCGTTCGACAAGCTGGATCCGACGACCTCTACCTGGCTGGCTTATGCGCAGTATATGCGGACGTTCCTGCTGCCGCTGCTGGTGAATAAGCTGCTGAACTGGCCGCTGGAACTGAGCATGTTCAAGCGCGATGGGTATGAGCCGATCGACCTGTATGAGGCGCTGAGCTGGAGCAAGCGGTTTTCCGGCGGGGCCTTCTGGCCGATTACGCTGCCTGCTTTGCTGGAGAAGCGTAAGGGCAGTGGCGATGTGCCGGTGAAGGTGAGGCCCGGGAGCAAGGATAAGGACCTCAATCTTCATATTCTGAAGAAGACCATTTCAGGGCTGCGGAAGAGTACGCACAAGGCGATGCCGACGGACCATGCGTCTGAGTGGAGCGACTACAAAGGCAACCTGAGCCACTACACCGCGGAGCAGAGCCAGGCGAAGTATGACTGGGTGAAGTCTGTGCTGACGGAGTTCCACCCGGCGACTGTGCTTGATATCGGCGCGAATACGGGTGAGTTCTCCAAGCTGGCCGCCGACAACGGCGCGCAGGTGGTGGCGCTGGAGCGGGATGCTTCTTCGGCTACGAAGATCTTCAATACGAGCCGGTCTGCGGGGTTGGCGATACAGACGATCCATGCCGATCTTTCGCGGCCTACGCCGGCTGTGGGCTGGGATAATCGTGAGTCTTCGGCGCTGCTGCCGCGGCTGGAAGGTCAGTTTGATCTGGTGATGATGTTGGCTGTGATCCACCATATCCTGCTGCTGGAACAGATTCCGCTGCCGGCGATTGTGGAGCTGTGCTACAAATTGACTCGCAATCTGCTTATCATCGAGTGGGTTCCTGTCAGCGATCCGATGTTCCAGAGCCTGATGCGTGGGCGGGATGACCTGTACGGGCATCTCACGGCAGAGAACCTTCTCGCGGCTTGCAGCGGGATGTTCAATCTTGTCGGCCAGGAAGTGCTGGGCAACGGCCGCATTATGTACCTCTTCGCGAAGAAGTAGGGGCAGGAAACAAGGGAGACGATGCTAACACCGCTGGAGCTGCTAAAGAAGCTCTGCCAGAGCATCGGGCTGGCGTCCATCATTCTGGTAATGAACTACGGCGACCTGCTGGGTGGCGGCGGTGACGTACGGATGCATGTTCCGTTTTCGCTGGTGGGGATATGCCTGGCGCAGATTGCCGACATCGTGCTGCTGGGGCTGGTGATCTTTGTGGTGCTGGTGCTGCTGAAGCGGACGCGGTTTTATCCGCTGGTGCGGCTGCTGCTGGCGATTGTTATACCGCCCTACATTGTCCTTCGGCTGCGAGCTGAGATTCCCTTTCGCGTGGAAGATGGGTTGCTGGTGCTGGGCAGCTTTCTGTGGGCCGGGGCACTGCTGCTGTTGCTGCTGAAGTACAACGGGTATTACCGGCGGATTATGCGGATGGGGAACTTTGCCGGGGTGTTCCTGGCGTTCTTTGCGGTGACCAGCATTGCGCAGATTTGTTTTGTGATGCGGTGGCATCCGGGGCCTTACGAGAAGACCGTGGATTGGGCGCATACGCCGCAGCCGCCGCGGGTGCATCCGAAGATTGTTTGGATCATCTTCGATGAGCTCTCTTACGATCAGCTATTTGCGCACCGGGCGAAGGACTTGCCGCTGCCGAACTTCGATGCGCTGCGTGGGCAGTCCACGCTGTTTACCGATACGCAGCCGATTGGCTATAAGACGGTGAAGATTATTCCGTCACTGCTGATTGGGCATACGGTGGATGACTACCGGTATAGCTTTCGCAACCGGCTGTGGGTGCATAACCTGGGCGAGCATGATTTTCATCCGATTACGGGGGGGGATTCGCTGTTTGGCGATGCGAAGCAGCAGGGCTGGCGGACGTCTGCGGTGGGCTGGTACAACCCGTACTGCACGATCTATGGGGATGCGATCGACGACTGCTATTGGATGAATTTGGACCGCATCGACGGGAATATGTCGCAGCGGGCTACGTTCTGGCGGAATACGTATGAGCCGCTGAAGCAGGTGGTGCGGGAGATCAAGGCGCCAGCGAGGGCGGATCGCGATACGTGTACCTTCGATGTTCGGAACCGGCTGAAGACTACGCTGGACCTTGAGCACCATGCGTTCGATAAGCTGAAGACGGACCAGGGTGATTTTGTGTTTGTGCATCTTTCGCTGCCGCACAGCCCGAATATCTGGAGCCGGATTGAGGACAACTACACGCAGTTCTGCGATAGCTCTTACCTGGATAATCTTGCGCTGACGGATAAGGTGCTGGGGCGGATGATGCAGGAGTTGCAGGCTAGTCCGCGATGGAAGGACACGACTGTAGTTGTAGAGGGCGATCATGGGTGGCGGATCGACCTGTGGGAGCCGATGCCGGCTTGGACGGATGAGGATGATGCGGCGAGCCGGAATGGGTTTGACCCGCGGCCGGCGGTGCTGATCCATCTGGCGGGGCAGACCAAGCCGGAGACGAATTCAAGGCCTTGGTCGATATTGAATATCCATGAGGTGCTGGAGCAGGTGCTGCATGGGCAGGCTGTGCACTTTTAGCTGCGTTGCGAGTCCAAACGCTATGCGATGCCGTGTTCACGCCGCCGTTTTTCTGGGAGTTTGCGTCTGCGCTGCTTTGCGGGGGCAGACTCCGCCGACGATTACGACTACGTCTACGCTGGTGCTTGTGCCGGCGCTGGTGCGGGGGTCTTCGGGGGATTTGTCGCAGGTGCTGCGGGCGCAGGACTTTGTGCTGACCGACAATGGGGTGGCGCAGAGCGTTCGGATTGAGGATACCGAGCATCAGCCGGTGGCTGTGGTTGTGCTGCTACAGACGGGTGGGGCGGCGGTGGAAGAGCTGCCGCTGTATGCGAAGCTCGACACGATGCTGGGGTATCTGACGGCGAACTCGGCGCACCAGGTGGCGATGGTGACCTTCGACAGCCAGCCGGAGTATCAGTGGGACTTTACGCCGAATGTTGCGGACCTTGACGATGGGTTTACGAAGCCCGGAGCGGGCGATCGGGGTGCGGCGATTCTTGATGCGGTGAGCCACGGGATCGATATGCTGAGCGAGCAGCCGGCGACGCATCGGCGGATATTGATTGTGATAAGCCAGAGCCATGACGATGGGAGCCATGTACACGCGGAAGAGATTATCCGGCGACTGGGCGAGAACAACATCACGATTGAGTGCCTTACGTTTTCGCCGGAGGAGAATTGGCTCAAAGACGAGTTCACCAAGCCGCGGCACGGAAATCCACCGTATCAGCTCTCGCCCGACCTGCCGAAGCTGACGGGCACCTTCAATCTGGATCGGCCGCTGCGTGAAGCCCTGGGCGCGATGCGGGAGAACACGGGTGGGGCGATTGCGGGGCTGTCCGGGGGTGAGGCTTTTTCGTTCGACTCGAAGGCCAGCCTGGAGCAGCAACTGGCTCTGCTGGCGAATCACTTCGCGGCTACTTTGACGCTGAGCTTTCGGCCAACGTCGAAGCAGGCCGGATTTCATTCGCTGAAGGTGCTGATTGCCGGACATCCGGAGATGCAGGTTTCCGCGCGTAGTAGCTATTGGGTTGCGGCGGCGAAGGAGACTCAGGTGGTGCGTTAGGGCTGCGGGGAGGCCCGGGTCCGGCTTGGTTGCTGGTGTGGAGGAGAGCATACCCCAGCGGCTAAAGCCGGTTTCATGGTTGGCCTATGAGACCCGAGGTTAAAACCTCGGGGTACCTGTTCGTGCCAATGCAAAGGAGAGCCAATACAGGGGTCTCTCCACTGCGCTGCGCTTCGGTCGAGATGACAGGGTGGTGGGGACGGGAACGATGATCTAGCGAAGCAGGAACAGTGCGCAGTCGTGTGGGGCTAGTTGAAGAGAGAGGGTGGTCTGGGGGCCCAGATCTTTGTTCTGCCAGGCGTCGTGGACTTGCCGGGGTTTGGAGCCGGGGGCGAGGTCTGTTACCGGGCGGTCTATTTTGAGGGGTGAGTCGCCGGTGTTGAAGAGGGCCACGGCTTGCTTGCCGTTGGGGAGTTTGGCGCGCCATGCGATGAGGGCGCCGTCGTGGAGGGTCTCGGAGCTTTCGGTGGCGGTCTGGTCGATTGCGATGAGGTCGGGGTTGGTGAGGAGCTTGAGGGTTGCGGCGTCGAGGAGGGTTAGATTGCCGCCGAAGATGAGTGGGCTGCGGGCGATGGACCAGAGGGTCATCATGGTGCGCTGTTCCGCGGGGTTGAGGCGGGTGGTGCGGGGATCGCTCCAGCCGGGGGAGGGACGAAGCTCGCCGAGGGGGAGCATGTCGGCGTCGGGCCAGTTGCCGGGGTGGGCGAATTTTGCCCAGGAGGCGGTGAGGGCGAAGTGGTCTTTGATGCCCTGCGGGAAGGGTTTGCCGGAGATCCAGGTGTCCCAGACGTCGTCGGAGATGCGCCACATGTTGGCGAGGGCGCCGACTTCGGCGGCGTGGTCGAGCGCGGTGGGGCCGGGGGAGAGGCTGAGGACCATGGGACGGCCGGCTTTATCGATGGCGCGGCGAATCATGCGGATTTCGGTGGCTTTGTAGGGGCGGTCGGCGATGCAATCGACCTTGATGAGATCGACGCCCCAGGAGGCGTACTGGCGGAGGAGAGAGTCGTACCAGGCCTGGCCGGCGGGGGTGTCCTTTACGCCCCAGTTGGTTGGGTCCCAGGGGCAGGCGTCGGCCTGGTCCGCGGCGTCCTGTGCGTGGAAGGCGCTGCCTTCGATGGGCAGGTTGCGTTCGACGGAGGCGCGGGGGATTCCGCGGACGATGTGGATGCCGAACTTGAGGCCCTGGGAGTGGACCCAAGCGCCGAGAGCGGCGAAGCTGGTCTCTTCGATGGTTGCGGCGAGTTTGGGGATGGGGCCGACGGAGGCGGTGATGAGGCCGGATTTGGCTGCGGCGGAGGGGAATCGGGCCGGGACGGGGACGTAGCGGCCGTGGGGGTCGATGGCGTAGTGGAGCTTGTCGGGGGTGTTGCGGTCCTGGGGGTTTTCGAAGAACCAGCCTTCGTCGATGACGGCGTAGTTCCAACCGAAGGGGAGCAGCTTTGTCTTGAGGACGCGGACGTTGTCGCGGAATTGAGGCTCGGTGATGGTGAGGCCGTAGGCGTCCCAGCTATTCCAGCCCATGGGGGGAGTTGCGGCTATGGGTGTATTTTGTGCTGCGGCCATTGCTGCTCCGGCAAGATATAGCGCTAACCAACCGAGACGAATCTTCATGTGCCGCACGATAGCACCTTGGGGGGTGGGTCTGCATCCTGTAGGCTTGAAGTAGATTTGCAAGCAAGACAAGGACCCGCAATGCCGCTTTACGAGTACGAATGCACCGCCTGCCATCGCCGGACGGAGAAGATACAGAAGTTCTCTGACGCTGAACTGACCATTTGCCCCTATTGCAGTGGGCCGCTGGAGCGGACGATTACTGCGCCTGCTTTTCAGTTTGCGGGGGGTGGGTGGTACAAGGACGGTTATGGGTCGGCCAAGCCTGCGGCTGGTGGGGATTCCGGAGGGGCTGGGGCTGCTTCTGGGGATTCAGCCGCGCCGGCGAAGGCTGCCGAGACGGCTGCACCGGCTGCTGCTCCCGCCGCACCGGCGGCTGCGGCGGCAACTACTTCGAAGTCCTAGCGTCTAACTGTTGCCGGCTTGCTTTGGCGGGATGTTAACTTTTTCGGGACTCCCACCAAGGTAGTAGAGGCGGGATTATCAAGTTGTGAGGTCGCTGCGATATGATGTCCGGCATGGGGTTGTTTCGTTCTAAACGTAAATTCGATGCCGCAATGGAAGAGGTCGCCGAAGAGGGCCGCCTGCTTCTGCGTAATATTGGCTGGGTCTCAGCCGGGATCACGGTGGTGGCGCTTGGTGTGGTCATCGGCCGCGAACTTCGGGAGCGGTATAAGTTCAGCCATCGCACGCCGTATGACGTCTATGCGCACTCCGGCGATGAGATGCCGGATGTTGAGTTTGGCGTAGGGATTTAGCTCGATACTTTTGGACGTACGAAAGGCGGCTCAATGAGCCGCCTTTTCTGTTTCATCGATTGCGTGGGTTTGCTAAGCGGCGACGCTGCGAGACTTGCGGGGTGAAGCCTGCAAGAGACGGACGAGGTCTTCGACGGTGACGATGGGGGTGTGGCGCAATCCTGGAGAGCGCTCGCGCTTCAAGGCTTCGGTGAGTTCGGTGACCGTCTGCTCGATATCTTCGGTGTCGAGGCCGAGGTCCTCGTCCAGAGCGTCGCTGGAGAGGATGGGAAAGCTTACGCGCTGGATCTCCTGCAGGTACCGGTAGGTTGCGCTGGTAATTGTGGGGTCGAAGCCGTACTGCTCGAGATGCGCGGTAAAGGTGGTCTCTGAGATGCCTTCGCGCTGGCTGGCGAGGGTTTTGTGCCGCCACCGTGCTGAGACCTTCAGGGCGATGAACGCAATCACGATGCATGCGACGATAATAGCGATGGGCCAGGCTTGTTCGTTTAGCCAAACAGATAAAGAGTCGGGTGTAACCATGGGAAGAAAAGTCTCCTTTGAGCACGGCGTATTTACAGGAGCCGCATTATGCCTCCATCTGAGTTCGCATAGATGGCACTAAACTAATTAGATATGGTAAGTCAATTCAGTATCACACGAAGATGAATGGTTCGACTTCCCTGTTGCATCTAAATTTTCGTACCGGTTTCCATAATGGCAACATCCACGGCACTGTTAGCTTCGCCAGGCACTCTTGCTCCCCCGGCTGCGAGCCCCCTCGAGGAGCCGGCGGGACGGCTTCGGGATAGCCACGGACGGGCGATTACGGACCTTCGGCTCTCTGTTACTGACCGCTGCAACTATCGCTGCGTCTACTGCCGGACGGGAACCGATGGCGCCCAGTACGCTGATCTTCCGATAGCCGATTACGCGCACATGCTGCGGCTGTTTGTGTCGCTGGGCGTTGAGAAGGTGCGGCTTACGGGTGGCGAACCGCTATTGCGCGACGGCCTGCTGGACCTTATCCGCGAGACCGCAAAGCTCCGCCCAGCGTACGCTCCAGACACGATGCTCGACATTGCGCTGACCACCAACGGGCATCTGCTGGCGGGGTTGGCAAAGCCTCTGCGCGAGGCAGGGTTGCAGCGAGTGACCGTGAGCATGGACGCCGTGGATGCGGAGACGTTTGCACGCATTACGCGGGTTCCGGGGAGCTTTCAGCGGGTTCGCGACGGCATACGCGCGGCGCAGGATGCGGGGCTGGGGCCGGTGAAGGTGAACTGTGTACTGATGCGTGGCTTCAACGACTCGCAGATCGAAGCGTTTGCGGAGTTCTCGCGGACGGAGAACGTCATCGTTCGGTTTATCGAATTCATGCCGTTGGAAGAGGATCGCAGTTGGACGCCGGAGACCGTTGTTCGCATGGACGAGATTGTGACCCGACTGAACGCTGTTCGTCCGCTGGTTGAGCTGCCTGCCAACCATGCGAGCGAGACGGCGCGGCGATTTACGTTTGACGATGGTGTTGGTGAGATCGGCATTATTGCGCCTGTCTCGCGGCCCTTCTGCGGAGCGTGCAGTCGCGTTCGCATTACGTCGGATGGCAAGATTCGTACCTGCCTGTTTTCACAGACGGACCACGATCTGGCCGGCATGATGATGCGTGGAACCAGTGACGATGATTTGCGTATAGCTATTCGCCGCATCATTCAACGTAAAGAGGCCCGCCATCACATCGGCGAGGCAGGCTTCCTGAAGCCTTCGCGCAGCATGGTGCATATAGGCGGTTGAACAGCACTTATTTGTATACGCGAACGTTACCAAAGTTTCACAAAAATTCTCTATCATCAGGCCTGTTAGTTATTGCAGGGCTTATTCGATTTCTCCCCGGGACATGAACTTGAAATTGAAGCGCCAGTTCGAGGTAATTGATAACCGCCAGATGGAGAGCCTGCGTGTCTTCCACGAAGTAGCGCGGGCGCTTACCTCGAACCTCGAACTCGAGCCGCTGCTGCTGGCGATCATGGGCCAGATGGAGGAGTTCTTCGGACCGGAACGCTGGTCACTGCTGATGGTGGACGAAGAGGCCAACGAGCTTTACTACGCGCTCTCCGCCGGTGTGGACGATACGAGCTTTCGTAATAGCCGGTTGAAGATGGGGCAAGGCATTGCGGGGTATGTGGCGCAGACCGGGACTCCGCTCATCATTCCGGATGTTCAGCTCGATCACGACTGGGCCATCTTTGCGGCGCAGCATAAAGAGTTGAACCTGCAGTCGATTGCCTGCCTGCCGATCTGCCACGGCAACCGGATGCTGGGTGTGCTGCAACTGCACAACAGCAAGCTCGATCTGCTGCCGGATTCTTCTATTGCGTTCCTTCGCGTGCTTTGCGACTACGCCGCGATTGCGCTGCAGAATGCGCGCTCGGTGAAGCTGATTCACCACCTGAGCATTACGGACGACTGTACGGGCCTGTTCAATGCGCGCTATCTGTATACGATGCTGGACCAGGAGATCTCTCCGAAGGCGTCTACGCGGGTGGTTTCGATCCAGCCGCAGTTCAGCCTGGTGTTTCTGGATCTGGACCACTTCAAATCAGTGAATGATACGCATGGTCACCTTGTGGGGTCGCGGCTGCTGTCTGAGATTGGCGGCGTGATCAAGCGAACGCTTGGGCCGGAGCATCCGGCCTTCCGGTATGGCGGCGACGAGTTTGTGGCGCTGCTGCGCGGGCTCGACAAGCCAAGGGCGACGGAACTGGTGAACCGGCTTCGGGATACGTTGAATGAATCGCGCTTCCTTAGCGGCGAAGGCATGGCCCTGAAGATTACTGCCAGTTTTGGCCTTGCGACCTTCCCGGAAGACGGCGATACGCTGCACTCGATTATCCGCTCGGCCGACGCGATGATGTATCACGCCAAAGCCATGGGGCGCGACTGCATTGCTGTTGCCGACGCTGACAGTCCCACGGCCGCCGCACCGATCAAGACCTCGCGGCATGTCTAACAAGAGGTTAGGGAACTTATGCTGTGCTGGCGGCGTAGGATATTCTGCGTCTGTGTGAACTTCGGCGCGGCGAAAGGACTTCAAAAGGATTATGCAAAGCAGAATCGTAGGAACCACGATGCCGGTGATGGAAGCGCTATTGGAGCCGGGAGAATCGCTCATCTCCGAGGCGGGCGAACTTAGCTGGATGTCGCAGACGATCGCTATGACAACGCATACGCAGATGGCGGGCGGTGGCGGATTCTTTGGAGCCATCAAGCGCATGGCCGGCGGTGGGACGCTGTTTATGACGGAGTACACCGCGCAGGGGTATCCCGGCGAGGTTGCGTTTGCAACGAAGATTCCGGGGCATATTCTGCCGCTGGAGGTGAGCCCGGGGCATGAGTACCTGATTCATCGGCATGGATTTTTGTGCGCGACGCCGCAGATACAGCTTGGCTTTGGATTTCAGCAGTCGCTGGGCGCGGGAATATTTGGCGGCGATGGATTCCTGCTGCAGAAGGTTTCGGGTGTGGGTACGGCGTGGCTGGAGTTGGGCGGTGAGGTCGTTGTGCGCGACCTGCAGCCAGGTGAGACGCTTCGGGTGCATCCGGGGCATGTGGGCGCATTTCAGGCTTCGGTGAGCTTCCAGATCACGCGCATCCAGGGCATTCGCAATATGTTCTTTGGCGGCGATGGCATCTTCCTGGCCGCGCTGACGGGGCCGGGCCGCATCTGGCTGCAGACGCTGCCGCTATCGAACCTGGCGCATGCGCTTGAGCCGTATCTTTCACAGAACCGCGGTGACGCAGGCAAGGTTGGGACGGCTGCCGTGCTGGGCGGAATTGTGGGATCGATGTTCGACAACAACCGCTAATCGACTGCTGTCATGAATCGGTGATTGCGGCGGAGAGGTGTTGCGACGTAGACTCGCTGGCATGATGCGACTGCGTGCGATGCTCTCTATGGTTTTTCTGTTGGCCCTTTCGGGCCTTTGTACGGTTCCCTGCGCTGGGCAGGATTGGGCGAAGGCGATGTTGGCCAAGAGCCCGAGGCATGGCGAGTATGTGTCGATCAAAGAGCCCAGCGGACGCGTGCTGCAGGCGTGGGTGGTTTATCCGGAGGTGAAGGATAAGGCGCCCGTGGTGGTGATGATCCACGAGATCTTTGGGCTGAGCGACTGGGCGCGCGAGATGGCTGATGAGGTCGCGAGTGCTGGTTATATCGTCGTGGAGCCGGATCTTCTGAGCGGCTTTGGGCCGCCGATGACGGTGTCCGCGCCGGACGCGGCGAAGAGTGTTGCTCCGACCGGCGCGGCTGCCCCGATGGACCACATGCACATGCAGGGGGATGGCGGTTCGGCGTTTATGGCGATGAACCCTGGTGGGACCTCGGCGTTTCCCGACCAGAACGCGGTGGTCAAGGCTGTCTCTGCGCTCGATTCGGCGACTGTGCTGGCCGATCTCGACGCCGCTGCGGACTATGGCAAGAAGCAGCCCTCTGCCGATGGCAAGTTGTTTGTTGCGGGCTTCTGCTGGGGTGGGGGCAAGACGTTTGCCTTCGCGACGCATCGCAAGGATTTGAGTGCGGCGTTTGTGTTCTATGGGCCACCGCCGCCGGCTGAGGCGATGAAGAATATCGTTGCGCCAGTCTATGGGTTTTATGCGGGGAACGATGCGCGCATCTCCGCGACGATTCCTCAGACGACGATCGATATGAAGGCGGCGGGGAAGAAGTACGATCCGGTGGTCTATGACGGCGCTGGGCATGGGTTCATGCGGGCGGGTGAAGCTCCTGATGCGACGGCTGAGAATGCGGCGGCGCGGGCGGCGGGGTTTCGGCGGTTGATAAGTTTGATGGGTGGGATGCGGTAACGGGTCGAAGCCTTTGAGTGCAAAAGAAAGAGCCTGGGCTTTAGCCCAGGCTCTTTCTTTCTATTGATAGTCTTCTTCGGCCTAGTTGAAGCTAGGCCCTTCCGATTTTTACGAAGCAGCTTCTTCCGTTGCTGCGACCTTAGCCGAGGCGATGGTGTAGTTTGGCTCGCCGATCTTGAAGCGGGCGAAGCGCTTGACGCTGATGTTCTCGCCGAGCTTGGCGATCTTCTGCGCGATGAGCTGGCCGATCGTCAGGGATTGCTCCTTGATGAAGGGCTGCTCCAACAGGCAGACTTCCTCGTAGAACTTCGACATCTTGCCTTCGAGCATCTTCTCTACGATGTTCGCCGGCTTGCCGCTGGCGGCAGCCTGCGCGCGGTAGATATCCTTCTCGCGCTCGATGTCGGAGGGAGTGACCTCTTCCTTCGCGATGAAGCGAGGATCGACAGCGGCGATGTGCATCGCGATGTCCTTGAGGAGCTCCTGGAAGTCATCGGTGCGCGCGACGAAGTCGCTCTCGCAGTTGAGCTCGATCAGGACGCCGATCTTGCCGCCGGCGTGGATGTAGGTGCCTACGGCGCCTTCATTGGTGGAGCGGCTTGCCTTCTTGGCAGCCGATGCCATGCCGCGCTTGCGGAGGACGACGAACGCCTCCTCCATGTCGCCCTTGGCTTCCTGGAGGGCCTTGAGGCAGTCGCCCATGGGGGCGCCGGACTTTTCGCGGAGTTCCTTGACGAGCTTGGCGTCGATCTTTACAGCTTCAGCGGTAGACATAGTAGTAATTCTTT
>Ga0302308_10003974_pt1 | contig 11703 bp, 8 predicted proteins | sample III_Palsa_E3_3_FD_200531 | JGI IMG/M metagenome (GOLD analysis project Ga0302308, IMG submission 200531) | Peat permafrost microbial communities from Stordalen Mire near Abisko, Sweden - III_Palsa_E3_3 | ecosystem: Environmental > Terrestrial > Soil > Palsa > Peat permafrost | place: Sweden... | reverse complement strand
GGGTTACGAGATTGTTCCGGTCTCGGAGCTGGTGGGCAAGACACGCGCTGAGGTAATGCCGGAGTTGACGCCGCGCCAGCGTTGGCAAGCACGCGCCGATTCGCTGACTTTCTTCTTCTATAGCTTCTTCCACTACTTTATTGTGGGCGTGTTCTTTGTCGGTGATGTGCTGATGAGTGCCCGGCTGATTATCATCGGCATCTTTGCGATTATCGACCGGTTCCGCAAGAGGAAGAATTTTGCGACGCCGGAGTATCAGCCGCGAGTTGCGGTGCTGATTCCTGCTTACAACGAAGAGAAGGTCATCGTGCGGACGATCCGTTCGGTGATGATGTCGACCTACAAGAACATTCGCATCATCGTGATCGATGACGGCTCGAAGGACAATACGTTTGATGTGGCACGCGAGGCATATCCGGCGGATGTCGCATCTGGTCGGCTGACCGTGATGAGCAAGCCAAACGGGGGCAAGGCCGACGCCCTGAACTATGCACTGGAACGGATCGACGAGGAGATCTACGTCGGCATCGACGCCGATGGTGTGATTGCGCACGATGCGATTACGAGGCTGGTGCCGCACTTTGCGAATCCGAAGATCGGTGCGGTAGCGGGCAATGCGAAGGTTGGCAATCGCGTGAATCTGTGGACGCGGTGGCAGGCGCTTGAGTACATCACGAGCCAGAACTTTGAGCGGCGTGCGCTGGATCTGTTCGACGTGGTGATGGTGGTGCCTGGGGCGATTGGAGCGTGGCGAACGGCGCCGGTGAAGGCGGGCGGAGGGTACCACTCGAATACGGTGGCCGAAGATGCCGACCTGACGATGAACCTGCTGGAGCAGGGATACTGCGTGATCTACGAGGATCAGGCGCTGGCGTTTACGGAGGCTCCCGTGAACGCGGATGGGTTGATTCGGCAGCGGTTCCGGTGGTCATTCGGGATTTTGCAAGCGATCTTCAAGCACAAAGGCGCGATCAGCAAACATCGCGCGATGGGGCTGTTTGCGCTGCCGAATATTCTGATCTTCCAGATCATCTTGCCGCTGGTGTCGCCGCTGATCGACCTGATGTTTGTGATTGGGGTCTTTCACTACATCATTGATAAACACTTTCATCCGGAGACGGCTTCGACCGATAGTTTTTATAAGCTTCTGGCCTTCTTTGCTGCATTCCTCGTAATCGACTTTGCGGCTTCGGCGCTGGCGTTTGCGCTGGAGCGAAAGCATCCGGCGAGCAAAGGCGATGGATGGCTGCTCTTCCATATCTGGATTCAGCGGTTTACCTACCGACAGCTCTTTTCTGTTGTGCTCTTCAAAACGGTGAAGCGCGCAATCGACGGTAAGCCGTTCAACTGGGACAAGCTGGAGCGCACGGCGCAGATGTCGAAGGCGACGGAGAAGCTTACGGAAGGCGCTTAGCTGGTTTTGCGATTCCATCGAAGTTTATGCGCGGCGCATCCAATAGGGGATGCACCGTAACACCTTACCCTCACGAGCGACGAGAGAGCATGACTCGCGCTAGAATCGACACGCTATGGCTACTATGAATCTGACCCACTCCGCCCCGGCGATCACGCCGAAGACACCATTTTCCAACGAGCCGTTTGTCGATTTTTCGACGGCAGAGAACAAGCGCAAGATGCAGGAAGCGCTGGTTCAGGTTGAGAGCGAACTGGGCCGCGAGTATGACATCGTTATCGGCGGCAAGCGTTTGAAGACTGCGGGCAAGATCGTCTCGAAGAATCCGGCGCGGCCGTCTGAGGTGATTGGAATTCATCAGCGGGCTGGTGCAGAGCATGTGGAAGGGGCGATGAAGGCTGCGCAGACGGCTTTTCTGACCTGGAGCAAGGTGCCGGTGGCGGAGCGTGCGGCGTTGTTGTTTCGCGCGGCAGAGCTGATCCGGGAGCGCAGCTTCGAGTTTTGCGCATGGCTGACGCTGGAAGTGGGCAAGAACTGGGGCGAGGCGGACGCCGATGTAGGCGAGACGATCGATTTTTTGGAGTTCTATGGGCGCGAGGCGCTGCGGCTGGCTGATGCGAAGACGCCGATCCAGTTTCCCGGTGAGCGGAACCAGCTGCGGTATGTTCCGCTGGGCGTGGGCGCGGTGATTCCGCCGTGGAACTTCCCTTTTGCGATTATGGCGGGGATGACGGCGGCTTCGATTGTGACCGGAAATACCGTGATTTTGAAGCCTTCGGTGGATGCTCCGACGATTGCGGCGAAGTTTTTTGAGCTGCTGGAAGAGATTGGATTGCCGGATGGAGTTGTGAATCTTTGCCCGGGGGAAGGGCCTGAGTTTGGCAGCGAGGTCGTAGCGCATCCGCAGACTCGGTTCATTGCATTTACGGGATCGAAGGCTGTGGGCCTCGAGATTCATGAGCGTGCGGCGAAGACTCAGCCGGGGCAGGTGTTTATCAAGCGGACGATTCTGGAGATGGGCGGCAAAGACTCGATCATCGTTGAGGCGGATTGCGATCTGGATGCTGCGGTCGATGGAGTTGTGGCGAGCGCGTTTGGCTTCAACGGACAGAAGTGCTCGGCGTGTTCGCGGGCGATTGTCGCGGCGGATATCTACAACGTGTTCTGCGACAGGCTGCAGGAGAAGGTGGCGAAGATCAAGACGGGCGATCCGGCACAGAATGTTTATACCGGCCCTGTGATCAGCGAGAAGTCTTATCGCAAGACGCTGGACTACATCGAGATCGGCAAGAAGGAAGGTACGGTGCTGAACGGCGGCCACGCGATTGAAACGCCTGAGGGCGGATATTACATTGCGCCGACCGTGATCGCCGATGTGGCTCCGTCTGCTCGGATTGCGCTTGAGGAGATCTTTGGGCCGGTGCTGGCGGTGATCAAGTCGAAGAGCTTTGACGATGCGCTCGCGATTGCGAACAATACGGAGTACGGGCTTACTGGCGCGATCTATACGGGCTCGCGGGAGAAGCTGGACCGGGCACGTGAGGAGTTTCACGTCGGCAACCTGTACTTCAACCGCAAGTGCACGGGCGCGATGGTTGGGGCTCATCCGTTTGGTGGGTTCAATATGAGCGGGACTGACTCGAAGGCCGGTGGGCCGGATTATCTGCTGCTGTTTACGCAGGCCAAGAGCATCGCGGAGAAGATTGGACATGCGAGCCCGGCGGCTGAGAAGCAGAGCGAGCAGATGGGGATGTAAAGATAGATGTCCTGCCGGACGGGCCCGCTACGCGCGGGGCGGTCACTTCGTGACGCGTCTACCCTTCGGTTGGCTCTCTCGTTGGTCGCGAGGAAATCGTCTCTGCCGACCAACGGGAGGCCCTATGTTGCTCGCCCTGCAAAGACCGGTACACGCGTCACGAAGTGACCGCTCTCCGCGCAGGAGGCCCGTTCGGCAGGACCTGTCGTTCAGGCTGATTTCATCTGGATCAGGTGTCCGGCTTTGGCTGCGGCTTCGGCCAGTACGCGGTGGTGGATGGTGAAGAGAGCCAGTTCGAGGCGATCCGAGACGCCTGACTTGTCGTAGATACTGCGGAGATAGTTCTTGATGACCTGCTCCTTGGTTCCGAGTTGCTGCGCGATGTCCTTGTTCTTGCAGCCTTGAACGATCAGGGCAACGATCTGCATCTCCTTCGGGGTTAGCCGGTCACGGACGCGGGCACCCACGCTGTCGGTGCTTTGCATGGTGGTGACGTTAGCGCGTTGCAAAAAGCGCTGGCCGCGGGCGACCTTGCGAATGCAGTCGACCAAAACGTTGCCGGCGATGTTGCGATGGATGACTCCGTCGAAGAGCATACCTACCTCTTCGGGAACAAGCTCGGCGTTTTCGGCCACCAGAACGGTACGGCTGCCGGCGGACTGCGTCCGGGGGACAAGATCCTTCGGTTCAACCTGCAGACTAGAGGAGAGGAGCACAATCGAACCGCGCAGGCCTTCGACTGCGGCAAAGAGTTTGGGCACATCCTCACACTGGGCGACGATCCGCATGTCTTCCTCGAGCGACAACATCCTGGCCGCGCCTGCGCGGAAGATTGCCTGGTTGTCAGCAAGGATAATTCGGTTCATAGGGTCTTGATCTCCGGCCCGGGGCGTTTATATCTCCCCTGGTTCCCACCTTATCGACATATTTGGCCAAGGAAGCGATGCGATGTCCGCAATTAGGACAGGCGGCCTGTCGATGCAACTTTAGGGGTAAAAATCTCGTCTTCCAGACCACCAATAAGTCGCTAACATTCTGAAACTTGCAAGGGCCGGGGATAATCGAATTATAGGTGAGGTGTCTCGAATCCCCTCAACGCAGTATAAAGAGATATGCCTAAGCCTATTTTGCTAGCGATCGATGACGACACCAGCGTGCTGGAAGCTGTGGTGCAAGACCTTCGTCGTCACTACGGCCAGGACTACCGCATCGTCCGTGCTGCCTCCGGCGCTGCTGCCCTGGATATCTGCCACCAGCTGAAGGAGCGTAAAGACACTGTAGCGCTGTTTCTCTCTGACCAGCGTATGCCGGGGATGACCGGAGTCGACTTTCTGCAACAGGCGCTATGCATCTATCCGAATGCCAAACGCGTGCTGCTGACGGCCTATGCCGATACCGAAGCGGCGATTCGCGCGATCAACTCCGCCAAGATTCACTATTACCTGAATAAGCCGTGGGATCCGCCGGAAGAGAAGCTCTATCCGGTGCTGGATGATTTGCTGGGAAGCTGGAAAGAGGGGTACAGGCCTCCGTTTGAGGGAATTAAGGTGGTGGGGGTGCGCTGGTCTGCGATGGATCACGCGGTTCGAGACTTTCTCTCGCGTAACCGTATTCCCTACCAGTGGTTGAATCCGGAGACGAATCCGGATGCGCTGGCGCTGTTGAAGGAAAAGGGGATCGACGATACCAAGCTGCCAGTGATTCTGTTTGGCGATGGGACCGCGCTGGTGCAACCGACTTCGACCGAGATGGCCAATAAGGTCGGTCTGAGGACCCAGGCGCAACAGGAGTTCTACGACGTCGTCGTGGTGGGCGCAGGGCCTGCGGGGCTCGCAGCGGGCGTATACGGGGCCTCCGAGGGGCTGCGGACGCTGGTGATCGAGGCGGCAGCACCTGGTGGACAGGCCGGCTCCAGCTCGAAGATCGAAAACTACCTTGGTTTCCCTGAAGGGCTTAGCGGCGAGGAGCTGGCGAAGCGCGCCTTCCTGCAGGCCAATCGGCTAGGCGCGGAGTTTTTGACCCAGAAGGTCTCCTGTATTCGTAGCGAGAATCAGTACCGAATACTGACGATGGCCGATGGGCAGGAGGTGACGTGCCACGTCTGCCTGCTGGCTACGGGGGTCGATTATTGCAAGCTGGACGTGCCGGGAGCCGACAAGCTGAGCGGGGCAGGCGTCTACTACGGCGCAGCGTTGACCGAGGCGATGTCGTGCAAGGAAGAGGCTGTCTACATCGTGGGTGGGGCGAACTCGGCGGGTCAGGCGGCTATGCACTTCTCCCGCTATGCCGATCATGTTCACATGCTGGTCCGCGGGAAGTCGCTGGAAAGCAGCATGTCGAAGTATCTGATCGACCAGATTGAGGCGACGCCGAACATCACTGTTGAAACCGGCACCGAGATTATTTCGATGGGTGGGGAGACTCATCTGGAGTGTCTGACCCTGAAGACACCTCGAGGAGAAGAGGCGCGACAGGCCAGTTCCCTGTTCATCTTTATTGGTGCTGCGCCGAAGACGGACTGGATGCCGCCTGAGCTTTGTAGGGACAGCAAAGGATTTATCCTGGCCGGTCCGGATTTGAAGGCGCAATCGCCGAAGTCATGGAAGCTGGAGCGTGACCCCTACCTGCTGGAGACAAGTGTTCCCGGCATCTTTGTCGCAGGGGATGTACGATTCAACTCGGTCAAACGGTGCGCTTCCGCTGTTGGCGAAGGCTCGATCGCGATTCAGTTCGTCCACCAATATCTGGCAACGCTTTGAAAGGCAACCTAACCTATAACCCGATGAGCGAACAAACCCAAATCGTCCAAAGTCACGTGGTAGAAAACGTAAATGCAGAACTGGTTACGCTTCTGCGTAAGGTTCCTATTCTGTCGTCGCTGCGAGACGACGAGTTGCATTGTCTCGATGGCGTGCGGGACTTCCATATCGATAAGGGCGATATCCTCACGAGACAGGGCGAGCTGGCGCACTGCTTCTGGATATTGTTAGACGGCGACCTTCGCGTCCAACAGAAGACCGTCAACCAGAACGAGATGACTCTGGCCAAGATTGAAGCGGGCAATGCCTTTGGCGAACTAGGTCTTTTGACGAACGTTCCGAACGCTGGAAGAGTTGAAGCGATGGCGCCAAGCCATCTGCTTGAGTTGAATGAGGATCAGTTCTGGAGCTTGATGACAAGCTGCCCGCAGGTTCGCAAGGCGATTCTGGGCAACATGGCCTACCGCTTTCAAAAGCTACAGAGCACGACGGTTCAGCAAGAGAAGATGGCGTCGCTGGGTACTCTCGCTGCGGGCCTGATGCATGAACTCAACAATCCGGGCTCTGCTGCACGTCGTGCTGCTTCTCAGCTGCGTGAAAATCTGATGCGAATGCATGAGCTCTCGCTGAAGTTCAAAGAGCGCGATCTCTCGCAGGAACAGAAGCATTGCATGTTCGACATGCAGAAGCAGGTTCTCGCGTCGAAGCAGCCGGTGATGATGAATTCACTCGACCAAAGCGATGCCGAAGAGGCGCTTGCAGAGTGGATGGAAGCGGCCAACATCGAGAATGCCTGGAAGATGGCGCCCACGCTGGTTTCAATTGGCATGTCGGCTGCCGAGCTTGAACGCGTAAAGAATGACTTCGATGGACCTTTGCTGGGTGAGGCGCTGAGCTGGCTGGAGGCGATGGCTTCGAGCATGCAACTGGTCGGCACGATCGAGGAGAGCATCGGCCGCGTGACCGATCTGGTGCATGCGGTTAAGTCGTACGCCTACGAAGGTAAAGGGCAGAAGCAGACGATCGATATTAACAACAGCATTCACGCAACGCTGATTATTCTCGGTCACAAGCTGCGCGAGAAAGAGATTGTGCTTGAGAAAAGTTTTGCAAGCGATCTTCCCGCGCTGCACAGCGAGTGCACGGGCCTGAACCAGATATGGACGAACCTGCTGGATAACGCAATTGATGCGGTGCCGCAGCACGGAAGAATCAGCATTCATACGTGGGCTGAGGAATCAAAGGGCGATGTAAAGAATCCGCATATGGATCTCTGCATCAGCGTCAGCGATAATGGCTCTGGTATCCCTCTCGAGAGCCAGGAACACATCTTCGATCCGTTCTATACGACCAAACCTGTGGGTGTAGGCACTGGGATCGGTCTCGGTATCGTGCAGCGCATCGTTGATCAGTACAACGGTGTGATTCGCTTTAGTTCCGAACCCGGCAGTACAGAGTTCGTTGTGCGACTACCGAGTGACAGTTAGGTAGAGATTGCGCAGTTCGCGATCTTAACGACGGCAACATTTCTCTCTGAATAGCGTTTACTCCTTCGAACGTGCATGCCGATGATGGCCAAGCACAATCCGAATCGTGAGGACGCTATGAAACTCTCTTACCTTGCTCTGCCTGCAGTAGCCACGGCTTGTCTGCTTACAGCCGGTTGTGCGTCACACACTGCCTATTACGCTACGCCTCCTCCGCCCCCACCCGCTGGATACAACAGCGTCCCTCCGCTCATCTCCAGGGCTGATCATGAAGGATTTCGTTTGGGCTCAGAAGACGGCGCACGCGATGCTTATAACGGTCTTCGCTACCGTCCGGAGCATGATCACAAGTTTCACGCGACTCCCGGCTACGATGCGGCACTCGGACCTTACGGCCCATATCGCGACGCCTTCCGGCGAGCCTATCTGAGTGGCTACGATCAAGGGTTCCATCGCGGCTAGCTGACCAGCGGCTGGTGGTCTGCGCATCGTATGATCGATGCAGGAGACCACCTTGCCGCTAACACCTTTTCACATTGCTTTTCCAGTCGACGACCTGAATGCTGCCCGCAGTTTTTATGGGACGACCCTTGGTTGCGCAGAAGGCCGCAGCTCGTCGCAGTGGATCGACTTCGATCTCTTTGGCCATCAGATCGTCGCACATCTGAAGCCTGGCACCTCAAAAGACAACACACACCACAATGCAGTCGACGGACACGATGTTCCGGTTCCTCACTTCGGTGTCGTGCTTCCCATGGAGACCTGGGAGACGCTTGCGGAGCGGCTTCGGCGTGCCGGGGTGGAGTTTGTGATCGAGCCTTACATTCGATTCAAGGGCGAGGTGGGCGAACAGGCGACGATGTTCTTTCTTGACCCTGCCGGCAATGCTCTAGAGTTCAAGGCTTTTGCGGACATCAGCCAGCTCTTCGCGAAGTAACCGCCCAGCCTTCGGTGGCAGGAAAAACGCATAACTCCTTACCTATAACGTTTTAGTTCGTATAGACTCTCTAACGGCCAATGAACAAACGTTTGCCTGTTTTGTTGGATCGAATCACTCAGCCTGAAGGAGCATGAATGTCATTTTTGCAGCGGTTCAGCGGTTTCAATGTTTTGTCGATCGTCGCTGTGGTCACAGTGGTTTCGTTTAGCTCTGCGGCCGCAAGTGCTCAGGCCAAGCCTGATACCTCCAAGCCTGACACCTCGAAGATGCCTTGGATGAACAAGTCTCTCTCTCCCGATGAACGTGCCGACATGGTGCTGGGCCAGATGACGCTTGATGAGAAGATTCAGATGGTTCACGGGACAGGCTGGGGTGTTCTACGCCCGGGTGATCCGATTCCAGCGAAGTCGAACTTCGCTGCAGGCTATATGGAAGGGATCGAACGGCTTGGTATTCCTGGGATTGATCTTGCTGACTCCGCGGTTGGCGCTCGCATGGCTGCGTATCAGGCTCGTTATGCGACGCTGCTGCCCTCGACGCTTGGCGCCGCATCGAGCTGGGATCCGGACTCCGCGTTTCTTTACGGCTCTGTGATTGGGCGCGAACTTCGTGCATGGGGCTCGAATATGACGATTGGCGGCGGCGTAAACATTACCCGAGAGCCACGTAACGGCCGCAACTTCGAGTACGCGGGAGAAGATCCGATCCTCGCAGGTACCATGACAGGCAATCTCGAAAAGGGTGTCTTCTCGCAGCACGTGATGAACGACATCAAGCACTATGCGCTGAACGACCAAGAGACTGGGCGCACCGTGGTCAATGCGCTGCTGGACAAGAAGGCCCTGCGCGAATCCGATCTGCTTGCCTTCGAAGTCTCTATCGGGATCGCCGAGCCCTCGGCGGTGATGTGCTCCTACAATCTCTACCAGGGCGACCATACCTGCGAAAACGACTACCTGCTCAACGAAGTTTTGAAGAAGGATTTCAAGTTCAAGGGTTGGGTGGTGTCGGATTGGGGCGCGACCCATAGCACCGTCAAGGCCGCGCTGAATGGGCTCGATCAGGAGATGCCCGGGGACGAAAACTACTTCAATGCACCGCTGAAGAAGGCTGTCGAAGCAGGACAGGTTCCCCAGGCGCGGCTTGACGACATGGCTCATCGTATTTTACGCAGCATGTTTGCAGCGGGAGTGGTCGATGATCCACCAGTCCGCTCCGTCGTCGATCCCTTCCGTGGGCGTGATGACGCGCAACACATTGCTGAGGAGAGCATCGTGCTGCTGAAGAACGCGGACCATATTCTTCCACTGAAAGCGTCTGCTTCGAATTCGATTGCCATTATTGGGTCGCACGCGGACGTTGGCGTTCTTTCGGGTGGCGGTTCGGCGCAGGTCGATGCTCCAGGCGGCAATGCTGCTGATCCAAAGGCCGGCGGATCGGGCTGGACAGAGCATGTCTACTTCCCTTCTTCGCCGATGAAAAATATTCAGGCTCATTCGCTGCAGGCTTCAGTTCGATATGCAGAAGGAAAGGACGTTGCAGAGGCCGCTAAGCTCGCAAAGTCTTCTACCGTAGCCATTGTGTTCGCGACGCAGCCGATGCAGGAAGGGATCGACGCTGTGACTCTGGCGCTGCCTGACAATCAGGGTGCGCTGATTGAGGCAGTCGCCGCAGCGAACCCGAACACCATCGTCGTGCTTGAGACGGGCGGCCCAGTGAGCATGCCGTGGGTTGATCATGTGAAGGGCGTCGTGGAGATGTGGTACCCGGGCATCGGTGGTGCGCAGGCGCTGGCGAACATTCTCTTCGGCGAGGTCAACCCATCAGGCAAGCTTCCGGTCACGTTCGCAAAAGACGATGCGCAGTTACCAAACCCAGTTGTACCGGGCCTCGCGGGAGTGGCAGCTGGCACGAATAGTGACCATCCAGTTCCCCCGTTCGATGTGAACTACAACAGCGAGGGCGCCAAGGTTGGTTACAAATGGTTTGAAGCGGCCAACAAGCAGCCGTTATATCCTTTCGGCTTCGGATTGTCTTATACGACCTATGCGTACTCCGGCCTTACCGTAGACGATGCCAAGCGCACCGTTCATTTCACCGTTCGCAACACCGGCAAGCGTGAAGGAACCGAGATCGCTCAGGTGTACGTCTCATTGCCCACAGCTGCGAAGGAAGACTACAAGCGCCTCTCTGCATGGCAGCGGGTGAAGCTCGCACCGGGCGAATCGAAAGAGGTCACGCTTCCTCTGCACCCCCTTTCGCTTACGGTCTTCAATACGGAGCAGAACGGATGGCAGTTGCTTCCAGGCGCGTATGACGTGACAGCGGGGCCTTCCTCAAGCGATACTCCGTTGAAGGCGACGCTGCATGTTCAATAAGCATCAGCGCCTGAGCCTTGGATCATGGCTCAGGCGCTGACTGCTTTCCACTTCCTAAGGATCTATGCCTTCCCGACTTATCATCAATGCGGATGACTTCGGTCTAACCCGCGGCGTCAACCGCGCTATTGCCGAACTTCATCAGGCTGGCGTTCTTACGTCGGCGACGTTGATGGCTACCGGCGCAGCATTCGATGACGCAGTTGCGCTTGCTCGAGAGAACCCAACTCTTGGAGTTGGCTGTCACATCACGCTGACGGATGGCAGCCCAGTCTCGCCGCCACAGAGTATCCCCACGCTGCTTGGCTCCGACGGCAAAACGTTTCGTCCTTCGCTCGTCGATTTTTTACAGGCGCTCTTGCGCGGGAAGATCAGTGAGGTGGAGATTGAATTAGAGGCGCTCGCACAGGTAGAAAAGCTGCGTAACACCGGTATCAACGTTACACACCTCGATACTCACAAGCACACACACCTCTTCCCTGCCGTTACTCGGCCACTGCTGCGTGTTGCCGAACGTTGCAATGTCGGCGCAATTCGTAATCCCTTTGAAGAGTCGTGGAGTCTTGCTCTCGGCCATGGAAACCGCCTTCGCCGCTTTCAGGTGAATCTTCTCAGCAGTTTTAAGAGCAGGTTCGACCGCCAGCCAAAGATTTGTGACGCGCGTGTGGCTACTACGAATGGAACTATCGGAATCTCCGCGACAGGCCATCTGGACGCTCCTACCCTGCGCGAACTTTTGCGTGCGTTGCCTTCGGAAGGAACCTTCGAACTCTGTTGCCATCCCGGCTACAACGACGGTGACCTTGACGCTGTCACCACTCGGCTTCGCACCCATCGCGATGTGGAACGAAGTGCTCTCCTCACAGAGCTGCCTGCGAGGAGTCTGCAACCAAATGCTCCCCAGCTCATCAACTATGGGGACCTTGGAGCTTAGCTGAATCTTACCGAGGAGCTGACGACAACGCTCTC
>Ga0302308_10003963_pt1 | contig 11717 bp, 9 predicted proteins | sample III_Palsa_E3_3_FD_200531 | JGI IMG/M metagenome (GOLD analysis project Ga0302308, IMG submission 200531) | Peat permafrost microbial communities from Stordalen Mire near Abisko, Sweden - III_Palsa_E3_3 | ecosystem: Environmental > Terrestrial > Soil > Palsa > Peat permafrost | place: Sweden... | reverse complement strand
GTGTTCGATGAGTCCGGCCATCGCCTGGTCACCTCCGGCCAGACGATGACCGACTCCCACGGCAACTTCCGGCTTCCTGTCCAGCCGGGAGATTACAGAGTTGAGACTCAGTATGTTTCTCAGGATGTTGTTACGACCGGATTAGCTATTTTGCCTGTTTCGGTTCCAGGAAAAAGCTCATCCAATACATTAGAAATGATTCATGTCCATGGCGGCGAAGAGCAACACTTCGATCTGCGCCCGAATGCCAGCCATCCGCATATTGTGACGGTTGCCACGGAGTCCTCGCAGGGCGGCTTCGGCCAGGTACGATTCTCCGCTCGGTCCAGAAATGGCAGTATATTGCAGCTCAACCCTGAGTTTAACAGGGGTTCCGGGGAGACCAAAGTTGAGCTTCCTCAGGGGACCTACATCCTCATCGCGAGGAAAAACACGCCGGAGGCACCCGAGCTGGCCGAAACGACAGTTACTGTGCCGGACCACGATATCTCCGGAGTCGCGCTCCGCTTTTCGCCTACTCCAACGCTGCCTGTGGATCTGCTGATCGATGACGCCGCAACGTCCGATAACAGTCAGCCGAACCTGTCGCAGCTCAACCTCACTCTTCAGAACGACCAGCTCGATTCAGAACCGGACAACTCCAGCGTTCGTCTTACCCCCCTGGCCAACCATGCCTATGCTTTCATTCCACTGCCTGGCAGCTATCATCTTCAGGCGCGCGGCAATGGTGAGTGGTACGTCAAATCCGCCGACTACGGCGCGTCCGATCTGCTTCAGCAGGGCCTGGTCGTCGCACCTGGTTCGGCCGGGGCACCCATTCGCGTGACGGTCAGCAACCAGACCGGAGCGCTGCAAGGGACCGTCAAGCTCAATGGTGTTCCCAGCGCCTGCTGGGTCTATCTGATTCCTACAACTCCCAGCGCAGAGTCTGACATCCTGTTGCGCAGTAATGCTGAAGGGGCTTATACGTCGGCCCATCTGCCGCCCGGTAGTTACCAGGCCATCGCCTTCGAGCGCAGGCACTCGGTCAACTACCGCGATCCGGCTTCGCTTGCTCCTTTCAGCAGTCGCGTGCAGTCCATTACGGTCAATGTGGGGGATAAGGCAACGCTCGACCTGGACGCTGTGCCCGGCGCGGAGCTGGTTCCATGACCCGGACTTCCCTGCTCCGGCTGGGGTTCTTCGTCCTGTTCGGCTGCTGCGCGGCGCCAGGACAGAGGCCGTTCCGCAGGCAGAGTTCGACGCAAACCAAACCCCATGCCAATACCCCTTACGTGATCACAGGCACGGTTGTGAGCAGCATCGACCAGAGCCCGGTTGCACACTGTCATCTGACCGTCTCTCCTGTGGTCCACGACAGCTATGCCGGTCGTCAGTTTTCCGGCGATAGCGATAGTTTCGACTGCGATGATCATGGACATTTCACCGTCTCAGTTCCCTCCCCTGGGTCGTGGCATCTGTCCGCCAGCGCGCGCGGCTTCGTCACTCAGGCGTACCAGGAGCATCAGTCCTACTCGACTGCGATTGTTCTGAGTGCCGCAAAGCCGGCCTTTGACCTTCAATTCCCTCTCAGCCCGGAGGCTTCCATCACGGGCGTCGTTGTCGATGAGGCTGGGGAGCCGGTACGGACGGCCCAGGTGTCGCTTCAGACTGTCCCGGAACCCAGCCCCGATGGCTCAAAGCCGCCTGGTGGAGTGAAGGCGGCCACCCGGACCGACGATCGCGGGATGTACGAATTCGTGAATATCGCTCCAGGAAGCTATCGCATCCTCGCGCAGGCTCAGCCGTGGTATGCGACAGCCGCCGGGCAGCCCCGTCAGACCTCCTCCAGTCCCGATCAGCTCGATCCTTCGCTCGATTTTGCCTATCCCGTCACGTGGTTTCCCGGCGTCGACGATCCCGGGCTGGCCGAGCCCGTGACGTTGCATGCCGGCGATCTTCGGCAGGCTGATTTCCATCTCACCCCTGTGCCATCGATCCATCTTCATATTCTGCCGCCGGCAGGTTCCAGTGTCGCAGCCAATGGGCGGGCACCGCTCTTTCCGACGGTGCAGCAGATCATCCCTGGGATCGGCAGTCAAAACATTCTTCCCGCCTCGGTGCATACCGATCCTCAGGGACAGATGGATGTGGGTGGGTTTGCGCCTGGGATTTACCAGATACGAGCCACGGGCCCGAACCAGAGTGGACGATCCAATATCGTTGAAGTGACAGCCGGGTCGGTCCGCACGATTGATCTCAACGCGTCTTCCGATGAAGCCAGAGTCACGCTCCACTTCGAAGGACTCTCGGACGCCGATTCCGAGTCGCGGCCGGTGCAGGTCAATCTGGTGGACACCGATACCGGCCGAGGAACCTTTTCTTCGTTTCGAGGTGGGGGCGGCCCCGGTGACTTTCGTCGTCGAGACCGAAGTAATTCTGACGCCGACCGCACCCTGGAGGTTCCGCCTGGACGCTATGAGGTTGTCCTTCAGGGGCGACCCGGGCTGTACCTTACCGGAATTACCGGTAAAGGAGCTGAGGTTGCGGGTCGTTATATTACTGTCGGCACTGGCTCTTCTACTCTGACGCTGCACATCGCGAGTGGCCGTGCCAGTCTTGCGGGTATTGCGAGCTTTCAGGATAAGCCGTCGATCGGCGCGATGGTTCTTCTGGTCCCCACCACGATTGAGGAGCGTGGCTCGATCAGAATTCTGCGCCGTGACCAGACCAACACCGACGGCAGCTTTGAACTGACCGACGTCATTCCGGGACAGTACATCCTCGTTGTGATCGACCACGGATGGGAGATCAACTTTAGCGATCGGTCGACTCTCCACCGATATCTGATGCAGGGCGTGCCAATGGATCTGACCTCAGGGGCAAATGTGAAGCAGAATGTCGATGCTCAGGCTCCCTAAGGGAGTGTTTCCCAAGGCCTCCAAATCCTCCTTCAACTGTGTTAGATTCAACAAGGCCCGTAAATAAAGCGGAGAGATGGCAGAGTGGTTGAATGTACCGCCTTGGAAAGGCGGCATACTCGAAAGGGTATCCAGGGTTCGAATCCCTGTCTCTCCGCCATAAGTATTTAGAGTCAATAATTTACACAAAATAAGATACTTGCGAGTCGCCGTATTCGGCTTGATTCCCTGCTTTCCCCCTCCTTTGTATGACTAAGGACTTACCCGCCCTGCGTCTTTGGATGACGAGGCGGAAGGTTAATTATGGGCAAGAGCGAAAAACACAAGCTGATGGCTCTGTTGATAATGGACTTCCGTGGTTCTTAAGCCTCGCGACTATTCAAATGTCGCAGCCCTTTCGGATCAGACTCCAGCTGATGATTTTCTGGAGAATCCCCATCGTTCCGTTCCCTTGTATCGAAGATGCTTCTTCCAAAACCCATCCTTAAAGTATGGATCAAAAAGGACATGACTCGATGGATGCCCAGTTAGTGGAGACCGCACCGGTAAACTGATATTGCATGAAAAAACTCGGCTTTCTCTCGTTCGGCCATTGGACACCTTCTCCGCAGTCAGAGACGCAGACCGCGTCCGACACCCTCCTGCAGTCGATCGATCTCGCCGTGGAGGCCGAGCGTCTGGGAATGGACGGCGCCTATTTCCGTGTTCATCACTTCGCGCGGCAACTGGCATCGCCGTTTCCACTGCTCGCTGCGGTGGGAGCCAGGACGCAACGAATTGAGATCGGTACCGCAGTGATCGACATGCGCTATGAGAACCCTCACTACATGGCGGAGGATGCCGGCTCTGCGGACCTCATTGCCGGAGGGCGCCTGCAGTTGGGTATCAGCCGCGGTTCGCCCGAGCAGGTGATCGATGGCTGGCGCTACTTTGGCTACTCCCCTCGCGAAGGCGAGAACGATGCAGACATGGGCCGGCGCCACGCGCAAGAGTTTTTCGAACTACTCCACGGCAAGGGATTCGCACAGCCCAACCCTCGTCCCATGTTTGCCAATCCGCCCGGGCTCCTCCGTCTCGAGCCGCACTCCGAAGGATTGCGTGATCGTATCTGGTGGGGAGCCGGTTCTAATGCAACCGCCGTCTGGGCCGCACAACTCGGAATGAACCTGCAGTCCTCTACTCTCAAAGAGGATGAGACCGGTGAACCATTTCACGTTCAGCAGGCCGACCAGATACGAGCCTTTCGCGCTGCCTGGAAGGAGGCCGGTCACGCTCGTACTCCCCGCGTTTCTGTGAGCCGCAGCATCTTCGCGTTGCTCAACGATCTCGATCGCGCCTACTTTGGACGCGATGGTCAGGGAGGAGACAAGATAGGATTCATTGACCCATCGACACGAGCGATCTTTGGGCGAGGTTATGCTGCTGAGCCGGATGTCCTCATCGAGCAACTCAAAGAGGATGAGGCGATCGCGGAGGCCGACACCCTTTTTACTAACCGTCCCCAACCAACTCGGCGTCGCCTACAATGCGCATGTCCTCGAGGCTATTTTGACTACTGTTGCACCGGCTCTTAATTGGCGCTAAATCGTCGATACATCCGTAGTACCGATATTCTTCATGACGACACAACATCTTCTATAAAGTCCAATCAGATCCGGGAGCTTCTCGATCTTCTCAACTCGCTCCCTTCCGCGAGCTCAGCCTGCTCCCAAAAGCTCATCGCCGATTTCTCTCGCATTGTCGGTTGGAAGAGTCGCAATTCCTCCATCGATTCGCACTATATGCAAACATAACGAGGCCCCGGAACGACCAGGGGCCTCGCATTCAGCCCATCTTAATGGTCCAAATGTTCCAGGGAAATCGTCAGTACTTCATATTTGCCAGATCCTCGATCAGTCCGGGACCGGTCGGCTCCCATCCCAGTGTCCTGCGAGTCCATGCGCTCGAAGCCGGCATATCTACCGCGGCAATATATCCGAAAAACGGCCCGAAGTGCTCAATGGCCTTTTCGGCCGGAATCGAGTCCACCGGCACCTTCAGCCCCTTACCAAGCGTCTCCGCGATATCCCGCAGCGACACCCCTTCTTCCTGCACCGCGTGATACGTCGTCACGCCGGGGCACGTCTTCTCGACCGCCAGCCGATACAGGTGCTTCACATCCTTCAGCGGAGCAGCGGCCCAGCGGTTCGCGCCGTCGCCCACATACGACGAAACACTCTTCTCGCGCGCGATCTGAATGAGCCTCGTCACCAGCCCCTGCTTGCGCGTGTCATGTACCTGCGGCAGACGCACAATCGCCACATGCACTCCTTTTGCCGCCACCGCCTGCGCCGCCTGTTCCGGCCTGCGCGGAACCACCGTCGACTCCGCCGGAGGATCGTTCTCCGTCCGCACGTGGCCCGGCGCGCCGCGCATCAGCCCGATCCCGGAAGTGACCACCAGCAGCTTGCCCGGCTCCATCACCGAACCCAGCGCCTCAATCGCTTTCATCTCGTCCTCGGAGTTCTGCGCGAACGTCGAAAAGTCATGGTTGAATGCCAGGTTCACCACTGCATCCATCCCCTTCGCTCCGCTGCGCAGGCTGTCGAGATCTGTAAGGTCTCCGCGATGCACCTCGGCGCCCATAGCCTTCAACTGTTCCACTCCGGCATCACTGCGCGTCAGCCCGCGGACCTGGTGCCCTACCTCAATCAACTCCTTCACCAGCTCCGTCCCGATGAATCCCGTCGCTCCCGTTACAAATACACGCATCGTTACTCCTCCTGTTGTTGGTGGCGCAGCCACGGAGACCGCGTCAAAGTTGACATTCGGGCCTGCGCCCTTATAAAACGGGGATAGTCCCCGTATGAATATGATAACCGGGGATGGTCCCCGGTTGCAGAAAGTTTTCAGCTACCTTTCCTATGGCCAAAGAGAAACTCCCGTTACCCTCGCCTGCCCGCAAACCCCGCGCCGACGCGGAGCGCAACCGCGAGCGCATTCTTGAGGTAGCCAAAGAGGTTTTCACCCGCGATGGAGCAGCTGCGAGCCTCGACGACATCGCACGCCGATCCGGCATCGGCAATGCCACCCTCTATCGCCACTTCCCCACTCGCGACGACCTCATCGGAGCCGTCTACCGCAGCGAAGTTGAAAAGCTTGCGGCAGCCGAGCAGCGCTTCGCCGGTACTATGCCACCGCTCGAAGCGCTTCGCTCCTGGATGCTGCTCTTCATCGACCACGTCTCCGCCAAAAAGCTCATTATTCCCGCGATGGACACCGTCCCCGGCGGTTCCATGCGCCTCCTCGAAGGCTCTCGCTCGCTCATCCACAGCGCCTTCGTAGCCTCCGTCAAGCGCGCCATCGCCAGTGGCGATCTCCGCTCTGACACCGACCCTAACGACTTCGTTCGTGCCCTCGTCGGCGTCTTCCACACCACGGCTCTACCCGGCTGGGAGCCCAGCGCCCGCCGCCTCGTCGACATCCTCATCGCAGGTTCGCGCGCAACGCCCACGCACCCGTCCACCCGGCCCCGCGGGCGGCAAAAATAGCGAGGCCCAGAATTTATAGGTGGCTTTCCAGTGCGACGTACAACTCTTCTTCAAATTGATCGGAGCAAAACAGGCCACGCCGCCGTATGCACAGTGCTCCTTGGCTTCTGCATCGTGCCTATTCGGAACGCAGTGCCTGCATTGGATCGACGCGAGCTGCCTTTCGCGCCGGGAAATAGCAGGCCGCTATGGCGACCAGCATCAGAACTATCGCAACTCCGGAAAAGGTGAGAGGGTCGGTCGCACTGACGCCAAAGATCATCTTTGTCATTAACCGTGTGAGCGACAGCCCCGCCGCGATTCCAATCGTTACCCCCATCAGCGCCAGCCGTGTCCCTTCCCACAGCACCATGCGCACCACATCCATGCGCTGTGCGCCGAGCGCCATCCGGATCCCAATCTCCTGCGCGCGCTGCCCGACCAGGTAGGCGATCACCCCGTAGAGGCCTATGCCGGCCAACAGCAGAGCGAGCGCAGCAAACGCGCCGAGAAGGATCATGGCAAAGCGGCGTTCCGCCAACGAGTCCGAGATGGTGCTCTCCATAGTGTGGGAGTCGTAGAGGATCTGCTCGCGACTCATCTGTTCGATGCTGCGGCGAATGGCATCCGATACGTTTGTGAGACTACCTGTGTATCGCACCACCGCATCTATGCCAGAAGGAGCGAGGCGCACAAAATCGTCCGGGGTCTGCATCCAGACCGTATATAACTGCACCCGCAGCGGGTGGGCATCGTCCGCATCGAGCCCCCACTGCTTCACATGTCCAACGACGCCGACGATCTCCATCGTCCGGCTGTGATCTTCCAGCACAATGCGCTTTCCGATCGGATCCTGGCCTGGAAAATACTTCTTCGCAAAGACATCATCAATCACGCCCACCAGCGGGGATTTTTCATCGTCGTGTGCGGTAAAGAATCTGCCACGCTGCAGCGGAATCCCCATAGCCTTCAGGTAGTCCGGTCCGACGTTGTAGATGAGCGTTCCGAACATTCCGTCGGTATTGGCCGGCTTTGGCTGCCCATCCAGCCAAAACATGGCATCGTCATCGCCACCCATCGGCATGCCGCCCCATGACTGCGACACCGCTTCTACTCCGTGCGTCGCCGCAAGCTCGTCATCGAAGTTACGGTAGGCAGCGCGTATGGCATCGGGATTCCCATTGAGCATCGAAGGCGGAAGTGTATAGCCGAACGTCAACACGTTTCGCGGGTTAAACCCAGGATCCACGCTCCACAGCCGCTTGAGACTGCGCACCATCAGACCCGCACCGACCAGCAGCACAAGCGCTATGGCCATCTCCGCTATCACAAAGACGCTCTGCGCACGATGGCGTGTACCGCTTACACCACGCCCACCTTCTTTGAGAGCAGTATGGGGATCGGCCTGCGAGATTTTGAGCGCAGGCATCAGTCCAAAGAGTGTCCCCGCCAAAAGCGAAATCGTCATGGTGAAGAGCAGCACGCGAAGGTCGAGTCCAATCTCCTCCGTGCGCGGCAAAGACTCGGGCAGAAGCTTCAGCCCGACATGCGTACCCCACACTGAGAGCATCAGTCCAAGCCCACCGGCTACCGTTGCGAGCAGCAGACTCTCTGTAAACAGCTGTAGGATCATTCGTCTTCTGCTTGCCCCGAGTGCTGTCCGGACGGCGAACTCCCTCATCCTTCCCGTTGCTCGCGCCAGCATCAGGCTGGCAACATTTACGCAGGCAATCAGCAGCACAAAGCCTACGGCAGCCATCAGCATCAGAAGAAAGGGCCGTATATCGCCAACCATCTGCTCCTTCAGCGGAACCAGCTTTGCCCTGATGCCTTTGTCTACATCCGGAAAGGCATCGGCCAGGTTTTGCGATACCCGCGCCATATCCGCGTTTGCCTGCTCTACGCTCACTCCTGGCCTGAGCCGGGCGATGCCACGCATTCCCATGCCCGCGCCACGGTTAGTCAGCGACGGATTTCTCCATTGCCCCATCGGAACGTAGACATCCCTGCTGCGCAAAGTTCGTACCGCAAGATGGAAGCTCGCCGGAATCACACCGATGATCGCGTAGCTTCTTCCCTCAAGCGAGATCCTTCTGTGCAGTACATCCGGCGACGTTTCAAACTTTCGTTTCCACAAGCCCTCGCTGATCAGCACGACCGGCTCTGCGCCGGGCTGCTCTTCCGCCTGGGTAAACGTGCGGCCCAGCATCGGCTTCACGCCCAGCGTCTCAAAAAAGTCGGAGGTCATAAACTGACCGTCAAGCTGTTCCGCTACGCCCGTGCCGGTAAGGCTGAAATAATATCCGTCCGAGATCGCCATCGACGAAAAGGTGTGGTTGTTCTTCTGCCAGTCCTGAAAGTTCGGGTACGAGATGGCGCCGAACTCAAAGTTCGGTTTGCTCTCATGCAGGACCACGAGTTGTTCCGGATGCGGAAAAGGCAGCGGGTTGAGGAGCACTCCATTAACGATCGAGAAGATCGCTGTGTTGGCGCCGATTCCCAGCGCCAGCGTCATGACAGCTATGGCGGTAAATGCCGGACTCTTCCGCAGCATCCGCAGACCGAAGCGGATATCCTGCCAGAGCGGCTCGATCCAGGGCAGCGTCTGCCGTTCACGATACGCCTGCCGGGTCTGTTCGACGCCGCCCAGTCGAATAAGCGCCTGCCGCCGGGCCTCCTCCGGACTCATACCTGCGAGGAGGTTGTCTTCAATGTGCATCTGAAGGTGACTTTCCAGTTCTGCAACGAATTCTCTGTCCACTTGCCTTGCTTCAAATATCCCGCACAGCCGCCGCCACAACGCTCTGAGCTTTCGCATCATGCCTCCCTGGCCGGAGAGAGGAAGAGGGCGAGGATTGCGGTGGCCTGTTCCCAGTCGCGCGTCTCCTTCTGAAGTTGCTTTCGCCCCGCACGGGTCAGGCTATAGAACCTGGCCTTGCGGTTGTTCTCCGAGGTGCCCCACTCCGACGAAATCGCCCCCTCCTGCTCCAGTTTCAAGAGAGCCGGATACAGGGTTCCGTAGTTCAACGACAGGAGATCGCCGCTCGTCTGCTCGATACGCCGGGCGATGCCATAGCCGTGCAACGGTCCCATCGCTTCCAGCGTCTTGAGCACCATCAGTGCCAGAGTGCCTTGCCAGACGTCCGCCTTATCACCACTCATATTTCTCCTATTTGATAACCATAGGTAAGATGCCACATTCTCTATGGGTATGCAATAGGAGATTGTTAGGCTTCCGTCACTGATCGTCGAAAACGCCCCACTCGCGTTCAAGCCTGGCGAGGGCTACGGCATTCGAACACAAACTATCTTCTTCTGGGCCAGATCGTTCAGAAGGCTGCAGGTATGCCCTATTGCCAGTTCCTGCATAAACGCATCTTCCTCCCCCTGGCATGCGAGACACGCAGTGCCTTGAAGAAACTGGCGCAGCGGAGCGCCATGCAGCCGGGTATGAACCGGTTTACCCAGACAAAGGTAAACCTGCAAGCGCCGACCAGCCTATTGCGGTCATGGCTAATTCTTTCCTTTTCGGAGCGGGTAATCTCTTGTCAACCGGAGGCGATTTGGTTCGCTGGACAACTGCGCTGCATCACAGAACAGGTAACGGGAAATGGGATGAGCAGGTCCTTCGGACTGGAATAACGCTATATCTGCAAGTGGTCGAGACCGAGAACAAGAAGGATCGCCTCAGTAACGAATCCTTTTCGTTGAGGTCCCTGCATACTCGTTCCTTGTAAAGAGAGACCGGTGGTCAACGCCATAATGATGTCGGCAAGATCTTTCGGATCAGAGGGTGGAATTCGATCAAGCCTGCCAAACAGTTTGGTAACCAATCCAGCCATAGTGTCCCGGTGAGTGTGGTGCAGTTTGGCATAGGTCCTGGAAAACGTCTTATCGCGGCAGGCCTGCAATTGAAACTCCGCAGAAAGTAAACCGAAGTCGAAATCAGAGCCACGCCCGGTTTCAGAGTTGCGGATCAGCGAGAGAAGCTCCGAGGCAGGGATGTCCTGCGCAAGAAGCTGAGCCAAAGCGTCAATCTCGCGCCGCTTATGGGCATCGAGAAGTTCCAGGAAGATAGCTTCCTTGGTTTCAAAATTGGAGTAGAACGCTCCCTTGGAGTAGCCTGCGCTCTCCGCAATCAGATCGACAGACGCGCCCTCATAGCCGCCCCTTGCAAACAATTGAGCGGCTGACTCCAGAAGCCTTGTCCTGGTTTCGAGTCGGCTCTCCTGCCGGGTCAATCTCTGCTTGATCGCTTTAGGCACGTTTTCAGAATAACGCACGAAAACTATTTGCAACTAAAATACTATTAGGTATATATATACCAATTAGTATGTTTAGGAATTGACTCCAGAGGATCATTGCAAATGGCCAAAACAATCCTGATAACGGGCACCTCCAGCGGCATCGGACGAGCGACCGCGCTTTATTTCGCCGAAAGAGGCTGGAATGTGGCCGCAACCATGCGCAACCCGCGCATGGCCGACCCCGTGCTTCAGCATCCGCAAATCAGCTTGTTCGCGCTGGATGTGACGAACGCAGATTCCATTGCACAAGCGATAACCGATTCGTTGAATCGCTATAAAAAGATTGATGTGCTGCTGAACAACGCAGGCTACGGCTTGTTTGGTCCGATTGAAGCAGTAGACAATCAGCAAATCCAGCAGCAATTTGCGACGAATCTATTCGGCTTAATCGGGGTCACGCAGCAAATTCTTCCAGTCATGCGGAGCGCGGGCGAAGGCTTAATTATCAATGTCTCTTCCATTATTGGCCGTTTGGCTCTTCCCTACGCCTCGTCCTACATCGCGACAAAATTCGCAGTAGAAGGATTGAGCGAATCCATGCGCTATGAGTTGGAGCCGTTTCGTATCCGCGTCAAGATGATCGAACCCGGCAGCATCAGTACCGAATTCGGCAAGGGCAGCATGCAAATGGCGGTGAGTGATCCTTATCGACTAAGCATGACCAGATTCCTGGGCGTATTTACGAAAAGTAACGCTGCCGGGGCTAAGCCAGAGGAGGTTGCGAAAGTAATTTACCGTGCTGCGAATGATTCCAGCAATCGGTTACGTTACCTCGCCAAACCCGGCCCATTTTTTTGGATGAATCGAATTTTGCCCGATGCAGTGTGGCGGCGGTTGTTGGTGAAAGTAATGGTGAAATAGACATGAACGGGACGAAGCGAAACAAGATCATCTACTGGACACTGACAATCCTCGTCCTGCTGCCAACGGCAGGCTCAGGCTTCCCAGAACTCTTTTACCAGTGGCCCACAAGAGACAGTTCAAATGGTTCACGCTCTGGG
>Ga0302308_10003955_pt1 | contig 11729 bp, 10 predicted proteins | sample III_Palsa_E3_3_FD_200531 | JGI IMG/M metagenome (GOLD analysis project Ga0302308, IMG submission 200531) | Peat permafrost microbial communities from Stordalen Mire near Abisko, Sweden - III_Palsa_E3_3 | ecosystem: Environmental > Terrestrial > Soil > Palsa > Peat permafrost | place: Sweden... | reverse complement strand
CGACAAGCGATAGGGCGCGAAGCGCGAATGCCGCTTCAGCATCGTCATTGCGAGCGATAGCGAAGCAATCCAGGACAACGAAGGAAGAGTAGGATTGCTTCGTCGCAATGACGTTGAGAGGTTGAAGCGTAACTTAGCGTTCTCACCACGCGATGCGCCCGAGTTTTGCCCCACCCCGCCTGCAACGGATATTACTGCGCCGCGGAACGTTCAACCGGTCCGGCGACATGGCTCCGCAAGGTTTTGACCAACTCCGCATCGACCGGTGACGCCGTGTTGCCCCAGCTGTTTCTGATATAGGTGACGACCGCGGCCACCTGGTTGTCGTCGAGACGGTAGCCGAAAGACGGCATCGCGGGCGAGGTCGGAAACACATCGGTGCCCGCGCCTCTGACACCCGTCAGGATGATCCGAACCAACGTCGTTGGATCGCTCTGCCTGACGATGGCATTGTCAGCAAGACGGGGAAACAGGTGTTCGACGCCCGCACCGTTGCGGGTATGGCAGGCGGAGCAGGTGTCGACGAAGATGGCTTCACCGACCTGCATGCGCGGATCGGATGCCGGAACAGACGCGGGCACAGGCCCGCCCGCCGCGCCGCGTTCCTTCAGGTAGACCGCGATCGCCCTCAAATCCGCCTCCGACATCTTCGAGGTCGAATGCTCGACGACGTCTCTCATCGGACCGCTGGCGGTCGTGGTCCGGGTCTGACCGTTTTTGAGATACTGGACGACTTCATCCACCGACCATTTACCGAGACCCGACTGCTGATCGTTGGTGATGTCAGGCGCGGTCCATTCATCGATCCGGTTGCCCTGCAGGAACTGGTCGGCCTTGTTTGCCCCGAAGGCATTCATCGGCGTATGACACGCGCCGCAATGGCCGAGCCCTTCCACCAGATAGGCGCCGCGGTTGAACTCCGGGGAATGCTGCGGATCGGGCACGAACGGGCCCGGTTTGAAGAACAGCGAATTCCATCCGATCATCAGCGCGCGAACGCTGAACGGAAATGGCAGCGTCCTGCGATTGACGGCGTTGCTGACCGGGTCGAGCGTTCTGAGATAGTCAAAGATCGCATCGGTATCTTCGCGCGTCACCTTCGCAAAGTAAGGATATGGGAACGCCGGATAGAGGTAAGCGCCGTTCCGTCCCCGCCCCTCATGCATTGCACGCGCGAACTCCGCCTTGGTCCAGCGCCCGATCCCGGTCGCATCGTCGGGCGTGATGTTCGGCGTCATGATCACGCCGAACGGCGTCGCCAGCGCCAGCCCACCAGCGAGCGGCGTTCCTCCAGGCGCGGTGTGACAGGCCACGCAATCGCCGGCGATCGCGAGCGCGCGGCCACGCCGGGCGATCACGTAATTGTCCGGATCGGCCTTGGCGCCGCCGATGACGGCCAACGCGGCGAACAGGATCGCGCTGCGCCACCTCATAGCTGCACCAGCGGGCCGGGCGACTTCAGATATTTCTTGATCGCATCGAGCGACCAATAGGTCAGCGCACCGACCGTGCCGGTCGGGTTGTAGCCGGCATTTTGCGGAAACGCCGACGCCCCCATCACGAACACATTCGACACGTCCCAGGACTGCAAATAGCGATTCAACACGCTGGTTTTGGGATCGCTGCCCATCACCGCGCCACCGGTGTTGTGGGTCGACTGATAGGGCACCACCGACCACGGGCCGACCAGGCGATTGACCTGCGTCGTCTTCGCGCCCATCGCCTTGGCGACTTCATCGCAGCGATCGGCCATCCAGTTCGCCATCTTGCGCTCATTGTCCTGATAATCGAACGTCATGCGCATCAAGGGACGGCCGAGCGGATCCTTGTAGGTCGGATCGAGGTCCAGATAATTGTTGCGATAGCTCATCACGCTACCCTGGGCGCCGACGCTGGTGACGCGCTGATAGGTATCGCGCACCGCCTTCTTCCACTGGCTGCCCCAGTTCGGCGTGCCCTGCGGCGTCGGGTGAAACTGAATCGGGCGCCCGTTGGTATGGGCTGAGGTGATCGATGCACCGCCAACGAAACCATGCGGTCCATGATCGAAATTGTCGCTGTTGTAATCATCGGCGGCGACGCCGAGCGACCCTGCCGCGGCGAACGAATTGAATTTGGCATCTTCGAAGAACGCGGTTGAGCCGGAGCCGGTTTGATAAGCGTAATTGCGGCCGACGACGCCTTCATTGCTCGCGGGATCGTAGGGTTTTCCGATGCCCGACAACAGCAGCAGGCGCACGTTGAACAGCGCGTAGGCGCAGACCAGCACGACATCCGCCGGTTGCTCCCACTCCTCGCCAGCGGCATCGACATAGGTGACGCCGGTGGCGGTCTTGCCGTCGCCAGCCAGGTTCACCTTCGTCACTTCGCACTCGGTGCGCGCCTCGAAGGTCGGCTGACGCACCAGCACCGGCAAGACGCAGGTCTGCGGCGATGCCTTGGAGTAATTGGCGCAGCCGAACCGCTCGCAAAAGCCGCAATAGGTACACGGCGCCATACTGCAACCGTACGGGTTGGTGTAGGCCACCGAGATGTTGGCGGACGGCCGCGGGAACGGATGAAGGCCGAGACCGGACGCCGCCTTCGTGAACAGCTCCTGGGCGTAACCCTGCCGCATCGGCGGTGTCGGATAATCCCGGTCACGCGCGCCTTCGAAGGGATTGCCGCCGGGCTGAATCCGCCCCTTGACGTTGCCGGCCTTGCCGGAGATGCCCGCGAGATATTCGAACTTGTCGTAATACGGCTCAAGTTCGTCGTAGCTGACCGGCCAATCCTGGATGTGATGGTTCTCGGGAAAGATCCCCTCGCCGTATCGCTCCAGCATGTGGCTGCGAATGCGGAAATCATCGGGGAGAAAACGCCAGGTCTGGCCGTTCCAATGGACGCCCGCACCGCCCACGCCATTGCCGGGCAGGAAACTGCCCCATTTGCGGATCGGCAACGCCGTCTGCGACGGGTTGTTGCGCATGGTGAGCGTTTCCTGCTTCGGACGCAGGAAGATATCGTGGCGCACGGCATAGCGCAGTTCGTCCGGCGCGGTGCCGATATTGAAATCGGTCGCGGTATCGCGCCAGGGGCCGCGTTCGATCGCGACGACCTCCAGGCCGGTGCGCGACAGTTCGTAGGCCAGGATCGATCCGGTCCAGCCGAGACCGACGATCACGACATCCTTGCGCGGCAGGCGGCGGACCATCAGCGTGCTCCCCACGCCGGGCGGCCCTGCATGCCGACCGGCGGCAGCGTGTAGGCCTGATTGGGCTTCTCGATCACGTCGCGATAATCGTAGCGGACGCCGGGGAAGCCGACCAGTTTCCAGCCCGCCATGTCGCGATTGCCGCCATAGATCGGATCGGCGAAATAGCCTTCCAGTGTATTGGCGTGGATCGCCGCGAACAGCATCTTGCTGCTGAAATTCGGCAGCGTGACCTCGCCCTTCTCCATGCCGGCCAGCAGTTTGTCCTGCTCATCGGCGTTCAACTGAACGAAATCGCGACCGCCAAAACTGGTCTTGCAATAGGATTCCAGCGCCGCCAGCCCCTGGCGATATTGCTGCCGCGGGGTCAGCGACGACTGCAAACCCTGTGACGGCAACGGCGCCGCGGCAAACGGGCCCTGCATATAAAGCCAGTCATGGCCGCCAAAGGGACCCATCAACTGCCGGTCGATAAAGGTGGTGACGCCGGAATCCTTGGCGCCGGGGCCGAGTTCATCGGTCGGAATCAGCCGGTCGACGATGGCATCGACGGCAGCGGCTTCCGCCGCGCTGAAGAACAGATAGCCGCCCGGCTTCACGGGCACCACGGGATAGGCTTCGTTCGGATCCCACGGCAGAACTTTCGTCACCACGCGGGCGCGAGTACCGCCGGTCGTAATCAGGAGAGCCGCACTTGCCAGCAGGCTTCGGCGGGTGAGATGACCGGGGTGCCTCGGCGAACGACTGCCCGAATGCTTCATTGATCCCCCAAACCCTTCTTGAAGTCGAATTCTCAAGCCCGACTCGCGGCAGTCTGCACCTTTCTTGCCTGGATGTCAGCGGGGTGACAATCGGCGGCTGGATTTTCTTGTGAGTGCCGCGCGCGAACTTCGCTCAATGACGTAACGCGTCGAGAGCGTACCGGCCTCAGGCTGCCAGCACTTCACCGATCCGGCTGCGAATAAGCTCGCGCTGCTGCTGATCGGTCGCGGTGTCGAAACTGACGTCATAGGCGATCATCGCCGGGCGCTTCAGCACCACGATGCGGTCGCCGATCTCCAGCGCTTCGCTGATCGAATGGGTGATGAACACCGCGGTCTTGCCGTTCTCCTTCACCAGCCGAACGAATTCGGCACGCAGGCGCCCGGCGGTCGATTCATCGAGCGCGGAAAACGGCTCGTCGCAAAGCAGGATGTTAGCATTGGTCGCAAAGGCGCGGGCGATCGAGACGCGCTGACGCATGCCGCCGGACAGCGCATGCGGATAATCGTTCTCGTGTCCGCCGAGCCCGAGCTTGGTCAGCCAGTGTTGCGCCACCGCCCGCCGCTCCGCCAAAGGCGTATCGAGCATCTCGAGGCCGAGTTCGACGTTCTGGATTGCGGTCCGCCACGGCAGCAGCCGGTCGCTCTGGAACACGATCGCCATCTTGCCCCGAAACGAGTCGAAATCCGCGAAGGGATCGCGTCCGTCGACACGCACGGTGCCGGTGGTCGGCTCGGTCAGCCCCGCGATCATGTTGAAGATCGTCGACTTGCCGCAGCCGGTCTTGCCAAGGATCGCCAGCATCTGGCCGGGGCGAACATCGAGGTTGATATTGTCGACGGCACGATACGCGCCGCTGCTGCCCGGCTTGCCGAACACCTTCGAGACGTGATCGAGGTGGATCGCCGCGTCGTTCGGCGTGACGATGTCCCTCATATCACGCGCTCCGACACCGCGCGGTAACGGAACGCTGTATTTTCGATCAAGGTCAGGATGCCCTGCACGATCAGCACAAAGAACACCAGTTGCAGCGTCCAGGCCAGCGCGCCGGCCATGTCGAACAATTGCTGTTGCTGCAACAACTCATAGCCGACGCCGCCGGTGGCGCCGACCAGTTCGGCAACCACCACCACGCGCGAGGCGTTGCCGAGATTGACCTTCCAGGCGGTCAGGATGTCCGGCAGGATCGCCGGCGCGATCATCACCCGAAACAGCTTCATGCGCGTCGGCCGGAAACTGAACACCATCTCCATCAAATCCCGCGACATCGCGCGTAGCGCGCCGAGCACCTGAAAGGTAAACGACGGCAATGTCGTCATCACCATGATGAAGAAGATGCGAAACTCGACGCCATGAAACCAGATGATGGCGAACACCACCCAGGACAGCGCGGGAATGCCCTGGAACAGCGACAAGATCGGCGACAGGAACCGATCGATCGCGCGCGAACGCACCATCAGCAGCGCCAGCAATCCGCCGATGATGAAGGCGCCGGCAAGTCCCGCCAGAATACGAAACACCGTCGCCAGCACATCGGCGAACATCGATCCGGTCGAGAAGATGTCGATGCAGCGCCAGAACACATCGATCAGCGACGGAAACAGGAAGCGCGGGAAAAACAGCGAGGCGAACTGCCAGAGCAGGATCACCACGGCAAAGGGCAACACCGACATCCCCAGCCGCTTGGCCATGCCCAGCACATTGTCTGCCAGCGACGGCGTCGCGGCCTGCGGCATCGCTTCGCTCATGGCCCGGGCGCCTGATAGATGGTCGAGGCCGCCGGATCCGACGGCAGGAAGGCGATGGATTTCCCCGCAGCGTACACCGAATTGATCTCCTTGCGTACGTCGGAGGCCCACTTCACATTCATGCCGAGCCGGTCGTTGGCGCGCACCAGATCCGCGATCGCCTTCTGGTCATCCGGCGTGCCCTTTGGCGCGATCAGCTTCGACGCTTCGTCCGGGTGTGCGGTGACCCATTCGGCGGCTTCCTTGTAGGCCGCGTACAGTTTCGGGATCAGTTGCGGGTTCTTTTCCGCCCAATCGAGATGGGCTGCGACGCCGAGATAAGGAATGTTGTGGCTGCCGGTGAATTTCATCCGGCTGTCGGCGATGCCGATGTCGACCGTCCGCATCTCGCTCTTTTTCGACAGCAGCGTGGTGTACGCGGGCTCCCAGAGCTGCACCGCCGCGGCGCGATCGGCCATCGCATAACCAATCAATCCCGGGGTCGCGGTATTGATCACCGCGAACTTGCTGGTATCGGCGCCGAGCTGCCGGGCGAACCAGTCGAACATCACGTAATTGGTGGTGCCCTTGGCGGCGGCGAGGTCCTTGCCCTCGATATCCTTCAAGGTCTTGATCTCGGACCGCGACGTCACCACGGCTCCCCAATAATCGAACAGATTGAACAGATACGTCACCTTGACGCCGCGGGTATCGGCAAGGCCGACCGTCAGCAGCGAGGCGCTGCCGCCAAGCTCGAATTCGCCGGAGTTGAATTGCGCGGTATAGGCGTCGGGCGTGCGCTCCGCGAAGGTGATCACAAGGCCATTTTTCTCGTCGAGCTTGAACGCCTTGATCACCGGCGGCAGGAACGCTCCGAGCGACGGCGGGCCGAACACCACGATCGACAGCTTTTCCGGCGCTTGCGCCACGGCGGACGTTGCGAACGCGAACACGGACAGCACCGCGATCATTGCCAGTTTGCGCGTTGCCAGTTTGCGACCCATTGATGAAGTCCCCTCGAACTCGCCTGCCCTACGCAGTTATCGGTCGGGCGGCCTTGCCTGCAAACGACTAATCCTGACCGAGCGTGAGTTTATCTCAACCGAACGGCCTTTTTGGGCGTTCGCCGCTCAAAACTTCCACCCCATCGACTGCGCCCACGCCATGGTCACTTGCTCGGTCTCGCGGCCGGCCTCCGTCAACCATTCGCAAAAATCGGCAATCGCACTCCAGTCCTTTACGTCGTCGCGAAACAAGGCGCTGTAGGACCTTTTGCGGATGCCGAGCGCGCCAAAGGGGACGCAGAGCCGCTTGTCGACCAACTCGTCGATCACCAGGAACAGCGGATACAATCCGACCCCCATCCGCTCCTGCGTCGCCTGCAGCGCGAAATACATCTGCTCGAACCGCAACTTCCTCTGGTTGCTCGACATCTCGCCGCCCGCCGACAACAGCCATTGCCGCCAGTCATAGGGTTCGGTCAGATAGGTGATCAGCGTATGGTTGGTGAGATCGGCGGGCGTTCGCAACTGCCCCTGTTCCAAAAGCTCGACATGACAGACCGGCGCGATCAATTCGGTCATGAAATGGATTGATTGCCAGCCCGGCATCGCCGGCTGCTCCCCCCGGATCGCGACATCCGAGCCAAGATCGTTGGCATTGACCGGGCCGAGCGATGTGGTGAGGCGCAACTCGACGTCGGGTCGTTTGCGCTGAAACGAGGAAATGCGGCCAAGCAGCCAACGCATGGTAAAGGTCGGCGGCGCATTGACCCGCAACACCGCCGGCGCGACGTGCTGCTGCATGTCCATCGAGGCCAGCGCCAGCCGATCGAGAATGGCGGTCACTTCGCGAAAATAGATCTGCCCGGCATCGGTCAGGCTGAGTTGCGATGGCGCCCGGCGAAACAGTTTGACGCCGAACCAATCCTCCAACAGCGCCACCTGGCGGCTGACCGCCCCGTGCGTGACATGCAGCTCTTCGGCGGCGTTGGTGAAGCTGACGTGGCGCGCCGCCGCTTCAAAGGTTCGGACGGCATTGAGCGGTGGCAATTTTCTCACGCCCTGTCCCGCCTCCGGCCCTGTTGCGATGTGCGCCAGCCGATCGTTCCGATGCGACGGTTACGCCTGATTTTGATGGCCCAAGCTAGTGGCGAGGGCGCAGAACGGCAACCCCATAAAACTGTCGGGCCGTGAGTTTTAATCACACGACAAGCGCCCAAATCATTGCGCACGGGCCGGAAGATGTGACGCGCCGGTCACGATGGCGGCTTTGCTGCCGCGAATAGTGCCGTAATCCAAGGCTCCTTCGGCTTCAGGGTCCAGATTTAGAGTCTCGGGAATATTGCAACGCCGCGCCGGGACGATCCCGGTTCACGGGAACCGAGGAAAGAAACTCACGCCCGGTCAGGATTACTCGTTTGCGAAGGCGAGCGCCGATGGCCAATAATCATGGCAGGCCGTGAGGCAACGCGTTTCATCAGACCGTACCAAGCAATTCGACGGGGTAATATTCATGACAAAACTTTCCGTGGCCATCATCGGGGCTGGAATGGGAGGGCTTGCCACTGCCGCGGCCCTGCATCGCGCCGGCATTAAAGCCGACGTCTACGAACAAGCGTCGAAATTTACCCGGCTGGGAGCCGGCATCCAGATCGGCTGCAACGCCATGAAGACGTTGCGCGGCCTCGGGCTGGAAGGCGCGATGCGCGCGCAATCGTTCTACCCCCGCTCATGGAATAACAAGGAATACGACACCGGAGAGATTCGTTTCGACATGATCTTTGGTGAGGCCGCCGAAGCGAAGTATGGCGCGCCCTATCTGCTCGGACATCGCGGCGATCTACACTCAGCGCTCGCCAGCGCCGTTCCCGACGAGGCGATCCATCTCGATCACAAGCTTGTTGGATTCGAACAGAAGGCGGATGGCGGCGTCAGTTTGACGTTCGCAAACGGCAACAAGGTCGAAGCCGACGCGATGGTTTCCTCGGACGGCGTCCATTCCTTCGTCAAGGATCAATTGTTCGGCAAGGACGATGCGAATTTCACGGGCCGTATCGCCTACCGCACGGTGTTTCCGGCTTCCCTGCTGGGCGGCTACCCCATCGACGACTGCACCAAATGGTGGGGGCCGGATCGTCATATCGTGATCTATTATGTCAAGCCGGACCGCAGCGAAATCTACTTCGTGACCAGTCAGCCCGAACCCAATTTCACCGTCGAATCGTGGTCGGCGATGGGCGACGTCAACGAACTGCGCAAGGATTTCGCGGCGTTTCATCCGCAGGTTCGCCATGTCCTGGCCTCCTGTCCGTCGGTGCATAAATGGGCGCTGTTCGATCGCGATCCGCTGCCGCGCTGGAGCGACGGCAACGTCACGCTGCTCGGCGACGCCTGCCACCCGATGACGCCCTACATGGCGCAGGGCGCCGCGATGGCGATGGAGGACGGAGCGGTGCTGTCGCGCTGCCTCGCCGGTGTCGAACGCGACGGCGTTTCCGATGCCTTCCGCCGCTTCGAGGCGACACGCAAGCCGCGAACCTCGCGCATGCAACTGAGCTCACGCACCAATACCTGGCTCAAGAATCCGACCGATCCGGATTGGGTCTATGGCCATGACGCATGGAACGCGCCGCTCGCCGAACTCGAAACGGCTTGACCGCGGGCCTGTGCCCAACGCTGGAGAAAAACCGATGAGCAAAAGCAAGCCACGCAGTGAAAAATTCGAACGCGGACTGAAGACCCGGCGCGGCGTGCTGGGCGACAGCTATGTGGATCGTTCGCTGGCAGCCGCCGACGACTTCAACTGGCCGATGCAGCAACTCGCGACCGAATATTGCTGGGACGAGATATGGAACAGGCCTGACCTCGACCGTCGAAGCCGAAGCCTGCTCAATCTCGGCATGATCGCCGCCCTCAACCGTCCGCACGAATTCAAGATCCACGTTCGCGGCGCGCTCAATAACGGCATCACCAAAGCCGAGCTGCGCGAGATTTTCCTGCAGATCGCGGTCTATTGCGGCGTCCCGGCAGGTCTCGACAGCTTCCGCAACGCCAGGGAAGTTTTTACGGAGATGGGCATCAGTGACTGAGCTTGCTGGCGCATTTGCGGCGCGTCGCCGGATGAACTCAAGCCTGGCTCGTTACCGGGTATCGCTTGCGCGCGCCGCGCTGCTCGTTGCTTTCCATCTCGGTCTCGTCGCAGTCGCGCATGCCGCCGATTGGCCCACCCATCCGCTGACCATGATCAATCCGTTCGCCGCAGGCGGCCCCAACGATGTGGTGGCGCGGCTGTTCGCGCAGCGCATGGGCGAAGTGCTGGGTCAACCGATCATCGTGGAAAACATCGGCGGCGCCGGCGGCATGAACGGCGCCGACCGGGTCGCGAAGGCCGCCCCCGATGGCTACACGTTCCTGCAAGGCACGGTCGGCACGCAGGCCCAGAACCAGACGCTGTTCAAAAAGCCTTCGTATCATTCAACGACCGACTTCGCGCCGGTGGCGTTAATCCTGGAAGCGCCGCTGGTGCTGATCGCCCGCAAGGACCTTCCGGTCGACGACATGAAGCAATTCGTCGCCTACGCCAAAGCCCACAAGGACAGCATGCAATTCGCTTCCGCCGGCACCGGTTCGGCGATCCATCTGGGCTGCGCGCTGGTCAATCTGGTGACCGGGCTCGACGTGGTCCATGTGCCGTTTCGCGGCGCCAACCCTGCGATGCAGGACCTGATCGGCGGCCGGGTCGATTACCTCTGCGATATCATCACCAGCGCAAAACCGCAGATCGAGGCCGGCACCGTCAAGCCGATCGCGGTCCTGACCAAACAACGCTCCGCGGTCTTGCCCGATGTTCCCACCGCGATCGAGCAGGGGTTCGACGTCGAAGCCTATACCTGGAACGCCTTCTTCCTGCCCAAGGGCACGCCCGAGCCGATCGTGCAAAAACTGCGGCAAGCGACATTGGCGGCGATGAAGACCCCCGCGGTGCGCGAGAAACTCGAGGCCGCCGGCCTGCAATTGGTCGCGGACGATCGCACCACGCCCGAGTATCTCGCCACCTTCGTCCAGAGCGAAATCGTCAAATGGGCCGCCCCGATCAAGGCCAGCGGCGCCACGTCGGACTGAACGGCCGCTTAGGCCAAAAGACCGAAGCATGATGAGATGAGGTTTAGAGCACCACGATGGCGACTCTTCTCCCTCGCCCCGCTCTTGCGGGGAGAGGGTTGGGGTGAGGGGCTCTTGCATCGAGTTCTGACTCGCGGATAGGCCGCCTCACCCGAAATTCGCTTTGCGAATTTCGACCTCTCCCCGCAAGCGGGGCGAGGTGACTAACTTGCCCGCTCGCCGATTCAAACAAAACTCGTCCCGCACTGGAGGCCCGTTCCGACTCCATCGGAACGTAAAAGGCTTCAGCCCATCCGGTACAGGCGGGCCGCGGTGTCGTGCAGGATCGCGGCCTGTTCAACGTCGCTCAAATCGGCGATCGCGGTCCGAAATGTCCGATACAGCGTCTTGTAATCGGTCCAGAGCTTCTCGATCGGAAAATTGCTGCCAAAAAAACATCGATCCGCGCCGAACAGCGCCACGGTCTCCGTGACGATGAATTTCATCAGGTCCTCGCGGCAGGCATGGACGAAAGTGCCGAGCCCCGAAAGCTTGACGTTCACGTTCGGACAGTCCGCCAGGGATTTCAGACCCTCGCGCCACACTTGCAATCCTTCCGGCGACATATCTTCCAGCATGCCTGCGTGCTCGAGCACGAAGACCGTCGCCGGGAACGATTTCGCCAGCCGGGCACCATCCGCCATCTGGTCAGCAAAAATCTGGATTTCGAACAGCAACCCGTGATCCCCCAGCATTGCGAGGCCACGCCGCCATTCAGCGCCGTTCATCACTTCGGGGCCTGGCGCAAACGAATATTGCGGATTGCGGTGCCAATGCAATTGCTGCCGGATTCCGCGCGTCGCGGGCAGCTTTGCCAGACGCGCGATCAGCAAACCGGCATCGGCGTCGGCGAGATTGGCGTGAGCGACATTGGCATGCGGCCAG
>Ga0302308_10003947_pt1 | contig 11737 bp, 10 predicted proteins | sample III_Palsa_E3_3_FD_200531 | JGI IMG/M metagenome (GOLD analysis project Ga0302308, IMG submission 200531) | Peat permafrost microbial communities from Stordalen Mire near Abisko, Sweden - III_Palsa_E3_3 | ecosystem: Environmental > Terrestrial > Soil > Palsa > Peat permafrost | place: Sweden... | reverse complement strand
GCCTGCGGTGAAGCCTTCAACGCCGGTGAGATAGCCAAGCTGTTTGAGCTCGATGGAGCCGGTCGCGTTGGCCTGCCACTCGGGCTTGGCGAAGTGCTGCAGCAAGGCGTTTGCCGTGAGCCGCATGGATGCGCCGGTGCGGAAATCAAGACTCTTGAGCTCTGCCATATCGCGGCCGAACTCCGCTGTGAGATGCAGCTTCGATTGGACCTCGGGTTGATTGTCGAGTTTGGTGCGCAAGTCCGCGAGATCGACTGTTGCGCCGTAATGGTCCGCCGAAGCGATGTAGTGGACCTCTACGTTGAGGTCGTTCGCAGAGATGTCGAACGGGATTGAGCGATCGTTGATGACGGCAAGTCCGTTGGCAAGCTCTACCTTGCCGGCCTGCAGATCGAGCAGTGTGTCCTGTACGGGCTCTGTGCTGTTGGTCGGGTGTTTCGGAACAGGCTGATTGGTGTTGCCATTCTTATCGATGATGAGGTGGAAGTGAGGCTGCTCCACGCGGAGATAGTTGAGGCCCACATGCGACTGCGGACCTTTGCCTACGGTGTGCGAGAGGAACGTGTGGATGCGCACACGGAGGAGGATTTTGTCGGCCGAGAGATAGGGCATCTGGCCGGGGGCTTCCGTGCCATGGATGACCAGGCCATCGGCTTCGATGGCAAGATGCCATAGGTTGAATGAGATGTGGTTTAGCTCAACGCGGCCGCCGAGTGAGTCCTCAAGGACCTTTACGACTTCGGCGCCGACGCGGCGCTGGAAGTCGGCCGTGGTGGTGTAGTACGAGGCACCAGCAACCAACAGAATAAGCAGCAGGAGCACAGAACCCGCTATCCACGCGAGGATGCGCAGTGCGCGACGGTGAGGCGGCGCGGTGTTGGGCATGGCGTCTTGATCCGGCTTGCTCATGGCGCCCCCTCTCCAGGGTGAAGCACAACTACGCTGCCCTGTGCGCGGAGACTCTTAAGCCAATCGTCGAGGAGGTTCGACACCTGCTGCTGGAGCAGGACTTCCTGAATGCGGTGTGATATGGAATCCAGCGAGGGCGGGGCCACGTGCTGCTGCGCATACAAGGGCAGCATGGTGATTTCGTAGTAGCTCTTGATCTGGTCGGGCCTGATGGTGATGCCCATGCGGAATCGCTGCTCGATGAAGGCGAGCACCTCCATACGAGCCTTCCAGAGAGCAAGAAGGCTTTGCTCCGTGAAACCCTGAGAGGCGAGAAAACGGGCCCATCCGGCCTGAGTCTCGCAGTGGAATTCCTTACAGGTGGGGATAGCTTTTCTGAGCGCATCGAGATCCTGCGCGGCGGTGGCATCGGTAATCTCGTTTTCCGGCTGAAGACGAGATTGTTGCAGGATGAGATCACGGTTGATGAGGCGCTCGATTGCCTTGTCCCGAGAGTAGAGACCTGTGGCCTCGCCGTACGGCAAGAGAGCGGCGAGGCGGCGCTCCTGATCGACGTCGCTATCGAGGATGAGATCGCCGTTTACGATGGCGACGACTCTATCGAGCTGAGTGCCGGCAACGGCCGGCAAGCTGGGTGCGGAAGCTTGCGGCTCCGGCGCGGTGGCAGGCACGGAGTTCCGCTGCGAAGTGTCTTGCGCGGGCAACGTGACGGCGAAGAGGCATGGCGCGGCAAACAGCATCATCATGATGATGCATAGCCGGTGCTTGTCGAGTTGGATGTGGCGCGCCATGTTGTTAGAAGCTTTGTCCGATGCTGAAGAAGAAGTTGAAGTGGCTGGCCTGGCCCACATAGGGAGCTGCGCCGGTGTAGTCATCAAAGACCGGATAGATGGGAGGGTTGAGGTTGTAGCTGAAGTCTACGCGGATGGGGCCTACCGGCGTTCCGTAGCGAAGGCCGACGCCAACTGCATGGGCGTAGAAGTTGAAGCTACAGGTTCCAACGGTGGTGTCGGGCGTTTGACCGGCGGGGACGGTTATGTTTCGGCAGGTGTCCTGGTTCGGCTGATGGAAGTTCTTGATGCTCTTAAACATGTCGCCGACGTACTGAAAGGAGTTGCCCATGTCGTGGAAGATGACAAAGGAGATGCTGTCTCCGACGAGTGGAAGCGTCGGGGGTGGGAGGCGCAGCTCGAGACTGTTTACCACTACGCCCGTGCCACCAACCGGATAGCCGGTGGTGAGATCGCGAGGGCCGGCGTCGTTGGTGCCAAAGCCGCGATGCGAGGTGGCGCCGCCGGCATAGAGGCGCTCGGGGAGCGGTACGGCGATGCAGGTGGGGTTTGTTACCAGCAACGTGCCGGAACAGGCTGTATTGGGAACGCCGATCTGGCCTGAACCACTCGGGGCCGCGTTTGGATTGGGGCCGAAGGAGTTCTCAAAGCCTACGCGAAGGTTTCGTGCAAAGACATATTTGCGCTTGCCGAAGGTGTAGTAAGTGGACTGCGAGATATCGACCTTGTTGAAGTCCGTATCGGAACCGAACTTGGAGGAGGCGATGAACTCCTGGATGGAAAAGTACTGGCCGCGATTGGCGTTGAGAGGGCTGGGATCGCGGGTGTCGTGGAAGTAAGTGATGCCGGGACCGCCGACTGTGACGGGCTCTGACAACTGTGGGATCAGGTTTGGGGTGATCTCAAGGCTATTCGGATCGACCGAAACGCGGCGGAACTGGAAGTCATAGATGAGATTGTCAGCTTTCTTTACTTTCTGGCTGATGCGGAAGTCTCCCTGCAGCGCTGAAGAGGCAAAGGTGCTGATGTTCTGCACGTTGGAGTAGCCACCCGATACGGTCGCGGTGAAGTTTCGGTGGCCGAGAAACTGGGGATTGTTAAAGCTGAGTGTTGCGATCTCTTCGAGCAGACCGTAGGTGGTGTGGAGCGTGAGAGAGTCCTGAGTTCCGCGGAGATTGATGCGGGAGACATCGAGCGAGACGCGCGGGCTGACTCCGGCCTTACCATTCTGCGCAGCGGTTGTTCCGCGCGTCTGGCCTGTGGTGATTCCCGGCGTGCCGGTCTGAGCTTCGAAGCCGAAGCCGTAGGTGACATCCCAACGCTTGGCTTCGGTTAACTGGACGAGAACATTCTTTGAAGGCGCGTCGCCGGAAGGATTCTGGACCGCAGCGTTTACTTCGTTGAAGAGCGCGAGGTTGTAGAGGCGGCGCTGGGTTTCCAACAAGGCTGCCTGATCCAACGGCTGGCCAGCGTGCACGGTCAACTGCTTTGTTACAACCGACGGCCTGGTGTGAACTATGCCGGAGAGCAATACCTGGTCGATGAAGACCTGCTGGCCTTCGGTGATATTCAGGGTGACGTCGGTTTTGGTGGGGTCGCCATCCTCTACGTTCTGGGCGATCTCTACCTTGGCGTGATCGAATCCGTTGGCGATGTAGTAGCTGAGTACAGCGTCACGATCGCCAGACAGGGTGATGAGCGAGAAAGGCTGCCCCTTCTGCGCGTTCATGAGGGATTTGACGGCTGATTCGCGGGCTGGATCGACGCCGGCGAGCTCGATAGGCCCAAACTTTTGCTGGGTGCCTTCGACGACTTCGAAGGTTACCTGGATCTGCGCTACCTTCAGGTGCTGCCCGTTGGGTGCGGTGTCGATGTCTTTGACCACCGAGGTGACTTTAGCGTTGCTGAAGCCGTTTGCACGATAGAACGAGAGGATAGAGTTCACATCGGCATTGACGAGCTGAGAGCTGTATTTGCCGTTGCGTACATAGGCATCGGCTTTATGGACCCGCAGGAGATCGCCGAGGATATCGGAGTCGAAGTACTTGTTGCCCTTGATCTTTACGGCAGTAACTTTGTGTCGATCGCCGAGGGTGACGTCGTATTCCACGGTAACGCTGGGTGTGCCTTTGCCCAGGAACTTTACCTGGGCCTGCGCGTTGAAATAGCCCTGTTGCTGGAGATAGTCGCGGATATTGAAGGCGCCTTCGTTGAGCAGGTCGCGGTCTACGGCTCCTTCTTCAAAGACCGGGACGAGCAAGCGCATGCGCGATTTGGAGATCTTTGCGCCGTTGATGACGACCTTGACCAGAGGACCCTGCTCGTCGACGAAATCGTAGTTGAGACGCTTGACCGGCTGGTCGTAGGTCTGCTTCTGCATACTGACGGTGGCTTCGAGGCGGTCTTTCTTCTGGTAATAGCTGCGCACGTCCGCGAGCGCTGTACTGGTGGTCTCACGCCCGACTTTGACCCGGCAATTCTTGCGAAACTTCAGCGCTAGCCTTGAGCAATCGAGTTTCGCCTTCTTGCGAAACTCCTCCACCGTGATTCCCGGGTCCTTGCCGCCAACAGCGACGTTGCCGACGCGCGCCTGTGGCCCCAGGTGGATGAGGAAGGTCGCGTTGACCTGATGGCCGGCATCATCTTGCGCCGTCTCGGCCTTTACGGTGCCTTCGTAGTATCCGTTCTCGGCGAGAGTCTGCTTGAGGCCTTCGACTGCCGCAGGGATTGCGGCTTCTGTATAGGCCGTGCCGGGGTCGAGGCGGGTCGCAAACTCCAGCAGCGAGGTCAGGCGCTCTTCTTTGACGCCATCGATTTCGATGCGTCCGACGTAGTAGCGCGGCGTTCCGGCGTAGATGAGAGTGATGCCAGAGGCTGCGGGTTCGCCACTTACGCTGATGTCACGATAGCGGCCGCTGGCGAAGAGACGCCGCATGTCGCTGCGTACCTTGTCAGGATCAAGCGATTGGCCGGCTTTTTGCGTGAGCTCGTGCAGGATGGCGTCGTTCGCGCTGAAGGTGACGCCATCGAAGCGGATAGATGTGACAGGAACGCCGCGCTTGTCCCAGATTGTGGCGCTGAGGGCTGGGAGCGTATTGTTCACCGAGGTTTGGCTTGTGGCCGTAGACGGCGCAGTCTGGCTGGCCTGAGGGGCTGCGGCAGGTGGAGTGGGATTGGCGGTAGTGGTTTGCAGCGTTTGCCCAGGGGCTTCGCCATTGCTTACGGCAGAACTTTGCGCCGGTGCGCCGGTTGCCCATAGCACCGAGAGAATTGCTACCAGCGCAACGGTGAGGACCTGTGAATTAACCGGGACCTTCGCCAGACGAAAGGCCCGCTGGCTGTGCTTGAACCGATTTGGATTTTCAGGACCCACCACCGTGCCTTCCTTCACCTAATTACTGACCTGTAAGCAGCCGTCCGATTTCCAGCCGAGCACAATCTGGTTTCCCTTTATGGATGCCAAATCACAGACATAGGTTCGTTTCCCAACAACCATCGTATCGTGCCGGGCCGCTGGTTCCGGGTCGCGCTCCTTATACTGGAGGGATGCAGCAACAGCTTCAAGAGGATTCGCCCATTTCCAATGCCGATAGTTCGGAGACGCGAGGCTTGCAGATTGAGGATGCCGAACGATACTCGCGGCAGGTGCTGTTTCAGGGTATCGGCGACGCGGGGCAGGCGCAGATTCAGCTTGGCCACGCAGCCGTTGTCGGCGTTGGGGCGACGGGTGCGGCAACGGCGAGCCTGCTGGCGCGTGCCGGGGTGGGGCGGATTACACTGATCGACCGGGATTTTGTGGAGCCTTCGAACCTGCAGCGGCAGGTGCTGTTCGATGAGGATGATGCTCGCGATGCCCTGCCTAAGGCCGAAGCGGCTCGGAGGCATCTGGCTCGGGTGAACTCGGGCGTTGCTCTCGATGCGCATATTGCTGATCTGGTTCCTGCGAATGTGGCTGAGCTGGTCGGCGGTGCGGATATTGTTCTGGACTGTACGGATAACTTCGAGACGCGGTATCTGCTGAACGATTTTTGCGTACACGAGGGGAAGCCGTGGATTTATGCGGCGGCGGTTGGCTCCTATGCCGCCACAATGAATATCCTGCCGAAGGGTTTTGAGCAGGCAGTGGCGACGGCATGCCTGGCTTGCATCTTCCCTGCCCCGCCGGGTGGGACTGTCGAGACATGCGAGACGGCGGGGATTCTTTCTACGGCGGTGAATCTGGCAGCCTCCCTGCAAGTGACGGAGGCGTTGAAGTTCCTTACCGGACAGCCGCAGCTTATGCGGCGGACGCTGATTTCCTACGATCTTTGGAGCGGAGAGCGTTCTGAGATTGCCACCGGCGTGCCGCGTGAGGATTGCGAGGTTTGCGGAGAACGCAGATTCCGATATTTAGCCGGAGAAGGACGCCCACATATCACGCTATGCGGGCGGAACTCGGTGCAGATTCATGAGCATCATCGGCCTGTCGATCTACTGGCGTTGAAGGAGCGGCTGGCGCCGCTGGGGTCGGTACGCGCCAATGGAATGCTGCTGCGGTTCGAGCGGTCGCCGCATACGATTACGGTGTTTCCGGATGGACGGGCGCTGGTGCAGGGGACGATCGATGTGGGCCTGGCGCGGTCGCTCTATGCGCGATTTATTGGATCGTAGGGTGGCGTTATGTTCGATACCCGACACGGACAACCTCTTTGAACTCAAGACACTCCAACCGTTTTGATACCCAAGAACCGTCTTTGCTATAGGCTTGGAGGAGGCTAGGGTGTCGGCACAGATCGAATGAACGGACCGGACACACCTCCTATGGGACAGCAAGGCCTCTTGACGATGCAGACAAAACCGAATCCCGGCTTATTTAAGCGGAATCCACCGATTGCCGGTGAAGCGGAAGCGATTGAGCGTGCCAAAAATGGCGACGCCGACGCGTTTTCAAAACTTTATTCACTGCATAAGCGCAGGGTTTATACCCTTTGCCTGCGCATGCTCGGCAACGTATCTGAAGCCGAGGACATGACCCAGGAAGCGTTCCTGCATCTCTTTCGGAAGCTGGGCAGCTTCCGCGGTGAGAGTGCGTTTTCGACCTGGCTGCACCGGTTGACGGTGAACCTTGTGCTGATGCACCTGCGTAAGAAGGGCCTGCAACTGGTATCGCTGGAAGAGACGATCAATCCCTCCGAGGACGACGCGCCGAAGCGTGATTTTGGTTCTCGCGACCCGCAACTGGCTGGGTCTGTGGACCGCGTGACGCTGGAGCGGGCCGTGGCTTCGCTGCCTCCAGGATATCGCATGGTTTTCGTGCTGCATGATGTTGAAGGCTTTGAGCATAACGAGATCGCGACCATGCTGGAGTGCTCGACCGGCAACAGCAAGTCGCAACTGCATAAGGCCCGTTTGAAGCTGCGCGAGCTACTGCGTCAGCCCGATCAACTACCTCCGATCGAGGGCAACAAGGAGGTAAAGCAGTGAGTGACCTGACGAACGTGAACTTTGACACGATGACAGCCGCGCAGTTTGAGGACTATCTTCCCGATCTATTTGCTTCCGGAGACGGTAAAGTCAGCGAAGATCCGCGGTTTGCGAAGTTTCTGGCTGCGAATCCCGACTGCGCTGCGCTGGTGAGCGATCTTGAGACGATCGCCGAACATGCCAAGAGCTTGTTTGAGCCAACTGAAGATCCTGCGGACTCTGTCTGGTCGAATATTGCCAGCAAGCTAAAGGACGAACCGCAGGGGCTGGATGAAACTGGCGATGCGCTACCGGTGGAGTAACCCTCCTTCTTGCCTGTTTTGAGCTTTCGGCGTACCTTTTAGTTGATGACGACGTATTGCACTTCCGGCCGATTTACCTATTGCTACTGGTGGCAACCAGCGGCCAGCGGACGTGCGCATCTCTTGAATAGAAACTGATCCAGAGACGTCAAAACGAATCCACCGAGCCGCAACCCCCAAAGGGTTGCGGTTTTTGTTTGCACCAAAACCAGCAGCTTCCATCAGAATCGAACGGAGACGACAATGAGTACAGCAGTTCTTGATATGCCTACATCCACCCCAACTCGAACCGCCATTGTCCCTATTGGGCTTGATCGCATTGTGCTGACTGGCTTTATGGGTTCGGGCAAGACGACCGTCGGAGGTTTGCTGGCTGAGCAGTTGGGTTGGAGATTTTTGGATCTCGACCATGAGATCGAGCGGCGGGCAGGGCGAACTGTGCCCCAGATCTTTGCGGAGAGCGGTGAGCAGCACTTTCGGCGTCTGGAGACGGCTACGCTGGTTTCGCTGCTCGGACAGCGGCGGGTAGTTATCGCGCTGGGAGGCGGCGTTCCTGAGGAACTGGGAAACCGGCTGCTGCTGGAGCAGACACCACGGACGGCGGTGGTTTATCTGGCTGCGGAGTTTGCAACGCTGATCGAGCGGTGCCGGAAGCAAGGGATCGAGCGGCCAGTGCTGGCCGATGAGGCTATCGCTGCGGAGCGCTTTGCAAGACGGAAGCCGCACTATGAGCGAATTTCCGGGCATAGGATTGAGAGCGAAACCGCGGAGGAGAGTGTGCGGGCAGTCCTGGAGAAGTTGGCAGGTCGGGGCTGAAAGAACGCGGCACAGCAACCTATGAGGCACAATAAGTGCATCAGATGGTACGAGATACCTAGGAGACTCCCCTGGCACTGAAGCCCGCACAATTGCCCCAGACCGATCAAGGCCCAAGCACGGTGCGCGGATATATTCTATTCGCGTTCGCCGTGGCGCTCGCGCTGGCGCTGGCCTGGAAGCTGCGGGATGTGCTCGAGATCGTGTACGTGAGCGCGCTGTTTGCCGTGGTACTGACGCCGGTTGTGCAGCAGATCATGAAGATCAATATCCGCGGCTGGAGTCCGTCGCGGCCGATTGCGATTATTGCGCTGCTGGCCACCGTGTTTTTGGGACTGACGCTGTTTCTGGTGGTGGGATTGCCACCGGTGATCCACGATGTGCAGCGCTTTGCGCTCGATCTGCCGGAACGGATTCCTGAGCTTGTAACCAGGCTGAAAAAGCTGCCAATGGCCGAGAAGTTCGGCGTCGATTCGCTGGCGCAGCGTTCAGAGACGATGCTTTCCGCTTTTGCGAGCTATCTGCTCGCTTCGTTTCCACTGTGGGCGGGCCGGATTCTGGACCTGCTGACGGCGTTCATCCTGTGCATCTACTTCATGCTGGAAGGGGAGTTCGCTTACTACTATTTTCTGTCCCTCTTCAAGGATTCGGTGCGTGACCGGCTTTCGAGGACGCTGATCGTAGCCGAACACCGGATGAGCAAGTGGCTGCTGGGTCAGGCGTTGCTGATGCTGATCCTGGGCGTGGTGAGCGGCATCGTCTTTGCCAGCCTGCATGTGCGGTATTTCTTCCTGCTGGCCGTTTTGATGGGGCTTTTCAACATTATTCCGGTGGCGGGCGGCGTCTTCACGATCATGCTGGCGGCAGGCGTGGCGGCGCTGGATTCGTGGACGAAGATGGCCGGTGTTTTTATCTTTTATGCCATTTATGTGCAGATAGAGAACGGCTATTTGACACCTCGGATCATGAAGACGAGCGTGAATTTGATGGGGCTTTCAGTCTTGATTGCCCTGATGGCCGGACTGTCGCTGGTGGGTGTTGTGGGAGCACTGGTGGCGGTTCCTACGGCGGCTCTGGTCGCGGTATTGATGGATGAGTACATGGTGCAGACGCAAGCGGACCTGCTGCAACGCGAGGCCGAGGCGGAAGCCGACGTGGGCGGCTGAGTTTTCCGCGAATTTGGCTGGAAAATCTTTGAAACTAAGGGAATTTTCTCTGTAATCTGGAGCAGGCAGCAGCCCGTCTCCTACAATATGCAACTAGCGCTAGAAGTCACCATGCAGAATGTGCAGGCCGTCGAACGGAGCAGCTCCGAGCTGGACGATATCGACGCGCTGGTGCGGACATACCGCCCGCGGCTACTGCGGTTCGTGACGTTCTCAATTGGCGATGCGGATCTGGCGGAGTCGATTACGCAGGATTGCTTTCTGAAGGCCTACAACGGGCGTGGGAACTTTCGCGGAGATTGCTCAGTAAATACGTGGCTGACGAGCATCGCGGTGAACCTGATCCGCGACCAACAGCGGTTGCAGAAGTTCCGGTTCTGGCGGCAGGCGCGGGCTACGGCGATCGATGTAAGCGACGCGGCGAACTTTCTGGCGAGCCATGAGAGCTCGGCGGAAGCCCGGATTCTGGCCATTGAACGCACGGAGCAGGTGCAGGCGGCGCTGGAGAATCTTTCGGTGAACCAGCGGACGATTTTTCTGATGCGGTTTGCTGAGGATATGGACCTTGCGGATATCGCAAAGACGATTTCCATGCCGATTAATACCGTAAAAACGCATCTCCACCGTGCACTGAAGGCTGTGCGCGCGCAGGTGGGAGGAGCACGATGAACTTTGAGACTCACCTGAGTGAAGAGCAGCTTGACGATGTGCTGATCGGCGACCCCGGCGTGGAGGCGGCGGCACACTTGAAGGGTTGTGGGGTGTGCCAGGAGCGCGTTGCGGCGCTAGAAGGGCCTATTGCGAGCTTTGCAGCGGTCTCGCTGGCATGGAGCGAGCGGCAGTCGGCTACGACGTCTGCGCGGGTTGTAGGGGCGACGGGTTCGGCCTGGCCTCGGCGGATGAGTTGGCCTTTGGCGGCGAGCTGTCTGCTGGTGATTGGGTTTGCTATTCCGATGGCGCGGCATGAAGAGCGTGGAGTACCCGCAGTGGTGGCCAATGGGCCTCGCCAAGCAGAGGCCAGCCAGCCTGTAAGTCTTTCTGCTGCAAAGGTTTCTGGCTCTACGACAAAAGCTCGGGTCGTGGTTGTGGCGACTGCGGATCGCCCGGTTGATGCGCAGATTGTGCGGGATAATCAGATGCTGCGGGCGATTGATCGTGAGCTGGATGCTTCGGTTCAGTCGCCTTCGGATGCTTTTGGGGTGGTGATGGCTGTTGGTGGCAGGCCGAGTGGGCGGGGGCGGTATGCTCCTATACCTAGCTGGGATTGATTGAGGATTTGGTGAACGTGCGCTTAAAGATGCGATTGGCCGTGGTTTTCTGCCTTTTAGGGGTTGGCGGCGGTGTGTCTTTTGCGCAACGTGGCGGTGGGCCTCCAGGTGGTGGGATGGGCGGCGGCGGGATGCGGGGCAACGATATGGGTGGGCCGCGTGGGGAGATGGAAATGGGCCGGATGCCTGGGCCGCGTCTGCGAGTGGCGCCTCAGATCGTGCTTCCGGGGCGGTGGTGGGACGACAAGAAAGCTGTTAAGTCATTGAAACTACGGACTGATCAGCAGCAGCGGATGGACGATATCTTCAACGCGAATAAGGGCAATCTTTTGTCTCTTTATGAGAATCTGCAGCGGGAGCAGCAGAGGTTTGTGGCTATGCCGCGGGAAGATTTGCAGGATGAGACCAAGGTTTTTGCTGAGATCGACCGCGTAGCGCAGGCGCGGGCGGACCTGGAAAAGGCTAGCTTTCACTTCCAGATGGAGATCCGAAAAGAGATGGATCCAGAGCAGGTGTCGGCGCTGGATAAGCAGATCGCGGAGGGCCAATAACGACGCTGATTTTGCGGTGCTTTTTACGGTGAGGGTCCGATCGGAGGACGGTGGTTTTACGGTCGTGCGGACGGTGATTTACGGTGGATTTCACCGTGCACGGTCACCGTCTATTTTATCGTGGGGCGATGCTTTCGGGAGGGGCGAAGAGAGCGGTCGAGCGGAGCTCGATACCCCACCCTTTGCAAAGGGCGCAAAGGGTAGGGCACCCGGATTTGTGGCCCGCGCAAGAGAACCAATACAGGGGTCCTTCACTGCGTTCAGGATGACGAGCATTTGAGGTTGGGTTACCTCTGGGTGGTGAAGGTCCAGGTGGTTTCGCTGTGGTAGAACTGGCCGGGTTTTAGTTCGGTGGTGGGGTAGGCGGGATGGTTGGGTGAGTCGGGGTAGTGTTGGGTTTCCAGGCAGAGGCCGCTGCGGTATTGGTACTTGCCGCCGTTGCGGGAGGGCAGGGTTCCGTCTAGGAAGTTG
>Ga0302308_10003935_pt1 | contig 11757 bp, 9 predicted proteins | sample III_Palsa_E3_3_FD_200531 | JGI IMG/M metagenome (GOLD analysis project Ga0302308, IMG submission 200531) | Peat permafrost microbial communities from Stordalen Mire near Abisko, Sweden - III_Palsa_E3_3 | ecosystem: Environmental > Terrestrial > Soil > Palsa > Peat permafrost | place: Sweden... | reverse complement strand
CTGCGCCAGCACAATCGCAATCAGCACCAGCGAATTTTTATATCGAACAAAAAAAGAATCCATATCAAACTTGCCGAAGGAATCCATCACAACTCTTTCCCGCCCATTATTTCACTCCCTCTCACTGCTACCATCAACCCGTGCCGCTAGACCTCCAAACCCCGGTCAAATTCATCAAGCGCATCGGCGACCGCGTCGCCGCCAACCTCGCCACCCGCGGCGTCGACACCATAGAAGACCTCCTCTACCACCTCCCCTTCCGCTACGAAGACCGCCTCCACCCCAAGCCGCTCTCGCAATACAACGCCGGAGACATGGCCTCCCTCATCGGCGAAGTCCGCGGCACCGTCCTCCTCCGCACCCGCTCCGCTCCCATCTTCGAGATGACCATAGGCATCAAGCCGCCCGCCGTTCCCCCCATAGAATTGTCATCTCGACCGGAGCGCGGCGCAGTGGAGAGATCTGCTGTTCTGCCCGCTGCCGCGACCATGCAAGGCCTGCTTCAACCACCCCCCGCCAACATCCTCGAAACCGTCAAGTGCATGTGGTTCCACGGCACTTACCTAAAAGACAAATTCAAGCCCGGCCAAACCATCGCTCTCTATGGCAAGCTCGAAGGCTCGCGCAGCGGCAACGCCCTCCACGCCGTTCCCGGCAGCACGCGCTACAAGATGATCCAGCCCACCTTCGAGATCCTCCCCGATCAAAACGCCACCGGCGAGGACGCGGAGTTCATCTCCCTCGAAATGGGACGCATCGTCCCCATCTACAAATCCCTCGGCGGCGAAACCGCCTGGGGAGCCAAGCTCACCTCCCGCTGGCACCGCCGCATCATGTGGACAGTCTTCCGCGAACTCCTCGACGCCCCAAGCCAAGACGCCGAAACCCTCCCCACCACGCTCACCCAACGCCTCGCCCTCCCATCGCGTATGCAAGCGCTGCAAGATCTCCACTTCCCTCCCGCTGGCACCTCCATGCTCGACCTCATGTCCGCCCGCACGCACGCGCATCGCCGCCTCATCTTCGAAGAGTTCTTCTACCTCGAGCTCGGCCTGGAGCTCAAACGCCGCAAGCTCCGCACCCGCATCGGCACCGCCTTCACCACGGACGACAACGTCCGCAACGCCCTCAAGCAAGTCCTCCCCTTCAAACCCACCGCCGCGCAAAAGCGCGTCCTCGGCGAGATCGTCACCGACATGCGCAACCCCAAACCCATGCGCCGGCTGCTGCAAGGCGATGTCGGCAGCGGTAAAACTATCGTCGCGCTCCAGGCCGCTCTCGTCGCCATCGAGAACGGCTACCAGGCCGCCATGATGGCCCCCACCGAGATCCTCGCCACCCAGCACTACCTCGCCGCCAAAAAACTCCTCGCCGACGCCATCTCCCCTCACACCAACCGCCCCTATCGCGTCACCCTCCTCACCGGCTCACTCGACGAGCGTACCAAGCGCGAAGCCCGCGCCCGCATCTTTCGCGGAGAGACCGACCTCGCCATCGGCACCCACGCCCTCGTCGAAGAAAAAGTCGACTTCGCCAACCTCGGCCTTGTCATTATCGATGAGCAACACCGCTTCGGCGTCCAGCAACGCTTCCACCTCATGCGCAAACCCGGCCCCGACGGCATCGCCTCCGAGCCCGACGTCCTCGTCATGACCGCGACCCCCATCCCTCGCACCCTCGCCCTCACCGTCTACGGAGACCTCGACGTCTCCGTCATCGACGAACTCCCGCCTGGCCGCACCCCCATCGTCACCCGCAGGATGACCGAAGACCGCGCGTCTGAAGTTTGGGACTTCGTCCGCAAGCAAGTCGCCGCCGGCCACCAGGCCTACATCGTCTACCCCATCATCGAAGGCGCCAACGACGACCAACCCGAACTAGACTTCGCCAAGCCCGATGAAGATCCGGGTGCCCCATCCTCGACGCGCGCTTCTGCGCGGCAGGGTGGGGTATCGAGCGCAGCTCGACCGCTCTCTTCCAAGCCCGCATCCAAGCCCGCATCCAAGCCCAGCACCCAAAAGCAAAAGCTCCGCTCCGCCACCGAAATGTTCGACGAATTAAGCCACGGCCCACTCGCCGGCCTCAAACTCGGTTTGCTCCACGGCCGCATGTCCGCCGACGACAAAGAAGTCGCCATGGCCCGCTTCAAACGCGGCGAGATCAATGTCCTCGTCGCCACCACCGTCATCGAAGTCGGCGTCGACGTCCCAAATTCCACCGTCATAGTCATCGAACATGCCGAGCGCTTCGGTCTGGCCCAACTTCATCAACTCCGCGGCCGTGTAGGACGTGGCAGCCACAAGAGTTACTGCGTCCTGCTCACCGGCAGCAGCATCACCCCCGAAGCCGAACTCCGTCTTGACGCCATGGTCCGCACCCAGAACGGCTTCGAACTAGCCGAACTCGACCTCCAGCAACGCGGCCCCGGAGAGTTCTTCGGTACCCGCCAGGCAGGCCTTCCCGACCTCCGCGTCGCCAACCTCGCCCGCGACCGCGATATCCTCGAACTCGCCAAAACCGAAGCCACCGCCTTCGCCGAACCCCAGGATCCCAACCGCACAGACTCTGAACGAGAGGCCGTCTGGGCCCGCCTCAAACAGCAATGGCAACGCCGCTACGGCCTCGTTGAAGCTTAGAGTTAGCTCGCAACAGCCACCTGCTGCTGCCCCGCTCCTGCGCCCACCATCTGCACATGCTTCTTCGGCCCACGCTTCCGCGCCACCAGGATCCGAATCCGGTCCAGCATCTCCGCCGGCGTGCATGCGCCCTTGGGCAAAAACGCGTCCGCCGCAGCCGCACGATCGAAGTTCGTCACCGTCCCCGAAACCAGCAGCGTCGGCAAAAACGGGTGCATCTGTTTCGCCCGCCGCACTAACTCATTGCCGTCCATCTGTGGCAGGATCAAGTCCGAAAGCAGCAGGTCGATCGACCCCGGCAACGCCCGCTGTAGATGCTCCATCGCCTCCGCTGCCGTAACTGCCGTCAACACGCGGTAGCCACGCGTCTCCAACAAAAACTTCCTTACCGAGAGGACCTGTTCATTGTCTTCCACACACAAAATTGTCTTACGAGGACGCATAGTCTTTCCTTCTTCCGGCCGGTGTCTCCCGGTCTGAGCTTCTTATGTTTCAGTTCGCCTTGTTCACCGCCGCAGCTTTGCCGCTGAGCGTGTTTGCCGTTGTCTTTTTGCCGTGCCTTGCCGTTGCTTCCCCTGACTTGTCTCCTCCACCAACCTCATCCCCTGGCCCTGCTCGTCTAGCAAGCACAGGACAGTTCCTTCGCGCCGTCGCCTGCGCTTGTAGGCGCAAGTTCCTTGGCGCGTTCTACGTTCCTTCCCTCTTCTTTCGCGGACCGGCAAGGCAAAAGCACGAGGCTCTCCCAGCCGCTCCGCAGGGTCTTGACGACCCAGAGCAGTGCCCGAATCCGTTGGAGTGCGGCCAGGCTGAGTTCAAACGAAACTCAAGCCAAGCTCGCAAACCCACGAACCAGGAGTTGTATGAAAGGGTCTGCCGAAGGGCCTCGCTCAGCACTCCATCGTCGCGATCGTCCGCCAGCGGGAGGTTGCGAAACAGCTCGTCAACCGGCTTCTTTCACTATGAATTGTCGGTAAAACAGGTGAAAATTTTTCGTTGCTGAAGCTTTACTTCAGGTGCGATTCGCTGACTCTACTCGGGGGAACCTACTGTGGCAACAGCGAAATTACAGCGAAAGCAACGCAAGTTAGTCATAGCGTATCCACCGCCCTTGCTTGACCCTGCGTCGCTGTTGGCGATTATGGTTCCTCCCCTGTGGGAAAGTCTTGCGTCAGGGCAGGAAAAACGCCCCACTTGCCACAGGAATGGTGCGCCCCGAAACACGCACGTAACGTACGCGCCCCGCTTCAACGCTGGCTGCAACTGTGATACGGCTGGGCCGCCGTATCTCGATCCCCTGCTCGATCACTACCGGCACATCCGGCTGTACCAACCCATGCTTCACCAACCACGAGATGCAACATCCCGCAGCCGATCCCGTCGCTGGATCTTCACCTCCGTAGAACTGCATCCGCGCATGAAACGCCGGCTCACCGGCATTACGAGCCTCCGTCGCAGCAATGCAGTAAAAAAACTTCGCATCGCTCTTCGCCAGCCACGCCGACGCCTCACGCTGCGCCATCTGCAAGCCTCGCGCTACCTCCATCGACCGCAACAGCACAATGCAGAACGGCATCCCCGTAGACACCGTCTGCGGCGCATGGCCGGCAGACAAATCCTCCGCGCGCAACCCAATCGCAGCAGCCACCGCGGCACGATCATGCGTCTCGCCAAACACCGGATCGTTCTGCCGCATCGTCCCCACAACACCGGAAGAATCCCCACCCTCAAACCGCACCGTGATCGGCCCCACATTCAGCCGCAAAGTAATACTCTCCGCTCCGCGCAGCACAGCATGGTTCAAATACAACCAGCTCGCCGTCCCCAGCGTAGGATGCCCCGCAAACGGCAGCTCCTCCTGCGTCGTAAAGATCCGTACCCGCACGCCATCGCTCTCATCGTCAGGATCATCGCTCGGCAAAATAAACGTAGTCTCCGCAAGGTTCGTCTCCCGCGCCAGCGCCTGCATCTCGGCATCCGAAAGCCCACGCGCATCATGAAACACCGCCAAAGGATTCCCCTCCAGCGCCCGCTCCGCAAACACATCCAACACCGAATACTTGAACTCGCGCACCATCCCCACAGTCTACCCAGTCCCACCCGGCATTTGACACCAGCGCTCTCCCGTCTTACCTTTGAAGTCACCGCACATGGAGCAAACTGCTTCACGCGGTAGAAATCTTATGACTCGCACCGTCTCCATCTCGACTCTCTCCTGCTGTGGTTGCTGCTGTTGCTGCGGCCCTGCGCGGGTGAGTCGATGAAAGCTTCGAGACGGTAAGCAAGTCGAGAAACGAACATCAAGACCCACCCAAGGCTAAGCCGGGTGGGTCTTCTGCTTTCGGCTAAAATCATCCCCCGGCCCTGAATTCAAAACGAAATTACACGAGGAAAATACGATGTCACTCCGCATCAACGATATTGCTCCAGACTTCACCGCCGACACCACCCAGGGTCCCATCCACTTCCACGAGTGGATCGGCGACGGCTGGGCCGTGCTCTTCTCCCACCCCAAGGACTTCACCCCAGTCTGCACCACCGAACTCGGCGCCATGGCCAAGCTAGAAGACCAGTTCGCCGCCCGCGGCGCCAAGGTCATCGGCCTCTCCGTCGACCCCGTCGCCAGCCACGACAAGTGGAAGCAGGACATCGAAGACGTCAGCGGCTACAAGGTCAACTACCCCCTCATCGGCGACCCGACCCTCGCCATCGCCAAGCTCTACGGCATGTTGGCCGGCGATGACGGCGACTCCTCCGAAGGCCGCACACCCGCCAACAATGCCCCCGTACGCACCGTCTTCGTCATCGGCCCCGACAAGCGCATCAAGCTCAACCTCACCTACCCCATGACCACCGGCCGCAACTTCGACGAGATCCTCCGCGTGCTCGACTCCATGCAACTCACCGCCAAGCACAAGGTCGCTACACCCGCCAACTGGAAGCAGGGAGAAGACGTCATCATCACCGCCGCCGTCTCCAACGACGACGCCGAGAAGATCTTTCCCGGCTACAAAACCGTCAAGCCCTATCTGCGGACAACAGCGCAACCGCAGTAGTTCAGATTGCGGTAAGCAGTTCGGAGTAGCCGTGGGCTTCAGCCCACGGAATCAATGGGGAGATATTCCGCCCTTTAGGGCTGGCCGGGCGCAATCCCGTCCAGCCAACGAGCACCGGTGGCGAAGTGGCTAACGCGCTGGTCTGCAAAACCAGTATTCGCGGGTTCGATCCCCGCCCGGTGCTCCAAAACTTCAAGCAAGAAGAAGGCCGCCCTCAAAGGCGGCCTTCCCGCGTCAAGCCGTCTTCACCGGCCACTTCCACTCCCGTATCTCCGCGCAATCGATCCCATTTTCATGCGCATAGTTTACGGCCTCGATGATCTGGTCCTTCAACCACTCCTTGGTATGCGCCGCGCTTATCTGTAGCGCCGGCACACGATCAATCACATCGATCGCAATATTGAACCTGTCCACCTGGTTCAATATCGCAAGTTCCAGCGGAGTATTTATATTGCCCTTTTCCTTGTATCCACGCACATGGAAATTATCATGGTTCGTTCTCCGGTAGGTCAGCTTATGGATCAGCGAAGCATATGCATGGAAGTTGAAGATCACCGGCCTGTTAGTCGTAAACAAGCTGTCAAACTCGCGGTCGGATAACCCATGCGGATGCTCTTTCTCCGGCATCAACCTGAATAAATCCACGACATTCACAAACCGTATCTTCACCTCCGGACACCGTTCCCGCAATATCGCCACAGCAGCCAGCGTCTCCGAGGTAGGAATATCGCCCGCGCAAGCCAACACCACATCCGGCTCCTGCCCATCGTCGTTGCTGGCAAAATCCCATATCCCAATACCCTTCGTGCAGTGGTCGACGGCCTGGTCCATGGTCAGATACTGCAAGTGCAGCGCCTTGTCCGCCACGATCACATTCACATAATCCGTGCTGCGCAAACAGTGGTCGGTCACGCTCAATAAACAATTCGCATCAGGCGGCAGATAAATTCGAGTGACTTCCGGACTTTTATTCGTCACAATATCCAGAAATCCAGGGTCCTGGTGCGTAAATCCATTGTGGTCCTGCCGCCAAACCAGCGACGTAATCAACAAATTGATCGACGATACCGGCGCTCTCCACCGCAGCTCCAGCTTGCTCTTCTCCAGCCACTTCGCATGTTGGTTGAACATCGAGTCGATGATGTGCACAAACGCCTCATAGCTCGAAAAGAACCCATGCCGCCCCGTCAGCACATAGCCTTCGAACCAGCCTTCGAGCGTGTGCTCGCTCAGCATCTCCATCACGCGGCCCTCGGTAGACAGCCAGCCGCCGTCGGCATCTTCCGGCTTCATGTCGGCCATCCACGTCTTGCCATGGCTGCCCGGATAGATATCGTCGAGCTTATTCGAAGCCGTCTCATCCGGCCCGAACACCCTGAAGTTCGTCATGTTCTTCCGCATCACATCGCGCAAAAAATGCCCCAGCGTTTCGGTCGACGAAACCTCTATCTGCCCCGGCTCCGCAACCTCCACCGCATACGTGCGAAAGTCCGGAAAATCCAGCGGCTTCCGCAACACACCGCCGTTCGCATGGGGATTTGCGGTAATTCGCCGCTGCCCGCTAGGTGCCAGCTCCTGCAACTCGGCAATCAATCTCCCGTTCTCATCGAACAACTCCTCCGGCTTATAACTCCGCAACCACGTCTCCACCAGCTTCAAGTGCGCCGGATTCGTCACCGGATCGGTAATCGGCATCTGGTGCGCACGCCACGACCCCTCCAGCTTGTGCCCATCCAGCTCCTTAGGACACGTCCACCCCTTCGGCGTCCGCAGGATGATCATCGGCCACCGCGGCCGCTCCGGAATCCCACCCGCCTCACGCGCCTTCTTCTGAATCGCGCGAATCTCGCAGACACAATGCTCCAAAACTCCGGCCATCTTCTGATGCATCACCATCGGATCGTCGCCTTCGACCACATAAGGCGTCCACCCATAGCCGCGAAACAAACTATCTAACTCCTCATCGCTAATCCGCGCCAGAATAGTCGGGTTCGCAATCTTGTATCCGTTCAAATGCAGTATGGGCAACACCGCGCCATCATGTATCGGGTTTAGAAATTTATTCGAGTGCCACGAAGTAGCCAGCGGCCCCGTTTCCGATTCACCATCGCCCACCACCACCGTCACAATCAGGTCTGGATTATCGAAAGCCGCGCCAAATCCGTGCGAAAGGCTATACCCCAGCTCTCCCCCCTCGTGGATCGACCCCGGCGTCTCCGGCGTGCAATGGCTCCCAATCCCACCCGGAAACGAGAACTGCTTCAGGAACCGCTGCATGCCCTCCACATCCCGGCTCATCGCCGGATACACCTCGGAATAAACGCCCTCCAGATAGCTATTCGAGAGTGTCGCCGGAGCCCCGTGTCCAGGCCCTGAAATATAAATCAAATCCAGATCGTATTTTTTAATAAGCCGGTTTAAATGAACCCATGTAAACGACTGCCCAGGGTCGGACCCCCAGTGCCCCAGCAACCGGTTCTTGATGTGCTCCACCTTCAGCGGCTCACGCAGCAGCGGATTCGCGCGCAGATACAGCATCCCCGCGCACAGGTAGTTACAAGCGCTCCAGTACGCATTCATCTTGCGCAACTCGTCGGCAGTCAGAGGAGCTTCGGATATCGGAGTAGCAGTCATTTGTATCCTCGTGCAATTGTTGCGAATTGTTTAATATCGATGAACTCATTTGTCCAAACGCGCCATACGGTCCACATGCACGGCGATCATAAGGTCTTCCTGTGTAGGCACAACGAAAACCGCCGTCCTCGAGTCAGATGCACTAATCTGTCGCAGCCCACTTCCTTCAGCTGAATTTAACGCAGGATCAACCAAAACGCCCAGCCCCTCCAGCCCCGCGAGTATCTCTGCACGGGTCGCCGCGTCGTGCTCTCCAATCCCTCCCGCAAACACCACCGCATCCAATCCTCCCATCAGCCAGCAGAACCCGCCCACAGCCTTCGCCACACTGCGCGTAAACACCTTCAGCGCCAGCCTCGCCTGCTCATCGCCCTTCGACGCAGCCGCGCGCGCCTCTTTCATATCGTTCTCCAGCCCCGTCAGCGCCACCATCCCCGACGCATGATTCAACATCGTCTCCACCGCCGTAATCGCCTCCTCGCGCCCGCCCTTCTGCTGCCGCACCAGATACAGCACCAGCCCCGGATCGAGATCGCCCGGCCGCGTTCCCATCACCACGCCCCCGGTAGGCGTCAGCCCCATCGTCGTATCCGCTGACCGCCCCTCCACCAACGCCGTCACGCTGCACCCGCTGCCCAGATGCGCAATCGCCATCCGCTGCGGCACAGCACCCTGCGCGCGCAGCTGCCGCACAATCGACTCGCAGCTAAGCCCATGAAACCCATACCGCCGCACCCCCTGCTCGCGATACTCCCGCGGCACCGGATACGTCGTCGCCTCCTCGCCCATCGAGCTATGAAACACCGTATCGAAGCACGCATAGTGCGCCACTCCCGGAAACCGCGCCATCCCCTCGCGGATCACTGCAATCGACGCCGGATCGTGCAGCGGAGCAAACACCACCGCCTCCTCAAGATCGCGCAGCACTTCCTCCGTGATCCGCTGGTGCGCCGTCAACTTCGCTCCAGGATGCACCACCCGATAGCCCACAGCCTCCACCAACGGCATCTCCACCCGGCTAACTACGTCCAGAATCAACCGGATCCCCTCCACCGCCGTGGCTGCCTTTCCCGGTGGCAAGTCTCCGCCTAAATCCGTCCCATTCTGCGCATGGACTTCCAGCTTCGCCTCCGGCTCCCCAATCGCGCTCAGCTCGCCATCATAAACACTCCTCGGCTCACCCCCTGCCGCACCCGACTCGTACATCGAAAACTTGATCGACGACGACCCGCTATTGACGACCAGTATCCGCATCCAACCTCTCCTCACACGTCATGCTAACGCCTCGCTTCCATTCGATGGCGATTGCCTGGGCCGGATTACCTCTCCCTGCAATTCTCGAACATGAGCAATATTGCTCATGTTGGCCGTCGGATTTCTGCTATGTTAGCTATACGACAAAGGCTATGTAAGGCCCATAACTGACGCTGGGCCACCGATCCAAACTCAGCTTCTCTCCAGACCCGCAGGTTGCTCGTGAGGCACAGAATCACCAGATGCCCAATAGCCAGGCTTCTCGCTTCGCACATCGTTATTTGAGCAGTACGTTGGAGCACTTCATTTGGATCATCTACAAGTCGGCAGCGGCATCCCGCTGATCTTGCCCTCGCCTTCCAGTATTGCGGCGAACCTTCTCCGCACTCCTGAAAACGACGGCAGAAAGAGGTCTTTCTTATGACTGCGTTAGAGAAAAGTACGTTTGATCCGGCAGAATTTCTGGCCAACTCCGGCCTGGGCAGAAAGATCGTCCATCTCGACCCCAAGACTGTACTTTTTGCTCAGGGAAGCCCCGCCAACTCCATCTTTTACCTACAGAAGGGCCGCGCCAAGCTCACCGTTGTCTCCAAGGCCGGCAAGGAAGCCACCATCACCCTGCTCTCCGTCGGCGACTTCGTGGGGGAAGAATCCATCGCCGCCGTCGCCGGTCTCCATCTCTCCACTGCCACAGCCCTCACCCACTGCTCCGCGCTCAAGATCGACCGCAAGGAGATGCTCCGCGTCATCCATGAGGAACACGCCTTCTCCGATCTCTTCCTCGTCTTCCTGCTCGCCCGAAGCATGAGGACCCAGGCCGATCTCGTCGATCAGCTCTTCAACTCCAGCGAGAAACGCCTCGCCAGAATCCTGCTCCTCATGGCCGAGTTCGGCAAGCCCGGAGAGCCCGAGATGCTCATCCCGCCCATCACCCAGGAGACCCTCGCCGAGATGATCGGCACCACCCGCTCCCGCGTCAGCTTCTTCATGAACCGCTTTCGCAAGCTCGGCTTCGTCGAATACAACGGCCGCATCCGCGTGCATAAGTCGCTGCTCAACGTCGTGCTCCACGACCACCTCTCCGGAGAAAACGCCATAAGCGCCTCCATCCTCGGCAATCCCAAATCCAATCAGCCCAAACAGCCCAAATCGGCCCTGCCTGCGCGCCGGGCCGCAGTGGTGAGCAAAACGGCACATACGAATATCTAGCTTCCTGAAATACTTGCCATACCTGTCCCCCTGAGGTTTTGGAAGGTGCATTATGGCCGAAGCAATGGTTCTGCTTCCCCCAAATATCGAGGACCTGCCGGCCAAGCCCGAAGAAGCACTGGCCAAGCCCAAGATCCTGCTGGTCGATGACAACCCATCCATTCGCTCGTCGCTCACCATGGTCCTGGAACACAACGGCTTCGCGATCACAGCCGCCAGGGACGTCAACGAAGCGCTCAAGCTCATCGGCTCTCAGACCTTCGACGTCCTGCTCAGCGATCTGCACATGCCCGAACCCGGCGACGGCCTCACTGTCGTCAGCGCCATGCGCCACGCCAACCCCAAAGCTGTCACCCTCATCTTCAGCGGCTACCCCGAGATGAACGAGGCCGCCGCTGCCATCCTCATGCAAACCGACGAGATCCTCGTCAAACCCCTCGGCGTCGAGAAACTCGTCGACACCATCCGCACCCGCTTGAAGCTGGGGGTTGCTCCCGCGCGCACTATTGAAAGCATTGCCGATATCCTCGAACGAGCCACGCAGGCCACCATCGACGAATGGCTCGCGTGCGTCGACTCCGACCCCAAGATCATATCGGTCAAGCTGGACGATGCCGTTCGTTCCTCGCACCTGCCCCAGTTGTTTCGCGACCTGGTCACCCGCCTTCGTTTCCCTCTTCCTTTGGGGACCCGTGCGCTGGTCTCACCCGCGGCAGCCGAGCACGGCTTGCTCCGCCGCAAGCAGGGTTACAGCGCAGCCATGCTGGTCGAAGAGTCCCGCATGTTGCAGGTCAGCATCTTCCAGACCCTCCAGAACAATCTTCAAAAAGTCGACTTCAGCCTCCTCCTCATAGGCGTCATGGCCATCGCCGACGAGGTCGACTCCCAGCTCGCCCAGCAGATGGTCAGCTACATCACCGACTCAGCCACCCCCGGCCAACCCATCGACGCGCCGCCTGCCGCTGCCTGAT
>Ga0302308_10003934_pt1 | contig 11762 bp, 9 predicted proteins | sample III_Palsa_E3_3_FD_200531 | JGI IMG/M metagenome (GOLD analysis project Ga0302308, IMG submission 200531) | Peat permafrost microbial communities from Stordalen Mire near Abisko, Sweden - III_Palsa_E3_3 | ecosystem: Environmental > Terrestrial > Soil > Palsa > Peat permafrost | place: Sweden... | reverse complement strand
TTCCCTGTTAGCAGGGAATGCAGGCGGAGACGGGTTTGAGCCAGACTGCACTCTCCGCCAGCTTGATTTGACCGTCGATTCCAGGTAGAGAATGTCGAAAATAGCCCGCGAAAGTGAGCTATTTCGCCATAAAGTCCGACTCGGAGAAGGCTTATCATCGCCCTCGAAGGCGCCCTCAAGCTCGAGGAGATCGATCTCCTACATCCACGCCGGGGGCTACACGTCCTCACCGTCGGGGACCAACGCTTAAAGTCCTTCGCCACTGGTCTGTTTTGGCATAGTCACTCGTCCTTCCTTTCTGGAGGCTAAGCTATTCAGGCAGTGCGTAGGTACCGTCGACGTGGAACTTGCCGCTTACCCCCGGGTTCGCGGTTCCCGGTTGCCCGCCGCCCACGCTGAGGGTGTAGTCGCCTTCGGCGATGATGGGCCAGCCGAGCTCGGTGACCATGCCGAGGTCACGCGGGTTTAGGTGGAAGTGAACCTTCTGGCTCGCACCGGGGTCGAGGTGGATGCGCTCGAAGCCGCGAAGAGCGATGGTTGGCGCTCCCTTGACGTCAGGGAACTTGAGATAGAGCTGCACCACCTCGTCGCCAGCAAGCTTGCCTGCGTTGGTGACGAGGACGTCGGCCTCCACGGGCTGCCCGGCGGCAATATTTGGTGAGGAAAGCTGGAGGTTGCTGTAGCTGAACGTGGTGTAGCTGAGACCGTAGCCGAAGGGGTAGAGCGGCTTGCCGGTGAAGTAGCGGTAGGTCCGGTTGGCCATCGCGTAATCTTCAAAGTTCGGCAGGCCTTCCAGGCCCTTGTAGAAGGTGACGGGCAGCCGACCCGCGGGATTATTCTTCCCGCTCAATGTTTCCGCCACGGCTGCGCCGCCTTCTTCACCGGGGTACCAGGCCTCAAGTACCGCGTTTGCGTGATCGTTGATCCAGTTCACCGACAGCGCGCTGCCGTTTATCAGGACAACGGCGAGGGGCTTGCCTGTCGCTGCCACCGCTTCCACCAGAGCTTCTTCAGGCTGCGGCAGGTCAATGCTGGTGCGGTCGCCGCCCAGAAAGCCTGGTTCGGTCACGGGCATCTCTTCGCCTTCGAGCTGGCTGGTGATGCCCACCACGGCGATGATCGCGTCGGCGTCGCGCGCGGCGGAGACGGCTTCGGGCGAGACAGTGGGATCGTATTTACTCCAGATCAGCTCAGCATGCGCGCTGCCGTCCTGCGTGCCGCCTGAGATTTCGAGTGCAACCTTGCGGCCTTTCTCAAGCTTCAAACGGCCCGTGACGGGCTCAAGGTCGTGACCACCGCCGCCGGCCGAAGCCACCTGCTTGCCGTCGACGCTCACGCGAACAAAGCCCTGGCTGCGCACGCCGAGGAGGTACTCACCTGTCTCCGAAGGCGTGAGAAAGCCCGTCCACTGCACGCCGAAGCGTTTCCTATCCGCGACCTCCTTGGGCAGGGTGGCCTTGGACAGGTTGATGTTGGGTTCAGTGCGCTCCACGAGCTTCTTCGGCACATCATCAAAACCACGCCGGCCTTCGTTGTATTCGGCATGCAGCCCGGGCTTGCCGTCCGGAGTAGTCAGCAGGTCGTTGGGCACGGGGGTTCCATCGGGATGCAGAAACTGTGTGCCCGGCACATAGGTGATGGTGGCACCGGGAAACTGCGCGTGCAGCCCGTCGAGGATGGAGACGATGTGCGTAGGGTGGCCCGCGTAGTTTCCGATGAGTGGCCGGGTCTGCTCCGCCAGCGGACCCACCACTGTGATCTTGCGGATCTCCGGTTTGAGCGGCAGCAGGCCATCGTTCTTGAGCAGCACCATCGACTCTTCCGCCAGCTTGCGTGCGTGGGCGCGATGCGCAGCGCTGTCCAACTCCTTTTCGTCGATGCTCGAGTACGGCACCATGGCGGGCGGGTCAAACATACCGAGCTTGATGCGTGCGGTGAACAGGCGGATCAGCGCGGTATCGAGCGTGCTTTCGGGCAGGTAGCCCTGCTGCACGGCATCGATGTAAGCCTTCTCCACAGGCTCGCCAAAGCGCGTTGTGAAGGTCACGCACTCGTTGTCCATGCCACGGATCACTGAGATGGCCACGCCTTGTGCTTGCGTGGGCCGATAGCGATGATTCGCTGCGACATCGCGCACGGCGTCGCAGTCAGACACGACATAGCCCTGGAAGCCCCACTTGCCCCGCAGCTGGTCCTGCAGCAGGTACTGGTTGGCGCAGGCAGGCTCGCCATTTATCGCGTTGTAGGCGCACATCACCGAGGCGGCTTTGCCCTCGACAATGGCAGCGCGAAATGCGGGCTGGTAGGTGTCCACCTCGTCGTGCTTGCTTACGTCCACGTCGGCAAAGTGGCGGGTCGGCTCTGGGCCGCTGTGTACGGCGAAGTGCTTGGGCGTGGCGATGGCGAGGTAGTATTTGGGGTCGTCTCCCTGGAGGCCAGTTACATAGGCTACGCCCATGCGACCGGTTAGGAAGGGATCCTCGCCGTAGGTCTCCTGCCCACGGCCCCAGCGTGGATCGCGAAAGATGTTCAGGTTGGGCGACCAGAAGTCGAGCCCGCCCATGATGCCGATGTGGCCCTCGCGCAAGTTCTGCACATGCTTGATGCGGCCCTCCACGCCAATCTGCGCGGCCATCGCGTGGATGCCTGCCGGGTCAAAGGTCGCGGCCAGGCCCACCGGCTCCGGGTACTCGGTTACGCCTTCGTTGATCACGCCGTGGAGAGCCTCGCTCCACCACTGGTAGGCGGGAATGTTGAGGCGCGGAACGGCGGCGGAGTTGTTCTGCATCTCCGATGCTTTTTCGGCGAGCGTCATGCGATGCACCAGATCCGTGGCGCGCTGCTCCGGGGCAAGCTGCGGATTCATAAACGGCATATGTGCCGTGTCCTGCTGTGCGCCAGCCGGCAGGATCGTTACTGCGCACAAGACGGCAAACGCGAGAGGCAGTTTTAGGCGAAGCTTCATGGCAATCTCCGGGTGTTGCTGAACTCTAGTTGCAGGTGGTGGTGAAGCAAAGGTTCTTGCTGAAGAACGGCATGACGAAGTTCTGGAAGCGATCCGCCACAGCGCTGGTGTGCGTGCCGGGGTAAATCGTAAACGCGTTGACGATGCCGTAGCGGTCAAACACCTCATGCAGCTTGGTCGCGTCGAATCGCAGGCCATCCTGGTCGCCGACATCCATCGCGATGGCGCGGTACTGCTTTAGATTGCCGATGTACTGGTCGACGAAGGCAAGCGGCGCATTGGCTGTGAGCTTGGCGACGATCTCCGGTTGCGGAACTCCGTCCTTGGTGGGGAGGTCGAAGTAGAGAGGCGGGTTCTTCGGATCGGGCGCCCACGCGGCGGCGGTGGCATACGGGGATGCCGCAAAGCCGGGCGAGACTGCAGCGAGTTCGGCGGGCGACTTCGCAGCGGCGGCTTTCTTCTCGCTATCGATTGCGCGCTGTTTCATATCGCCGGCCGGTCCCGGTCCGCCGCCCGTCATGGGCGACAGGCAGCAAGGGCTCATGATGTACAGGGCGCCAAACACGTCGGGATGCTTCATGCCGATACGCGAGGCGCCGTATCCACCCATGGAGTGGCCGACCAGGCCGCGGCTTTCGCGCGTCGGCAGGGTGCGGTAGTGCGCATCGATGTAGGCCACGAGGTCATGGGAGATAAAACGCTCGAAGTCGCCCGTGGTGGCCGAACTGGAATAGAACGATCCGAGATAGACGGTCTTCGAGTCGGGCAGGACGACGATCATCTCCCCCGCGCCTTGCGCAAAGGCGCCCTCGATGGTCTGCGGCACGTGGATCTCGCCCGCCCACTGCTCGGCACCGATGAAGTAGCCGTGCAGCGCGTACACAACCGGGTAGTGGCGCGCCGTGTCGTGCTGGTAGCTGGGCGGAAGAAAGACGATCACGTCGCGATCGGCTGGCTCGCCCTCAAGGTTGCCCTCGATGGCCGCGCTGTGGACCTTGATGCGTTCCACCGTGACGGGCCTGGCGCCTGGAATAGGGGGCGGCACGACGGTCTGTACCTGCGCTGCAAGCGGTGCGCGGAACGCCGAGGCGGCGGCGAGCATCGTGGCGTGGAGGAAGAGGTTGCGGAGTCGGAGCATGGCTGGGAATAGACCTCTACTGAACGGGGTAGGAGTAAATGTTGACGCTGTAGGGCCGAAGTGTGATCGTCGCGGGCAGGGCGCCGAGTGACTGTTCTTCCACCTGGACCTCGGCGGGCAAGCCGGCCTTGACTGTGGCATCGATGGAGTTGGGCGCCATGCGCCACAGCTTTCCGGTAGAGGCCAGCGGTGCACCGTGGATATCCAGGTGAATGCTTTGCTCGGCGTCAGACGGGTTTAGCACTGCGATGGCGAGTGTCTTGCGATCCTCGCTCAGCGCGGCGCTTACGTCCAGCGGATAGGTCGGGCTGCCGGGGTTGACTGCCGGCTGGTCGCCTCCCGCGGGGAACGCGGGCTTGGGCTGCGGCGAGTTACCGCTCACCTCCACTGGGATTACACCGAAGTGGTCGCGGTACATCTTGAACAGCAGTCCCGTTGGGTTCAGCACGGCCTCGGTGCCGTTGGAGCTGAAAGTCGCCGTAGCAAAGGTGAGGTTCGCCATCTGGAAGATGTCGGAGTGGCGGAACATCTCGTGGAAGGCCCAGGCATAGGCGGGAACGGTGTGGTACGAGTCGCGCTTGCCGGGGAGGAAATAGGCCCACTCGTCGATGGCGATGGGAACGGGCTTGGCCCTGAGCGCCGGGATGAGTTCCAGATACTTCTCGTAATGCTCGTACTTGGCACGCACCTGCACGGCGGCGGCACGTTGCACCTCGATAAAGGAGAGTGGAGGGTCGATGGGCACCTTCTTGCCCAGCTTTATGTCGGTGTGCTGAGTACCGGAAGCATAGTAGTGCTCGCTCACCATGTCGATATTCGGCAGGCAGTGCAGCAGCAGCTGACCCGTCCAGTCGGCCGAGGAAAGGTAGTCGGGCACGTACTGCCCATTGATGCGCCGCGCCTGGTCGGCTCCCTCCATCACGTCCGGCATGGCGCCGCCGGCAATCAGCACGATGGTTGGATCGATCTTCTTCATTTCCTTGGCAAAGAGGTTGTGCTTTATTTCATACTGAGGCAGCACCATGGCCCCCATCTGGTAGTCGCCCCAGGGCTCGTTGCCGATGCCCCACAACTTGACGTTGTACGGTGCAGGGTGGCCGTTCTGCGCGCGCCACCTGCCCATCGGTGTGGTGGCCGCGCCGTTGGTGTACTCCACCAGTTCGCGAGCTGACCAGGCGTCGCCAAAACCAGCGTTCACTGTGATGTATGGGACGACACCCAATAGTTTGCACAGCGTCAGAAACTCATCGGTGCCGACGTCATTCGGCTGCAAGGCGTGCCACACAGGGTCGAAGATGGGCGGCCGCTTGTCGATATCACCCACCCCGTAGCGCCACTCGTAGGAAGAAACGAAGTTGCCGCCGGGAAAGCGAAGAACGCCGAAGCGCAGTTGCTTGAGCACCGCGATGATCTCCGGGCGAAATCCGTCGATGTTGTCGGCGGGCATCAGCGACACCGCACCGACGTGAAACTGGCCCGTGCCGGTGCCTGTGATCTCGAGCGTGGCGTTGTTACTGCTGGCCCCGGCGGTGTAGCGCAGGGGGTAGGTTCGGTACCCGCGACTAAGGGCGTGGATGGTGATGATTTGACGGCCGGTACCGCCGCTGTCCCAGATCAGTGCGACCCTGACGACCGTGCCCGGCGTTCCCGCGAGAACGATGCGGCCGGAATACGTTTTTTTATCACGAACAACAAGGCCCGACTGCTTTAAGCCATGCGGCTCGGCCGGGCTGAGGCGCACAGCCGGCGACTGGTCGCCCGTGTAGGGAGCTTTCTGATCCATCGTCACCACGCTGTCGCCGCCGACGGGCGCCCACCAGCGCTTAGGGATATTTTCGAACCTTGGATTTCCTATTGCATTGCCGACCGGGGGCGGAGGCGTAGGTGCTACAGTCGCTACCGGATAGAAGAACTTCCGATCTACAAGCATCTCAGACCAGATGCCCGCATTGACAATATCTCCACCGTGCTCAAGGAACTGCCCATAGATGTTCTTGGAGATCGGTGCGCCTGTCTTCGCAATATCGACAGTGGCTGTAATCGCTGGGCCCTGGGACAGGGCTGCCGTGGGTGGAAAACAGAAGCTGAGAAGAAGCAACCGTTGAAAGAGGAGAATCCGTTTCCACGGAACGTTTGTCAATAGCACGCGCATAACTTGGGATCACCAATATATTGACTCCACGCGACGATAAGCAAGCGCAATGACTCCACTAAAGCGATTTAATTAGTCATCGATCCCGTTCCGTGCGGTCGAGTTTTCGGCATGTGGTTTTCAGTTGTCGAGAAAGGGCCAATGTCCATCTCGAGACCAGCAAACCTCGAGGCGTGACCCGGCGAACTACCGCCAATTCAATGCAGGCGGTCACCGCTACGCATGGCGACCACGTTAATGCCGACCTGTTGAAGTTTCTGAAGTCGGTTCAGATGACTCGCAGGGCGGCCTGATTCACTCCGTCTGCGACGGCCTCTTCGATCTTGGAGGCCTGCCGCGGGAGGACCTTGCGGCCGACGAGCAGCATTCTTAGTTGGCGCTAAATCGCCGAGTCACAAATCGGTAATGGCAGAGCCTTCAAGCAAAGTTCCTGCAAAGTCGGGTTATCGGCAAGTTCGGATTCGCGTCTCCAAAAGGCACTGCGCACCAGGTCCGCTGCGTTCAAACGCCTAGCCCCATCTCACGGTATGTTCGTGTTGCGGTTCCCGACGGCCTTCCATTCGGCGAAGGCAACGTAATAGAGGACGACTAGCCCGATAAGGGGAATCCAAACGAGCAAACTCAGTGCGGGTGGGAAACCCATCCTCTTCAGGATCTGCCAAAATGGCACAGTAAATATGGCGAACATAGTGAGGAGGATGATCAAATGCCATGGTGCAAAGAAGTCTGCCACAAGTATGGTCTCCTTGGAAACGTTGACCGTCATAGTAAACCTTCCTGCGAAGTCGGATTTTCGGCAAGTTCAGTGTTCCCGGCCATCGGACAGACCAAGTTTCCCATAACCCCGTTTTTCACGCGCTACGAGTGAGCATTTGATTTGATCGATGCCACCAGCGGATGGTGACTCTTCAGAACCCCGGACAACCCACAAAGAAAAAACCAATGGCCCCCGATGAGGGCCTCTCCCTGTTATCCAAACCGATAATCATTTGGTTTTAGGGCCATCTGAACGTGACGAATATTCCTGAGCCAAATACCAAGGTGCCGGCCAATATCTTCGTCGAAATAATTAATTGTGAGCATATGGATTTCGCTGCTTTATAGGTTTAGACTGTTTTGCATTCGGCTCCCCGTGCTCGTCGTATAACGTTGCTCACGAACTTCAGGGCCCCAGGTAGAGAGATCGGCGAACCCGATTTCCTCGATTTGCTCCCAAGCCAGCCATTCTTCCTCCCAAGCGCCGCTCAAAGATCGGCACGATACGGGGCTTAAGCATCGAGAACATCAACGAATAAAACGAGTGACTTGCGACTCAGGAATGTGATTTGCCGCTCTGATAAGGCGAAGCGAATCGACTTCCTAATCAAGACGAGGCATTTAATGGAAGCTCCGCCAAAGCTCCCTATGAAGCCCGTCAAGAAGCGTCGAACGTCACGCCTTCGGGAACATAAGGTTCTGTCGGCCGACGCTCGCATTCAGCGAATTCATGACTTTCGATTCAGTTCAATGCAAAGGAGCAAACAACATGGCAAACGCGACGTATCAAGTACAAGCGAACGACGCCGCCGGCGAGGCGAGCGTTGCGAGAGTCGACATGAAGTTTGAAATCGTCGTTATCCCGGTCTCGGATGTCGACCGCGCGAAGGAGTTCTACACAGCTCTCGGGTGGCGGCTCGACGCCGATTACGACAACGGTAAGGACTTTCGAGTCATTCAGTTCACGCCGCCTGGCTCCGGGTGCTCGGTTATCTTCGGCACGAACGTCACCGGCGCTGCTCCGGGCTCGTCTCAGGGCCTCTATCTGATCGTTCCTGACATCGAAGCGGCCCGCAAGAATCTGCTGCGTCGCGGTATTGAGGTCAGCGATCTGTTCCACGGCGGCAATGACGTGTACGCTGGCCCGGATGAGCCCTACCTGTTTGGACGGATTCGAGTCAGCGGACCTGATCCAGAGCATCGAAGCTACCGCTCCTTCGCCTCATTCCGCGATCCGGACGGTAACGGCTGGTTGTTCCAGGAGATCACAACGCGGCTGCCGGGTCGCATCGACTCCACGGCAACGACGTTCGCGTCGGCGAACGACCTGGCGAGCGCCTTTCGGCGTGCAGAGGCCGCCCACGGCGAGCACGAGAAGCGCATCGGGCACCGTGACGATAACTGGCCAGACTGGTACGCCGCTTACATGGTGGCGGAGCAGTTCGGTAAAGAGCTACCGCAATGAGCGACTGCGATGGGGACGGCATCGCTGCCGGAGGGACGTAGAGGCTCTTGATGGCTGGTTCCTGGAGGAATCATGAGCACAGCAACAACCACCGTTGCGTTCGGGCGTGAACCGGAACTTTTCGGGCAAACCGTCGTTGTCATCGGCGGCAGTGCTGGCATAGGGCTCGAAACGGCGCGACGAGCACGCGCTGAAGGGGCCAAGCTAATCCTTACCGGCCGGAATCCCGAGCGCCTCCAGATCGCTGCGGATGAGGTACAGGCCCTGACCTTAGCGGCTTTCGACGCCGACGATCCTGCTTCACTCGAGCGCTTCTTCGATGACCTACCGGTCACAATCGACCACGTGATGGTGACGGCTGGCCAGCCGCACTACGTTCGCCTTCTTGACATGGACGTCGAACAGGCGCGCCGTGCCATCGACACGCACCTATTGCTGATGCTCCAGGTGGCTCGCAACGCCGTCCACAAGGTAAGACCAGGAGGCACGCTGCTGTTCATGGGAGGCACCGGCGGCCGCCGCCCAAGGATCGGAATGGGGATCGTACCGACAGTTACCGCTGCGCTGCCGGCCCTAACTGCGAGCCTCGCGCTTGAACTCGCGCCTGTCCGAGTCAACCTTATCGCCGCCGGCTTTGTCGATACACCGTTGTCGGCCTTGCTCCTCGGCGATGAACTCGACAACCGCCGCAATCAACTGCGCGACACGCTTCCCATCCGGCGCGTTGTCACACCTGCGGATGTGGCCGCGCTCGCCGTACACATTATGACCAACACGGCTCTCACTGGTGCCACCTACGATGTCGACGGCGGCCAACAACTCGTCGCTGGTTAGTTAGTTCGCGCCGCATCATCGTCATTGGTTTAGCTGCGTTTGGAGCAAGTCTCATCACCACATCCGCCGTGGGAGGGAGAAATGGAAGACAACACCTTGGTCGAGTCGAGTTTTTCAGCGACGATCCATGCACCGATTGAGTGGGTTGACATTCCTACGTGGTGCTTCACGCTGCCCGAGTCGGAATACCAAGCTTGCTCGCCTGCTCACTGTTCTGCAGGTTCGACGACGGCGCCTGACGGCCGTCGCATGTCGATCAATGTCGAAATCCTGGGCGGCAGTCTCATGGTGCAGCACTACATCGAGGAGATCGGGCTGCCCGATCACTTGCGACTCGTCTCCAACTCTGACGTTTTCACACCTACGGGTCGCATTAAGATCGGTGTGATCTGGGATCTTTCCGCGAAGCGAATCAATGACGAATCGTGTGAGTTTACGAATACCGTTCACAGTTCGGCTACACCAGAACTCATCGATTTCCTCGGCAAGCAAGGGATTCCGTGGGAGGTATTCCGAGCGGCACGCAAGCCGATTTCGGAGGCTCACAACCGGCAGGAGACACCGCAGTTCGCCAAAAGCATTGAGCTGCATGCCTTGAGGAACAACCGTTCGGCCAGTATGGCGAGTGCGACGAATGTTATACAGGAGGTCGGAAATGTTGAAGGAAATTGATCCGGAGCGCGCGGCACAGCAAGTGGTTTTTGAAACGATCTCTACGAATAGAGAAGGGGGCGTTCTATTCGCGGAAATTGCATGCCCACCCATGAATCTTCTGAGCCCCGAACTGGTCCGCGACCTCGTCTCCCTCATCCAACAAACCGAGGCCGATGACTCCATCCATGTGCTCGTGTTCAAGAGTGCCGATCCGGACTATTTCATCTCCCATGTCGATGTGACGCGAATCGCTGAGTATGGCGAATTCGCAACAAAGCTAAGCGGCGAGCCCTCACTAGGGATGCTATTTCGCCATCTAAGCGCAAGCCGCCTGGTGACAATTGCGCAGATCGAAGGCCGCGTACGCGGAGTGGGCAGCGAGTTTGTATTGGCGTGTGACATGCGTTTCGCTGCGCTCGAGTCGGCGATTTTCAGTCAACCCGAGGCAGGATTCGGGCTGATCCCTGGCGCAGGCGCCGCACAGCATTTAACTCATCTCATGGGACGGGGTCGGGCGCTCGAGGCGCTGATGAGCGCGGAGGATTATGATGCGCAAATGGCGGAGCGTTACGGCTGGACCAATCGTGCTTTGCCCGCCGCCGCTCTCAGCAATTTCGTCAGATCGCTAGCTCAACGGATCGATAGCTTTCCCGCTTCTGGCGTTGCAGCAATCAAGGAGCGGGTTAATGCGGCCGCGCTCGCGCCGGCGGAAGACTTTCGCCGTGATTCGAGCCTCTTCCTGGACTGTGTGCGTAACCCTGAAGCGCAGAACCGGATCAAAGTCGCGATGAAGCACGGGTTCCAGACCCGGGAGGCAGAGATGGCCTTGGCGCGGATGGTGGGTGAATTGGCGGGCTACGCCTGACAGCAACGCAGCAGTTGAGTGGAGCGGGAGGGACGCATGGCGAATTTGACGTTCGACAAAGAGATCACCGCGCTTCTCGTCATTGATCCATACAACGATTTCATCTCTGAGGGAGGAAAACTATGGGAACGCCTGAAGACAGTTGCAGAAGCGAATCGTTGCGTTCCTCATATGCTCGAAGTGTTGACTGCTGCGCGGAAAGCCAAGCTTAAAGTTTTCTTTGCACTGCACCACCGGTATCGCCCGGGCGACTACGAGACCTGGAAATACATTGCACCCATCCAGAAGGCAGCGTGGTCACGTAAGACCTTCGAAAGCGGCACGTGGGGCGGCGAGATCCGCGCCGAATTTGCGCCGCAACCAGACGAGATTGTGGCCCAGGAGCATTGGGGCTCCAGCGGTTTCGCCAACACCGATTTGGATTTGCAGTTAAAGAAGCACGGTATCCATAGGCTCATTATTATGGGGCTCATTGCACATACTTGTGTGGAGTCGACCGTTCGTTATGCCGCCGAGAATGGCTACGAGGTCACAGTCGTGAAAGATGCGACAGCCGATTACTCGGATGAAGAGATGCACGCAGCTCTCGACATCAATATCCCGAACTACGCCAACGCAGTTGTGACCACAAACGCAATCGTCGAATCACTTTCTTCTGTCTAAATCTCCGAGATCGGTTCGCGGCACGGATGCCATCACGTTAGTATGCTTTGGTAAGGGTGTTGTTCTCAATGAACCGCTCTGGACGGGTTGTAAGTTGCCTTGTAAGTTGCCGACGCGCGCATCGAACTTCGTACAATCTCAAACCTCCGTGTTGCTCCAAGGAACCGACAATTCGACCGTGATCGCCGAATTACCTGAAAAGTCGGGTTTTCGGCAAGTTCAGGGTCCCATTCGCCGACAGCTCAGCATTGTTCTCGATCTCCTCAAGCA
>Ga0302308_10003930_pt1 | contig 11774 bp, 14 predicted proteins | sample III_Palsa_E3_3_FD_200531 | JGI IMG/M metagenome (GOLD analysis project Ga0302308, IMG submission 200531) | Peat permafrost microbial communities from Stordalen Mire near Abisko, Sweden - III_Palsa_E3_3 | ecosystem: Environmental > Terrestrial > Soil > Palsa > Peat permafrost | place: Sweden... | reverse complement strand
CCCCAAGGGGTTTGGTATCAAGAATCCCCCGATCTATGTAGCGTTGAATAGGCAGCGCCCTCTTTGTCCTGCGCGGCACACTGGAATTTGCTCGATCCCCACGCCGCTTTGTATCACCTGCCGAGCACCACCAATTCTGCGCTTTGCCGGCCAACGAGTTCGTACCGGTGAAATTGCCGTCGAGCTGATGAACGCTGACGTGTCCCCCGCATTCAGTCTTCACCCGTCGTTGAACGGCAGCTGTGGTAGCCAGTTACCGGTCATTCCGCGACGCAACCGGCCAAGACCGGACGGTGGAGGGTCGAAACTGAATGCCACAAAGCTGACGTTCAAACTCTCCGGTACAATTTCCGAAATGGTGGCTTTCATTCAATAGGTCGTACACCAATTTCATCGGTCGTTTGGTAGTTATCCGGACTCTCAAGTGAATCCTATCTCCTCGATCGGCGACGGTAGTGCGATCAAGCTGCGCTCCGTCGACATACCGAGGCTGGCGGACCTTTGCCGCGCCTGCACCGCATTCTACGAGCTAGTCGAAGGGCAGACGCCGACCGATGAGACGGCAGCAGACATTCTTGGTCCGCTCGACCCAGAGTACGCGCACGGGATTAAGCATGTGTGGGGGGTTGAGATGCATGGCGATCTAGTGGCCGTCGCGGAGTTGCTGCAAGGGCATCCAACATCTGACGAGTGGTATATAGGGCTACTCCTTGTGACACCCCAGCGGAGACGTGAAGGCTTGGGCGCGAAATTCTGCCGGATGATCCTGGACTGGATCGCCCTTCGTGGAGGTGCCACTGTTCGTCTCATCGTTCATCAGCAAAACGTGTCCGCGCAACGGTTCTGGCAAAAGCAAGGGTTCTCGGCTGAACGAGAGTTGAAGAAGCAGTCTGGTCGGCTTCACGGACAGGTGTCGGTCTTCGTGCGTTCTCTCGGGAGAGCCGGGTAACCGCAAATAGCTCGATGTCCGCCTTGGGCCTCGCTTGCTATCGACACAACTCGCCTTTCGACGGTAGTGGCCGCCTACTTCAGAGAGAATCCCTGTGCGCATGTGGCGAGCCTTGCGGTAACGTCTGGTCAGGCGGTTCCGCCGATGTCCGATGCCACAAAGCGGTCAGTGGCAGCAGGCTGCTGTGGGTCTCTCGACTATGAATTTATCCTGATCTAAAATGAAGGATCGGTTTCCCGGCAGCACGCTGAACGCCTCCCTCGGGCGAATTCATGTACGTTATACGTTCTGCAACGCTGCAAGATCTCACGATCGTGGTCTCGTGGATTCGCACGGCTGATGAGTGTGAGCGCTGGGCGGGCACGCAGGTAGCGTATCCAATCGATCTCTCAACCCTGCCGAGTACCATCAAGTTCGCGGAGCGGAACGCATACACAATGCTAATCGGCGGATCCGTCATGGCGTTCGGGCAGGTTTTGGATAAGCCACAGAACCGGCAGCATTTGGCCACATTCATAATTAGCCCCATGCACCGCAGTCGCGGACACGGCCGAACGTTCTTGCATGAGCTGCTCCACCGGGCAACTGCCGATCGCGTCGGTCTGAACGTGAATGAGGATAATAGCGTCGCAATTTCGCTATACGCTGCCGCAGGCTTTACGGCCGCCGAGAGGCCACAGGACCAGCAGGCGTCGCCTCGATCGCGTTATATGGAATGGAAACGATCCGTACCGACCGACGATTAGAGCGTCGCATAATAGTCCGTCACGACTGTCAGCAGTGGGTCAACTCCGGCCAAAAACGTTGCAGCGCGTCAATGTCGCTAACGAACAATCACGTACGTCTCCAACCGGCCAATAGGGGAGGCTCATCGCAAAGACTGCGTAGCCAAGAGAACGGTCCTTCACCACCCTCGATAAATTGAACTCGGACTCTATGCGGCTGTCAGACGCCAAAACGCAGAATAACTGTCGGAGAACTGGGGGATGGTGATGCGCTGGCGAAGCCTCCTTGCACTGCCAAGGCTGGTTGGCATGGCACTCACGTCGATTGTGGACCCAACCACATCGTATGCTTCGGACGCCCAAGCCCAAGTGAGAATGCACCAGGTCGGCTGCCCCGACGCGCCTGTAAAGCCGCCCCCGATGGATGATCCGAGGCAAGCTCTTATTCAGAAGGCGGTGCACTCAGCCTATCCGGAGTTATTTGGTGCATCCGCTCCGGCGGGCTATTTAGGGGTTACGCTTCTAATGAACAGCAATTGGACACTCTATAGGAGTTACAAAGACGATCCGCAGCCCCACTATCACTATGCGAACGATCTGAAAGCCTTCGACATGATGGGCGTCGACTATGAACGCCGCGGCGACCGCGTGCAGTTGGCCATGAAGGGCGGAGTCAACGGAACTACCGGAATTAGTGTTCGTGCGTATGTTCTAAAACCTCCCGCAGACCCGACGCGTGACTTTGCGCTGGTGCGCGCCAGTGTGAACGCGCGTTACAGAGGACTTTACAAGGCACGTTCGGCAGAGAGCGTCACCGAACTTACCGTGCTGATGAGTGAATCCGGCGGCGTCGCACGTGCCAAGGCTGCAACCGTGAATGCCATCGATGCCGACGTGCCGCCAACGCCTGAGATGTTTATGGAGATTGGCATTCCAAGAACGCGGATCGGCCCGATCAGCCAGGTCATGCTGTATGAGGGTGCATACGAAGGTGCGCTCAAGTCCGAGAGGCTGCTTTTGAACTATGCGTGGCCGCGTCGAGCCGGCGAGCCCCCGCCTAAGCCTTGGCATCCAGAACTATCCGGTCCGTTCGGGCCAAATGATGATCCCGCCGTCGACCGAGCGATTGCGGAGGAGTATTTTCCCGATCTCTACACTTATACTAAGCCGGAGAGTGAGACCAACGCCGACTTCTGGGTGCTCCTGGACCGGGAAGGAAGGGTGCTGGCGACGGGCCGTAGGTATTTGGCGAGCCGTGGAGACCTGAAGCGCTATCTCGAGTCGTTGTATCCCGGCATTAGGACCGAGGACTTCGAGCCCAGGGAGTTCAAAGGGGATCACGGTCGGCGAGGGGTTGTGAATTTCATGTGGCTGGCGCCCGATTCGCCAGTTACCGATTTGTCGAAGGCAGATTTATCTAAGCGCGGCGACTTGGTGGTCTATTCAGACATTCGCCGCGCCGGCGGCGTTTCCATGACCAATCTTGAGGTCTTCAAGTTCGGCTCTTCGGCGATTTTTGTAGATGACAACAACAATCTTGCCTTGCAAGTTACCGCCGTCGACGGTGACGCCGATTCGGTGATGCTTCGCGCGCGGATTCAGCACGTGGTGCCCACCGGAACATCTGCATTTCAAGAATTACGTCCCGTAGTTGAAGCGGCATGGTCGCGAGAAACCCAGCCGATCCGTCTACGCTACGGCGAGTCCGGGGAAGTACAAATCACGGATCAGGACCACAGAGTTTGGAGCGTGACGCTGCACCCTAATCGGATGGAGGGAAAATTGTCGCGGCACTCCCGCTGCGCCCGTAGGTAATGCGAGCAGCGAGCAAAGGATTCTCCGGGGCGGCTGGGTTCCAGCGCATGCCGCACGCTGCCTTGCCCATGCGGACGCAACCACCTCGTGGATTCTGGCCACAATATCCCGATCAACAAGCCCGAGGCGGTGGTCTCGGCGGTAACCGAGGTCCTGGACGAGATCCAACCAAGCGCTCTACTTGAACGGTAGTTGTGCCGCCGCATAGCCGTCGTTCGTGAATGGCAGCAAAGGGTCAATTCCGGACCTTCGAATTACTTGCGACTCCGCCAACCTCACGGTATTTTTTGGAATACCCTATTAACTGCTTCATGCAGCCAGTTTTAGTTCGGGCTGCAGCCCAGCCCGAGCAGCCAGCGTCAGCAGCATATCCAGGCTAAAATCCTGCCACCTGCCCTTAATGAGCCTCGAGACTCGCGGCTGTGTGATCCCTAAGCGCTTGGCCGCCTCAGCCTGCGTCCAGCCCTGCGTCTTCAGGTGCTGTTCCATGCGGATCATCACCTCGGCGCGCAGTGCCATGACCTTGGCTTCGGCTGGATCGAAACCGAGATCGAGGAATACATTTCCGCTGCTCTTGATTCGGCGGGTATCGGAGAATCGCGGATCGGTCTTCTTGCTCATGACGCACCTCGAATCAGTCTGTAGCGGGCCTTCGCCAGCTCGATGTCCATCTTTGCTGTCTGCTGCGTCTTCTTATGGAAGGCGTGCAGAACGTAGACGGCGGCCTCGAACTTGGCCACGTAAATGGCGCGGTACGCACCCGACTCATCGCGAACGCGTATCTCATAAGCACCCGTGCCCACCGCGGGCATCGCGCACAAGTCATCCCGACTGGACCCAAGGAACTCCAGCGGCTTCATCCCTCGCGGTGCTGTGGACTTCCTCGGTCTCACGATTGGCAATATATCAATACCTGCATATGTATGCAAGTACTCGAATAACCGCGATAGATCACACAAGAATGTCCACTGTTCCAAGAATTATCCGACGGCATTGAACAGTAACAACGCTGGGTCGATCTATAAATTGGCCGTTTTCTGCTGCCCGATAGCCGACACCCGCAGCGGTCCGCAAAGGGTCAATCTGCCCGATAGCGGACGCGAGCCCTTCAGCACGGATCAGCAAGGAATCGACGGCGGCGCTGAACAGAAGCGCGGCTCAAAGCGTTCAGGTGTACGGCAGACCGACCGATGAGTGTCCCTTTTCCCAGTAGCGGGAGGTACTGACAACGTATAGACTACGTTAGTACCCTGCAAAAGGAGCGTGCATCATGTCGAAAGAGGCCGTTTTCACCATGAAACTGGAACCCGAACTGCGCGAGGAGTTCATGGCCGAAGCGGAGGCGGCCCACCGTCCGGCATCCCAGGTGCTGCGCGAGCTGATGCGCGACTTCGTGCAACGGCAGCGCGACGCCAGAGAGTACGACGAATTTCTGCGCCGCAAAGTGGAAGCCGGCCGGGCATCCATGCGGGCCGGAAAGGGGGCGACGAACGAGACGGTTGAAGCGGAATTCTCCGCTCGCCGGGCCCGCGTACCGCGTGCTCCGTGAATGTCATTTGGACACCTGAAGCGCAACTCGACCGCGCCGACATCTGGGTGCACACGATGCGGCATCCCACCTGACTGAGCATCCCATGCTCGGCAAAGCCGGTGCCATACCCGGCACCCGCGAGTTGATTCCGCATGAAAGCTACCGCCTGGTTTACGAGATCAGCGGCGACACCGTATGGATCCTGACACTCGTCCATACCGCCCGCCGATGGCCTCCCTTCGCGGTTGAACAGATCCGTCAGACGGTTCACTTCACCCGGTCCGAAAGCGAGTCAATACGGCTCAAACTGCCGGCGGCAGGTACATCGATGGTCGGCGCGCAATTTGAAGGCGGTGTACATTTGTGCATACACTGCTGCCAGTGGATCACGAGCGGGATCCGGCCAAGGCGGCCGCGAACGTCAAGAAGCACGATGTTCGGTCTGCTGACGCTGCGCTTTCACTCGAGGATCCACTGGGCCTGTCCATCGCAGATGCCGACGCTTCGGGCGAACCACGGTTGATTTTTCTTGGCGCCGATCCGGCTGGGCGTGTTCTGGTGACGGTGTACACGTTGCGCGGGCGATCGACACGCATCATGTCCTCCCGCAAAGCGGCTCGCGCCGAACGGCGCGCATACGAGGCAAACATATGAAGAAGGAATACGATTTCTCCAAGGCGAAGCGCGGCCCGGCCGTAGCGGCCTCGAGGAGCAAGGCCAGGATTACCATTCGTCTCGACGAAGAAGTGCTGGAATGGTTCAAGGCGCAGGTTGACGCAGCGGGCGGCGGCAACTACCAAACTCTGATCAATTCAGCCCTGGTGGATCACATCAAGCGCGAGGCGGAGCCGCTCGAAAGAACGCTTCGTCGTGTGCTTCGTGAGGAGTTGCGCAAAGCCGGCTAAATCCCACTTTCGAGCGGGTACGATGGTGAATGCCTGCTGGACGACCAGAGCCGCCAGAGATCGCGCGCTCTTGGTCATCCGACCTACGTCCGGAAGTGAAGATCATCCTCGCCCTTCACCAACGCAGAACTCCCCAGCCTTGGCGTAGTTGAGCGAACTCGTGTCGAAGTTTCGCGTTGCCGTAGAGCACCTTACTCGACAACCGCCACGGCAGTGGATGACCTCGTGCCGACAAAACCCTTGTGCAGGCATCGGCTTCAAGCGGCCACCGTGCCGCGCCCCTTAATCTTGCACTGCGCAATTCGCCTCCATTTGGTTGGTAACTCAGACGGATTCCGGATCGGATTTCGATTGCAGTTGGGACAACACTCGCTGCGCGACTTCCGACGCGAATTGCGGTTGCGTAGTGCGTTCGGTACGGCCCCCAATGGTTGATTCCCGTGAATTATCTTCGGTTGAAAGCGCACGCAAGGTGGAACGAGCGAGCGACCGATTTGGAGAAAACTCACCCACAATTGATTCATGCCGATCGCGCCCCAGCGGGCTTCTCCGTTCGCCCTATGGTATCCACGGCCGCCATGGACGATCAGTCACTCAACCTTGAGCGCCGAATCAACTCGCTGCCCAGAACGTATCGCCGCCGACCATCCTTGATGGTCTGCAGCGTACCCCGTTTGATTTCCTGAAACGTCTTGACGTGGGAATGCCCGAGCACCGCGTGCGTCTCGGCAAGCGTGTAGCGCTGGTTGGGATCGATCAGTAGCGGTCGTGGAACGCGCTTCGGCGCGGCGCGTTGCGACTTCGTTAGTTCGGCCATGTGACGCCCTCAAGTAAGTGGACGTCGTGAATAATATGCGGAATTCAGCGTGTGTAAACAATCGCGGCGGTGTGCGCGTCGGCAGAATGATTTTCTGACTAAGCGCTACGCCGCCAGGCGTCGACTCAGCAATCGCCGGTACGCCCGAGTACGCTGAAAAATATTTTTGATCTACCAAAACAGGTTTGCGGATTTTCCTCAATTGAGCGCGCCAACCGGCGGGATTGCCGCAAGCGATGCAGGGATGCTCAAGTCAGGCGATCAAGCAATCGCCCCTGGGTACTGCAACTCAGGTCAACTGCAGTTTAGCCAACCGTTCGCTCGCGGTGGTGCTGACCAAATGCCCGTAGTGCTGCTGGATCATCACCAGGCTGGTACCCGTGATCTTGCTGACCTCCAGGGTTGAAAGCCCACCCATCAGAGCCTCCGTGATCCAAGAGTGCCGCAGCGTGTAGAGCACCGTACCGGTGGGTAGCTGGGCAGATTTCGCGGCCTCGCGCACCAGCTCATCCCAATCGGAGTGCTGCCATTGCTTACCGTCATCCCGTACCAGAAGCAGGTCATCCGGCTTGCGGGCCGCGGTGAGTCGACTGAACAATTCGACCGCCGCGGGCGCAAGCAGCACGGCGCGCTGACCAGTGTTGCCTTTGACCGTCAGGGTCTGCTGTCGCGCGTCGAAGTGCTTGCATAGCGCGTGAGTCAACTCGCCGGCGCGACACCCCGTCAGCGCTGCGGCCTCGACGAGATTGCGCACCGCACCCGTGCCCGCATCGATCAGCCGTCGACGCTGCGCGCGATCGAGAAACAATGAGCGCCGGTTCGACACGTTTTTGTACTGCTTGACCTTGCGCAGTTCGAGCGCAATTTCCGCACCTGCCAACCCATCATTGACCGCCAGCATCAATGCGGCGCGCAGTACGGTTGTCGTTCGGTTTACCGATCCTTTTGAGAGCCCCGGCAATCTGGCACGCCAGGCGCTGATATGGTGCGCCCGCACCTTCGCAAGCTTCATGCCCGCGATGGCATCGCATGAGTACTTTTCGGACCCATAGACGGTCCTTTCGAACCGCTTGTCAGCATCGTTTGCCGCAGCCTGTCCCTTCACGCGTTGCCGGTCCTCGACGTAACGCTGGCAGGCCCGTTCGACCGTCACGACATCGCCGTCCTCGGTGACGCCGGTAATGCCTGAATCCATGTCTTTGAACCAGGCGCGGGCCGCCTCGACCGCCTGGTCGTAGTCGAAGGTGGGGGACCACTCCGCCAAGCTTTTGTTGGCCTGGGTGAGTTTCAGCTTGCCGTCCGGCGTCCGCCCGTCATCCGATGCATATCGGGCTACCCAGGTCCCGCGGTCTTCGGCGAGTTTCCGATACCCCAGCGCCCGCCCTTTCGCCAATTTCTCGAAGTATGGCGCCGGCCGGATCGGGAGCGCGGCCCTGCCCCGTTTGGTGTCGATTCGCACGCAGCGTCGCTCTGTGAAAATTCTGTGAAAAAGAATAGCATTTACGACGGTTGAGCGTGAGACACACAAACCCCTTGTTTTTAGGCATTTCAGAGACTTCGGTTTAGTGTGGTTTAGCGTAAAAGGGGCATTCCCATCCTTCACACGGCAGGGGTCACAGGTTCAAGCCCTGTACCGCCCACCATCGTAATCCCGATATATGTCATCAGTCGCAAGGAAATCGATACTCACTGTGGCCGCCGCGCTCATGACGGCCGGATTCGTCGCCCCAAGCTTCGCTGCCGCCCCGGCCCCGGCTCCCAAGCCTCCTATCGTCCTAGTCCTGGACGGAATCGAAGGTGAGAGCAAGCAAGACACGACCCCTATTGCGCCTCCGATCTGCATCACGGTCCTAGGAGCGACCATCTGCCTGTCGAAATGAGCCGAGCCATGGCCATTACTCCACGGATGCGCCAGTTATACAGCTGGTGCTCCGCGTCACCTGGGCGCGGACCACTACCCCATGGATATCGAGAAGGGCGCCTGGAATACGATACAGCGCGCCCTGGCGGGGATTCCGCTGGCACGTCGGCGCCGGGTATTGAAGCTGCTAAAACGAAAACGCCGCCCGAAGGCGGCGCTGTCGTGGCGAATTCGGCCTACACCCTTAGCGATACTTCAAACGGATCAAGAGTCGACATGCACCATGTTCGACGGCGTGGCGCCAAGACGGACAATTCTCCAACGGCCCGACGACTGCTCTTGCACCTCGACTCGCAAGTGGCGCACGCCGCTTTCGCTCACTGAGTCGGCGCCAGTCCACGTTCCCTTCTTGGCAAGCGGCGCGTCACTCGAAGGATTGGATTGCGTCGACGATTCTGACGTGCCGTTGGAATCGATCCCCCGATTGACTCGTTGTTCCCCGAGATACGGGATTGCAGAGCTGCCCTTACCGGCTTCGCGTGCGCGCGTGACCTCCTGCTCCAAAACGGGCACCACAGCTGCCGAGGCGAAGGTCGAACATACCTGGACAGCGACTTGCTTTGCAGAGATTGGATCTGCGAAGAAACCCAGCCGAAGAAAATAGTAGGAGCGACTTTCTGTCGCGTAGAGCGTATGTGGCTTGAAGATAGAGAGCGACGGCACGCCATTCAGGTCGATAGGCTGCGCCGACCAGTGCAGCTGCACAGCAAAGGAAACCGGTGCACCCTGAGCGACAGCCTCCTTCAAAGCCCGCCGAATACCTGTGTCGTCGGGGCGGAGCAATGGGATCTCATCGCAAGCCCTCTCGTCAACGTCGTCCTGAACCGCAGAAACACGGCGCGCTTCCAGAATCTTTAGGACCTGTGTGTCGGTCAGGGACTCACCGTTGAGAGGTGCAGGGTCGCTGCTTTTTTGGGGAACTGCCGGCTGAGAAGCAGGTGCTGTGGTTGCGAACGCGTTGGGATAACGGCGACGTACGGGTTCTAGCCATCTTTCGGCATCCGCCAGCGTCTTGAAGTACCCCATGTGGAGGTACAACCGCTCACTGCCATCCGGCTGACGCGCAGAACTCATGAAGAATGTGAAGGGCCTTAGCCGCGGTGATTGGGACGGCCGAATGGACACGGGCGCAGCCAGTGGGCACAGCGTGAGGATGAAATGGCCGGTAGCAGCCGGCGCCCGATGCGCTGGATTGGGATTCGACGACCCGGTGGGTTTTGCCGGTGTTGATGTCATAAGTTCTCCCTCACACGAACGTTCGAGTGACGGTCGGGAGAGCGCCAGACGACATGCGAGCTTGCACACTCACACCCGGGAGTGGAGTGGCAACCCCGCTGTCTTAGGCTGTGACGCCCTTAGACCGGTAGCTTTGCGTGCCCGACTTTCGAACGGGTTTGCCTTTATCGATGCCTAGCTCGGTCTCGAGACTGTCCGAGATCGCCCGGTCATAAGCATGGCCGCTTGGAAACTATATGTCTATTGGTTATCGAACTTCAAAGTGTGACCGAGCGCTGTTTTTCACATAACGTGGGTGACCAGCCACATGCCGGCTCGGGCCGCGGACGGAAACCAAGGGATGTGACCCGAGCGCCGGGTCAGAAAATGTGCTGATCGAGAATTCCTGCCGAAAAACGCCTGACCGACCCGACCGGCCCGCTGGTCCACAAGGCGCCTTCGCACCCGTTTTCAGCGGGAAATGGCTGCAAACTGCGACATACGGCAGCAAATCAGTTCCGAACTGTAGGCTCAGTCCTACATCCGCGCTGACGACCGCAACTTTATGCTTCAAGGACCAAAGTGGGCGCCGAGATCACGCGGCAAGCCCGTGCACGGAAGCGGAGGGTAAAAGTGGAGCAACCACAAGTCAGCGGCCGCGCATCGCGCAAGTCAAACGGCAAGCCGCCGGTTCCGGTCGGACCGGAACTGAACCTGAGCAAGCTGCTCCAGGCACTGCAGAGCGTGCGCGACGGTGACTTCTCGGTGCGGCTCGCCAGCGACCAGACGGGTCTAGCCGGCAAGGTCGCCGATACCTTCAACGAGATCGTCAGTGCCAATCAGCGCCTTGCGTGGGAACTTGAGCGCGTCGGCCAGATCGTAGGCAAGGACGGCAAGACCCGGCATCGCATGTCCAGCGAACGCCGCTCCGGGGCCTGGGGTGCGATGGAACAGTCGGTCAACACGCTGATCGATGACCTGCTGTGGCCCACGACCGAGGTGACTCGGACCATCTCGGCGGTCGCCAAGGGCGACCTGCAGCAGGCGATGAGCCTGGAAGTCGACGGTCGGGCGCTCAAGGGCGAGTTCCTGCGGTCGGCAACCATCGTCAACACCATGATCGCGCAGATGAGCGCCTTCACCTCGGAGGTGACCCGCGTCGCGCGCGAGGTCGGCACCGAGGGCAAGCTCGGCGGCCAGGCGGCCGTGCATGGCTTTGCCGGTACCTGGAAGGACCTGACGGACTCCGTCAACTCCATGGCCAGCAATCTCACGGCTCAGGTCCGCAACATCTCCGAAGTCACGATCGCGGTCGCCAACGGTGACCTATCGCGCAAGATCACCGTCGACGTGCGTGGCGAGATCCTGCAGCTGAAGGAAGCCATCAACACGATGGTCGACCAGCTGCGCTCGTTCGCCTCGGAAGTGACCCGCGTGGCCCGCGAAGTCGGTACCGAGGGCAAACTCGGCGGCCAGGCCATCGTGTCGGGCGTTGCCGGTACCTGGAAAGACCTCACCGATTCCGTCAACGCCATGGCGACGAACCTGACGGGCCAGGTCCGCAACATCGCCGAAGTGACCACCGCCGTCGCCCGCGGCGACCTGTCGCGCAAGATCACGGTCGACGTGAAGGGTGAAATTCTCGAGCTCAAGAACACCATCAATACGATGGTGGACCAGCTCAACAGCTTCGCGGCCGAAGTGACCCGCGTGGCGCGCGAGGTCGGTACCGAAGGCAAGCTCGGCGGTCAGGCCGTGGTGCCGGGCGTGGCGGGCACCTGGAAGGACCTCACGGACAACGTCAATTCAATGGCCGGTAACCTGACCGGCCAGGTCCGCAACATCGCCGAGGTGTCGACCGCCATCGCCAGCGGCGACCTCTCGCGCAAGATCACG
>Ga0302308_10003929_pt1 | contig 11774 bp, 8 predicted proteins | sample III_Palsa_E3_3_FD_200531 | JGI IMG/M metagenome (GOLD analysis project Ga0302308, IMG submission 200531) | Peat permafrost microbial communities from Stordalen Mire near Abisko, Sweden - III_Palsa_E3_3 | ecosystem: Environmental > Terrestrial > Soil > Palsa > Peat permafrost | place: Sweden... | reverse complement strand
TGGTCATCGTGGTGCCGTCGCCGCTCGGGCTTCGCCCGAGCGGACTTGAGCTGGCGCCGGACGCACTGCGTGAAGCGGGCCTACACGAGCGCCTTGGCTCGCCCGACGCGGTGCGAATCGAGATACCGCCCTATTCAAGCGTCCGTGACCAGAAGGCTGGCGTCCTCAATCCGCGCGGCATCGCCGCCGTCGCACGGGACACCGCCGAGGCCGTGGAAGGCGCTCTGGACAGCGGCCGCTTCCCGGTCCTGCTCGGCGGTGACTGCAGCATCATGCTCGGATCACTGCTGGCCCTGCGGCGCCGGGGGCGGTACGGCCTGGTCTTCCTGGACGGCCATGCCGACTTCCAGCATCCGGCCGACGAACCGAACGGCGAGGTCGCCTCCCTGGACCTGGCAGTGGCCACCGGGCGCGGTCCCGATGCGCTCACCGACCTGGACGGACTCAAGCCGCTGGTGCGGGACGAGGATGTCGCGCTAGTGGGCTACCGGGTCCTTGATGACAACGATCACTTCGGCGCCGAGCACATCCGCAGCACCGCGATCACCGTCATGGACCTGTCCGAGGTAAGGGCTCAGGGGACGAGTCACGCCCTGGACACGGCGACGGCTGCAGTGACCAAGCCCGGCCTCGACGGATTCTGGGTGCACCTCGATGTCGATGTCCTTGATGACGCGGTGATGCCGGCCGTAGACTACCGCCACCCTGACGGCCTGTCCTGGCGGGAAGCCGCGGAGATCCTCGGCGGCCTGCTCTCCAGCGATAAGGCCCGCGGCCTGGAGATCACCATCTTCAACCCGCGACTGGCTCCGAGCGGAAGCATCGCGATGAACCTGTCTGACCTGATCGCCGATGCTGTCGGGGCCGGGCTCGCGGAAAGAGAGTCGAACTAGAGAACCGCGACAGGCGCGATAGGCGCGGGCGGTGTCGTTCTGCGCGCGGCTAGATGGGGTAGCGCGTCGGCTCTGTGGTGTACTGGCGCCCTGATGGGGCCGTCCACCGGAAGGTTCCCGGGGTGACCTGCTCGACTTTCCAGCGGCGGTCCTGTTTGAGCCGATGCTCATGGCGGCACTTGGGTCCGGCATTACACAGGCACGTTCGGCCTCCCGCCTCGTACGGGACATTATGCTCGAAGTCGCACTGCTGGGCAGGCCTGCGGCAAGTCGGCCCGGTGCAGGTGGCGTGCCGGATCTCGGACAGGTGCCGGAGCTTGACCCCCGGGTCATGACCGCGGGCCTCGAACCGGTGATCACACGTGTCGATGGCGATCGGGTCGAGCGCGATCAGCAGGTCCGGCCGCCCGGGCACCCCGGTGGATAGCCGCCAGGCCCCGTAGCCGCCGGGCGGCCCGTCATCACCGGAGGCGGTGAAGGTGAACCCGGGCCGCAGACCGGTGCCGTGGTCGCCGGGCGGGCCGTGGCCGCCGGGCGGGCCGGGTCCGCCGGGCGGGCCGTGGTCGCCGGGCGGGCCGTGGCCGGTGCGGGTGTGGTTCTTGGGTTCGGGTCTGGCGCAGCCGTGGCCGATGGCGTGGCCCTGCTGGTCGGTGACGGTGACGCAGTAGGTGCTCTTGGGGTTGGCGGCGGCGGACGTGGCGAGGTCGCGGGCCAGGGCGGGGTCGATGGGGCCCAGGCCGGCGATCTCGCCGGGCCGTTGGGCCAGGTTCAGCAGGGTGGCCAGGGGGATGGTCAGGTGCAGGCGGCCGGCGAACCCGGCCGGCAGCACGCCCGCCGCCGGCGGCAGACCCGGCCCGGCCGGAGCAGCCGGCCCTGACCCGCCGTCTGCCGGCCCGTGCGGCCCGTCACCGTCCGGCCCGCCGCCCGGGCCGTCCGTGCCGCCGGGGCCGCGGTCCGAGCCGCCGGGGCCGCCGTCCGCGCCGGCGGGCTCGGGGTTGGCGGGGTGCCGGGCTGCGTCCGGCCCGGCGGGCACGGCGGGCCGGGAGTCCCGGCCGAGCATGATGTCCATGTAGGCCAGGGCCCGGAGCTGGTCCATGTCCCCGTCCAGGCCCGCCTTCTTCAGCTGCCTGGCCCACCAGGTGATGCGCTGGTCCGCGGCCAGGACGTCGGCGGGGGGCAGCTCGCGGCCCATCAGCGCGGCGTTGCCGGAGTCCTCCATCCACCGCTGCACCCGGGCGTTCCGCTCTGCTTTCTCCCGCCGCTCGGCCGCCTTGTCCGGCGCGACCTGGATCGCCGCGCGCTTGATCGCGGCCGCCAGCCCGCCCGGGGTCAGCCGCCCGGCCCGGTCCAGCACCAGCGTCTCGGCCGCCCGGGCCTCGGCCGGGTCCAGGTGCGCGGTGGCCCGGGCGATGATCTCCACCTTGGACAGGCGCAGCACCCCGGACCCGAACGCCGCCTTGGTCCCGGGCAGCCTGGTTTCCAGGTCATGGGCCAGGTCGAGCATCCCGGCGGCGGCACAGCGGGTCTCGGCCAGCGCGGCGGCCAGCTCGGTCTCGGCGAACTCGTCGTAGCTGCCGGGCATCTGCGCCGGGCCCTCCAGCGCGCACCCATCGTCGGGGTTGCGGCGGATCAGCTCGGCCACCGCGGCATGTTTGAGCGCGCACGCGGCGGCCTCGGTCCGGTCCAGCCCGCAGATGATCCCGGTCAGCTCATCATCAGAGGCCCCGGCGAACCGGCCATCCTCCCCGGCCGCGTGCTCAGCCTGGCCGAACACCACCGCCCCGCCCGGCGCGGTATCCAGCAGCTGGCCGGTGCCGAACGCGCCGACCGGGCCGGGCGACCCACCCGGGACCCGCCGCGCCGAGCCAGGCTGCCCCGGACCACGGCGCGACCCCTTCACGGCGCGAGCACCCCGGCCGGCCCGGGCTCCCTTAGCGCCACGGGAGCGCGGCCCGCCGGCACCCGGCCGCGCAGGATCATCGGGGCCGGGATCGTCCTCGGGGTCCTCGGCCGGCGGCTCTTCGGGCTCGATCGAGGACAGCCACGCCACCCACTGCTCCTCGGTCAGCCAGTCCTCACCAGAACTGGGCACCTCTCGCCAGCCTCCAGGGAAGTCATCCGGAGTGCCCCCGCTGCCCTGCCTGGACCCGCCGGACGCAGACCCGCCGGACGCAGACCCGCCGGACGCAGACCCGCCGGACAGGGACCCGCCGGACAGGGACCCGCCGGGCTCGCCAGCGTCCCGGGCGGGGTCCTCGTCCCGCCCGGGGTCCGGGGAAACCGGTCCTGAGGTCACGCACCACCGCCCGTTCCGGAGAAATGACCTTTGATCCTGGCCATGCCTACTATCAAACATAATAGCGAATGATTCGTTTGATGGCAACACATTTTGGCTGATTAAGGTCATCAAATCGAATACAGTGATGGTTGTTATTACTGTGGCAGAACTTGAAGTTGCGCAACCAGAGTGAGCGCGGATTTCGCTCATAGCGCGTACATAACATTGCTTCAGCCGGGGCGGAGTATGGTAGCCGAGTCTGGAAGACATGAAGGTTCTGCAGGTAGATGTCGTTGTGCCGGTCCGCAACGAAGAGCGTGACCTGGTACCGAGCATCCGACGGCTGGTTGCCTATCTGCGCGAGAGCTTCCCGTTCACCGCCCGGGTAACGATCGCGGATAATGGCAGCACCGACACCACCTGGGCCATCGCCACCGGGCTGGACCGCGAACTAGCCGAGGTGCGGGCCGTCCACATGGAGCTACCGGGACGCGGCCGGGCCCTGCGGGCCATCTGGTCGGAGAGCGACGCCGAAGTGCTCGCGTACATGGATGTCGATTTGTCGACGGACCTCAACGCCCTGTTGCCACTGGTGGCGCCGTTGCTCTCCGGGCATAGCGACCTCGCCATCGGCACCCGGCTAGCCCGGGGATCCAGGGTCATCCGCGGCCCCAAGCGCGAGCTCATCTCGCGCAGCTACAACGTGCTTCTTCGCACCCTGATGGGAGCGCGCTTCTCGGACGCCCAGTGCGGCTTCAAGGCGATCAGGCGCGATCAGGCCCAGGCGCTGCTGCCGTTGACCCAGGACACCGGCTGGTTCTTCGACACCGAGCTGCTGGTGCTGGCCGAGCGGGCCGGGCTGCGCATCCATGAGGTCCCGGTGGACTGGATCGACGACCTCGACTCGAGGGTCGACATTATTGGCACCGCTCTGGCCGACCTGCGCGGAATGGCCCGGCTCGGCGCCGGTTTCGCTCGCGGGACCATCCAGGTCCCCCAGCTGCGCGGTCCCTCGCTCGCGACCCGCCGCAACGGCTCCAAGCCGGTCGAGTTCAGCAGCCTGCCATTGCAGATCGCAAGGTTCGCGGTCATCGGAGTTGGCAGCACGATCGCCTACCTGGGGCTTTACCTGCTGCTGCGCGGCAGCATGCCGGCCCAGGCCGACAACCTCATCAGCCTGCTGCTCACCGCCGTGGCCAACACGGCCGCCAACCGGCGACTGACGTTTGGCATCAGCGGACGGCCGAACGCCGCCAGGCACCAGTTCAAGGGATTGCTCACGTTCGGCATCGGGCTGGCGCTGACCGCTGGCGCGCTAGCCGTCCTGGATGCCGGCTCGCCCGATCCCGGCCGCGGCACCGAGATCGCGGTCCTGCTCGGCGCGAACCTGGTGGCCGCCGCCCTCAGGTTCGCCCTGTACCGCACCTGGGTCTTCGGCCGATCGAAGCGCGGCGCGGGCCGCCCGCCTGCCGAGACGGACGACGGCGCGAGAGCCGAGCCAGTGCGGCCCAGCCCGGTTGAGCGATTCGGATCAACCGTCCAGGTAACAGCAATGACAGCTCAGAGGGAGAAAACCAGTTGAGCGCGACCACCTCTATCTCGCGGCACGCGATAGGCAGCCGCCCTCTACCGGCCGGGAACCGGGTTCGGCGCCTGCTCCGCGGGCCGGAGGCCGATCCCAGCTGGGCTCGCCCCGCGATGTTCGGGCTGCTTGCGCTCACCGCCGTCCTGTACCTATGGGATGTCACCAGGAACGGCTGGGCGAACGACTTCTATGCGGCCGCGGTGCAGGCGGGTACCAAGAGCTGGAAAGCCTTCTTCTTCGGCTCGTTTGACTCCTCCAACTTCATCACGGTCGACAAGACTCCGGCGTCCTTGTGGGTGATGGAGATATCCAGCCGGATATTCGGTTTCAACCAGTGGTCAATGCTGGTGCCGCAGGCTCTGGAGGGCGTGGCTTCGGTCGCGCTGCTCTACGCGGCGGTCAAGCGCTGGTTCGGGCCGCAGGCGGGCCTGATGGCGGGGCTCGTGCTCGCGCTCACTCCGGTCGCGGCGCTGATGTTCAGGTTCAACAACCCCGACGCACTGCTGGTGCTGCTCATGACCGCGGCCGCGTACACGCTGGTGCGCGCGGTAGAGAGCGGACGGACGAAGTGGCTGGTGTTCGGCGGACTGCTGCTCGGATTCGCGTTCCTGGCCAAGATGCTGCAGGCGTTCCTGGTCGTGCCGGGATTCGCGGTGGCCTATCTGGTGGCCGGGCCGCCTCGGCTCGGCAAGCGCATCTGGCAGACGGTGCTCATGGGCGTCGGCCTCATCGTCGGGGCCGGCTGGTGGATCCTCGCCGCGCAGCTCACGCCCGCCGCCGACCGGCCTTACTTCGGCGGCTCCACCGATAACAACATCCTGCAGCTCGCCATCGGATACAACGGCCTGGGCCGGCTCGACGGCAACGAGACCGGTTCCATCGGCGGCGGCGGTAACGGGCAGGGCACCTCGTTCGGCGGCGCGACGGGGATCCTGCGGCTGTTCCACTCCGAGTTCGGCGGCCAGATCAGCTGGCTACTGCCCGCGGCGCTCATCTCGCTGGGCGCCATGCTGTGGGTGTCCCGGCGGGCGGTGCGGACCGACAGGACCCGGGCCGCGGCGCTGGTGTGGGGAGGCTGGGTGCTCATCACCGGCCTGGTGTTCAGCTACATGAGCGGCATCATCCACCCGTACTACATGGTCGCCCTCGCGCCCGGCATCGCCGCGCTTGTGGGTATCGGCGCGGCGGCATTGTGGCAGGCAAGGCTCGGGCTGGCCGGGCGCATCACCGTGGCGGTGGCGATCGTGGCCACGGCCGTGTGGGCCTACGTACTGCTCGACCGCACACCGGACTGGCTGCCGTGGCTGCGCTGGGTCATCGTGATCGTGGGGGTAGCCGCCGCGGGTTCGGTGCTCGCGGGCTCGTACCTTTCCAGGCCGGAAGGACCTCTGGGGTCTTCGGGGTCTTCGGGGTCTTCGGGGTCTTCGGGGTCTTCGGGGTCGCGTCGCGCCCGGCGGGCGCTGGTACTGGTGCCGGTCGGACTCGCCATGGTAGCGGGGCTGGCCGGGCCGACCGCCTACGCGCTCGATACGGTGAACTCCGCGCATACCGGTGCGATCGTGAGTGCCGGACCGCAGACTGAAGGGTTCGGCAGCGGACCTGGCGGCGGGGGCGGGTTCCCTGGTGGCCGGGCCGGCCAGTTCGGGCGCGGAACGGGGACGGGCGCGAGCGGCAGGGCAGGCTCTGGGACCGGCAGTGCCGGGACCGGGGTTACTGGCGGACCCGCTGGGTCAGCCGGTACGCGGCCCGGTGGTAGCGGGACTAGCGGCTCAGCAGGCACGCTTCCCGGCGGTAGCGGCTCGGCGGGTACGCGGCCGGGCGGGATCTCGGGTGCCAGCGGTGCGGCCGGCCGTACGGGCGGCTTTGGCGGCGCGGGCGGCGCGGGCGGGGGCGGCGGCCTTGGCGGCAGTACGACCGTGAGCAGCGCCCTGGAGAAGCTGCTCGAGCAGGATGCGTCCAGCTACAAGTGGGTGGCCGCCACCGAGGGTTCAGAGGCCGCGGCGCCCCTCGAGCTAGCCACCGGTGACGCGGTGATGGCCATCGGCGGGTTCAACGGGACCGACCCGTGGCCCACGCTGGCCGTGTTCGAAGGGCTCGTGGCCAAGCACGAGATCCATTACTACGTAGGCCAGGACGGCGAGAGCTTCGGCGGCGGGCAGGGCTCCGCGGCCATCACGAAATGGGTCGCGGCCCACTTCACGAAGCAGACCGTCGGCGGCGAGACCGTCTACAACCTCACCGAACCAACGTCGTAGGGTACCTGTTTGCGGAGGACCCGGGGCCGGCCATCGGCTCCGGGTCATCGGCACCAGCTACTGGAGCGGGAGTCAGGGAACTCCCAGTGCTGTCAGTGCAGGAGCACCGTAACCAGATCCTTTATCTGGTCAACCGTCGCGAGCAGCGTCGCAGTGGAACTCGTCGCCTTAGTGAGCCGGGAAAGCATGCTGCGGATACCTTCGGCGCTGGGCCTCCGGCTGTGCACCTCGGTGTGCAATCGCTGGACGTCGTCGATAACGTCCTCGGCCTGCTCGCCCTCCAGTATTACCGCCTCGGCCTCGAGCTTGCTCAGCAGCCGGTCGATCATTTCCAGTGGATCACTGGCGGCCGCGCCGTAGTTCATCTGCTTTGCCTTTGCACCCTTACCTAGCGCAACTGCACCGATAGTCCCGCCGGTCATGTAAATCCCTCGGTTAGCACCTGATTCCGGCCCAGGCGGTCCGACTGCAGAGCTATCGCGATGTTCCATTCTCTCTCCTGTCGACGGGAGGCGTCAGGCTGTAGCCTGCACACTCGATCCGCCATTATTTTGTACCTTGACCTTGCCGCCCTTGAATGCCACTCCCCCTATTGAACCCCCGGACATCATTACCCCGCCACTGTTGTTGATGATGGCTTGCGCACTTTCTCGGTACGCGCCGGTATCGACACCTTTATCCTCCAGGAAATCAAGCACCGTGTCGTTGACCAGACGTTCGATCATCTTGGTATATTTAGCCGCATCGAGCTGCTGAATATATGTACGTGGTGAAAGTGCCGCGCGGATTTCCCGGACACTGAGCCGCGCACCGACGTCGGCGTAAACATAGTCCCTGGGAGAGCCGGCTTCCTCTTCGAAGGATCGCCGTTCAACCATTGTTCTATGCCACGTACTGGCTACTCCGATCGGGGCGCGCAGCATGTCGCGGCATGCGGTGCTTGCCGCGCTCAAGAAGACCTTCGTCAGGAAACTGCCAGCCGTAGTCCTCGGCAGCCGGTCGACCAGATGATAACGCTGCAGGATAGGCGGTAGCACTGCAGGTACGAACTCCAGGTAGAGCATGCGTCCTTCAACCGCGATATAAATGAACGCCGAGACCGCGATCTCCTGGTCGGCTGATCCTATGACCTCACGCTGGCCTGACCAGACAGGCTGCCCCTCGTCGCTAACGCATACCCACTGGTAATAGCGCATGCCAGCCTGCGGGTGACGGATGAGGGCATCGATAGCTTCGGGGCTCGCCTGCGAGTATGGCATCGCCCTCTCATGGTCGATGACGGGACTGTCCCAACGGCTATGTCCGTCCCCGACGAGGTGATCGTGCACCGTGAGGTTGGCGACCCGTTCATTTTCGGGAAGTTCCTGGTCGCCGAGTTTGAGGAGGCGAGCCCGGATCACGTCATGCAATTCCACTGGGTCGATGGGCACGTAACCACGAGATCTCAGTCTATGCCACGCCCGGTCTTTACCCGGGCCGGACGCACGATCGAGCTCGATGGCGATGGACCAGATCTTGCCGGTAATACCCGAACCTATGAAGGGATTCGCTCCGCCGTAGAGAGCTACGTTTCCCCATTGCGCCGCCCCTACCTCCGCGATGCGTGCCTCAACCTGTGTCCCAAGCCGATCAAAGTAGCCGCCCGCGGATCCTGGACCGAGCCGGTCAATAAATATTCGGTAGATCGAATATGAATAGCCGAAGAGCGTCGTACCGACGAGACCGAGAAACACGAGCACAACGAAACCAGTCAGGCCTCCCGTGCCTGCCGCTAGCCCGAAGTCCGAGGGACTTCTGCTGGCAAAATCGAAGACCGGAAGGAGCAGCGCAGAGACGACAAATCCTCCCAGGCCTATGGTGATCACCGCGCCGATAAGAACTTTGAACCCGATTGAATGGCGCTCCCAATTGATTCCTGGCAGCACCAATCCGAGCAAAAACGCGATGATCAGGATGCCAAAAATGGTTGTGGCAGCAAGAAACAAGCCAGCCAGCAGAAAAACAGTAAGCATGAGATCTCGAATAAGTTGCATCCTGCGGGCATTCAGGCAATGCCGGACGATCGGAACGAGATCAATTCCGAGTGAAGGGACGACCCCGCGGTGGGAAGCTATCAGCTCACCGATCACAGTATTCGCATAGCCCGGGTCGAGGTAGGCGGCGGCACATAGATAGCGAGTCGCATTGCTCAAGGGGCCAGCGGGCGGGCTGGCCGCATGGCTGAAGAACCGGTCCGGTGCTGATGCCTCCATCCACTGAGCCTGCTGCCGCGCTTCTCGTTCTGCGTCCATATGGGACGTAACGCCTGCGCGAGGTGCTTGCCCCGCATCGCCGGGCCACGGCTGCCCGGTCACAGGTGGAGCCATAAAGCCAGTCCGGGGGGGCGCCTCCGGCGCAAACGACGCGCCTGATTGAATCGGTACGCCCGCCTGCACTGCCGTGCCTGCCGACGAGGTGTCGGGTCCGTAAGCGCTAGCGGCGGCACCGCAGATCCCGCAAAATACGTCGTCGGGCAGTAGCGAAGAACTACAATTCATACATTGCCGTTGAGTCACTTATCCTCCAGCTGTATTAGACCAGACGCAAACCCACTGCTATGGCAGGTGTCACTGGCATGCCGCATAGGTGGCATGATAAGTGGGCGGAGGCTGGTCAATGAGATATTCGCCGCCGTCCTGCTCGAGGAACAGCGAGATGTTCCAATCAGTGCAGGATTCCTGCTGATTCGGACTGGCCGCCGGGTCCTGGTGACTGGTGAACGTTACATTCGCGACAAGATCTCCGTCTGTGGCGGTGGAAATGCTAAGAAGCGTCACAGCTGAGTCAGTCGTAGAATCGTACCCATTATCGAACTGCTCTTGCGTGAGACCTTGCTGCTCAGGCGCCGTGAGCAAAGACATGTATGACTGATAGTCATGAGTGTTGATGGCGTCGAAAAACTGGTCGAGGAACGTCGCGACTGACGCAGCATCCGGGTCCTGCGACGCCTCCGCGGAAACCGTTACCTGGACCGCCATCGTGATGCTCGGCGAGGGGCTTGATGGGCTCGGAGCGGGGCCAGAACCCTGAGTCGGCGGCGGTGTCATCCGCGTGGACACGCCGGAGTTCCGGACCGCATCGATGCGCGGAGCATGATGCCCGAAGTGCAACTGGCTAGCTCCGGCCACCCCGCCCGCAGCGAATATGACCGCCACTACAGCGGCCACAACGGACTTGGACCTCAACCATGATGACGTTGGCCTGGGTAGGTTCGCTGGATAGGGAGGGTCGTCGTCAGGAAACCGCTGCCCGCAACCTGTGCAGAAAGCAGTTCCCTCTTTTCGCGGCCGCCCGCAACTTCGGCAAACACTCATGGCGTAGCCACCGCCCCATGGTCAGCCCCACCCATGACGCCCGCCGGACGCCACTGATGGCCTGAGTATCACGGGATCCGGTACCAGGGTCTAGTGGCTTAAAGGTCTTTGTTTTATTACCATTCACGAGAATCAGAAGAAAGCGCGTTACAAGGCGTGCTCAATCCCGACAATCCTGACATTAGACCCGGGGAGGCGCGAAACCTTACATAGCTACGCTATTGGTGCTATGAGCACGGCAGGAGGTGGTAGGCCTGCTTGGCACTGAGTACATGCATTACAGCAGAGTTTACGACGGCGCGGAAGGCGGTATCAGCCGCAGTCAGCTTGAGAATGACGCTATCCATTGTTGCCGCTGCGGCGAGGCTCTGGGAGGTGATCAAGTCACCGCCTGCGGTGAGGAATTCGATTCCGCGGACAGCCGGTGAAATGCTGGCGACCGCGGTGGCAGCACCCAGATCATCAGAGACGATCACGCCCTTGAAGTGCATCTGCTGGCGCAGGATCACGCCCATCACCTCCGGCGAGAATACCGCGAGATGACGCGGATCGATGCGTGTATAGGTCGCCAGGGCGATCATGACGAAAGGCACGCCTGCATCGATGGCAGCTTGGAAGGACTGCAGGTAGGAATCATCAGGCGTGGTCATGGTGTCCACAACTCCTGCGGTGAAGTCAGTGTTGCCTTGGACCCGGCCCAGCCCCGGGAAATGCTTGGCGGTAGTCGCGACTCCTGCCTGCTGCATTCCCCGGATGAACGCCACGCCGTGGGCCGCCACCGTCGCTGGGCTGTACCCGAACTCACGCTCGAGCATGCCGATGGGCTGGTTCTCGTCGGCGGTTCCGGCCGGTACGACATCCATGACCGGGGCCAGGTTGAGATTGAAGCCTGCTGACCGGAGTTCACGGCCCCAGACCGCCGCCTGCTGCTGCAGCGCATAAGGGGACAGGCTGCCCTGGGCCAGAGCCGAAGGGATCGCGGGAAATCCCGGGCCTTGCAGGGACTGGACCTCTCCGCCCTCTTGATTCGCGGCGATGAAGAAGCGAACCCCGCCGGTAGCCAGCGACTGATATGCGCTAGTCAGTTGCTGGAGTCCGGCTACGCCCGCCGCCAGGTTGCCCGCGGACAGCAACGAGCCGAAGTGATACGCCGCGACCGCCTGGGCGACGTCGGAGACCGGGTCTCCCGCGACGCCGACCAGGAACAACTGGCCGACCCGCTGGGCTTCGGTCATACGAGACAAGACCTGAGCCGAGCAGGAGGGTGAGGCTGGCTGAGGCGACGACTCGCTCGCGCTGGGCCGAGGCGAGGCCAGGCTTCCCCCGGTGGGCGAGGGTTTCCCGGCAGCGACCACAGCGCTGGTTGAGGCGGCGCCGCACCCGGAGCTGGCTAGCACAAGGAAGAGAGCA
>Ga0302308_10003927_pt1 | contig 11781 bp, 9 predicted proteins | sample III_Palsa_E3_3_FD_200531 | JGI IMG/M metagenome (GOLD analysis project Ga0302308, IMG submission 200531) | Peat permafrost microbial communities from Stordalen Mire near Abisko, Sweden - III_Palsa_E3_3 | ecosystem: Environmental > Terrestrial > Soil > Palsa > Peat permafrost | place: Sweden... | reverse complement strand
TTCGACGACGAGGGCTACTGGGCGGTGACCAAGCACGCCGACATCATCGACGTCTCCAAGCGCAGCGAGGTGTTCTCGAGCTGGGAGAACACCGCGCTCATCCGCTTCGATGAGAGCATCGAGCGGGATGCGATCGAGATGCAGCGGGTGATCTTGCTGAACATGGACCCGCCGCAGCAGACCAAGGTCCGCGCGATCGTGTCCCGTGGCTTCACGCCCCGGTCGATCATGAACATGCGGGGCAACCTGCAGGCGCGGGCCGAGCGCATCGTCGCCACCGCGCTGGCCGAGGGGACCGGCGACTTCGTCGGCGACGTCGCCTGCGAGCTGCCGCTGCAGGCGATCGCCGAGCTGATCGGGGTGCCGCAGGAGGACCGGAAGAAGATCTTCGAGTGGTCGAACCAGATGATCGGCTACGACGACCCGGAGTTCTCCGACGCCGGCACGATGGCGGCGATGGAGCTGCTGAGCTACGCGATGGAGATGGCCGAGGCGCGGAAGGTCGAGCCGCGCGACGACATCATCACCAAGCTCGTCAACGCAGAGATCGACGGCGAGCAACTCGACTCCGACGAGTTCGGCTACTTCGTGCTGATGCTCGCGGTAGCGGGCAACGAGACCACCCGCAACGCGATCTCGCACGGCATGCAGGCGTTCTTTGACCACCCGGACCAGTGGGAGCTGTTCAAGTCGCAGCGCCCGGAGACGGCGGCCGACGAGATCATCCGGTGGGGCACGCCGGTGACGGTGTTCCAGCGCACCGCGACCGCCGACACCGAACTCGGCGGCCAGCAGATCCAGCAGGGGGACCGGGTCGGGCTGTTCTACCGTTCCGGCAACTTCGACGAGGACGTGTTCGACCACCCGGAGCAGTTCGACATCCTCCGTGACCCCAACCCCCACCTCGGCCTCGGCGGCTTCGGCGCTCACTACTGTTTGGGTGCCAGCCTGGCCAAGCTCGAGATCGGGCTGATCTTCAACGCGGTCGCCGACGCGATGCCGGACATCCGCTCGGCGGGCGCCCCGGAGCGGCTCCGGTCTGGCTGGCTCAACGGCATCAAGCGCCTCCCGGTCACCTACCGCTAACCGGCTCCTGCGAACAGGGACCTGCCGTGGCCCACGATGACCGCGTTCACCATGATCCGCAGTTCGTCGAGCAGGCCCGTCTGCAGCAGGCCGGCGGTCAGCGTCGAGCTGCCCGGGATCACGATGTCCTGGCCGTGCCCTGGTCCTGATAAAGAGCACGCCGCTATGCCGTGCATCAACATAGGGAGAGAGCACCGGCATGCGCGCGTGCCTGTCGGCCGCCTCGGCGGTTAGCCGGGCAGACTCGGCCGCAGCCTCGGCGCTGCGCAGCGTGGACCTGGCGGCACGCCGGTTCCACTCAAAGGACACCAAGGAAACCGCCAGAGCGAAGATCGCGACGACAAGTTCTCCCGACACGCACGTGTTCCTTCCGCGCTCAGACGACATCCGGCAGCATAGTCACAGCATCTTGCCGAAGAGGCGGTGCGAGTCAATGGCGGGGCACGATCCGCTATCCGTCCGTGCTCGACACCACCCACATCGAGAAGTACTGCGAGCCGCCGCCGTAGGCGTGCCCGAGCGCGGTCCGCGCCCCCGGCACCTGGTGCGCGCCGGCCTTGCCCATCACCTGCAGCGCCGACTCGGCGAACCGGAGCAGCCCGGACGCGCCGATGGGGTTGGAGGAGAGCACCCCGCCGGACGGGTTGACCGGCAGCCGGCCGCCGATCTCGGTCTCGCCCGCCTCGGTCAGCCGCCAGCCCTCGCCCGCGGCCGCGAAGCCGAGGTTCTCCAGCCACATCGGCTCGTACCAGGAGAACGGCACGTAGATCTCGGCCACGTCGATCTCGTCGATCGGGGACGTGATGCCGGCCTTCCGCCACAGCTCGGCCGCGGCCGCGACCCCGGCCGCCGGGTTCACCGGGTCCTTGCCGGAGAACATCGTCGGCTCGGTCCGCATCGCGGTTGCCCGGATCCACGCCACCGGTCGGCCGTCCGCCAGCGAGACCCGCGCGGCATCGGAGTCGCCGATGATCACCGCGCAGGCGCCGTCCGACGACGGGCAGGTCTCGTCGTAGCGGACCGGATCCCAGAGCATGGGGGAGGCCTGGACCGACTCCAGCGTGATGTCCGGCTGCTGCAGGTGCGCATAGGGATTGAGCGCCCCGTTGCGCCGGTCCTTGACCGCGACCATCGCGCCGATGTGGGACGGCGCGCCGCTGCGTCGGATGTAGGCGCGGATGTGCGGCGCGAAGTACCCGCCGGCCCCGGCCACCACCTGGATGCTGAACGGCGGCGCGATCGACAGCGCCCACATCGCGTTGGACTCCGACTGCTTCTCGAACGCGACCGCGAGCACCCGCCGGTGCACGCCCGCCTGCACCAGGTTGGCGGTGACGATGCCGGTGGCGCCGCCGACCGAGCCGGCGGTGTGCACCCGCAGCAGCGGCTTGCCGACCGCGCCGAGCGCGTCCGCCAGGTACAGCTCGGGCATCATCACGCCCTCGAACAGGTCCGGCGCCTTCCCGACCACGACCGCGTCGATGTCGGCGAAGGTGAGCCCGGCGTCGGCCAGCGCCCGGTCGGCCGCCTCCCGGCACAGCCCCGCCATCGACACGTCGGTCCGCTTGGACCGGTGCCTGGTCTGCCCGACCCCGAGCACGGCCGCTCTCATCAAAGCCCCTCCAGCACGCAGGCCAGGTTCTGCTGCAGCAGCGGGCCGCTGGTCGCGTGGCCGAGCGCGCGTTCCGCCCGGCCGGACATGACCGCCTCGGCCGCGCAGCCGATGCGGGCCAGCCCGGCCGCGAACATCGGGTTGCCGCAGAGCGCGCCGCCGGACGGGTTGACCTCGACCTCGCCGCCGAGCCCGAGCGCCCGGCGGAGCAGGATCTCCTGATGGGTGAACGGCGCGTGCAGCTCGGCCACGTCGACCGGCGGGCCGCCGCGCGGCCCGAGCGGCGGCAGCGAAAGCAGGTCGCGCGCGCCGAGCGACCCGGACTCGATCCGGTGCCCGAACCAGCTGATCCAGGCCGGCCGCGCGCACAGCTCGCGGGCCCGGTCCCCGGACGCCAGGATCACCACCGCCGCCCCGTCGCCGACCGGCGCGCAGTCGTGCGCCCGCAGCGGGTCGGCCACGTAGGGCCGTCCGAGCAGTTCCTCGACGGAAAAATCGCCCGACACCTGCGCGGCTGGGTTCGTGACCGCCGCCGACCGACTGCGCGCGGCGACCTCGGCCATGTCCTTCTCGGTCCAGAGGCCCGCCTCGATGCCGAGCCGGGCCTGCAGGGCCGCGACCGATACCGAGTCCGGCCACAGCGGCGCGACCAAGTACGGGTCGAGCTGCAGGGCGAGGACGCGGCGGAGCTCGGCCCCCGACGACTTGCCGAACCCGTAGGCCAGGGCGGTCTCCGCCTCGCCGCTGGCGATCTTCACCCACGCCTCGTACAGCGCCCACGCGCCGTCCGTCTCCACGTGCGACTCCCTGATCGGCGGGACCGCGCCGATCGCGTCGACCGCCTGCACGAAGGAGAACGCCCGCCCGGCTAGGTAGTCCGACGACCCCGAGCACCAGAACCCGATGTCGGCCTTGGTCAGCCCGGTCGCCCGGAACACGTGGGCGAAGATCGGCACCAGCATCTCCACCCCGCCGGTGGTCGCGTCCGGGCGGACCCGAACCGGCGACTGGGCGAAGCCGACCACGGCCACCTCGGTCAAATGAACCTCGCATAGGTCTCGTACGGGGCGTCCGGCTCGCCGGCCGGCGCGAAGTGGCTGATGTTCTCGGCGGTGGTGTCGCGCTGATCCCGCGGCCGCCAGGCCGCCCGCACCCGCATTCCGAGGCGCACCTCGTCCGGCTCGCAGCCGAGGATGATGTGCTGGAACGCGATGTCGGCCCCGTCAAGCAGCACCGCCGCCGCCACGTACGGCGGCGTGACCTGCTGCCCCGGGTATCCCACGTTGACGATGGAGAAGGTGGTGACGGTCCCGATATCGGGCAGCTCGACCGCCTCGTCGGCGGGCACCCCGTCGGCCGGGCAGACTCCCCGGGACGGGACATAGACCTTCCCGCAGGCGGGGCAGCGCTGCCCGATCAGCCGGCCCCGGGCCAGCCCGCGCAGATAGGCGCTCTCGGCCGCGGACGCGGTGTGCTCGTACCGCAGCCGCACCGGGGTGATCGTCATCGTGACCGGCGCCTCGTCGTCCGACGCGTCCTCGGGCGCCGCCGCAGCGGCCTCGCCCGGCTCGAAGCAGGCGATGTCGCGGATGCTGCCGACCCGCTCGCCCGCCCACCGCGGCCGCACCCGCATCCCCGTGTTCATCGCGGCCGCCGACCCGGCGTCGACCGCGTGCAGCAGCGCCGTGTCGGCGCCGTCAAGCCGGATCAGCGCCCACCCGAACGGCCGGTCAAGCGGCTGCCCGGCCAGCGGGGCCGGCTGCCACGACCAGCTGATCACGGTCCCGGCCGGCCCCACCGCGACCAGTTCCCCCGGCGGCAGGCTCGTCACCGGGTCGTACTCGAACGGCGGTGCGTGCACCCGGCCGTCGGCCCCGCGCGCCCCGAGGATGCGCCGGTCCCGCAGTCCGGTCATGAACTGCCCGAGCACCGGCCCGAGCGACCGGGTGTAGTCGAACGCGATCTCCATCGGCGCGTGCAGCTGGGTCTCCGTCACACCATCCATAGTAGAACGTGTTCTAGTAATTGCTTGTCCCAACTTGCAACGCGTTCTAGATTGGGCCCGTGAACGCCATCGGGTTGTGGACCATCGCCGCGCAGACCCCGGACCGGGCGGCGGCGATCGAGCCCGACGGCACGGTCGTCAGCTACGCCGAGCTCGCCGCCCGGGCCGACCGGCTCGGGCGGGGCCTGCAGGCGCTCGGGCTCGGCCCCGGCTCGACCGTGGCCGGGATGCTGCCGAACGGCGCCGACGCGCTCGCGCTGTTCTTCGCCGCGCTACAGACCGGGCTCTACGTTGTCCCGGTCAACTGGCACCTGACCGCGGCCGAGGTCGCCTACATCCTCGGCGACAGCGAGGCGGGCGCGTTCATCGCCCACGAACGGTTCGCGGGCGTCGCCGCGGCCGCGGCCGACCAGGCGGCCATCGACCTTGGCGCCCGGTTCGCCGTCGGCGACATCGACGGCTTCGCCCCGCTGGCCGAGCTCGGAGCCGGCGGGTCCGGCCGCCCGGGGGAACGCACGGCCGGCGCTCCGATGCTCTACACGTCGGGCACGTCGGGCCGCCCCAAGGGGGTGCGCCGGGCGCTGACAGGCGAGGACCCGGACGTGGTGCCGCCATTCACCGCCTGGTTCTTCGCCATCTTCGGGCTCAAGCCGTACGACGGCCACGTGCACCTGTGCTGCTCGCCGCTTTACCACACGGCGGTGCTGAACTTCGCGACGATCTCCATCACCCTCGGTCACCCGGTCGTGCTGATGGACCGCTTCGATCCGGAGGACCTGCTCGCTCTGGTCGAGCGGCACCGGGTGACCAGCAGCCACATGGTGCCGACGCAGTTCCGGCGGCTGCTGGCGCTGCCCGAGTCGGTCCGCGCCCGGTACGACGTCAGCTCGCTGCGGTGCATGATCCACGCCGCCGCGCCGTGCCCGCCCGAGGTCAAGCGGCGGATGGTCGACTGGTGGGGGCCGGTGGTGACCGAGTACTACGCGGCGACGGAAGGCGGCGGCAGCGTCATCACCGCGCAGGAGTGGCTCGCCCGCCCGGGATCGGTCGGCACCGCCTGGCCCGGTTCCGAGGTCCGGGTCCTCGACGACAACGGCGACGACGCGCCGACGGGGGAGCCCGGCCTGGTCTACATGCGAATGGGCACCTCCACCTTCGACTACTACAAGGACGAGGCGAAGACGCTGGCGTCCCGCGCCCGGGGCATGTTCACCGTCGGCGACATCGGCTACCTCGACGCCGACGGCTACCTCTACCTGTGCGACCGCAAGGGCGACATGATCATCTCGGGTGGGGTCAACATCTACCCGGCCGAGATCGAATCGGAGCTGTCCTGCCATCCGGCGGTCGGCGACGTCGCCGTCTTCGGCATCCCGCATGACGAGTGGGGCGAGGAGATCAAGGCGGTGGTGCAGCCGGCCAGGGGGATCACCCCCGGTCCCGAGCTGACCGCGGAGCTGCTCGGCTTCCTCGATGGCCGGATCGCCAAGTTCAAGCTGCCGAGGACCGTCGACTACGTCGCCGAGCTCCCGCGCGACCCCAACGGCAAGCTCTACAAGCGACGACTCCGCGATCCGTACTGGGCCGCGCGCGATAAGTCGATATAAAGACAAACCCATCATCTCGAACGGACCCGGGCGACTGTCCACCGCCGGCTCCCGCCTCTTCAACGGCAGGACGCTGGCGGCCGGCCGCGCGTCAGCCGTCGCGGAACTCCGGGCGGCGCTTCTCGGCGAACGCGCGCGGCCCCTCCCGTGCGTCGTCGCTCGCGAACACCGCCGCCCCCAGCTTGGCCTCGATCGCGAACGCGTCGTTCTCGGCCATGCCCTCGGTCTCCCGCATCGCGGCCAGGATCGCGCGCACCGCCGCCGGCCCGTTGGCGGCGATCGCGTCGGCGATCTCAAGCGCCTTGGCCAGGGCCTGCCCGTCCGGGACGACGTGGCCGATCAGCCCCATCGACAGCGCCTCGGCGGCCCGGATGTGCCGCCCGGTCAGCAGCAGCTCGGCCGCGAGGGTATACGGGATCTGCCGCGGCAGCCGCACCGCCGACCCTCCCAGGGGGAACAGCCCCCAGCGCGCCTCGGACACCCCGAACCGCGCGCTTTCGGCGGCCACCCGGATGTCGCACGCTTGCAGGATCTCGGTCCCGCCGGCGATGGCCGGCCCCTCCACCGCCGCGATCAGCGGCTTGGTCAGGCGGCGTCCCTTCAGCAGCGGCTCGATCACCGACAGGTCGAAGTCGTCCAGCCGCGAGCCCGGGTGGTCGGTCGTCATCGCCTTCAGGTCGGCGCCCGCGCAGAATGCCCCGCCCGCGCCGGTCAGCACGCACACCCGGATGCCGGGGTCGGCGTCGACCTGGTCCCACGCCTGCCGCATCAGCGCCATCATCGACGCGCTAAGCGCGTTGCGCGCCTGCGGCCGGTTCATCGTGACGATAAGAACGTGTCCGCGCTGCTCGATCAGCGCATGGGCCTGCTCGCTCATGGTGGCTTCCCGCTCGCCGCTGAGGCATTACCTATTGCCCTGAACAGTAACACGTTCTAGTTTCTACCCATGGCACTGAATATGGCCGATATCTTCGAGCACGCCGCCGACGCGTTCCCGGACCGGGTCGCCCTGATCTACGGCGACCTGCCGGTCACCTACAGCGAGCTCGAGGACGAGGCCAACCGGCTGGCGCACCACCTGGCCGCCCAGGGCGTCGGCCCCGGCAAGCACGTCGGCCTCTACGCCCACAACTCGGTCGAGACGGTGGCGACGCTGCTGGCGGCGATCAAGCTCCGGGCGGTGGCCATCAACATCAACTTCCGCTACCTGCAGGAGGAGCTCGCGTATCACCTGCGGGACTCCGACCTCCGCGCGCTCGTCCACGACCACGACCTGGCGCCGATCGTCGAGGCGGTGGTGTCACCCGGGCTGCCGAGGGTGTCGATCGGCGGCAACTACGGCCAGGCGGTGCTGGCGGCGTCGGCCGCCCGCGACTTCGGCCCGCGCAGCCCCGACGACATCTACATCATCTACACCGGGGGGACCACCGGCCACCCGAAGGGCGTGATGTGGCGGCACGAGGACATCTGGCGCACGCTCGGCGGCGGCATCGACTTCGTCACCGGCGAGACCCTCGACGACGAGTGGTCGCAGTCCCGCACCGGGGCCGAGGACGACGGCATGGTCCGGATGGCGCCCGCGCCGCTCATCCACGGAGCCGCCATGGTCGCCACCCTGGCCTGCCTGTTCGTCGGGGACACGGCCGTGATCCTGCCGAAGTTCGACCCCCACGCGGTCTGGGCAGCGGTGCAGCGGCACCAGGTCAACGTGCTGTCGATCATCGGCGACGCGATGGCCCGGCCGCTGATGGAGGCGCTGGCCGACGGCGACTACGACACCTCCTCGCTGATCTCGCTCAACTCGACCGCGGCGCTGTTCTCGCCCGCGGTCAGGGACGCGTGCGCCAAGGCGCTGCCTAACGCGTACATCAGCGAGGCGATCGGCTCGACCGAGACCGGGTTCGCCGGCATCGCGTTCATCAACGCCGACGACGAGCACCGCGGCGGCCCCACCGTCACCGCCGGGCCCGACGTGATCGTCATCGACGAGGCCGGCGCGGTGTGCGGCCCCGGGCAGACCGGCAAGCTCGCCCGAGGCGGGCACGTGCCGCTCGGCTACTACAAGGACCCGGTCAAGACGGCCGAGATGTTCACCGAGGTGAACGGCCGGCGCTACGCGGTCCCCGGGGACTGGGCGCGGGTCGAACAGGACGGCGCGATCACCATGCTCGGCCGGGGCAACACCTGCGTGAACACCGGCGGCGAGAAGGTCTACCCGGAGGAGGTCGAGGGCGCGCTGAAATCACATCCCGACGTGTTCGACGCGCTCGTCATCGGCGTCCCCGACGACCGCCTCGGCCAGCGGGTGGCGGCGCTGGTCCAGCTCCGCCCGGGTGCCGTCGCCGACCCGGGCGCGCTGCAGGCCCACGTGCACGGCCGGCTGGCCGGCTACAAGGCGCCGCGCACGGTCTGGTTCGTGGACGCGGTCGGCCGCACCGTGTCGGGCAAGGCCGACTACGGCTGGGCCCGCCGGCACGTCGCCGGGCATCCGCCCGCCGCGCCCATCCAGGCGGAGAGGGCGCCCTGACCGTGCGCACGCCGATCTGCGACCTGCTCGGCATCGACCACCCGATCGTCGGGTTCACCCCGTCCGAGCACGTCGCCGCCGCGATCAGCCGGGCCGGCGGGCTGGGCGTGCTCGGCTGCGTCCGGTTCAACGACCCGGCCGAGCTCGACGCGGCGCTCGACTGGATGGACGCGAACACCGACGGCCGCCCCTACGGGGTGGACGTGGTGATGCCCGCCCGGGTGCCGGCCGAGGGCGCCGTCAGGGACCTGGAAGAGCTGATCCCGCGCGCGCACCGGGACTTCGTGGCGCGGACGCTGCTCGAGCTGGGGGTGCCGCCGCTGCCGGACGACGCGCCGGGCGGCGAGGGGGTGATCGGCTGGCTCCACTCGGTCGCCCGCAAGCACGTCGAGGTCGCGCTCTCGCACCCGGCCCGGCTGATCGCCAACGCCCTCGGCCCGCCCCCGCCCGACGTCATCGCCAGCGCGCACGAACGAGGCCTGCTGGTGGCGGCGCTCGCAGGCAAGGCGCAGCACGCCCGCGACCAGGTCGCGGGCGGCGTCGACATCGTCGTCGCGCAGGGCTACGAGGCCGGCGGGCACACCGGCGAGATCGGCAGCATGGTGCTGATCCCGGAGATCGTCGACGCGGTCGGCGACCGGGTGCCGGTGCTGGCCGCGGGCGGGATCGGCTGCGGCCGCCAGATCGCGGCCGCGCTCGCGCTCGGCGCGGCCGGGGTCTGGATGGGCTCGGCCTGGCTGCTGGCCCGCGAGTACGCGCTGACCAGCACGGCCCCCGCCGTCCAGCAGGCGCTGCTGGCGGCCACCTCGTCCGACACCGTCCGATCCCGAATCTACAGCGGGAAGCCGGCCCGGCTGCTGCGCAACCGCTGGACCGCCGCCTGGGAGCAGCCGGGCGCGCCCGCGCCGCTGCCGATGCCGCTGCAGAACGTGCTCGTCGCCCAGGCCCACCAGCGGCTCATGCACGCCGGGGCGCCGGACGTGGTGCCGATGCCGGCCGGGCAGATCGTCGGCCGGATCACCGAGATCCGTCCGGTCGCCGACATCATCGCGACGCTGGTGCAGGAGACCGGCGAGGCGCTGGACCGGTTGCGGTGAAGACCGCGGCCGTCTCCGGCTACTGGGGGGCCGGCCCGCCGCCGGGCGCGGCCGACCTGTTCGACGCGGCCGAGCGACTCGAGTTCGACCAGGTCTGGACGGCGGAAGCCTACGGCAGCGACGCGTGGACGCCGCTCGCGTGGTGGGGTTCGCGGACCTCGCGGATCCGCCTCGGCACCTCGGTCTCGCAGCTGTCGGCCCGCCCGCCGACCACGCTGGCGATGACCGCGATGACCATGGACCATCTCACCGGCGGGCGGGTGCTGCTCGGGATCGGCACCAGCAACCCGCAGGTGGTGGAGGGCTGGTACGGCCAGCCGTACCCGCGCCCGCTGGAACGCACCCGGGAGTACATCGACATCCTGCGGCTGGTCATCGCCCGGGCCGAGCCGGTCAGCTACGACGGCAGGCACTACCAGCTCCCGCTGCGGGCGGGCACCGGGCTGGGCAAGCCGCTGCGCTCGATCCTGCATCCGTACCGGACCGAGATCCCCATCTACCTCGGGGCCGAGGGCCCGAAGAACGTGGCGCTGGCGGCCGAGATCGCCGACGGCTGGAACGTCATCTTCTTCTCGCCCGCGATGAACGACTTCTACGCCGCCGCCCTGGCCGAGGGCTTCGCCCGCCCCGGCGCCAGGCACACGGCCGGCACCTTCGACGTGGTCGGCGGCCCGCTCGCGATCGTCCCCGATGACGACCTCGAGCGCGCCGCCGACCGGCTCCGGCCCACGCTCGCCCTCTACATTGGCGGGATGGGCGCCCGCGGGGTCAACTTCCACCACGAGGTCTTCGCCCGGATGGGCTACGAGGCCGAGGCCAAGACCATCCAGGACGCGTACCTGGCGGGGGACCGGGCCAGCGCGATCGCGGCGGTCCCCACCCGGCTGGTGGAGGACGTCGCCCTGATCGGCCCGTGGGCCAAGATCGCCGACGAGATCCCGCGGTGGAAGCAGACCGTCCTGACCACGTTCTCCGTCAGCTGCGACGTCCGCCATCTAGCGCGGGTGGCCGAGCTCGTCCGCCGCTAGCGGGCTAGTCCCTCACCTCGGTGCCAGGCTTCCAGCTCTCCTGCTTGGTGTCGAAGAACGACGACTTCCAGACGAACTTTGCGATCAGCAGCAGCACGAGGCCGATCACGAGGAACCCGAGGAGCGAGTAGTTCTGCGCGGCCGGCGCGTTGAGCATCGACTTGATCGCGATCCAGCCGAGGAAGACGATCGAGGCCACCGGGAGCAGGCCGAGGGTGATCGCATCCTTGACGTTGCTGAGCACGCGACGGCGGTAATAGAAGATCGCCGCCAGCGCGGTGATGCAGTAGAAGGTCGCGTAGAGGATGCCCGTGTTATCGAGCACATAGCTGAAGGTGTTCTGCACCGAGGTCGTGAGCAGGTAGATCCAGCCCAGCGCGAGCAGGATCAGGCTGACGACGACGGTCGCCACGGCCGGCGTCTTGAAGCGCGGGGAAATGTTGGCCAGACCCTCGGGCAGGGCGTGGTAGCTGGCGATGCCGTAGGCGATCCGCGCGCTGAGCGCGATGCAGACCCCGGTGCCGGCGATGACCGACAGGGCAAACGCGAGGGCGGCGATCTGGCCGCCCCAGCTGTGCCCGGTCAGCGTGTCGCCCAGGTAGACGAGAGTCGAGGTGCTGTTGTTGTTGAGGTTTTTGAGCGAGGTCACGCCTTGCAGGCCGATCTGCGCGAGGATGAACAAGCCCGCCGCGATGGCCACCGCCCACATCGCCGCCTTGCCCGGGTTCTCGCGCCGGTGCTTGACTTCCTCGTTGACGTAGAGGGTGCCATCCCAGCCGCAGATCATGAACACGGCGATCAGGAATCCGCCGACCAGGC
>Ga0302308_10003926_pt1 | contig 11788 bp, 6 predicted proteins | sample III_Palsa_E3_3_FD_200531 | JGI IMG/M metagenome (GOLD analysis project Ga0302308, IMG submission 200531) | Peat permafrost microbial communities from Stordalen Mire near Abisko, Sweden - III_Palsa_E3_3 | ecosystem: Environmental > Terrestrial > Soil > Palsa > Peat permafrost | place: Sweden... | reverse complement strand
TCACGCGCCGGGAGACGACGTTGACCAGGATATTCGGGTCATCTATCGTCTTTAGCGCTTCCTTGATGTAATCGTCTCTCATCGCCGGCCATTCTAGGGAGCGTTCCCGGCGAACACGACGCATATCGGATCGGTGGGTACGCAATCAGGGCAATGGCTGCGCAGGCCATTCGGTTAGAACGATTTTGGATTCCTGCGCCGACGCCGCGCGATTCCCGTCCGTGGACGCCGCGGGCCCGTCAATCCTCGAGCAGCCTGTAGCCTATGCCCGACTCGGTCCTGAGATGGCGGGGCTTGTGCGGCTCGTCCTCCAGCTTCTGGCGGATGTGGGTCATGTGCACGCGCAGGTAGTGCGTGTTTCCCTCCGCCTTCGGGCCCCACAGCTCGCGAAGCATCTGCCCGTGCGTCACGACCTTCCCCCGGTGCAGAACGAGGAGGCGCACCATCGCATACTCCTTTGCCGTAAGCCGGACCTCGGCGCCGCGGCGGCGCACGATGCGGGAGGCGAGATCCACCTCGATGTCGCCAAAGACGATCACGGCGGGCTCGTTCTCCCCGGGCGCGCGCCTCAGGATCGCGCGCAGCCTCGCGGTGAGCTCGGCGGCCCCGAAGGGCTTGGTCAGATAGTCGTCCGCCCCGGCGTCCAGCGCCGCGACCTTCTCGGGCTCCCCGGCGACAACCGTCAGGACGAGCACCGGGACCCGCGACCATTCGCGCAGCTGGCGGAGCACGTCCAGGCCGCCGATGTCGGGAAGTCCGATGTCGAGCACGACCGCGTCGGGAAGGCGCCGTGCGGCCTCGTCGAGCCCGAATCTCCCGGTGTCGGCCTCGACGACGGCATAACCCGCCGCGTCCAGCGTGATGCGCAGCAGCCGGCGGATCTGCACCTCGTCATCGATCACGAGGACCGTCTGCCTTGCCGGGGTCGCGGTCATTCCTCGGGCACGTCGCCGTGCGGCTTGTAGGGCAGGTAGACCGTCAGGACCGCGCCGCCGCCGGGATTCTCGCCCGCAACGACGTCGCCGCCCTGCGCGGTCACGAAACCCCGGATGATCGAAAGGCCCAGCCCGAGGCCGCCCGCCTTGGCGGCGTCGCCGCGCTGGAACTTCTGGAAGAGCCGCCCGCGCATCGCCGCAGGCAGGCCCGGGCCGCGGTCGGCCACGGTGAAGAATATCCGCGCCTTGGCGGTGTCCACGCCGGCGGCCAGGAAGATGGGAGTCTCGGCGGGCGTGTGCAGCGCCGAGTTGAGGAGCAGGTTCGCGATCACCTGCTCCATCAGCGCGGCATCGGCGCGGAAGAGCGGCAGGTCCTTGGGGATGTCGGTCTCGAACGGATGGCCGTTGAGCGAGTCGCTGACGCCCTCGACCGCCGCGTTGACCAGGTCGTGACCGTCGCACCAGTCGAGCCGGGGCTTGAGCGCGCCCGATTCAAGGCGGGTTTGGTCGAGAAGGTTGTTCACGAGGCGGTTGAGTCGGCGCGCGGCGGTGCGGATCTCGTCGGCGAGGCTTGCGCGCGTCGGCTCGTCGGCGGAGGCGAGGTTCTCTACGGCGGCGCTCAGGACCGCAAGCGGCGTCTTTAGCTCGTGGGACACGCCGTCGAGCAGCGTGCGGTGGAGCTTGTCGGACTCGGCCAGCAGCTTCTCGCGCTCCCCCACCGCGCGAAGCTGCTCCCTCTCGACCAGCTGCGCGAGCTGCGTTGCGAAGCTCTCGGCGAGGTCGCGCTGGGCAAGCGTGAGGATCGAGTCGGGCGGCAGGCGCAGGATGAGGACCCCGAGGGCGGCGTCCTCCCGCATGAGCGGCACGTGGAATCCCTCGGCGGAGGGGAGCGTGTCGGTGAAGCGGCCGGCCTTCTTGCGGTTGCGCCACGCCCAGTCGGCGACGCCGCGCTCCTTCTCCGTGATCGTGAAGGATCCGGCAAAGTGCGGCATGAGCGCCGAGCCGTTGCCATCGTCGAGAAGAAGGGCGCTCTTGGCGCCGAAGTATGCGTCCGCCTGCCGCAGCGCGGCAAAGACGGCGTCGTCGAGCGTGCGTGCGGAGCTGATGGCCTGCGTCAGGTGGAAGAGGGCGGTGGCGCGGTCCTCGCGCATGCGCTCGTTCCGCTCCTGTGCGCGGATGCGGGAGGTGAGGTGGCCCGATATGAGCGCGACCACGAAGAAGGTGCCGAACATCAGGCGGTCCTCCAGCTTCGCGATCACGAAGGTGAAGATCGGCGGGATGAAGAGGAAGTCCCAGGCGAGCGCGCTCGCCACCCCCGCGACGAATATGGGTCCCCGCCCGACGCGCAGGCTCAGGCCGATGATGGCAAGCAGGTAGAAAAGCCCCACCGAAAGGTAGTCGGAGCGCGGCAGGAGGAGCCAGCTGGCGGCCGTGAGGGCGGCGAGGGTGCCGAACACCTCCGCGTATTCGCGCGCGGGGTCGGCCTCGACGGGGCGCCAGTCGATCCAGGTATGCGGCTTCTCCGCGGCCCGCTCGGCCGGGACGACGTAGATGTCGATGGTGCCGCCCTTGTGCAGGAGCCGGTCGACAAGGTTGCCGCCGCGCAGCGCATCAAGCCAGCGCGGCCTGAGGGACTTGCCGACCACGATCTGCGTGGCGTTGTTCTGCAGGGCGACGCGAACGAGCGCATCGGCCACATCGTCATCGTGGGTGACGACGATCTCGGCACCCAGCTCGCGCGCGAGCGCCAGGTTCTGCTCCAGGCGGCGCAGGGCGTCATTCTCGAGCGTGCGGGACCCCTCGACGCTCACCGCGATCCAGGAAGCGCCCTGGGACGCCGCCATTCGCCGCGTCCAGCGCACGAGCTGCGTGGAGGAGGGGCTCGGGCCGACCGCGACGAGCAGCCGCTCGCCGGAGCGCCACACCGTCTTCAGGGCGGTGGCGGACCGCAGCTCCCGCAGGCGCTTGTCGACGTTCTCGGCCACAAAGCGCAGGGCCAGCTCGCGCAGGGCCGTCAGGTGGGTGTCCTTGAAGAAGTTCTCCGCCGCCGCCGCCGCGCGGCCGTCCATGTAGACCTTGCCCTCGCTCAGGCGCTCCCGCAGCGCCTCGGGCGTTATGTCCACGAGCTCGATCTGGTCGGCCAGCCCGAACACCGAGTCGGGCACGGTTTCGTGCACGGTCGCGCCCGTGATCTGCCGGACGGCGTCCGCGCGGCTCTCGATGTGCTGGACGTTGAGCGTCGTGTGGACGTCGATGCCCGCATCAAGGAGCTCGATGACGTCCTGGTAGCGCTTGGGATGGCGCGAGCCCGGGGCGTTGGTGTGAGCGAATTCGTCCACGAGGACGAGCCGCGGCTTGCGCGCGAGGATCGCCTCCAGGTCCATCTCGGTGAGTTGGATATTCTTGTAGATGATCTGCTTGCGGGGGATCACCGGCAGCCCGACAAGCAGGGCCTCGGTCTCGGCGCGCCCATGGGTCTCGACGACGCCGACGGCGAGGTCGATCCCTTCGCCCAGCTCCTGCTGCGCGGAGCGCAGCATCGCGTAGGTCTTGCCGACGCCGGGGCACATCCCGAAAAACACCTTCAGGCTGCCACGGCGGGCGCGCACCTCGTCGCGTTTCAGCGACGCGAGCAGGGCGTCAGGGTCGGGGCGGTCCGATTCAATCACGTCGGGGAATCATCGCCAATGGGGCAGGTCGGGCAACCCTTCAATGGAGGGTCAGGCCCGATGCCGGGGCCGGCACTCCGCTACTTGGCGGGAGCCGCTTGCTCGAGGGCGACGTTGAGCCGAAGGACATTGACCCCCGGCTCCCCGAAAACGCCGAGGTCTCGGCCCTCGGTATACGCCGAGACGAGCGCCTGCACCCTGTCGAGGGGAAGCCCGCGGGCCTTTGCCACGCGCGCGGCCTGGATCAGGGCGTTGGCGACGCTGATGTGGGGATCGAGCCCGCTGGCAGAGGAGGTGACGGCGTCGGCCGGCACCGGCGCGTCGGCGCCGAGCCCGTTGGAGGTCCGGTAGGCGGCGACGGCGGCCTTGACGCTGTCATTGAGCTTCTGGCTGGTGGGGCCGAAGTTGGTGCCGCCGGAGCTGGTGGCATCGTAGCCATTGCCGGCCGCGGAGGCGCGCGGCTGAAAGTACTTGTCGCTGGAGAAATTCTGGGCGAGGAGCGCCGAGCCCCGCACGGTGCCGTCCTTGTCGACGATCAGGCTCCCGTTGGCCTTGTTCGCGAACAGGGCCTGCGCCCCGGCCCACACGGCGAGCGGGTACACCCCGCAGAGGAGGACCGCGAAGACGAGCGTCAGCAGCAGCGATATCCGGAGTTCTGTGAGGAGGGTCTTCATGTTCAGACGAGGTGGACCGCATTGACGATGACATCGATCAGCTTGATGCCGATGAACGGGATGATGATTCCCCCGAAGCCGTAGATGAAGAGGTTGCGCCTCAGCATCGCAGCCGCCCCGATCGGCCGGTAGGCGACACCCTTCAGGGCGAGGGGGATGAGGGCGATGATGACTAGGGCGTTGAAGATGACCGCGCTCAGGATCGCGCTCAGTGGGGAGGCGAGATGCATGACGTTGAGCGGGGCTATGGCGGGAAACACCCCGACCAGCATCGCGGGTATGATCGCGAAGTACTTCGCGACGTCGTTGGCGATGCTGAAGGTCGTCAGCGCGCCACGCGTGATGAGCAGCTGCTTCCCTATCTCGACGATGTCGAGCAGCTTTGTCGGGTTGGAGTCGAGGTCGACCATGTTCCCGGCCTCCTTCGCGGCCTGCGTGCCGGTGTTCATGGCGACGCCGACGTCGGCCTGGGCGAGCGCCGGCGCATCGTTGGTGCCGTCGCCGGTCATCGCCACCAGGTGGCCGGCGGCCTGCTCCTCGCGGATGCGGGCGAGCTTCATCTCGGGCGTGGCCTGGGCCAGGAAATCGTCGACGCCGTCCTCGGCTGCGATCGCCGCCGCCGTGAGCGGGTTGTCACCGGTGATCATGACGGTGCGGATGCCCATCGCCCGCAGTTGCGCGAAACGGTCCTTTATGCCGCCCTTGACCACGTCCTTGAGGAAGATGACGCCGAGGGTTTCGCGTCCCTCCGCGACGACCAGCGGCGTTCCCCCCTTGCGCGAGATCTCGTCGACCGACGCCGTGACCTGATCGGGGCAGATCCCCCCCAGGGCCTCGACCCAGGCCTTCACGTTGGCGGCGGCGCCCTTGCGGATCGAGCGGGCCGGCGATCCGTCGGCGGCGCCGAGGTCCACGCCGCTCATGCGCGTCTGCGCGGTGAACGGCACGAATGTCGCGCGCTGCGACGAGAGATCCCGGCCGCGCAGGTTGAACCTCTCCTTGGCGAGGACGACGATGCTGCGGCCCTCCGGCGTCTCGTCGGCAAGCGAGGCGAGCTGGGCGGCGTCGGCCAGCCGCTCCAGGGAGACGCCCGGCGCGGGCAGGAACTCGGAGGCCATCCGGTTTCCGAGGGTGATCGTGCCGGTCTTGTCCAGCAGCAGCACGTCGATGTCGCCGGCGGCCTCGACGGCGCGCCCGCTCATCGCGAGGACATTGCGCTGGAGCAGCCGGTCCATGCCGGCGATGCCGATCGCGCTCAGGAGTCCGCCGATCGTGGTCGGAATCAGGCAGACGAGCAGCGCGATAAGCGCCGTGATCGTGAACGAGACGTTCGAGTACACGCCGAAGGGCTTGAGCGTGATGATGACGAGCAGGAAGATGAAGGTGAGCGCCGAGAGCAGGATCGTGAGCGCGATCTCGTTGGGCGTCTTCTGGCGCGTGGCGCCCTCGACGAGGCTGATCATGTGGTCCAGGAACCCCTCGCCTGGATTCGCCGTTATGCGGATCAGCAGGTGGTCCGAGAGGACGCCGGTTCCCCCCGTCACGGCGCTCCGGTCGCCGCCCGCCTCGCGGATCACGGGCGCGGATTCGCCGGTGATGGCGGACTCGTCGACGGAGGCCGCCCCCTCGATGACCTCGCCGTCCCCGGGGATGAGCTCCCCGGCGACCACGGCGACGAGGTCCCCCTTGCGGAGCTGCGAGGCGTCCACGGATTCCGTCGTCCCGTCCTTGCGCCGGCGCTTGGCGACAAGCTGCTTGCGGGAGGCCCTCAGGGCGCGGGCCTGCGCCTTGCCGCGGCCCTCCGCCACCGCCTCCGCGAAATTGGCGAAGACAACCGTGAAGAGCAGCCAGAGGGCGATCTGCAGGACGTAGCCAAAGGGCTCCTTTGCGGTGAACAGCTGCTGGAAGGTGAGGACCGCGCCGACCAGGGTCACGAACATGACCGGGTTCTTGAGCTGCAGGCGCGGATTCAGCTTGGTGAACGAGTCCACGATGGCCTTCTTCATGATGTCGCGGTCAAAGAGGGAAATCGACTTGGTGCTCATGGTGGGCGATGGACGGGTGGAAGGGTGAGGGGACCGCGGTTCAGAACAGGGTGCCGGCGCCCATGAGGTAGTGCTCAACGATGGGTCCGACCGCCAGGGCGGGCAGGAACGTGAGCGCGCCGACGAGGACCACGGTGCCGATGAGGAGGACGATGAACGTCGCGCCCTCGGTCTTGAACGTCCCGGCGCTCGAGGGGATGAGCTTCTTTCCGGCGAGGTTGCCGGCGAGGGCAAGGATGGGGACGATCATCAGGAAGCGCCCGACGAGGGCCGCGATGCCGAGCGTCGTGTCCCAGTGGGGGTTGCCGTCCGCGGGGGCCGCGGTCAGGCCCGCGAAGGCGCTGCCGTTGTTGCCGACGTTGGAGCTGAAGGCGTAGAGGATCTCGCTGAAGCCGTGCGGCCCCGCGTTGTTGAGCCCGGCCTGCCCCCAGTCGGTCACGCTGGCCCAGGCGGTGAAGCCCAGGATGGTGGCCGAGAGGACCATGAGGACGAGCATGACCAGCTTGACGTCATACGCCTCGATCTTCTTGCCGAGGTACTCCGGCGTGCGTCCGACCATCAGGCCCGCGATGAACACGGCCAGGACGACGAAGATGAGCATGCCGTAGAGGCCGGCGCCGACGCCGCCGAAGATCACCTCGCCGGTCTCGATGTTGAACAGGGGGACGAGTCCGCCGATCGGCGTGAAGGAGTCGTGCATGGCGTTCACCGCCCCGCACGAGGCGTCGGTCGTGATGGTGGCGAACAATGCGGAGCTGAAGATGCCAAAGCGCACCTCCTTGCCCTCCATGTTCCCGTCCGTCGCGGCGACCCCCAGCTTCTGGTGGATCGGGTTGCCGGAGGACTCGGCCTTCCAGCAGACGAGGACGCCGCAGACGAACATCGCGAACATGGCGCCCCAAACGGACCATCCATGCCTCTGGTTCTTGACCATGCGGCCCAGGTAGTAGGTGAGCGCGCTCGGGATCGCGAAGATCGAGAGCATCTGGATGAAGTTCGAGAGCGGCGTGGGATTCTCGAAGGGATGCGCGGCGTTGGCGTTGGTGTAGCCGCCGCCGTTCGTGCCGAGCATCTTGATCGCGATCTGCGAGGCCACGGGACCCTGGACGATCGTCTGGGTTTCGACCGACTGGTCGACCATGGCAGGCGTCTTGCCGTCGGCCGCCATCACGGGCTTTCCGGCGGCATCGACCTTCGGGACCTGGATCGTGAAGGGCTCGTACGTCTTTGCGACCGTGTAGGGCTTGAAGTTCTGGATCATGCCCTGCGAGACGAGGAAAAGGGCGAACACGAGGCAGATCGGCACGAGCACGTAGTAGGTGATGCGCACCGTGTCCGTCCAGAAGTTGCCGATGGTCTTCACCGACTGGCGGGCGATCCCGCGCACGAGCGCGGCCGCGACGGCGATGCCGGCGGCCGCCGACATGAAGTTGTGGATCACCAGGGCGACCATCTGCGAGAAATACGACATGGTCGACTCGCCGGTGTAGCTCTGCCAGTTGGTGTTGGTCGTGAAGCTCGCCGCGGTGTTGAAGGCGAGGTGGGGCGCCAGGCCGGGGAATCCCTGGGGATTGAGGGGGAGGTGATCCTGGTAGCGCAGGATGAAGTAGGTGGCCAGCATCCCCACGAGGCTGAAGGCCAGCAGCGACATCGTGTAGCCGATCCAGCCCTGCTCCTTGAGCGGATCGATGCCGCAGACGCGGTACGTCAGCCTCTCGATGGGCTTGACGATCCTGTCGAGCCATGTGCGGCCCTGCGCATCGAGGACCTGCACCAGGTAGAGCCCGAGCGGCTTCGTGATGAGCAGGAGCGCGCCGACGTAGAGCGCGAACTGGAGCCAGGCGTTGGGATTGTTCATGTGCGGAATGCCCTAGAACTTCTCGGGCCGCAGGACCGCGACGACGAGGTAGGCGAGGCAGGCGAGGGCGATCAGGCCTATGAGGATGTTTTCCATGGGAGAGCCGGGATGGGTCGGGTTCAGCGCACCTTCTCGCAGAAATATGCGTAGGCCGCGGCGATGACGAAGAACGCGATCGATATCGCGATGAAGGAGGTGTCGCTCATGGGAGGGACTCCGCGAACGGGGCGGGGGCGGGCTCCGCGGACGCGAGCGGAAGGCGTTCATTCAGGTTCATGCCCGCACCCTAGCATCAGGACGGCAAGGACCCTAGTTAATTACCGAATCCAAACCGCTAAGATTGTGCTAAGGGCGCGCGTCTCCCCCGGGTCACCCGCCTCGCTCGGGATTTCGGGGTCACCAATCGGCCCGTGCGCCCGCGCTCGCCAGGCGCGGCGGCGCGATGCTGAACACCCCCGCCGCGCTGTGCGCGGTCTCAACCTCGGCATTGGCCAGGTTGTCCACGCTCAAGAAGACCTCGGCGTGGCTCGAGAGAATGAGGCGCAGCGACGCGTCCACGACGGTGGCCGCGGCGAGCGGAAGCTGGTTCAGGTCGTCATCGAACTGGGGGCCTGTGTGGCGGACGCGGGCCGTGAGGAACGCCCTCTTGATCGGGTGCCACGCCAGCCCCAGCGACGCGTTCCAGCGGGGCACCTCCGGAAGCGTGAGCCCGACCAGGCCGGGCGCCACCGACGCCGCGGCGACGGTGGCCTCCTCGTCGAGGACGGATAGCTCAAGGCTCCACGCGTCCGATTGTCTCCACGTCGCTCCGAGCTGCGCTCCCTCGGTGTCGACGCGCCCGAGGTTCAGCCTCTCCTGGCCCACGCTCCCGGCGGCCAGCGTGCCGAATCCCGGAAACGTCCCCGGCCCCTGCACCAGCGTCACGTTGTCCACCGGGTCCTCGAGGCGCGCCGCGAATCCCTCCAGCGCCACGCGTAGGCGGCCCTGGGTCCATGTCGCGCCGACCTCCCCGCTGTCGGCGTGCTCGGTCGACAGGTCCGGGTTGGCCTCGGTGATCGTCGAGCCCACGCGAAACGGCCGGTAGAGCTCGTTCAGGGTCGGCTCCCGGAACGCCCTCTGCCCGCCGAGGTGGAACTCAAGCTCGCCCGACGCCGCCCAGGTGACCCCCGCGCTCGGGCTGAACTCGGTGCCGGTTCGGGTGGGATAGATGTCCTCGAGGAGAAGGCCGCCCGTTGGGAGGCTCGTGTTCCTCAGGTGCCCGTCGCTGTCCTCCCACCGGTCGAGGCGCACGCCCGCGAGGAGGTTCACCGAGGCCCCGAGCGGCTGGCTGCGCTCGGCGAAGAGCCCGGCGAACGTCTGGCGCCCCCCGGCGAAGCGCTGCTCCGTGTAGTCGCCCTTTGCGTACGAAAAGTCCTCCCGCGTCTCCCCCCGGATGTCCCGGAAGTCGCCGCCGGCCGTCGTCGTTCCACCGGCGGGATCGGCCCAGGTCGAGGACCCGGCGACTCCCACGGCGGTCGTCGGCACGGCGAACTGGTCGCTCGCCGGGGTCTCCGCGGTGCGCGCGGCGTTCACCGAGCTGAAGGTCTGCGAGGCCCCCTGGTCCTGCAGGTACGCGGTCGCGGTCCACGATTCGTCCGGGTCCGCATGGCCCGAGAGGCCGAGCGACCCGAACACCTCGCGGGTCCGGTTCTGCTGGTAGGCGGTCCCGTTGTCGCGCCATTCGTCGAAGCTCCGGAGCGTGACCGTCGCGGCCACGCTCTTCCCGAGCGATCCCCGCCAGCGGGCCGACGCCGAGTCGTGGCGGCTGGCCGCGTCGATGTCCACCGGCCCGCGCTCCCCCGGGGCGATGAGGATCGTCCCGTCCGTCGCGAATTCCTGGCCCCGCAGCTCGAGCACGCCCGGCCCGAGGGCGAACGCCTCGGTGAACACCGCGCTCCGGGTGTCAAAGTCGCCCAGCCGGACCACCGCGTCGCCGGAGCCCGCGGCGGGCTGCGTGGAGAAGAGCTGGATGACGCCCGCGAGCGAGGCATTGCCCCAAGCCGACGCGCCCCCGCCCGGGACGATCTCCGCCCGCGCGATCGAATCGACCGGCAGGAGGCTCCACGGGACCCAGCCGCCGAACGGATCGTTGAGCGGCACGCCGTCGAGAAGCACGAGCGAGCGGCTCGCCCCGCTGGGGCCGAGGCCCCGCAGCGACACGCCCTGCGACGTGGGGTTGGCCGTCATGCTGTCGTTCCTGCGAAAAAGACTGAAGTCCGCCGAGCCCCGGAGCGCGTCGTCGACGGTCAGGTTCGAGCCGTCGCTGAACGCGTCCCCCTGGATGAGCTCGACCGTGAAGGGCACCTGGGAGGCGGGCTCGGGCGCGCGCGTGGCGCTGACCGTCAACGGATCCAGCGTCTGGACCTGTGCGAAGGCCGCGGGCACGACGATAAGCGCTGCGAGTTCTCGGATGAGGCGCACCGCGCCCAGTGACCACGCTTTGACGGCGGAGGCAAGCAACGTCTTCGGGGGCAGGGTCTTCCTGAAACGCTCCGGTGGGCCGCGCGCGGGGTGGCCGCGAATTCGCTTCTTTACGGAAGGCGTCCGTTTTCCATTCTCATCCTGCGATGAATCCTCAATCGGCGGCGGCGGTGCGCGGAGCGCTCGGCATGGGCCGGTTCTTGGCACGGGCCGCAGGGATCCTCCTGACCCTCGGGATTGCCGGCGCGGGGGCGGCTGATCCCATGACGATCCATGCCGACCTTCGGTCCGCACCGCAGGGGCTGCTGCGTGCGACCATGAGCATTCCCGTCACGGCGGGCCCCCTGACGCTGCTGTACCCGAAATGGATCCCGGGCGAGCACAGCCCGTCGGGGCCGATTACGAACCTGTCAGGCATCGAGATCTCCGCAGCCGGCCGCCCGCTTTCGTGGCGGCGCGACCTCGAGCGGATGTACGCCCTTCACGTGGACGTGCCGCCGGGGGTGTCCCGGATCGAGGTGAGCACGGAATACCTCGGGCCCACCAGCGGCTCGTTCGGCGCCGGCCCCGCGACGACGCCCAGGCAGGCCGTCCTGAACTGGCAGCTCGTGACGATGTACCCGCAGGGGGCGGCGGCCGCTGACATCACCGTCCAGCCGAGCGTGACCGTGCCCGACGGCTGGGGCGTCGGCACGTCCCTGGCGATCGAATCGGCGGCGGGGGCGACAACGGAGTTCAAGCCGCTCTCGCTGGAGATGCTGATCGACCAGCCGGTGATCACGGGCGCCTATTTCAAGCGGTTCGACCTGACCCCCGGCTCGACGCCCGGGCACTTCATCGACACCGCGGCCGACAGCCCGGAGGCGCTGGCGATGAACGACGCCCGGACCCGGGCGTTCGCCCGCGTGCCGCTTGAGTACGCGGCCCTGATGGGGATCCGCCACTACGAGACCTACCATTTTCTTCTCGCGCTTTCCGATCACTACAGCCCCAACGGGGTCGAGCACCACCAGACCTCCGACAACCGTTCCGTGGAGCGCTCGCTGATCGACGACGACCTGTTTCCCGGCTTCGCCGGCCTCCTCACCCACGAGTATTTCCACTCGTGGAACGGGAAATTCCGCCGGCCGGAGGACCTGCTCAGCCC
>Ga0302308_10003924_pt1 | contig 11791 bp, 8 predicted proteins | sample III_Palsa_E3_3_FD_200531 | JGI IMG/M metagenome (GOLD analysis project Ga0302308, IMG submission 200531) | Peat permafrost microbial communities from Stordalen Mire near Abisko, Sweden - III_Palsa_E3_3 | ecosystem: Environmental > Terrestrial > Soil > Palsa > Peat permafrost | place: Sweden... | reverse complement strand
AAGCTCACATCGCGGAACTTGACCGAAAGTTCTGTTGCCTCCAGCGGAGTTGCCTCCGGGCGGTCTTGGATCGCAACGGGTACGTCGATCACCTCCAGAATCCGGTGGCTCGCCGCGGTCGCGCGCTGCATCATGGTATATTGCTGGGACACAGTGCGGATCGGGTCAAAAAATCGTTGTACATAGAAGATGAAGGCAACCATGACGCCAAGATCCATGTCGCCTTTCATCACGAACCTGCTGCCGACCACTACCACGGCGGCCATCGCCAACCCTGTCAGCAAATCTACCGTCGGCACCATGATTTGCGAGGTCCAGGCAACGTCAACCTGCGCCTGGAAATTATCCTCGACCTTCACGGTGAAATCCTCCAGGTTTACTTGCTCGCGCCGCGCGCCCTGTACCACGCGCACACCGCCGATATTCTCGGCCAGGGCGCCGTTCACGATCGATGAGGTATCACGCGCGCGGCGGAATTTCTTCTTCGCTTGCGGTAACCACATTGCGCGGATGCCGATCATCGCGGGCAGCACCACCATCGTCACCAGAGCCAGGCGCCATTCCATCCAGAACAGCACCGCAATAATGCCGAATAGCAGCACAAGATCACCGGTCGCCTGGATCGAGGTCTCAAAGAACTCCTGTAACGCATTCACGTCACCTTGCAAGCGCGACATGATACGGCCGACATGGGTCTGATCCAGAAATGAAAGCGAGACGTCCTGCAAATGCGTGAACATGGCGCGCCGCATATCGAAGATCACCCTTTGCGCCAGCCGTGCCGAAGTGACTTCCTGTAAATAGCTCATCGCTGTATTGAATAGTATGACAGCAAAAAAAACCAGCACGACCGTGTTGATCGGATGACTGCCCGGCGTGTGAACCGCGCTGTCTACTGCCGCGCGGATGACAGATGGAACGCTGACCTGAGCCAGAACAAAAGCCACAACCGCGAAAATTGCCCCCACGAGAACGAGCCGGTACGGTCTCACAAACTCTGACACGCGTCGGAATACGCTGGAGTTGAACGGCGCATAAAGCTCGTCGTCGGTATCCCCAGGTACGCCCCTGCCGCCGCGTCCTAGGCCAACGCCACTCATGCGACACCTCTTTGGCTGGCGGCCAGTTCTTCAATCCCTGCCCCCTGCGCCTGCGCCCGATAGAGTGCCGTGTAGTAGCCTTTGGCTGCCAGCAGCGACTCATGCGTGCCTCGCTCGATGATCCTGCCGCGTTCCAGCACGATGATCTCGTCGGCGTGCATCAGCGAACCCAACCGGTGCGAAATAATAATCGTCGCCTGCTCGCCTGTCGCCTCACGCAATGCCTGACGCACTTGGTGCTCGGTCGCCGCATCCACCGCCGAAGTCGCATCATCGAATACCAGAACCGCCGGGTCGGGCACCATGCCGCGGGCAATGGAAAGCCGCTGTCGCTGGCCGCCGGAAAGCCCTACACCGCGCTCCCCCACCCGCGTGTCATATCCCGCCGGCAGGCTCGACGCGTAGTCATGAATCTGCGCCGTTGTCGCCGCCTGAATTAGTTCATGGGTTTCCGCCTCCGGGTCGGCGTAGGCAATGTTGCGGTCGATGCCGTCATCAAACAGAAACACATCTTGCTGGATCAGCCCTACCGCACCGCGCAGCGATTCTAGCGTTACGTCGCGGATATCCTGCCCATCAATGGTGATGCACCCGCCGGTGACATCATAGAATCGCGGAATCAACAGCGACAGCGTGGACTTTCCGGAACCGGACGGCCCCACGATGCCCAGTGTCCGTCCGCGCGAAACAGTGAAGGAGATTTTCTCCAGCGTCGGTGCGGTCTGCTCCGCTGGGTCATAGGAAAAGCTGACATCCTCAAAACGCAGCACGCCTCGGCTGATCTCCAATTCCCTCGCACCCGGCTTATCCTGAATGGTCGGCTGCAAATCAAGAATTTCGAACAACCTTTTGCCCGAGGACACAGCCCGCGCGGAAGCATTCATGATCATGCCCATCTGCCGCACCGGCTGCTGCAGCATGGTCATCAGCGTCAAAAACTCGGTCAACTGGCCGATAGTGAAGCGATGCGCCAGCACTCGATGTCCGCCCACCCACACCACCAGCCCCATGGCCAGATAGTAGCTGAAGTTGATCCCCGCCATCGAACCCGAACGGATGAAGATCCGTTGGTTCGACAGTTTTAGCGCGCTGTCGCCAGCGACATCGAACTTCGCGATCTCAAATATCTTGGAGGCAAAAGCGCGGACCACGCGCATCCCCTGTAAATTCTCCTCCATGATCCGCGTGAGTACCGACATGCGCTCCTGCAACCTGGTCCAGGCCAGGCGCAGCATCAAACCCATGCGCCCGGCGCGCCAGCCCACGATCGGCACGAAACTCATCGCCAGCAGCGCCATCAGCGGCGACTGCGCGAACAGCATCGCCGTGCCGATCATGACCAGCAGCGCCAGCGAAAGCACACTTTGCAGCGCGTTCTCGATAAATCCGCGCACGCCTTCCAGGTCGAGCATACCGCGCGTGATCAAGTCGCCGGAATGCACCCTGTCATGAAAATCGAACCCCACGCGTTGCAGTTTTTCGAAAAACGCTATGCGCAAATCCCGCCCGACCGCCTGCGCGATGTACTGGCTCTGATAGCCGGCCACCATCTGAGACAAGCCTCGCAAGCCTGCCGCCCCGACCAGGAACAGAGCCGAATCGGTTAGTTGCATCAGCACCGCGGAGTTGTGCCCCGCGACGCCACCCAGCAACACCTTCGCCTTGTCAACGTCCCGGCCGAGCAGCCAAGGAATCGAGAGATTGAATAGCGTCGCCAGCACGCTGCTGAGGCCGGCTAACAGAAAGCGGCCGCGATAGCGTAGGGCGAACCCGAGCACACGCCCTAAAATCCGCGGTGCACCGCTTAAGTTCAGCGCCGACACCACGTCCGTGTTAGCCAGCGGAGTTTCCTCCAATCCGGCGGCGACGCTCCTCCGCGATATGAAAGTCATCTTTCGAACCCTAACGCGCGACGTGGCGGCACAACAAAAGCCGGATATTCATCCACCCTGTACTCTCTCGATTTGATGCCGCATCTTAAAATCAGAACCTTGACGAAGGCAATCCCGGCGACGATCGGCGCAACGCATGTGTGAAAAGCGAACGGCGGCGGGATCCATGAATCCCGCTAATAGTAGAGAGCCACGATAGCTACTAATAGGGGTGATACATGAGAGTTTCTAATATATGTAAATCGACAGTCCGCCAGCGCAGCTTGACAATTCTCACCAGAGCGCGACGCAAGTGTGTCTGCGGAGGCAATCGGAAAAGGGGGAGAAAGAATCTTCTTTTTTTGAACAAGAAGAAGCAAAACAACTTTATCAATTAGGAATTGGGAAATCCAGGACTCCGGACTGAGTGCGCCGACTCTAGTTTAGCAAAAGTTTTTTTGCTTTTTTTTCAAAAAAGATGCTTTCCTTCTCTACCTAAGTCCATCAATTTGTAGTGTTTCCTGCTGACGCGCGTTTGCTGATGAGTTTTTTGCTTTGCGCATCATGATGCAGCGCGCTCGCCGACTCTGGCCGGCGCCGTCGATCCAGTGGATCGCCTCCCACGCTAGCCAAGCACGCTCGCTGCCGGCGGCATATCCCGCCAGAATAGACGCTGGCCGCGGCGGGGGTCATCGATCACCTCGGTCTGCCCGCCCAGGATCAGCGTGGCGCGCTTGATGGGATCGAAGGCCCGCCAGGGCGGCAACAAAGCATTGTTGGGATTGCCGGTTCGGGCCAGGCCCGCGAAAGCTGCTGAGAGCGACGCACACAGTTCGCGACCGCGCTGCGTGCCGGCGCCGATCAGCGGATCGCGCCAATTGCCCAGGCTCGCAGAAACATCCATCGCATGGGTAGCGCCGTATCTGCCGTCCCACGCCGGACTGGGCCATTCCCATTGATAGAGATAAACCGGCGCAGCATGGGCGGATGCGAGTTCGGCCTGGGCGTGGGCGAAGCGGCGGAAGCCTGCATCAGTAATAATTTGTGCGTGAGTCAAATAGCAGGATCGGTTGCTGCCGCGATAAAGCTCAATCAGTTTTTTTGCTGCTTCGCCATATTGCCGGGCCAGCAGGTCGCCGAGGCCGGTTTCATCGAGATCGAAAAGATTGAAGAACAGCCCGGCATCGTGAAGCGCCGTGGAGATCACCAGCGGCACATCCCAGGAAAGGGCCTGCGCCTCCGGTGTATTCGGGTGGTACGGCAGATAATACGGGGTAATCACCGGGCTGAAAGCCAGCGCCCCTACACTCTGCTGCGCGAGCAGGATGTCGGACCAATCGAGTTCCGCCAGTCGGTTGATCTTTTCTATGCCTAGCCCAAGTTGCGCGAGCAGCGCTCGCGCCAGCCCGGCACCCTGGTCGCGATCAAGAAAGCGCAGCCATGAACCGCTCTGCACCGCTGCGCTATGGAACAAGCCGCGCGCCGAGGGAACGGCCAGCATCGAGCTCGTCTTCCAGCCGCCGCCCGATTGACCAAAAATCATCACCCGTGCAGGATCTCCGCCAAACTCGGCGGCATGGTCGTGCACCCAGCGCAGTGCCAGCTCGATATCCATCAGCCCGGCAACGCCGGCATGCTGGTAGCGACCGTCCGCTGCCAGATCGCCCAGGTTGAGAAAACCGAAACTGGCGAGGCGGTGGCTGAGGCTTACCACAACGACATCCTGCGAAAGCGCCAACCTCGCCCCATCGTACATGGCGGCATTGCCCGAGCCGATGGCGAAGCCGCCGCCGTGCAGGCTGACCATGATCGGCCGCCGGCCGCCATCGGCGAGACCCGGCGTCCACAAATTGAGTCGCAAGCAATCCTCGCTCATCCCGCCTTCGGTGGGGGCGAGATCGAAGTAGATCAGTTGGGCGTAAATGTGGGACAGCGGTGTTGCCACCTGCGGCGCTACTGGGCCGGGGCCGAAGCAATCTCGCACCCCGGTCCAGGGGATGGGTGGTGTAGGCGGCTGAAACCGCCGCGCACCGCCGGTATCGGCGCCATAGGGGATCCCGCGGAACTGCCGCACTCCATCATTGATTAGACCGCGCACTTTGCCGCTGGCGGTCTCGGCCACAGCAAATACTGCGGCGGCAGCATCGCTCATTTTGTTAGCTCCCCGGAGGTTGAAGTGAAGGAGGAAGCATCTTTTTTGAGAAAAAGAAGCAAAAAACTTTTATTCAATTGGATCGGAGGCCCCAATTCTAGATTACCAAAAGTTTTTGCTTCCTTTTCTCAAAAAAGATGCTTCCTCCTTCACTTATCACTAGTCGTTGAACGTATATTTGAACTCCAATCCGATGGTCCGCGGCTGCGTAATCGCCACCGGCACCGGCGCATTCGCGAAAAACGCATTGTTGAGTGTATTGGCCGAGAGCTGACCTTCGCTATCGAACAGATTTTTCACATACAGATCGACCTCGATATTATCGGGCGCATAGAGCGCGAAATTGAGGTTCGTCGTATTATACGAAGGCATACGATACATAACATCGGTAGCGCTGCCGTAATAGCCCGAAGTGCGCGCCCCCACCCACACATCGTTGATATTGGCGCTGGCGCTAAACTCATTACCAAATACTATATTATAAGTCGCATTCACCGAGAAATTAAACTTCGGGGAAAGCGGCAGGCGCGCGCCGGTATAGTAGACGCCAAGCACTGGTGCCTTGGTGATCAGATGTGCATCGGTCCAGGCAGCGGCGGCGGAAATCGTGAGCGGCTCGGTCACGCGATAGGAGAAATTCGCCTCGGCGCCGCGGACCCGCGCGTTGCCGGCATTCACCAGTTGGTTGATGCCATTTACGTTTTGCGTAGTCTGAATGTGGTACCACTCGATATCATAGAGATCGGCATCAAGCAGGACGCGGTTGTCGAACAATTGCGATTTCTCGCCGATTTCGTAGTTCCATATCTTGTCGGGCTGAAACTGCGCGGGCGCGGGCGAGTCGTACGACGGAGGCAGCACAAAATTCGGCCCGCCGGGACGGAACCCGCTCGCGATCCGCGCATACAGCATCGAATCCTCGGTCAGGTGATAGCGCGGGTTAAACAGATAGGTGGTCACACCCTGATTGGACCTGGAGCTGTAAGAATAGATCTCGCCGTAGGGAGGGCCGAATCCGAGCCATCCCAGGTTCGATCCGTAATACTGGTGCTGGTGGCTGTAACGGAACCCGCCGGTGATATCGAACGATGGAGTGATATAATAGGTTGCATCGCCGAATGCCGCCTCCTCGGTGTAGGTGCTGGGCAGATAGCCATAGAACGGATAGCTCGAATAGGGCGCGGGCAGATCGCCGGTGGGATAGGCGTTGTCGAGCAGATTTACCTGTTCGTCGGTTGCTTCGTGAGTGAAATAGCCGCCTACCACCCATTCGAGGAATTTATTGTCGGGTGACGCAATGCGCACCTCCTGGGTGAATTTCCGCGTGTCGGTATCAACGTAAAGCGCGTTTGGCGAGGTTTCAGATTCAGGAAGATACGGGCCAATTCCGTATTGCGAGAATTCGTAAGTGTAATAGGGCAGCAGGAAACCGTAGAACACGCTGTCGTCGGACTGGTAATAACCGTTGATTGCGCTGATAGGCGCTGATCGAAGTCACCTTGGCCCAATCGAGATTCCAGTTGATCGTACCCGAATAAACTTGCACCGTATTATCTTCGGGCTGTTCCAGTGCGAACGATTGATTATAGGCACCGGCCGCCGGCGCCCCGGTCTTCGGATTGCGGAAAGAAAGATTCTGGCCGCTGGCGGCAATATTCTGATCGAAAGCGGTAATGCGCACATCAAGGTCCGGGGTGATACGATACGCAAGCGATGCACGCCCGCCCAGATCGCGCGCACTGCCCACATTCGTCCGGCCATGCGTAGGATCTTTCGTCCAGCCGGCATCATAGGATTTCAGCCCATCCAAGCGCAGCGCTCCCTGATCGCCCAGCGGAATGTTCACCATCGCCCGCAGCGCCCCATTATCTGAACCGTTCGCGGTGTTCGATCCTTCGGCCTCGATGGTCGCCTGGTAATGGCCAAGCTTCGGCGGAGTAGTTTCATACTTGATCGCGCCCCCCAGCGCATTGGCGCCATATAGCGTGCCCTGCGGCCCGTTCAGCACCTCGACCCGGTCCATGTCGAACAGGTTGAAATTGAACGATTGCGAGCCCAAGCCAAACTGAGTGCTGGCGCCCAGCGGGACATCGTCGAGATAGATGCTGACGGCGCTGCCGAGTTCGGCGGTGCTCGAAGCCACGCCACGGATGGCGATCAGATTGTTGGTGGGGCTGTTGGACTGAAAACTGAGCCCCGGCACCGAGGCGGCGAAATCGTTGAAGTTCACCGCATGCTGGCGGGCCAACTGGGTGCCGGTGAGAGCGGTGATCTCGCCGGCCACATTTTGCACCGTTTCCGAACGCCGCGAGGCGGTGACCACGACCTCCTGCACCTGGGTCTGGGCTCCCGTGCCGGTGGTCTGCGCCCGCGCATGGGGGGCGGCCAAACAGGTAATGACTGCCGCGCCGGCGAGTAAGCTCGCCCTGCGTGAAATAGCCATGGTCGTTTCTCCCGATGGTGTTTGTTGTGACCTTGCTGTAAGTTAACCATCGATTGCCCGACTTAGGCAGGACAGAAGCGCGAATTTCATACCGGCTGTTTTCGCTCAACGGACGTTCAATGCTCAGTGTGTCCTTTCCGCAACAAACCAGGCTAGCGCCCGCCGCGACCGGCCGGCGCGTGGTCGATACCGAGTATTTCGCAACGTTGGTGGGCGAAGCCGTGGCTGATCGGCTGATCCGTCACGCCGGGCTCGCGGCCGACGGAGCGCACCTCCCCCAGACGCTGGATATGGTGACGTTCTGGCGGCTGTGCGCCGAGAATATCCGAACCTGCAACGATGAAAGCCATGGCGTGGCAGCGGAGCCGGTGCCGTGTGGCAGTCTGTCGTTGCTGTTCATGGCAGCCAATCAGTCGGAAAACCTGGGTGAGGCGCTGCGACGCCTCAGCGAGGCGGTCGGGCTGATCCGCAAGGAATGCCGGGCGCGGTTGGTGGTGGGCGCCGATACGGTCCGCTTTACCCTGGCGCCGCTGGCGGGCGGCGATCCGCGCGCCGAGATCTATGTCGAATGCATGATGATCGTTACCCATTGCGCGCTGCGCTGGATGACTGGCCGCCCTCTGTTGCCGCTTCGGGTGCGCGGCGCGGCGGCGCTCGCAGCGATGGGTGGGGAAATTCTGGACGCACTGCGGGCGCCCGTGGCGCGGCGGGGCGAAGGTGTGACTTTGATTTATCGTAGCAAGGATATGGACGCGCCGATCCTGCCGCAGAAATACACCCAATGGGGCGAGGCGGAATTCAGCAATTTCGTAGCCATGCTGGAGCCGCACCAGGAAGCGGCGGACGAGCGGCCGATCGACCGCGGCACAGTGTGGCAAGCACTGCACGCCGGACTGCATTCGCAGCAGGAGGTCGCGGAAATGCTCGGGGTGAGCGTGCCGACGCTGCGCCGGCGCCTGGGTGAGGCAGGATTGTGCTTCCGTCAGCTTTCGGCGGAATTCCGCGAGCAGGAACTGCGCGATTTGCTGGCGACGCCGCTGCCAATGGCCGAAATCGCCGATCGGCTGGGGCTGTCGGACGATCGGAGTTTGCGTCGGTTTTGCCACGAACATTTGGGGGTTTCGCCGCGGCGGTATAGGCAGGCTCGGGAATTGAGGTAAGGAAGTAGAAGCCTTCTTTTTGTGAACAAAAAGAAGCAAAAAAACTTTGTCAATTAGGAATTCGAGGACTGCCCCGCGGACCGTGTCCCCGAATCCTAACGAATAAAAGTTTTTGCTTCTTTTTTCAAAAAGAAGACTTACTTCTTCGCTTCAACCTTAAGTCCACTGAAGGATACACGATGACCATCGCGCCGGCTAAAGATACCAATGTCCTGTGGTTTCTCCCCACCCACGGCGATGGCCGGCACCTCGGCACCCATGTCGGTGGACGCGCGGTCGATCTGGCCTACCTGGCCGAGATCGCGCAGGCCGCGGATCGGTTGGGGTATTATGGCGTGCTGATCCCAACCGGACGGAGCTGCGAGGATAGTTGGGTGGTGGCCTCGGCTATGGTGCCATTGACCAAACAATTGCGTTACCTGATCGCGTTCCGGCCCGGACTGCTGGCGCCGTCGCTCGCGGCACGAATGGCGGCTACGTTCGACCGGATTTCAGGCGGACGGCTGCTAATCAATATCGTGACCGGGGGTGATCCGACCGAGAATACCGGCGATGGGATTTTTCTGGCGCATGACGAACGGTACGAAATCACCCGCGAGTTCCTGCATGTGTGGAAATCGCTGCTGGCGGGGGAGAATCTGACGTTTCAGGGTAAACATGTGCGGATCGAAAAAGGCGCGCTGCTGTTCCCGCCGGTGCAGCATCCGCATCCGCCATTGTTTTTTGGCGGCTCGTCGGACGCCGGCATCGAGGTCGCGGCGGAGGCTTGCGATACGTATCTTACCTGGGGCGAGCCGCCCGCACTGGTTGCGGAGAAGTTGAACCGCGCGGCGGCGGCGGCGGAAGGGCGGGGACGCAAACTGACGTTTGGGATCCGGCTGCACGTGATCGTGCGCGAGACCGCGAAGCAGGCCTGGGAGGCGGCGGAGGATCTGATCCGGTATTTGGACGACGAGACGATTGCCAAGGCGCAGAAGACGTTTGCGAAGATGGATAGCGTCGGACAGCAACGAATGGCGGCGCTGCACGGCGGATCACGCGATAAGCTGGAGATCAGTCCGAATCTTTGGGCGGGCGTGGGGTTGGTGCGTGGTGGGGCCGGCACGGCACTGGTGGGGGATCCCGATCAGGTGGCGACTCGGATGCGGGAGTACATGGAAATCGGCATCGATAATTTTATTCTGTCGGGTTACCCGCACCTTGAGGAAGCTTATCGGTTTGCTGAATTGGTGTTCCCTAAGCTGCCGATCCGGCACCAGGTGACGCACTTCGGGACACATGTGAATAGCGGACCGTTTGGCGAGACGGTGGCGAATTTGTACCGGCCGGGAGAGGCTCGGGCGTCGAGTTAGCAGCCAAGTAAGGAAGTGTTCTTTTTTGAAAAAAAGAACCAAAAAACTTTTGTCAATTAGGGGGTAATCACACTTAGAGCCCACCGCACCAACTTGCGCACATCGGGGTCGGGATCGTCCTGGTGAGCCAACAAAAATGGCCGCGCGGCGGAATCGCCGATGGTTCCTAACGCACTTGCTGCCTCCCTGCGCAGATTGCTGAGCGGGTGGTTTAGCGCCGCACCCAGAACCGGCACCGCGTCGCGGGCGCCGATCCGGCCTAGCGCGCGGGCGGCTTGAACCCGCACCTGCCAATAATCGTCGGCCATCGCTGCGATCAGCGCATCGCTTCCGGCCACCTGGCCGATCTTGCCCAACGCCTCGGCGGCCGTTTCGCGGACTTGCCAGATTGGGTCGGCGGTGGTGATAATAATCGAATTAATCGCGGCGGAATTGGCCCGGTCGAATACCAACGCACCCACGGCGATACGACGTAGTTCGGCGTCAGGGTCACGGCCGGCTTCGATCAAACCGGGGGCGGCAGCCGGATCGTGAAGCCAGCCGAGCACGGTCGCGGCAACACGGCGGACCTCGACGACTGGATCGTGAAGCGCTGCCAATGCGGGCTGCAATGCCTCGGGAACGCGGCGTTCGACCAGGGCGCGCAGCACGGCGGCGCGGACCTCGGGGGACGAATGGCCGACCCGGGCGACCAGGAGATCATTGCCCTCGGGAGGTTTCTGGACCGCAAGGGACTCGGCAGCAGCGGTGCGGACGGCGGGGGTTAGGTCCTCGAGCGCATCCACCAGAGCGGCTACCACCGGGCGTCCGCTGTAGGCCTCGAGCGCGAGCGCGGCGGCTTCGCGCACGCCGGCGTCGGGGTCGGTGAGCGCGCTGATGGCGTAGGGTTCGCCCTCTGGAATGCCGGTGTCGGCAAGGGATAGTAACGCCACGCGGCGGGCGCCGGCATCGGGCGCGGTGAGTTGGCCGATGGTGGCTTCGAAGTCGGAATCGTCGCCATCGAACAGGTTCACGCTGTTCTCCTCAACGCAGGAGGTAGGGGATGCTGACGGTGACGGCGCCGGTCGGGCAATCCGTTTCGCAGGGCATACAGTACCAGCACTCGTCATATTTCATGAACGCGACGCCGTCTTCGATGTTGATCGCCAGCACGTCGAGCGGGCAGACATCGACGCACACGCGGCAGCCTTTGTCGGCGATACATTTATCGGCGTCGACTGTGACGGGGACGCTGGTAGCCTGGTGTGCAAGCGGCATTTAATTTCCTTCGAGGTTAGTAAAAGGTAAAGGAAGAATCTTCTTTTTGTGAACAAAAAGAAGCAAAGAAACTTTGTCACTAGGGGGGCACCGGTCTGCGGACTGTGGACTCCGACCCATATTGGCAAAAGTTTTTTGCTTCTTTTTTTCAAAAAAAGATGCTTTCTTCTTCTACTCGGCAGCGGCCGGAATCCGCAGGTGTTGATACGCGTCGCGTTCGGCATCTTCGATCGCAACCACATATGGTGCGATTTCGCGTTTGCGGGAGCGCATTTCGCCGTCGGCGTCGCGGTATAGCATGGTGTGGCAGAACCAGGATTCGTTGTCGGTTTTGGGATAATCCACGCGCATGTGATAGAGGCCCCAGCGGCTTTCGGTGCGATATAGCGAGGCACGGGCGGCCATCTCGGCGCAGTCGAGGATGGAGTGGACCTCGGTGGCGCGCATTAGCTCGTG
>Ga0302308_10003919_pt1 | contig 11799 bp, 9 predicted proteins | sample III_Palsa_E3_3_FD_200531 | JGI IMG/M metagenome (GOLD analysis project Ga0302308, IMG submission 200531) | Peat permafrost microbial communities from Stordalen Mire near Abisko, Sweden - III_Palsa_E3_3 | ecosystem: Environmental > Terrestrial > Soil > Palsa > Peat permafrost | place: Sweden... | reverse complement strand
CTGGTGAGTTCGCGCCCGACGTCGAGCTTGACGTCGGCATCGCTCATGAGCAGCGCCTGCGCGTCAGTATTGATCGCGATGAACTCGACGCCCCTGAGTCCCTCATCGATCATGCGATTGACGGCGTTGACGCCGCCACCGCCGATTCCGACGACCTTGATAACCGCCAGATAGTTCTGCGGTGATGCCACGAGGAGGGTACCTTTCCGCTCGTTTTACCTTTGCCATGTCGGCGGGTGTGTGCTGCTATTCAATTGGGCCGCCGCAGCCCTCCGATTATGGCCCTGGGCTCGGGAAACCTCTGCCCCAGGGGGCGCCGCGGAATTCACCGCCAAGGCATTGTCCGTCACCATCAGGTTTAACCTTCAGGTCAAGATTTAAAGTTTTTGTCGGCCGAACGATTGATACGGACAGTAGGGTCGTACGGGACCCGGGTCAACTAACCACGCAGTAACCGGTCAGCGTGTCGCGGACCGGCGGTCATTATCGGGTCCGGGGGTGCTCGGGACGCCTCAGCTAGTCACCGCCGTCGCAGGCGAGCTCACATCGTAGGAGCGCGCGTGAGTCCGCATGAGGATGGCGAGTTCCCTGGCTTTCGCCGCGGCATCGTCCGCGCTGCCCCACAGGACCGTCACCCCGCTGCTCAGGCTCAGCGTGACCTGATCCGGGCTGGGCACGGTCACGGAGGTCACCGAGGACCGCAGCGACGCGGGCAGTTCGCCGAGCACGGCCGCCGCCGCGGCGACGTCCGGATCACCGCGCAGCGAGGCGGTGGCCGCCGTGGTGGTGGTGTAGAGCGGGAGGCCCGGGGGCCGGAGCGCGGCCGACTGCACGACCACGCCGTTGGCGTCGATGAGGTCGAACCCGCCGCTCGGCAGCGCGACGGCCAGCGCCGAGGTTCTCTCCCGCACCGCGATGACCACCCGGTCCGGCCAGGACTTGGTGACCTGCACGCCCAGGACCTGCCTGATGGTCAGGACCCGAGCCGCGACCTGAGCGGTGCTGACCCGGATCAGCGGCGTGCCGGGCCGGACCCCGGCCACGGCGAGGACTTCGGATTCCGGCACCAGGCGCGTGCCGGTCACGACCACGGAGCGAACCGCGAGCAGGCTCGAGTCGAGCAGCGCCCAGGCGACGCCGCCCGCGATGCCCATCGCGGCCAGCACGAGCAGTACCGCCAGCCGCTGGCGGAACCGGTGGGGGCCGCCCGGCCCGCTCACTCGTGTCTCCTCCCGATGGCCTCGATCAGCAGTGGTCCGAGCGCGGTGACGTCCCCGGCCCCCATGGTCAGCACCACGTCGCCCGGCTCGGCGATCCGCACGATCGTCGGCGCGACCTGGGTCCGGTCCGGTAGGAACAGGGCCTGCCCGCCGGGGACGGCGTCGGCGACGAGCCCGCCCGTGACGCCAGGTTCCGGATCCTCGCGCGCGGCGTAGACGTCGAGCACGACCGCTTGGTCGGCCAGGGCGAGCGCCGCGCCGAAGTCGGCGGCGAAGATCCTCGTCCTGCTGTAAAGATGCGGCTGGAAAATGGCGATCACTCTGCCATTGGAGGAGATGTCTCGCGCCGCTCTGAGGTCGGCGGCCAGCTCGGTGGGGTGATGGGCGTAGCTGTCGAAGACGCGTACGCCGTCCGCCTCGCCCTTGAACTCCAGCCGGCGCCGCGCGCCCTGGTAGCGGGCGAGGGCCGCGGTCACGCGCGGCGGCGCGAAGCCGAGCTCGACGGCGGCGGCGAAGGCGGCGGTGGCGTTCAGCGCGTTGTGCCGGCCGGGGACATGCACGGTCATCTGCGCGAAGATCTCACCGAACGGGCTGTGTTCGGCGGTGACCGCGAAGCTCACCGCCAGGCCCTGGGAACGGACATCGCCCAGCCGGTAGTCGGCACCAGCCGACTCGCCGTATCGCCGGACTCGCCGCGGGCTTTGGGGTTCCAGCCGGGCCGCGACGGCCTCCGCGCCAGGATCGTCCGCGCAGGTCAGGACTAGGCTGCTGACCTGGTCGCTGAACGTGGCGAAGGCCGCCTCGATCTCCGCCAGGCTCCCGTAGTTGTCCAGGTGGTCGGCTTCCACGTTGGTGATGATGGCCACGTCGGGCGAGAGCAGGAGGAACGATCCGTCGCTCTCGTCCGCCTCGGCGACGAAATCCATGCCCCCGCCGTCCTCGGCGCCGAGCCCGGTCTCGACCAGGACGCCGCCGATGACGTAGCCGGGATCGGCGCCGCAGTCGCGCAGCACGGTGGTGAGCATGGACGTGGTGGTGGTCTTGCCGTGCGTGCCGGCCACCGCGATCACCCGGCGCCCGGCCATGACCGAGGCCAGCGCCGCGGCCCGGTGCATGACCCTCAGGCCCCGCCGGGTCGCCTCGGCCAGCTCCGGGTTGTCCGCGCGGATCGCGCTGGACAGGACCAGGGTGTCCCCCGGGCCGAGGTCGCCGAGGTTGGCGCCGGCGTGCCCGACGTACACCCGGGCGCCCAGCGCGTGCAGGTCATCGAGCATGGCCGAGGCCATCGCGTCGCTGCCGGACACGCTGATCCCCCGGGCCAGCATGATCCGCGCGATGCCTGACATGCCCGCGCCGCCGATCCCGGTGAAGTGCACCCGGCCGAGCCCGATGGCGGGCACCGGCTCAGCCGGCGTGATGAGGCTCTTGAGCATCTGGTTCCCCACTCCGACCCTTCCCGTTCACGACCTCGATGATCGCCTCGGCGAGCCAGCGGTCGGCGTCGCCGCGGCCCAGCGAGGCGGCCGCCTCCGACATGTCCGCGACCTGGTCGATGTTGACCAGCACGGGCAGCAAGGTGTCCCGGATCCACTCGGGGGTCAGGTCGGCGTCGTTGACCAGCATGCCGCCGCCCCGCTGGACGATGGGCACCGCGTTCAGCCGCTGCTCGCCGTTCCCGATGGGGAGCGGTACGTAGGCGGCCGGCAGGCCCACGGCGGTGAGCTCGGCGCACGTCATCGCGCCGGCCCGGCACAGCGCGAAATCGGCTGCCGCGTAGGCGAGATCCATCCGGTCGATGTAGGGCATGGCCACGTAAGGCACCCCACCCGCCTCCCCCGCCCCCTTCTTGGTCACCGGCGCCTCGACGCCGTTGCGCGGGCCGATGACGTGCAGCACCTGGACGCTGGCGTCCCTGAGCCACCCGGCCGCGCCGAACACGGCCGTGTTCAGTGACCGCGCCCCCTGCGAGCCGCCGGTGACCAGCAGCACGGGCAGGTCCGGGCGGAGGCCGAAGTGGGCCCGGGCCTTGTCGCCGACGGCCAGCCGGTCCAGTTCCGCGATCTCGCGCCGGATCGGGATGCCGAGGTACTTCCCGTTCCTGAGCACGGTGTCCGGGTGCCCGGTGAAGACGTGGGTGGTGAAATGGGCGCCCAGCCGGTTGGCCAGACCCGGCCGGGGGTTCGCCTCGTGCACCACGATGGGAACCTTGCGCCGCCGGGCCGCCAGGTAGGCGGGGGTCGCGACGTACCCGCCGAAGCCGACGAGCACCTGGGCCCGGGTCCGGTCGAGCACGTCGGCGGCCGCGTTGATGGCGCCGGCGAGCCGGCCCGGCACGGTCAGCAACTGGGGCGTCACCGTCCGGGGCATCGGCACGGCCGGGATGAGCTCGAGTGGGTATCCGCGCAGCGGGATCAGCCTGGTCTCCAGGCCGCGCTCGGTGCCCAGGCAGGTCACTTCGATGTCCGGATCGGCCTGCCGCAGGGCATCCGCCACCGCGAGAGCTGGTTCGATATGTCCGGCGGACCCGCCGCCGGCAAGCACTACCCTCATGTCTCGTCCCTGAACTGCTGCCGTTCTATCGTCGGCGCTTTGCTAGACCGAGCCAGCTTAGAACGCGCAGCGGCCAGCCGGGGCCGCGTGCGGCCAAAGCCTCCTGCGCACCTGGCTCGAGCCTCGCGAACGACATCAGCATGCCGAGTGCGACCAGGGTCACCAGCAGTGACGACAGCCCCGCCGAGACCAGCGGCAACGGGACGCCGGTGATGGGCAGGACGCCGATCACCGCGCCGATGTTGACCAGGGCCTGGACCACGATCCACGCGGTGATACCGGTCGCCGCCAGGCGCGCGAACAGATCGGGTACGCGCCGGGCGATCCGGAGCCCGGCGAAGGCCAGCCCGCCGTACAGGACGGTCACGCACAGCGTGCCGATCAGCCCGAGTTCCTCGCCGATGATGGCGAAGATGAAGTCGCTGGTGGATTCGGGAACGTAGCCCCACTTCTCCCGGCCGGCCCCCAGGCCCACGCCGAACAGGCCGCCCGAGCCGAGCGCGTACTTGCCCTGGGTGCCCTGCCAGCCGGCGCCGGTCGGACTACTGGCCTGCTGGTCGAGGAAGCCGACCAGGCGGCCGAGACGGTATTTCGCGGACACGATCATGAGCATCATGGCCAGGGCCATCAAGATGAGCAGGCCGGCGAACACGCGTCCGGGCGTCCCGATGACCCAAAGTAGCGCGAGGAAGATGACCAGCAGGAGGAACGTGCTGCCGAGGTCATCGCCGGTCATCACGAGCAGGCACAGCACGGCGGTACCGGGCATGAGCGGTACGAGCATGTGCCGCCAGTCGGCCAGCTGACCCAGCCGGTCCTTGCGGGCGAGCAGGTCGGCGCCCCACACCACCAGAGCGAGCTTGGCGATCTCGGACGGCTGGAACTGCTGGCCGCCGATGGTGATCCACCGGGCCGCGCCGTACGCCGAGACGCCGACGCCGCGGATCAGGGTCAGGCCCAGCCCGACGACAGCCACCGCGAGCAGCGGATAGGCGAAGGCCCGGAACAGCCGGGGCTTCGAGCGGGCCGCGGCCCACATGAGCGGCAGCCCGACGGCCGCGCCGAGCAGCTGCTTCTTGAAGTCGGAGTAGGGCGACAGCCCGGCGATCAGGTCGGTGACGGACGCCGTGGACTGCACCATGACCAGCCCCAGCCCGAGCAGGAGCAGCGTGATGCCGAGGACCAGGTAGTAAGACGTCAGCGGCCGGTCGAGCAGCGTACGCCAGACGCCGATCCGGTCCCGCACGCCGTCCAGGCCTAGCAAGCCGAGCCGGGCGGTCTCCCGCGGGCCCGGTCCGGCCAGGTCCGGATCCGCCAGGTCGTCGGCTCGCTCGGAAACCTGCGGATACATGGTTCAAGTCTGTTCGCCGGGTCGCGTCAAGACCCGGACATCCGGCGCGTGTCGCCCGGGATTTCGTCCGGAGATCCGCTAGGCGCGGGTCCAGGTACGGCCGCCGTCGGCGGTGTGCCAGGTGGCGTTGCCCAGGACGAGCCAGCCGTGGCCGGCGTCGGTGAAGTCAAGCAGCGGCACGGCCAGCGAGTTGACCGGGATGACCAGCCGGAGGCTGGATTGCTGCCAGCGGCGCCCGCCGTCGGTGGTGCGGGCCAGCGACAGGACCGCCACCGACGGGCTGCTCGGGTAGTTCAGGCTCCAGGCCAGGCCGGTCCCGGGACCGGTCAGCTGAACGGCGCCCGCGGGAACCGTGGCCGGCAGCAGGCTCAACGGACCGCCGTTCGTGACCGCGACCCGCTGGGTGTAGCTGGCCGTGTCGATGACGAGCCAGCCGGACCAGCGGGCGGGGCCGCCGCGAACCGAACCCGGATAAAGAGCAAAGCTGGCGGGGCCGACCAGGGAGTCGGCCCCGAGCGGTAGCAGGCCACCACGGATCCAGGTCAGGCCGTAGTCGCTGGTGGTCCACATCCGGACGGGGGGCAGGCCGCCGGAGCCGTTCTCCCACGGCGTCCCGCCCGTCACGGTCAGCAGCAGGCCGTGGCCGTTGGCGGACATCCATGGCCCGTAGATATCGGTGTTGCCTCCGGGCAGCGGGCCGTAGGGCTCCCACGTCGAGCCGCCGTCAGACGTCGCCCACAGCTGCCAGGGCGAGGAGGTGCCGGCCTGGTAGCTGGCCGCGACACCGGCGCGGGCGGACCAGAAGTCCAGCTGGGTTACCACGCCAGGCAGGTCGGCGAGCTGGTTCCAGCTGCGCCCGCCGTTGTCCGAACGCAGGATCGCGCCCGCATCGGCCGGGTCCTGGGCGGCCAGGGCGGTGGTCGTGCTCACCGCGTCGAGGGGGCCGGCCGGAGCCGGAGCGGGCAGCAGCTCGGTCCAGTCCGCGCCGCCGTCCCGCGTCGCAGACAGCACGCCCCGGTCGCTGACCGCATAGGCCACGTCCTTGCTGACCGCTGCCAGCGAGCTGACCTGGGCCAACTGCCAGGGCGGCAGCTGCTGCCAGCCGGAGGGGCCGTACCGGTACATCAGGCCGAACGGCGGCGCGCAGGCGGCGCCGTTGCGCCCGGTCGCCGCCCAGGCCGAGCCGTCAGGCGCGGCCGAGAACACGATGCCGTTGCTGGCGCACTCGTCCGGATAACTGTCGGCCAGGTTGACCGGGCTCCAGGTCTGGCCGCCGGTGGCGCTGTGCAGCAGGTCGGCGACGCCGCAGCCGTGCATGGCGCAGCTGAGCTGGTCAAAGACGCTGGCCCAGGTCAGGCCGCCCGACGCGGTCGCGGCCAGGCTGACCTTGACCGCGGGCGTGAGCGGTTCGAGGTTGGTCACCCGTCCCAGCCGGTGCCAGCTTCGCCCGCCGTCCTTGCTGGTCAGGAACGTGATGCCGGATGCGCTGGTCTGAGCCGCCCAGAGCTGCCCGGTGGCGCTCGCGGTGGCGAAGACGGGGGCGGCGCCGCCCAGCACCCGCGTCCAGTGCGCGCCGCCGTCCCGGCTGACCAGGATCTGGCCCGGGCAGCGGGACAGGCCGACGTCGACCAGGCAGCTGTCCGAGGTGACCACGCCCAGCCGGGCGGAGACGAACTGGACCTGGTTCACGGCCTGCGGCAAGGTGGCGGCCACCCGCCAGTGCCGACCGCCGTCGGAGGTGGCCAGGAGTTCCCGCCCGCAGGACGGCTTGGACCCCTTGAGTCCCAGGCAGGCGATCAGCGCCCAGGCGTGCGCCGGGTCGGTCGCGCTGATCGACAGCGGGCTTCCGGCACCCTCCCATTGCACCTGCCACGTCGCACCGGCCGTGCCGGTACGCCAGATAGCGGCACGGCCGCCGGTTGCCGCCTGGCCGAGCAGCCAGCCGGTCGCGGGAGCGGGGAAGGCCAGGGCGGTGAGCGTCGGCGCCGAGCCGGCCGAGATGGTGGCGGCGGCGGCTTGGGTCTGGCCGGCGCCCGGGACCTGGGCGGCGCTCGCCGAAGGCGCCAAGCAGAACGCCCCGATCAGCGCGGCGGCCGCCAAGGCGGGCGCAAATCGGGAGCAGCGGAGCATGTGTTGTAGACGCTGACGGCGGGCGAAACGTTGGAAATCGTGACGCGCCGGGCCGGCACTGGGGACACGGTGGCGTTTCTGGCATCATGTGAAGCGATGAGCAGGCCAGATTCTTCGCGTTTCCCGGTGACGGTGACCCGGCTTCCCCTTACCCGCTGCGAGATATGCGGGCGTACCCTGGCCTACCAGCCCGGACAGGCCAGTGCCGTGCTGACCAAGCACTACCTCCGGGCGCACCCGGAGGCCCTCAGCGAGGCGGCCGAGGCAACCGGGGCGTAGCAGTTTCAGAGGTCTATCGCCGCCGGGGCCTGCCGGGTACGCTGCGGGTACCTGCACCCCCGCGGATGTGACCATGAGCACGGGTCTGGCCGCCTTGATCGCGTGGCTGCTCACCGCCGGCATCGGCGGTTACATGCTGCGAACCTGGGTCGCGCGCGACGGCCTGCGCCGCCAGCGGGCGACCGGCGTGGGCGTGCCGCCCGCGGTGGTGTTCGGTCACGCCGGCGCCGCCCTGGTCGGGCTGACGGTCTGGATCAGCTACCTGAGCAGCGGCTGGCGCCCGCTGGCCTGGATCGGCGTAGTCCTGGTCTGCGCCGCGATCAGCCTGGGCATCTGCACGGTGACGCTCTGGACGCCGTATCCGGTCCGGCCCGACCCGGGAACCGGCCACGAGGATCCGGGAGGGTTCGAGAGCCGCGAGGCCCCAGCACACCCAGCACACCCAGCCGGACCGCCGGGCGAGCACCATGACATGTTTACAGTCACCGACGAGATGATCGCCCGCCTGCTCGCCGGGCCGCCTCCGGCCCGGCGTCGCAGGGTCCACCTGCTCCCGCTCGTTCCGGCGGCGCACGGTCTCGCGGCGCTGACCACGTTCATGCTCACCGTGCTGGCCGCCTTGAGCCTGCGGTAAGACGCCCCGAGTGGGCACTAGGGCCGCTGGTCAGGCAGGCTGGAAGCATGGCAGACACGCTGACGATGATGGCGGTACACGCGCATCCCGACGACGAGGCCTCGAGCACCGGCGGGGTGCTGGCCACCTACGCCGACCAGGGGATCCGGACGGTGGTCGTGACCTGCACGAACGGGGAGTTCGGCGACGCGCCAGGCGGCGTGAAGCCGGGACAGGACGGGCACGACGAGCATGCCGTGGCCCAGCTGCGGCTGGCCGAGCTGCGCGAATCCTGCGCCATCCTCGGGGTCACGGACCTGGAACTGCTCGGCTACCACGACTCGGGCATGCCGGAATGGGACTACAAGGACCGGCCCGACGCATTCCGCAACATCCCGCAAGCGAAGGTGGCGGCGAGGATCTCCAGCCTGATCGAGCGGTACCGGCCGCAGGTGCTGATCAGCTACGACGATCAGGGGCCCTACCAGCATCCCGATCACCTGCACGCGAGCCGCTGCGCGCAGGCCGCGTTCGCGGACACCGGCATCCCAGCCAAGCTCTACCTCAGCGCGATGCGCGGCAGCGACTGGCGGAAGGTCTGGGATGCGCTGCGCGAGCTCGGCCTGGAGGTCCCGGATTTCGAGAACATGGACCCCGAGGTGATCCAGCGGGGCCAGGCGTCCGAGCAGCGCATCACCACGACCGTGAACATCCAGCCGGTGCTGAGCCGCAAGCGCGACGCGCTGTTCGCGCACGGCAGCCAGATCTCCGAGTCGTGGTTCAGCAAGCTGCCGCAGGATGTCGCGGAGGCGACCTTCGGGCGGGAGAGCTTCATCCGGGTCAGCGACACGACCGGGGCGCCACTGCCCGAGGACGACCTGTTCGCGGGCCTGCGCCCATGACCGAGCCGGAGGGGCCCAGGGGGCTCGAAATTAATACAGCGGTTGGCCTGGTCGAGCGGTATGCCGCCGCCTTGGTCTCTGGGGTGGCGGACCAGCCTGAAGACGACGGGTTCTTCGGGCCGGCCAGCGTGACCTGGCGGCTGGCCGCCGACCTGTCCGCGCCGGTCGCCGGGCTGCGGTCAGTGCTGATCCAGGCGCTGCACCCGCTGGCCATGGCCGGGGTCGACCAGCACAGCGACTGGCGGCGCGACCCGGTCGGCAGGCTGGCCGCCACCTCCGCCTACGTCGCGACCGTGACCTACGGCGACCGGGCCAGCGCGAGCCGGGCCGCCCGGCGGGTGCGGGCCATCCACGAGCACGTCCGGGGCACAGACACCGTGACCGGCGGACGTTACGCCGCCGGGGACCCCGCGCTGCTGCTGTGGGTGCACGTGGCGCTGGTGGACTCGGTGCTCGCCGCGAACCGGCTGTTCGGCACGCCGGTGACCGATGCGGACGCCGACACGTACGTCGCCGAGATGGCCGTCTCGGCCGAGCTGCTGGGGGTTCCGCGCGAGATCATCCCGAGCAGCGTGGCCGCCGTCGAGCGGTACCTGGCCGGCGTCCGGCCCGAGCTGCGCTGCGCTCCGGCGGCCGCGGAGTCGATGGGCTACATGCTGGATCCCGAAGGCATGGGCGAGGAGATCGCCGAGCTCTGGCAGGACCTGCGGGACGCGGCGCTCGCCGCGCTGCCCGGCTGGGCCCGGGACCTGTACGGCTACCCGGCTCCGCCACCGATCGACTCCGCGCGGCGGACCGAGATCCGCCAGACGCTCGGCGTGTTCGACGCGGTGTTCATGGCCGAGCCGGGCGTCCTGGAGGCGCGCCAGCAACTCGCCTTGCGGATGCGCGCGCGCCCGGGGAACCGGGTTTGAGGGCTCGGACCCGGAAGCTGGCCGTGGCCGCCGCGGTGGGCGGCGCGTCGGTCGCGGCGCTCGCGGTCCTGGGACGCCGACGCGGCCTGCTCGGGGGCCGGGGCGGCAGCTTGCGGGTCGAGCGCGGGATGGCCGCGCTGCGGCTGGCGGCGCGCGGCGGCGCGCGCTACGCGAGCAACGCACCGCGGCTGTTCGCCAGCGCGGGCGAGCACCGGCAGCAACTGCGGAACGACCTGGCCCTGCAGACGGCCGAAGACGTCGCCGCGACCCTGGGCACGATGAAGGGCGTGCTGATGAAGCTCGGCCAGATGGCCAGCTACATCGACGACGGCCTGACGCCGGCCGCCCGCCGCACGCTGAGCCGGCTACAGGACAGCGTGCCGCCGATGAGCCCCGAACTGGCCGCGCAGGTGGTCACCGAGGAGCTGGGCCAGCCGCCGGAGCGGGCGTTCAGGACCTGGGACCCCGAACCCATCGCCGCGGCGTCGATCGGGCAGGTGCACCGGGCGATCACCCACGACGGCCGGGCCGTCGCGGTCAAGGTCCAGTACCCCGGCATCGCCGAGACCATCGAGGCCGACCTGGACAACGTCGGGCTGCTGCGCCGGATGCTCAAGATCACCGCGCCGAGCCAGGACGTCGACGCGCTGCTCGCCGAACTGCGGGAGCGGGTCACCGAGGAGCTCGACTACCGGAGGGAAGCCCGCAACCAGCAGCTCTTCGCCCGTTACTACGAAGGCCACCCCACCATTGCCATCCCGCGGATCGTGGGCGAGCTGTCCACCCGCCGGGTGGTGACCAGCGAGCTCGCCGACGGGGCCAGGTTCGCTGAGCTGGCCGGCTGGTCGCAGGCCGAGCGGGACCTGGCCGCGGAGACCATCTACCGCTTCGTGTTCCGCAGCCTGTACGAGGCGCACGCCTTCAACGGCGACCCGCACCCGGGCAACTACCTGTTCCACGGCGGCGGGCGGGTCACCTTTCTGGACTTCGGCCTGGTCAAGCACTTCACCGCCGAGGAGATGCGGCCGCTGGCCGCGATGGTCAAGCACCTGTGCGTGGACCAAGACCCCGAAGGGTTCCGCCGGGCCATGGTGCAGGCCGGCTTCCTGATCCCGGACGCGCCGGTGTCCACGCCGCTGGTCGTGGAGCACATGGCGGTGTTCTACGACACCGTCCGGGAGCGCGGCCCGCGGACCATGACCGGCGACTACGCCTCGGCGGTGACCCGGAAGTTCTTCGACTTCCGCAGCCCGCTGGCCGCGTACGCCCGGATCCCGCGCTCCTACGTGATCCTGCAGCGGATCAACCTCGGCCTGTTCGCCCTGCTCGGCGAGTTGCACGCGACCGCCGACTGGCGCGGCATCGCCGAGGAGATCTGGCCGTTCGTCCAGGGCCCGCCGTGCACGCCGATGGGGATGGCCGAGGCCGCGTGGCGATCAGCGCGGCCGGCCAGCACGAACGCCGCTTCGTTCGGCTAAATAGGGGTTAGGGAACGGCCGGTCACAGGCCGCCGAAGAATCGTGAAACGTCGAACGGCCGCAGGTACGGCGCCGGGGTGTAGCTGGTGAAGGCGGGCGCGGTCGCGACGAGATCGCCGGTGGCGGGACTGGTGTAGACGTTGTACTGGGCGCCGAGCGCCGCAGCCTGGGCGTTCAGGCCGGCCGGGCTCGGCACGTTCCAGTGCCCCGTGGACAGGCGGTTCAGCAGCGTCTGGGCCGCGGTGATGGTCTCGGCCGGGGTGAACGCGCAGTGGCCGGCGCGGTCCACGAAGATCTGCCGCAGCAGGTTCCCGTTCCCGGCACGGTCGACGACGCTGCTGTAAGCCTGCTCGTTCTCCGGC
>Ga0302308_10003917_pt1 | contig 11800 bp, 8 predicted proteins | sample III_Palsa_E3_3_FD_200531 | JGI IMG/M metagenome (GOLD analysis project Ga0302308, IMG submission 200531) | Peat permafrost microbial communities from Stordalen Mire near Abisko, Sweden - III_Palsa_E3_3 | ecosystem: Environmental > Terrestrial > Soil > Palsa > Peat permafrost | place: Sweden... | reverse complement strand
CGACCGGCTCTGCTCACGCAGAGCTTACACACGGCTTGAGCCGGATGATGGGAAACCATCAAGTCCGGTTCTTAGGGGAGGGAGCGGCAGAGATGCCGCTTCCTTACCCGACTCCCTCGTCTAGTGGGAATATCCTTTCATGTCGTGCCACTTGCGTTCCGGCGTTGTGGGCCGAATTGGACAGTAGTCCGCTCGAGCAGCAAGTTAGCTTTTCTACGAATGGTCTGTGATGATTGGTACTCAACGACATTCTTGTAATACTTCGACATGAGTTGCACTCTTGGAAGATCGCAATCGACCCTGCGAGCCGCGGAAGGCTACGAACGGGGACGAGATCCGAATCACGCGGAACATGTGTCCAGCTCTGAGGTTAGGGAGGGTTAGGAATATGGAGAACAGTAGCGGTTCGTTTTGGAGTGGCGAAACCCTCATCGAGCGTCTGCCCGATCTGATCGAACCATTTAGTCCCGGACGCGTAGACTGCGCGGCTTACACCCTGGCGATAGGTCCAGAGGTCTATGTATCACCGACTGATCAGACAGTGGATCCATCTTCGGTTACGGTACGTAGGCTCACAGCGGACGAAGCGTTTACGATCCCGCCAGGTCAATTTGCATTTCTTCTTTCAGAAGAGATCGTATCGGTGCCTGCGGATGCGTTGGCCTTCATTTCGATACGAGCGAAGAGCAAGTTTCGGGGCTTAGTGAACGTCTCAGGCTTCCACGTGGATCCGGGATACAAGGGACAACTTACCTTTGCTGTCTTCAACGCTGGTCCGGTTACGATCCACCTCAGACGAGGACAATCCATCTTTTTGATTTGGTACGCGAATCTAGATCGAAGCACCGGCTATCGAAAAGACAGCGAAGTGCGTACCGGTATCGATACAGAATTAGTAACTTCTGTGAGTGGTGAACTCCTCTCATTCGCCGGACTTTCCAAGAAGATCAAAGACGTTGATGAAAAGCTCGCAGAGCGCGTCCATGCCATCGAAAAGGAACAAACGTACTATCGAGTAATCGCTGCTATCGCACTAGCCGTTGTAATCGCCGTCGCCGCTGGCTGGGTGAAGGACCTCTTTGCGACCAAAACTCAGCCGGCCCAAAACCAAACATCTCCCACTTCACTGCCCGCATTGCCTGCTCCCATTACAACGCCCAAACCTCCGCCGGTAACGAAATAGGCCACGCCATTGGCAGGACGGCAGGGATCTCGAACGGTTGCTTATACGAACTCATGCACCTAGGGCTCGTTTTCCGCATTAGCGCCAAATTTCTTCTGCTTTACGTGGCGAGGCGAATAGACGGCGAAGTATGATAGATGTGTTGACGAAAGGGTGCTTGCATGAGCGCGGAAGACACTCCAATCAGACGGCATGTTTTCATCAGCCACCATCACGCAGACGACAGCCGTGTGGACCAACTTACGGATATGCTCTCGCGGGCTGGCAATGACGTACGGAACAGTTCCATACGGATGAAGCCAGCCAACGAACGCCGTATGGAAGAAGGCCGGGTTAGTGATGCGGCAATTCAGCGGGTACTTCGGATGAAAATCTCGTGGGCGGCGACCGTGGTCGTACTGGTTGGCAAGGAAACGCATACCCGTCCTTGGGTAAATTGGGAAATTGAGCAGGCACATCAACAAGGCAAGCGTATCGTAGGCGTGTACGAGCGTGGAGGTGTCGATGCCCCGCTGCCTAAGGCGCTGGAGGATTACGGAACGAAGGTTGTCGCGTGGAACTCAGACAGCATCATCGATGCGATCGAAGGCTCGGAAAACACGTTCGAGAATCCTGACGGTACGTCGCGCGAGCCGGTCCATTCTGGGAAGAAAGGCGTCTGTTGATGTCTCGTGTCTACATGTATGTTGTAGACCGAGATTTCGGTTTTGCTCCGAATCCTTTCCATGGTGTGTGCACACTGGCGACCTGCAAGCCGCCTATCCGGAAAGGTGCGGCTATCGGCGACTGGGTCGTCGGCATGGGGGGCAGCCGATTGAAAGCAACTGGCCGATGCATCTACGCGATGCAGGTGACCGAAGCACTCAGTTTCAATGACTACTGGTCGAACCCAGAGTTTCGCGACAAACGTCCCGTACGAAACGGCAGCAAAGTGATGATGCTCGGCGACAACATCTATCACCGATCGGAAGCACAGGCAGATTGGCACCAGCTCGATTCACACCACAGCCTCGAAGACGGAACACCGAACCCCCTGAATGTCGAAAAGGATACGAAAGCCAACCGCGTTCTCATTTCCAAGCACTTCTTTTATTTTGGAAAAGAAGCACCCAAGGTGCCTCGGGAAATTGTGGAGCATCTCGGCTTCGAGAACAGACGAAAAATACAGTTGTGGCAGATCCCTTCGACTTCAATGAAAGCGCGAAACGCTACACGGGCAAAGGAAGTGCCGTCGCATAATGCGGCGGCTGAGGGAAGATTAAATGACGCTGGATGAGTATCAACAGAGAGCTGCCGCCACCGATGCAAGAGAGATTTCCAAGAATCCTGAGCTTTCGGTTCTATTACTCGGGCTAGCCGGAGAGACCGGTTCTTTGCTGACCCTGTATAAAAAGCAACTCCGTGATGGCGACGCGTTTCAGATTGCACAGCAGCGCCTCGCAGAAGAGATGGGCGATGTTCTTTGGTACCTTGCAGCGATAGCTCGGCGCTGCGGCCTTTCTCTCGAAACAATCGCCGAGGCAAATCTTGAGAAAACACGGTCACGTTGGCTGTCAGGCGAGGCGCGTGAGCTGTTCGACGCTGAAATGCCGCCTGCGGAACAACTGCCAAGAAGGTTCACTGCAACCCTGCGCGACACGACCGACGACAGTGGCAAGAACGTAATGAATATGGTCTTTAACGAAGATCCGCTCGGATCGGAGCTGACCGATAACGCACACGATCCTGATGGCTACCGCTTTCATGACATCTTTCATCTTTCCTTAGCTGCCATCCTAGGTTGGTCACCCGTGATTCGCGCGTTACTCAAACGCAAGAGGAAGTCGAGCCAGCGGTTCGATGAAATTGAGGACGGCGGCAGAGCTATCGCAATCGAAGAAGGGATTTCGGCACTGATCTTTACGTACGCTACTCAACATTCTCTACTTGATGGGGTAGAGGCGATGGATTGGGGCATTCTGCGCACCTGTCAGACCATGGCTGGCGGCTTGGAGGTAAAGACGCGGACCCTCTTCGATTGGGAGCGAGCCGTATTTGCTGCTTATGCTGCGTGGCGGGAAGCCATTCAACACGGAGGAGTGCGCGTGTTCGGCAACCTAGAAGAGAAAACGTTCACATTCGAACGGTTAGATTCTCAATCCTGAATCTTGTTGATGTCTAATCCCCACTTCGCAGGGAAGACCGGAGACAGCAGTGGACCAGTCGCGCGAAACGACTGTTTGATCCGAGTCCTACCCGAAACTCCCTCTATGCCTGGAAAGGCGACTCGGGCGTACTTGTCCGTTTCGCAAAACAGATTCTGACAATCGATTAGCTGCAAGGGGCGGCCACATAGCGAAACTGGACGCAGCCCCAACTCCATTTGCAGGCTCTCCTGGTTGTCGCACATGAAACGAATCAGTTCTGGGGCGTCACACGAAGCCATGTCTGGAAAACACTTTTTGAGCCCATCTAATGCGCCCGGGCCCGGAATTACGAATTCTCGTTCTGAATAGTCAGTGAGATCCGAGTAGTTCAGATCGGTCACGAACTGGTAAGCCAGAAAATTCCCAATCATCGGGTAAGACAAAAGGATTCGAAATGCCTCCTCCATCGACTTGGCTTCCCGCAATCGTTTGGGCACGTCTTCTTGGATCATCATCTCGAGGAGACGAAGATGTGACCGATGCTTCTTCGTTTGACCATCGGCACCACCAGACGGCATGATGTACGCACCTGAATAAATGCGCTGCTTCTTCAAAAGCGCGTCTGTCAAGACATGGTCGATGAATTCGAATCTGTGGGAGGCAAAGCGAATCTCCCCGAAATGTCGCTTGAGCAACTCCCATGTTTCGATCTTGTTGAAGAGCTTGAACAGAAGGGTTCTGTAGAAAAGCTCGACAGGCGTCTGATCTCCCTTCTGTATGACCTCGCCGATCAAATACTGTGACGTGCGATCCAACACGCGGTACGCGTTCGTAAATTTGTATTTCAGCAGGATGGGATCGTTTGTGACCGGCCAAGTCTCTTGAAGGCGTCGGCGAAAGACCAAGTGACGCTCAGCAGCGAACTGCCAATAGGCTTGGAACACCGGGCTCACCCGAAACGCTCTGCCCGCGATTTTGACGGAAGGCAATTTATTGTTCGCATATTCCTGGGGTCGCGTATGGAAGAGGACAGCCTGCATCTGTCAAGGCTACCGCAATTCGTTTGCGCTTATGACTCTTGTTTTCACAGAGACTAAAACGATGTCGTCACGATCATCTGAGCCAGAGCTGCATAATCCAAGCTGGCGGCGAAAAGATCCTGCATACCTTCGGGCAAATCGTTCAAAGCAACACGCTCCCTTAGGTTCATGCCGCTGATTAATTCGCTGGAACGGCCTCCAACAGAGCCAATGATGTAGACCGGCAGTCCTGCTTCACGAGCCAAAGCGATCTCCTCGTCAACGCCTGGAGGAATTCCCGGACGAGCCTTTTTACCGCCGATGACAACAAGAGCTCCAGCATCAGGGTCACGCATCATGGCTTCGCGCATTCGAGTGAGACTAGAAGCACGGTCTCCATTTGCGTCAACCGCTAGGACTTCGGTGTCCTTCCGAAATTCGTCGATGGTTGCATCCGTTACGAAGAAGCGAGAGATGTACATGCGTACTGCCGCAAGATGATCGGAAGGCCGCAGACGTTTTGCCACCTCGAAAATCATGAACTGGAAAGTTGGGTGCGCTCCGAAACTGATACCAATTCCTGCACGAAGGCTGGCTTCGACCAAGGCGTAGACGGCATTGGTCATGTTCTGCTGAAACTCCGGTTCGCAGTCTGGAAACGCTCCCGAGATGACAAGCCGTCTCGTCCCCGTGGCGGGTGGTACGACGCCGCGTTGGATTTCGGCTACGTAGTCTGATATGGAGTCGGTATGTACGCCGCTGGTATCCAAGTGCGCAGTTGTTCTGGTTGGCATGGCTGCAAGAAGAATCGCGCTGTCGTAATGAGGTCCGTGCTGAGGATGCGACTCAAATCCCGCCTCTTTGGCACAGCCGGCAAAGTCCTGGATGTCCTTCGGCGTAGGCGTACGTCCGAAGAGTTGGAGCAAGTGCGTCAGTGGCCGCTGCCGATATCTCTCCGCCTTTCGCGGGAGGCTTAGGCTGTAGATCATGCGACGGTCGTCCACTCGTTTGAGTGCAATTCCGTGTGAAGCCGCCAGCGTTTCAAGTTTACGTAGCTCGTCGAGCAGGCGATCGACGTAGTCTCTGTGGTGAATGTCGAACGCCTTTTGAACGATCTCATCGACGACTTCAGGTGTAAATGCGCCCGAAGCAGGATCGAGGCCAGGAAAAGAAAAGTGCGGTACTCCGGAGGGAAGAATGGTGAGAGGGACGCGTCCCTCATCCGGTCCGACGCGAACCCAGACGACCGGGAGCTGTAAGCCAAGGGCGATCTGAAGCTCCTTAAGTATCCATTTTGATTCTCCCGCCTTTGGTGTGTCGAGAAAGATCACCGCATCACTTTCCCTGAGACGCGCGTCGATCACATCTTGAGCATCCTCGCCCACACGAACGTCAAGCAGATCGCGGAATGCCTTCTGTGCAGTAATTTGAAGAAGTTTATGAAATTGTGATGTAATTTCCTCTCCATCCAAGCGACGGTGGCTTAGGAATAGATGCATCGGTTCGACGTTGAAGGTTGGCCGGAGCTCGGAAAGGATTTGCCGAGCGAAGACGGTGGCGATAGTTTGAGTTTGACTTGGATCGAGGGCGCGCTGTCGCAGATTCTCGACAATGTCAAAACTCTGTTTCTTTTCGATTTGCTGCGGAGGATGTCGCTGGAGCTTATCAATTGCCACCGGAAAGATCGATGCACCTGATGCAAGCGACTTGTCCAAAAGCTGGATGGCGGCCGCGCCATAATCCTGATCCGGACGATTGAAGATGATTACCGCGTCTGCATGGTCGGGCTCGGTTGAGCGCAGGGCGCGATCGTTTTGAAGGATTGAGACGCTGTTATATTCGCTCAGGATGCGATGTAGAGACTGCGCGAACGTTTCTGCAGCAGGACAGATCCCCAAGGTAAGCGCAGGCGCAACTATATATATATTGTTCATCGTGATCATTCCCGTAAATCTAAACGGAGTTTATCCTAAGTAATCTCCAAGGAGATCACCAGACATCTGCGGGTTCTCAGGCAACAATGTCATCGGCTTTGTTGACTGCTCGACTTGTGGATCCGAGAGGTTCATGTGGCACTGATCAGTGAACAGAGGCTTAGGCGGCTTGCACAACAACGCGGTCAAAGACCTGTTGAGGTGATGGTCGAAGCTGGGGTTCGAAAGATTGCCGCTGCCCTCAACGGTTACGACATCTTTCTCTCACACTGTTTCAAAGACAAAGTCCTCGCGGACGGTTTGACGGAGCAATTCGAAAGCTTGGGCTACACAGTCTACATCGATTGGCGCGACGATCCGCAGTTGGACCGTTCTCATGTCAATCGTCAGACGGCTCGCGTACTAAGGCATCGACTGACGAGCTCGAAAGCCCTCTTCTTCGTCACTTCTGAGAATGCTGGAGGCTCGCGATGGATGCCTTGGGAATTAGGCTACATGGATGGCTTGAAGAAAACTGCTGCCATTCTTCCTGTGAGCGAAACCGGGAGCGAGAATAACGAGTTTATGGGTCAGGAATATCTAGGGCTTTATCCGTATGTGACAGTATCAAACGATGCCTCGGGTATGGAGCGGATTTGGATCCGCGACGATTCCAGGACATACGTCAGATTCGATAAGTGGATCAAAGGTAAGGCACCTTACGTACACACGTCTAAGTAAAATTCCGGGGAGCAGCTAATGATCTTTACCGGTTTTTCCGTACGGGTTGGATACAGGGCGTCAGACATGCACTGCACTCAGCTCTAACTTTAGAGCGTGAGCCCGATTCCTGTGGCTGGGTTGACGCCCTTGGACTGCGCTTGGCCCAAGCTCTCTGACAGCGTCAAACCCAGCGGTGCGAGCGCCTGCTCCGCCGATATGGCTCGTGCGCCACGATCCATGAACTGGCCCGCGCTATCGATGTGAAGCCAGCCCTTGGGCTCGGAGGTCTGTTGATAGCTCTGGATGTCACCGTACTCTCTGCGCCAGACCAGCGAATCAGCTTGAGCCTGACCTAGCGTAGCCAATGCTGGCTCCCAATGGCGGCTGTCAGCTAATGTCGGTTGGAGAGAATGTAAAAGCTTTTCTTCCGGCTGGTTGGCGTCTCGACGCACCAGGCCGGTAACGTGAGTTGCATACCGCTCCGTGAGCGACAAAAGAGACGGTTCTGCATCGGTGCGGCGGATGTGATCGCCGGTTAGATTTCTTGCCGATTCCGCCTGCGAAGATCCTTGTTCTAATTGTCGCTCCGCAAAACGGATGTCTTCTCGAACCGTCACCGGTGTCAGTGAGGATGCATAGAGTTCGATAGGCATTCGTTGCTGTTGTTGAGTTGGTTCCTTGTTCTCGACGTGCTCATTTTGAAAGTTCATCGTGTTCTCCTGTTGTTGTCTTGTTTCGATAGCTGCCGACTTGCTCACATCTCGTCCGAGATCCTTTTCGAGCCGGTTTCCATCATCGGTGTAGAGCCGCACGTCGTAAGCGGCGCGGGACACCGCAACGTATGCGAATCGCTGATTTATGAGGTCGCGATGCGCCGAAACTTCCACATTGATGAGGACACGGTCGGCGGTGAGTCCTTGAGAGCTATGCGAAGTGACGGCGTAGCCGTGGTCGAAGTGGCGCATCTGCTCCGGTCGGAAGCTGATCGTTCGTCCTTCCTCACCATCCAGGCGAACTCTCATTTCGGACGGCGACGACTTTTCGACGGTGGCTAGTTGCCGATTGGAGATGCCAAGTTCACGGTCGTTCGTGGTGAACTGAAGTCGGTCTCCCTCAGCGAACGGTCTTGCGACCTCTCTGTACGCCGTAATCCCGCTGAGCCGTTTCGGGTCGTAACTGACTTGCTGCCCGTCTTGCCTCTCCACTGTGAGGCGATTGGCCTGCTCATCGACCGCTCGAACGGTGGCGTACCCCAACGGGCCAACACCTATCTCTTTGCTGCCACGGGTGTACTGCAGTACATCCCCGGCCTGGTATTGCGCAGCCCACTTGCGGTCTTCACTGTTTAGTTCCGAACGAGCAACAAGCACTGTAAATTCTGTGTCCGGCCCCCTGACGCCGCCACGCTCTCGAAGCTCCGCGCGGATAGCTTGGTTCAGCTCTACTCGGCTTGCGTTGTCAGGAGAAATGACCAGCGTTCCGTATGGCTGCGCTGCATACTCCCTGGCTATGCTCATGATCCGCTCTGCACGCTCGGGCGCTTCCGACACGCGGCCCTGCTCCCGCAAGAGGCGTACTCCATCTGCTGTCTGACCTTGCGAAAGGTGTTCTACAGCACGATGGAGTCCTTCGTCCTTTTGTCGAATGATCTCGTCGAGCGTGGACGTTTTCATACCGGCATCCTGCAACTGCTCGAACGGTTTTCCTGCGTCTACGCCTTGGTGCTGTCGGATATCTCCGATCAGCAGAACCCTGTCGTTATTCCCAATCTTTTCGAAGAAGCTTTGCATCTGCTTGGTGCTGGCGAGGCTCGACTCGTCCACCATGTAAAGCCGCCGAACGTCTGGATCAGACGCAGCTTCGGGGGAGCCGCCGCGCGTGAGGAATCTTTGCAAAGTTTCGGATTTCACCCCCGCCTCTTTAAGCTGGTTCGCAGCTCGGTTTGTGGGCGCGAACCCCTCCACGGCATACCCGCGACTCTCGGCTGCGTCTCGGATACTTCTCAGTGTTGTGGTTTTGCCGCTCCCTGCGTATCCCTGAAGCCCGTGGACGCGATCGGTAGTGGATAACACCTCCTCGGTCGTCCGCCGCTGCGCCGGATTCAGCATCTCTACAGAGCCGGCGAATTTCGATGCGGCTTCAACCGACATGATCGGTTCGACCGTATTCTTGGCCGCAAGAATGTAGTCAATATTCGATCGCTCGGCGTGGAGCATATCGCGGGTGGTGAAGCGAGTTGCCGAGTGCTGCCCCGGCACTTCGACTTTGAGGAATTCGCCTGCCGCTTCTCGCTTCTGAAAGTTGGCGGCGACCTCGCCGTAGGTGACTTCTCCCATCCCTCGCCGCAGCGCGTCGCGCATGATGGCTCGCTCGTCGATCACGGCGTCTCTCTCGAAATTTCTCGCCTTGGAAAAGCTCACACTCTCCCGCGCCTTCTGCTGCGGGTCGTTCTTTGTCTGATCGTTAGAGTGCTGCCGCACGTGAGCCCGCTGCTGGGCTTCTTTGACGACTCGGTCAGCCTGATTCCCAAACTCCTCTGCAATCTGCCTATGGGCTGCCAGCACCTTTTCTGGCATCATGACCTGCTTGCGATCTCGGGTCGTATGGGCCGCAATCTGGGCGGCCTCGGGACTGGAAAAGCCGCTTCGCGCCAGAGCTTCTTCGATCTGCTGGCGGCGCGGGCTTGAAGCGGCCAAGTACTCGGCCGAATAGCCCTTGATCTCTGGAGCGCCGCTCCTGCCTGGCTGGATCTCGTAGCCGAGATTTTTCAGCCGGAACATTAGTTCGGACTGATACACAGCGGTCGCAAACTGCTGGGATGCAAAGAGGCTTTGCGGCTGAAGCGCACGGAAGGAACCATCCTGCCGTTCGGTCATGTTGAAGACAACAGCGTGAGTATGAAGCTGAGGTGCAGCGTAGCCATTCACTGGACGGGCGGTGTCATGTTCAAACTTCGCCGCGATAAATCTACCCGTCGATGCGGGCGGATGATTACCGCCAATTCGAGCCTGAGTGTAACGCTCCAACTGTTCCAGAGCGAAAGTGACAGCCTCGCGGTGTGCCACTCTTACGCGGTCATCGCCCCCTACCAAGGCGGTCAGAGAAACGGACTTCGGCGCTGAAAAGGTAGCGTCCCAACCGGCACGATGTTCCACAGGTTTGACCGTCTCACCCTGGGCGTTCGAATACTCTTGCGCTTTCCGATGCTGAACGAGCTGCTTTTCCGTTTGCGGGTGCTGGCCGCTGCTGAGACGAGCAAAGTCTTCGGCTGCCACGCCGCCTGAGAGACCAAAACCTGCCGCCATCCGGCCTTGCCACTCCCCGACAATCTCATTGCCTTGCTTCCAATAGTTCTGCTCCGCCGCTGTGAACTCTTTAGCGTGATAGGTCTGAGCCTGACCTGCGCTCAACGGTTTCGAAATCGTGAGCATGACTTAGGCTCCCGCCTCGAATTGACTTGCGAGGTCGTAGGGCTTGGGTTCTCCTTGGGCAGCTGGAGCGTCGGTGGGTTCGACTTCATCCGCCTCAAGGTCCTCTGGAATTGGATTGCGAGCCAGACTGCGAGGGTCATAGTCGAGCGCGTCGTCTTCAACCGCCCGAGGAATAAAGTCGGTCGCGATGATCGGCATTTCCATGTACTCGAACGCAAAGCGCGAGACATTGTTTCCGAGCTTGAGGAATGCCTTGCGTTCCTCAAGTCCGCTTACCTCGGAATCAAGTACAAGAGGTTCGACTTGGCGGTCTACGGTGAAGTTTCGGCCCGCACGGCTCCCATCGAAATGTGTTTCTTTTACCCGTTCTACCTCGACCTTGCCGATGGCGTTCGACACCCATTCGGCTGCCTTGGGCTCCGTAGTTTTCAGGAATATTTTTGTAGCAGGCTGAGAGAGCATCACCTCGGCAATATGCCCATAGATGTTCTCCAACTGGGCCTTCCCCTGGAAGCCAAGAACGAGAGGATTCTTGCTCTTTCGGTTCTCGGTAATGGCCGTGTGAAGCTGAGGCAGCCGCTGTAGGCTTGCGAGTTCGTCGAGCACAAACCAGACCGGTGTCTGGTGCTCCTTGGGTGCGCTGAGGAGCCGTAGAACAAGCCAGTCGATCCATAAGCTGTGAAGCGGCTGAAGAGCGTCTCGCTCCGTCGGACGGGATGTGATGAAGATCCATCCTCGGCGAGTCTCTGCCCATTCCGTAGCGCACCAACGATGTCCCTTGGCGTCCTCCAAGGTTGGAAGCATACGGAGGCTGTCAGCTACGAGGCCGAGTGAAGAAAGGACGCCGTTGCGCTGTGGCGGAGAATCTTTGGCGATCATCGTCGCCATTTCCGTACCGCGAACTTGCTTATCAATCTCAGCCGGATTTGCCATCCAATCTGCAAGCTGGCGGGGCGTCGGGCCTGTACGAAGGAGATGAGCGAAGATCTTCTGGGGCGTCTTGGTAAAGAACTCATCGCGCTGCGTGTCGGTCGGTTGGTAGAGGGACTTCGCCAGAGTCTTTGCCTCGGCCTTGCTCCGCAACTCCTCCGCCGGTCCCCAGTATGGGCAGCGGTCATCCAGCGGATTCAGAACAATGTCGCAACGATCCGGGCGGTAAAAGCGCTGGATGAACTCGCAGGCCGGGTCATAGACGATAGCTGTGTGTCCACGTTCCTCGATCTGCCGAAGCACCTGCATGATGAGCGTGGTTTTTCCGGCTCCTGTATCGCCCATTAGCTCGATATGCTGCGCCTCCGAGCGAGCCGGAATACGCATCAGATCCTTCGATTCTGTGGTCCTGAAACCGATGCCGTCGCCGCCGATCTCTTGGTTGAACTGGGTCGGCGTCAACATGACTGGACCT
>Ga0302308_10003916_pt1 | contig 11801 bp, 8 predicted proteins | sample III_Palsa_E3_3_FD_200531 | JGI IMG/M metagenome (GOLD analysis project Ga0302308, IMG submission 200531) | Peat permafrost microbial communities from Stordalen Mire near Abisko, Sweden - III_Palsa_E3_3 | ecosystem: Environmental > Terrestrial > Soil > Palsa > Peat permafrost | place: Sweden... | reverse complement strand
GCTATGGCATTCACACATCTTCCGTTTGAGCCCTGGGTCGAAGTCTGATTCTCTGAGCCTGTGGCTTGGAGGATCAGGCGATGACGGAGGTTACGCTGGGGCGGTTTGGTGACCGCCGCCTGGAAAAAGGGGGGTCTTTCTGCACGCCCGCCTGGTTGAGATGGGCGGGCGTGGGGTTCGGGTTCGTCGGCTCGGCGGCGACCGTGCCGGAGAGATCCGCTTGACCCGCTGGCTGCGCAACGATGCGGTGACGGTCGAGGCGATGGCGGTCGAAGCCGGGCGGCGCACGGCGGAGCGCTGTGATGGTCGACATGTGCTGGCGATCCAGGACACCACCGTGGTCCGGTCTGCGGGCGGGGGCGGTCTTTATCTGCATCCGGTCATTGTCGTGGACGCGGACGAAGGCGCGTTGCTGGGGCTGGCGCACGCGGAGTTTTTGAGCCGGGACGCGGGGGCGAAGGCCGAGCGGCGGGCCAAGCCGGTCAAGGATAAGCAGAGCCAACGATGGTTGGATGGGGCCGACAAGGCGGCCGAGGTCTGTGCTGCGGCCGCCCGGGTGACGGTGATCGCCGATCGGGAAAGCGACATCTATGCGGCCTTTGCCGGGTGTCCGGCCGGGACCGACCTGCTGATCCGGGCGTCCCAGGACAGAAGCCTGGACGATAAAGGGCGCCTGTTCGCCACGCTGGATGCGCTGCCCGAGGCGGGCCGGGTCGGATTGGACCTGCCGGCCAAGCCTGGCCGCAAGGCCCGCGCGACCCAGGTCGCGGTTCGCTTCATGACCGTCGACCTGGCCCGGCCGCAGAACGGCATCGTCGCCGGCCTGCCCAAAAGCGTCCGCATGACCGCGGTCGATGTCCGCGAGATCGATCCGCCGCCGGGCGAGATCGTTCACTGGCGCCTGCTGACCACACACACGGCGCAGAATGTGGCCGAAGCCTTCGCCATCGTCGACCTCTACCGCCGCCGCTGGGTCATCGAGCAACTGTTCAGAACCTTGAAAGCCCGGGGCTTCGATATCGAGGGCTTGCTCATCGAGGACGAAGCGCCGCTGCAGCGACTGGTCATGGCAACGCTCGTCGCCGCCGTCACCGTCCAGCAACTCGTCCATGCCCGCGACGGCATCCAAGGCCCAGAACCGCTTCGGCCTGTCACGGACGCCTTCGATCCCGAGGATGCTCCCCTGCTCGAAGCCTTCTGCGCAAAGCTCGAAGGCAAGACCGAACGGCAAAAAAACCCTCATCCAAAGGGCTCGCTCGCCTACGCAGCCTGGGTCTGTGCCCGGCTCGGCGGATGGACCGGGTACTACGGAAAACCCGGTCCCCTCGTCATGCTCAACGGATGGATCGATTTCCAAGCCGCAAAGCGAGGCGTCGCTACCCTCAAAGCTCAATCAGATCTGTGAATCCGATAGCCAAGCGGTAGAGGGCGAAGAAAATTAAACCACTCTCCCAAAAAACCGGCTGATCGCCCGGTCGTGCCAAGGCGTCACGCTGCCTTTGCCGTGAAAGCCGACATGGCCGCCGCCGGACGGCAGCAGCGCCTGGACCTGGGCGTAGGCCGCCCAATCGACCAGGCTGTAGCTCTCGCTCGGGATCCAGGGATCGTTCAGCGCGTGCACCACCAGGGTCGGGCGGTCGATTCTGCCCAGAAACCCGATCGCGGCGTTCCGGGCATAATACTCGTCGGCGCTGGCGTAGCCGTGGCGCCGGGCGATGAAATTATCGTCGAACTCGTAGACCGTGCGCGCCTGCTCGACCGCGGCGCGTTCGGCGTCGGTCAGCACGGCGCCGACGGCCAGCGTCTCGTCCTTCATCGTCTTCAGGATGCGCAGGTGATAGAGCTTGTTGCGCGGCTCCATCACACGCCTGGAGGTCGCGGCCAGGTCGATCGGGGCCGAGACCGAGGCCGCAACGCGGACGTCGTGGCCGTGGGCGCCCTCGCCCAGGAATTTCAGCACCAGATTGCCGCCGAGCGAATAGCCGATCAGCACCAGGCCGTTCGCGGTCAAACCCGCCGGCAGGGCGCCCAGCGCCGCCGACAGATCGTCGCTGCGGCCGGCATGATAATGCCCGCCCGAGATCGCGCGCGACGGCCCGGCGCCGCGCAGGTTGAGCCGCAGCACCGGATAGCCCTGGCTCAGCAGATGCCGCGCGGTGCGGATCATATAGGTGCTGCGCTCGTCGCCGCCCAAGCCATGGACCACGACCGCGAGCGGCTTGCCGCGCGCACGGGCGGCCTCGGGCCGATCCAGCCGGGCCGCCAGCGCGTCGCCGGTGCCGTCGTTCATCGGCAGCACCAGCCGCTCGCCGCCGACCAGATCGGCCGGGGTGCGGAAGATCGTGTTGCGCAAGGTCTGCAGGTCGGGCCCGTACCAGGGAAAGCGGGGGCGGAACGGCTCGAATTCGCTCTGGGACAGCATCATCGGTCGAGAAAGCTCTCGATGCGCGCGATCTGCGCTTCATCCATCAGCGCCGGCGCATGGCCGGCACCGGCGACTTCGTACAGCTCCGCCTTCGGGCCGCGCCGCGTCATCTCCTGGGCGGTCTCGGCCAGCAGCAGGTCGCTTTGGGCGCCGCGGATCACCAGGATCGGGCATTTGATCTGGTCGTAGAACGGCCAGAGATCGATGTCGGCCAGGGGCACGCCCTTGAACGCCTCGGCGATGGCGGGGTCGTAGCCGAGCCCGATGCGGCCGTCGGCACGGACCCGGTGGCTGGTGTCGGCCATGTGACGCCATTGCGCATCGGTCAGATCGCCGAACGGGGCATGGACCAGGCGGTAATAGCGCTCGATCTCCTCGACCGAGCCGAACGCCGGATCGGCACCGATATAGTCGGCGATGCGCTGCAGGGCGGCGACCGGGATAAACGGCCCGACATCGTTCAGCACCAGCCGGCGAATGGGCGAGCCCGGCATCGCGGCCAGCATCATGCCGATGATGCCGCCCATCGAGGTGCCGATGAAATCGACCTCCTCGGCCCCCAGCCGCGCGAACAGCGCCGCGACCGTCGCCAGGTAGATCGGATAATTATAGTCGCCCGCGACCGGCAGCCAGGCGCTCTGCCCGCGCCCCGGCATGTCGGGACAGGCAACGGGGCCGCGCGAAGCCAGCCGCTCGGCCAGCGGATCGAAGTCGCGCCCGTTGCGGGTCAGGCCATGGACGCAGACGATCGGCCGTGCGCCGGCCGGGCCCGGAACATAGCTGTAGGCGATCTGATGGAAGCCATGCAGCCCGAGACAGGACAGGCGCTCGATCGACATCGACATGAAGGCGGACTCTCGCTGGCGGGTGGGTCGGAGCCAACATATAGGCTGCCGCCCCTCCGGGGCGAGCCTTAGTATTATGCCCTCAGGCGCCGGGCGCCCATCGGCGAACGCTTTGGCGTTCGTCCGACGCTTCGCCGGCTGGGCTCGCTGCGCGGGGCCTCAACGCGGGGCCTCAATGGGCCCTGGGATCTGACGCGATTATATCGCGTCAGATCCTTAAGCGCTCAGAACGAGCTCGCACCCGGTGCCGGCAGGGCCGGCAGGGCCGGGCTGGCGACCGGCCGGCCGAAATAATAGCCCTGGCCGTGGGTGACGCCCAACCCGGCGGCGGCATAGGCCTCTTCCCGCGTCTCGATCATCTCGCCGATCGTCTCGGCGCCCAGTTCGGCGCAGACCGTGGTGATCGAGCGCAACAGCGCGCTGTCGCGCGGGTTGCTCATGCCGCTTTTGAGGAACGGCCCGTCGAGCTTGACGTAATCGATCTCGAACCGGCGCAGATAGGTATAGGCGCCGAAGCCGGCGCCGAAATCGTCGAGACAGATGCGATGGCCCAGCTTTCGCAGATTCTGCAGGAAGCCGTTGGCCTGATCCAGATTGTCGATGGCGCTGGACTCGGTGATCTCGAACATCAGCTTCCGGCGGTCGATCCGGGCCTCGGTCAGCAGCCGGGCGAGCCGGTTCATGAACGGCAGGCTGGCCAGCGACTTGCCCGACAGGTTGACCGCGATCGGCGCCGCGCCCGGCGAGCCGGCCATCAGCTTCAGTACCTTTTCGCACACTGCCAGGTCGAGTTCGGCCGCCATGCCGACCTCTTCGCTGAACAGGATGAATTCATACGGGCTTTCACCCGGCGCGAAGCGCGACAGCACCTCGAAATGATGCACGCCGCCGGTCTCCAGGCTGACGATCGGCTGGAACACCAGCGAGAAATCGCCGCTCGTCACCGTGGTGCGCAGCTTGGCGACCCGGTCGAGCGTCTGGTCGACCATGCCGGCCAGCGCCTGCTCGAGCGAGGCCAGCGAGAAATCCTTACCGTCGGACTGGGAGAATTTCCGGACGCAATAGGCCAGCGCCTGGGCGGCGCCGACATCGTCCAGGTCGGCCGCGCTGATCGCGACCTGGGCCGTGCGCATGGCCAGCGGCCGCCGGTTCGGCGCCGCGGCCGCGGTGATCGAGGCCAGTTCGGCCTGGATCGCATCCGCATCCAGGCCCGGGCGCTGCACCAGGGCGAAATCGGTGCCCGAGATCTGGGCCGCGGCATCGCCGCCGGCCGACGACAGGCGCAGCACCGCGCCGATCTCGCCCATCAGCTCGGCCCGCCGCTCGCCGGTCAGGCGCTGCTGCAGCGCGTCGAGCCCGTCCAGATGCAGCATGGTCAGCGCGACGGGAGCCTCGCCGCCGGCCGCCTCGCTCGCCCGCTTCAGCACGTCGGGCAGGGCCTCGGCATCGAGCAGCCGGGTCTGCGGGTTGCGCGCATCCTCCGCCTCGGGCGACAGCGGGATGGTCAGGTGCGAGACCGCCAGGAAATAATTGGACCCGCCGCCGCCGAACCGGCAGCCGCCGAGCCAGACCCGCGTCGTGCCGCCATCGACACGCGCCAGCGGGATCGAGACCGGCTCGATCCGCTCCGCCTCGGCCAAGCCATCCAGCACGCGCATGGCGAAACCGCGCTCGGGCGCCGGAAACAGATCGATGAAATGGCGGCCGGACAGTTTGGCGGCGGACACGCCGATCAGGCTCTGCGCCGCTCCGGTCGCGAACACGATGCGACGCTTGGCATCCAGCTCGATCAGCAGATCGGCGGCAGCAAAGGCGAAGGCAACGAAACGATCGCGGTCGGCGCGGATTTCCGCCATGACGCCAAAGGTCCTTAAAGCCCATTGCCGGCGACCGGCATGAGGACAGTCTTAGCATAGGCCGTGGCGATGCGCCTATGGGGTGCCGGGATGGGGCGGTGTCAGTCCTCTCCCACCGGCACCCGCAGCCCCAGCCGCCCGGCCACGCCCGGCAGCGCGGCGCCCTTGGGCACGATCGCCCAATCGCCGGGCGCGCCGGCGCGCAGCGCCACGACCGCGCCTTTGGGACAGATGTCGAGGCAATCGACCTCGATCACCGCCAGCGCGGCCTTGCGGCCGTTGGATTTGGCGCCGAGCAGCCGGCGCAGCCCCTTGGCCAGCGACTGGTCGCCATGCTTGCCGAAGCCGCCGTCGAGCTTCCTGGAACATTTGCGGCAGACCAGGACGATCTCGTCCCACTCGGCCGTGACGCGCTTGATCGGTTTGCCGCTGCTCACGCTGTTGACCCGCCTTGAGGAGAACCACACCCGGATCGGGCCAGATGGGCCGGGACGGGGCGACGGACAAGCGGCGAAACCGCCGATGCCCATGCTTGCATGGCAAGCGCTTTTCGGAGATCGTGGCAGGATACCTCTGCGTTAAATCGTCTCGCCTTGCGCGGGTCTCCGGGAGTGCCTCGATGCGACGTTTCCTGCCGCTGCTCGCGCTGTTGATCGCTTTCGCACCCGCGGCCGGGGCCGCCACGCTCAACGAGGACATCGTCGTCACCGGCCAGCGGCCGGCAGTGCCCGGCGCCAACGTCTGGTATGAGGATGGCTTCGCGCAATTCCCCGCGCTGGGGCCGCAGTTCGCCAAGGGCCTGGTGATCTGGAACCACCCGGTCGCCGCCAACGGCCAGGGCGTTTCGGTCGCGACCGTGCCGGCGATCGGCGGCCTGGCGGCGCTGGGCTGGGACGTCATCCGGCTGCAGCGCAATCCGCGCCTGCCGGCCGCCTGGGAGAACCGGCTGGCCGAGGTGCGCGAGAGCCTGACCCAGGAGGTCGCGCAAGCCCGTGCGCTGGGCTATGGCCGCATCATCCTGGCCGGCCAGGGCTTCGGCGGCGGGCTGGCGCTGGAGGCGGCGAAGACCATCGACGGGCTTTATGCCGTGATCGCCTTCGCGCCCAACACCGGCGACGGCCTGGCCTCGATCGACCGGACCTGGAGCCAGTTGCGCGAGGCCCGGGCGACCCGGGTCGTCGTGCTGTTTCCGGCCGGCGACCAGCAGGTGCCGCAGGTGCGCGGCACCGGCGCGCGCGACCTGCTGAATGCCCGCGCCGGCCTGCCGTTCCTGCTGGTCGACGAGGACAGCGGCGTGCATGGCAATGACGGCGCCGACAGCATGGCGTTCGGCGTCTATGCCACCTGCATGGATTATTTCCTGGCGCCCGACGCCGCCCCGCACGCCGGCGAGTTCCATTGCGGAACCGACGAGCTGCCGGCCGCGCTGGCCCGCATGGGCGCGAAGTCCCATGGCGGCGAGGCCTGGTTCGGCTATAGCACCCGTGGCCTGGAAACCTATGTCGAGCTGCCGGCGGCCACGAGTCCGACGGGCGCGGTCAGCCCGATTCTGTATGGCTGGGGCTATGGCGCCGACGGGTTGGGCAAGCCCACGGTCAAGAGTTACCAGGCCAGGAAGAGCGGCGCCGGCTTCACCTTCGACCTCAACCAGGACCTGACCGTGCGCGGGCTGAAGGGCGACGGCGAGCTGCGCCTGACCGTCGACCTGCCCGACGGCACGCGCTCCGCCGTCGTGATGCATCGCCTGCCCGGCAACAGCTGAGCCCGAGGGGATCCGTCCCATGCGTACACCATCCTGGCTGCTGGCCGCCCTGCTGACGGCCGCCGCCGCCCCCACGCTCGCGGCCGAAACGCCCAAGCCCGCCCCGCCGGCCGAGGATGTCACGGTCGTCGGCAAGCGGGCGGTCGCCACGCCCAACACCAGCTATTGGGTCGAGGACGCCTTCGTGAAATATCCGCTGCTCGGCCCCAATTTCGCGCAAGGGCTGATCATCTGGAACCACCCGGAGCCATGGAACGGCATCGGCGCCTCGTTCCCACCGGTGCGCGCGCTGGAGGGCATGGCCGCGCTCGGCTGGGACGTGACCCGCCTGCAGCGCAACGGCCGGCTGAGCGGCTATTGGGAGGCGAAGATCGCGCGGATCGACGAGGCGCTGACCATTGCGATCGACAACGCCCGCACCCAGGGCTATCGGCGCATCATCCTGGCCGGCCAGGACATGGGCGGCGGCTTCGCGCTGGAAGGCGCCAAGAGCATCGAGGGCCTCTATGGCGTGATCGCGCTGGCGCCCAACACCGGCATCTTCTGGGGCAACGGCAAGCTGGCGCCGGTCGGCATGCCGACCGACCTCTATGGCCAGGTCATCCTGAACCATACCTGGGACCAGCTCGAACATACCCGCCCGCAGCGGCTGATGCTGCTGTTCCCGGCCGGGGACGAGCAGGTGCCGCACGAGCGCGGCGCCATCGCGCGCGACATTCTCAACAAGCGCGGCGACCTGCCCTATCTGCTGGTCGACGAGACCAGCGGCGTGCGCACGACCGAGGGCGCCGACACGCGCGATTTCGATGCCTATGCCAGCTGCATGGACCTGTTCCTGTCGCCCGAGCTCCAGCCCCGGCCCGGCGAGTTCCATTGCAACGCCGACGAGATCCCGCTGGCCCTGGCCCAGATGGGCGTGAAGCCGCGCGGCGGCGAGGGCTGGTTCGGCTATAGCAGCCAAGGCCAGACGATCTATCTGGAACTGCCCGCCAAGGGACAGGGCGCGCTGACCTACGCCTGGGGCGCCGGCGCCAATGGCAAGACGAGACCGGGGTCGAAGGCGCTGGACGCGAAATTCTCGGGCGAGAGTTTCACGGCGGAGCTGGCGCCGGACCAGACGCTGCGCGGGGTAAGGCATGGGCCGCTGGTAAGGTTGACGGTGGATTTGGAGGACGGGACGCGCGCCGAGGTGACGCTGCATCGGGTGGCGGGGAGTAGTTGAGGGGGGCCGACTGCTTTGCGCCCAAAGCAGACCTTTAGCCCGGCCTGTGCTTCATAAAATGACCCGTAAGCCAATCGTCGATGTATCTAGCGACCAGCATGTTGCCGATGTGACGAGCTATCGCTTCGGCCAGGAGATGATAGTCGTGCTGACGACCGCGGAGGAGCATCTCCAACGTCAGGCCAGTGGCTCGCTCCTTGGCTTCTATGGGCGCTGCGGCAATCCAGATGCGCCGTATCGCCTCCGCGGAGGCCACCATGTGAGACAAGCCGTCGGCGGCCGCGCCGCCGAGCGTCTCGGCCAGTGCCTTGAAGCGCCATCCGATGTTGCCGCGATCGAGCACGTCCATCTCGAACGCGCGAGCGATCATCTGACCGTCGCCTCCCAGAGATTTCTGACCGGCCTTCGAAAGCCGCGCGACCAATTCAATGTGCCTGTCGAGCTCCACATCCCCGGCCCTCAGCGCGTGAAAGGACACTTGGTGCAGGGCGGCCCCCGCATGCCCTGAAAACTCACGCAAAAGCCCTCGCATTGGAAAGTCATCGGTGACCAGAAGCAGGCCGGACGCGTACGCGATCAGCACGGCATCATATATATGCGTGCCCGAGAGTGAGATGTGATCCGAGATGAACGGTGGAACGCCGTCGCCGACCTCGCTCGGTCGGATGGTCGCATTGGCTTCCGCCCATTCAATGGCCGCTTTCAAACGATCCGGGATGACCGTTGCGTCAGCAGGGGATGTCGCCTCCTGACCGGTCTCGGCGGCGTGGTTGGGCTTTGTTAACTTTGAGAGCTCCGAGCGCTTCACATGGAGATGATCGAGGACGCTTCGCGGTAGGTGCACGCAGCCACAGGTCTTCTCCACCACTGGCAGGGCGCCGAGCTGCGACGCCACCCAGAACGTGTACAAATCCATGACGCAGCCGCGGTCGCCGTTCTCCTTCAAGTCTATGTCGGCAAGGAGGCGCTCATCGGGCAAATTTGAACTTGCCTTAATGGCGATGCACGAGGCCGCCAGCAATTCGGCTGTGTCGATCTCGTCTCGCCCGATGTGCAGCGCCAGCATGCTAAGGCTCATAGGGCCCATGGCGTAGGCGCGGATCTGCTCGGTCTGCCACTCCCCCTGCTCGGCGAGGAACTTTTGCAACTTGCCGACCGATTCCTCGGGCTTGCCCTGAAACACAGGGCCGAGACCGCCGGATTGGGGAAAGCGATTGTTGTAATGCTTCAGGATGTAGTGGAACCGCGCGACGTACTTGTGCCGGATTTCGATTACGGACGCCTCGCGACCATCCGGCGCCTTGAAGCGATCGCCCGCCTTCAAACCGATCATCGTCCTGACCAGCGGATGGCTGGGTTCGTATCCGCTCTGGTCCAGGTCTCGAAGCCCTTTGGAGGGCTCGATGACGACCAGAACCTTCTCTCCGTCTTCGTACTTGATATCGACGGCGGCTTCCTGCCCAACCTCCGACACTGTCCAAAGTGGCTCCCCGCCTTCTCGCAACAACGTGCCCGTGCTTAAGACGACGGTGGAATGCGCCATCCAAGCCTCGGGGGCACCGTGGTTCTCCATGAAGAGGCGGTAGGAGAGCCGTGCTGCTCTCTCGCCCTGGCCAAAGCGGACCAGCAGGCGGACAAGACGGGCCAGATCATGATACCCGACTGTTTCGAAGTTCTCGAGGTCATCGTCGAGCGCCTCCATGATCGCTGCTGTCTGGCCACGTTGTGCCAAAAGGTCAATTTGCAGTAGTCGAGCCATGAGGTTGCGCGGCATTACCTTCGATAGCTGCGTCGAGGCCGCCTCGCTACGTTCCAGGTCGCCGACGTTCCAAGCGTGCGCTGCCACGACCCAAAGGATCTCAGGATCGTCGAGAATGTCCTGTGCCGACCTCCCGATCGCCTTGGCAAACTCGGCGTCACGCCGCGCCGCCGCGAGGGCCTGAAGGTAGAGTGCCGCCGTCGGGTTCTTCCGCGTCAGATCGACGTGACCACGAAGGAGCTCGGCGGTCTCCCGCGTGTGTCCGTGCTCCCGCAGGTGGATGGCCACCACGAAGCGCAGCGCCGGATCCACGTCGTCGGCCAGTGCGGACGCGAGCTCAAGCAGCCGCTGATCCGCGACGGCTTCCTCCAGGTCCATGTAGTCGGCCGTAATATCCATCAGATCGATCTGGATGGGCTCGCAATCGAGATCCCGCGATGCGGAGACAGCCGCTCTTACGAGCCCTGGATCTTGGAGCCGAAGTCCTACGTGGCTCATCGTGCGCCAATACATCTCCTGGTCGGTTTTATCGAGGCTTGACCGGTCCATTCGTTCCAGCCTCGCCCTCGCGCCGGGCGCATCGAACGCCGACTGAAACTCGGCACATAAGATGGCCGACTGGGGGCTGATCTCGCCTGTCAACGTGGCCGCAGCATCCTCGTTCGACCCGTTCGCGGCCTGAGTCAGCGCCAGGAGACGTTTCAGATGCGGATCCCTCGGCATCCTCGCGACGGCGGATTCGAGGAAGGCTTGGCACTCAACGAAGCGCCCCGACAGCCGCAGTAAGGCGCCGGCGTTGTTCAGGTAGGCCAAGAGATCGGCTTCGTTCGAAAAGCCGATGTCAATCGCGTGCTTTGCGATCTCGACCATGTCGTCGGTGGCGCGTCGAAGTTCCTCTGCTGTGAGCGGACCAGCGCCGCCGACGAACATGCTGGACGCCGATATCGCCGCCGACAAAGCGGCAGTGGCGAAGACGAGCTTGAAATCGCGGTCGTCGGCATGCCGCCGGCAGATGTCCAGCGTCCTGACTTCCCATCCCGGTTCGGCTCGGCGCGCGATGAAATCAGCTAAACCGAGGTCGGCATTCTTCGTCCCCGCGTATCCTGGGGGTATCAGATCGACAGGGTCACCCTGATACTCCGAAAGCCCGGCCGCATGGAGGAGGAATTGGATCGCGGTCTCTGCCGGTTCCGGCCCGGACAGGGCTGACCGCGCCAAATCCATGGCTTCTTCGTATCGGCGTTGCACGACGCGCGCCATGGCTAGATTGGCGATGGCGCGAGGATATTCCGGCTTGATGGAATGAGCTATCTCGTACCTGGCCGCGCCGCCCTTTAAGTCGCCAAGGTTGTACTCCGCTGAACCCAGGTTTGTTTGAAGCCGGTAGCCCGCCCACGGCATCTTGTCCGCGTCGAGCGTCTTCAGCAGACCCAGCATGCCCCTCCTCGCCACGACCGGCGCGCGCTCCTTCGCGAACATGTCGCGTAGGACGTCGATGCGAGCGTGCAAGGCGGGATCCTCGCCGTCCCACTCGTCGGGGGCGGACTTGTCTTCCGGCATCGGCATGGAAAAGCCCGACGTCTGGACGTGCTTGAGCAACTCGCTCGCTAGCGTGGCGAGGACATCGCCGGGCCCCGAAAGGGCGGCGAGCGAGCGCTGCCCGGCGGCCACTATCTCCGGACAGAACGCGCTGTATGCCAACTCGTGCTTCCCGATTAGGGTCTCGAGGTTCCCCCAACCGAACACGACGATAGTGACGTCGTACCCCTCTTCGCGAAGCAGTGTCTCCACCCGCTGCGCATCGTCATCCGCGGCCGTGTCATTCTCGGCGGTAGTCGCGAAGATGATTTCCTTGAGCTTCGCTTGCAGTCCCAGCGTAGCTCGCGAATCTCTTAGCATCTCGTCGTAGGTCAGTTTTTCCTTGTGGCCCTT
>Ga0302308_10003909_pt1 | contig 11811 bp, 12 predicted proteins | sample III_Palsa_E3_3_FD_200531 | JGI IMG/M metagenome (GOLD analysis project Ga0302308, IMG submission 200531) | Peat permafrost microbial communities from Stordalen Mire near Abisko, Sweden - III_Palsa_E3_3 | ecosystem: Environmental > Terrestrial > Soil > Palsa > Peat permafrost | place: Sweden... | reverse complement strand
TTTAATATTCATGGGCAATGCCGAGCGCAACGAAGCGAAGCCCGAATGCATTTCTCCGCAAATAGAACGACAGTGCGCGCGCAAGCGCCGGTCAGCGGGCAACAACCCCGCTTTCGGGCGCACCTCGTTCAGATACTCCGCAATCGCGAGCGTGTCCCATACCTTGATGCCATCATGGACCAGGCAGGGAACGAGAATGGATGGCGACAGCAGCAGCAGTTCGGCACGCGCACCGGGATCGTCCACCGGCATCACGAACTCTTCGAACGGTAGCCCGCTGAACTTGGTGAGCAACCAGCCTCGCAACGACCACGACGAATAGTTTTTGCTGCTGATAGTGAGCGTAGCGTTCGTCATCTGAAGCTCCTCGGCGATTCAAGCGAAACCCGCGCGCCCGGGTGTGCGGCGCAGTGCACGCACGCACCAAAAGACGGCATGTTCAGTGCGTGTTCAGGAATGTTGCAAGGGATGTGCCACTTTCAACAGCCCTCATGCTGACGCTGCACGTTGACATACGCATGGCATACGTATTGCGTTGATATGCACCACTCGACAATACGCGCTCAAGCGAAAGGCGATGAACCCATTCGCATACTCCGGCTATCAGGCGATGGCAGATCTCACGCTGCCAGTACGCCACGGCGCGGCACTGGTCAATCACGCGCTCGACGCGTGGCCTTTTCTCGCCGATACACCTCAAGGCCGGTCTCTGCGCGCCACTTGCGATCTGGTGACGCTGTCAGCACTCACGCACAGCCGGCGTCCATTTGCTATCGACTCGGTGGAGATGGACGGCAAAAGCGTACCGGTGGTCGAGGAGATTACGCTCGCCACGCCGTTCTGTTCTTTGCTTCATTTTGCGAAGGAAGGCGGCCCGAAACAGCCGCGCGTGCTGGTGATCGCGCCCATGTCCGGCCACTTCGCCACCCTGCTGCGCGGCACGGTGCGCACCCTGCTGCCCGACCACGACGTCTACATCACCGACTGGATCAACCCTCGCGATGTCTCGCTGGCACAAGGCCGTTTCGGTTTCGATGAATACGTCCAGCATGTAATCGACTTTATCGTTGCGCTGGGACCCAACAGCCATTTGCTGGCTGTCTGCCAGCCGACCGTTGCCGCCCTCGCAGCCGTGTCCCTGATGGCCGCAGACGATCATCCGCTGCAACCCGCCAGCATGACGCTGATGGCCGGGCCTATCGACACACGTATCAATCCGACGTCGGTGAACGTGCTGGCGAAGAGCAAGCCGATCGAATGGTTCGAGCGGAATCTGATCAGCGCCGTGCCGTGGGGGTTTGCGGGCGCAGGCCGGCGGGTTTATCCGGGCCATACACAACTGATGGCGTTCATGTCGATGAATCCCGCCCGTCATTTCGATGCCTTCGAAGACATGGTGTATCAGCGAGCCAAGGGCGACCCCGCGAAGGCTGAGGCTATCCGCGTATTCTATGAAGAATACTTCGCGACGATGGATTTAACGGCCGAGTTTTATCTCGAGACCATCGATATGGTCTTTCAACAGCACGCGTTGCCGCTGCACGAACTGGAAGTACGCGGGCGCAAGGTTGATCCCTCGTTGATCCGGCGAACCGCGCTGCTGACCGTTGAAGGCGAGCGCGACGATATCTGCGCGGTCGGCCAGACGCTTGCCGCGCAGGAACTGTGCAACAAGTTACGCCCCTACATGAAGACCCACCACGTGCAAACGGGTGTGGGCCACTATGGGGTGTTCAATGGCAAGCGTTGGGAACGCCATATCTATCCGCGCGTGCGCGCCATGATCCACGACAACGAGCCAAGCCCGATTGTTATCAACGCGCGCGCCCAGCCTTTGCAATCTCTGGCGCCGCTCGCACGCCCTGTCACACCGCGCATGGATGTGAATGCGCAGTCCGAAGGGCGTTGATTCGCTGGGTTGAGAACGCGCCGCCTCGGGCTCGTCTCAGGCTCATTCAAGCAGGTTGCTGGCTCTTCCAAGGCGTGAAAGCGGGAACGTCGCACGGTCCCTTTGCGTCGATGGTAGTGAAGCTGGCAGGGCCGACTATCTCCAGATACTCCATGTCCTCGGAATAATCGAAGAGGTAGTGCACGATTCCCGGTGCCTGATGAACGCAGTCGCCGGTGGCGACCAGCGTCTCCTTGTCGCCGTACATGAAGCGCGCCCAGCCCTTGAGCATGATCACAATATGGAATTCAGCCTCATGACGGTGCCAACCTGTGCCTTGCTCTGGTGCATTGTTCGCTTTCACGAGTTGCGCGACCACCTTGCCGCCGGTCGCCTCTGCGATGCCTAAATCACGGTAAAGAAAAAAATCGCGCAACCCCTGATCCTCATAAGGGGTGTCTTGTGGCCGGATATGCGAAAAGCGAGTGGCAAGTTCGAACGTTTCAGATGACATGGGCACGCTCCGGTTACGCAGCAAAACTGTCGAATGAAAAGGGCTAGCTACTTTGCTATGCATCAAGCGTTCCAACTTGCAGGGCCACAGGGGAACAGCAATCAAGCGAATTCCCGCGGTTTTCCTTGGACAAAAGCTAAGGCGTGCGCTCGCTTAAAAGTGGCATTTAAAAAGCACATTCACTCGCTGGCGTTTTCGCGCTCAAACTCCGCTAAAGACATTGCACATCACCGAGTGTGTGTTGCAAACTTGGTTCCGTAGTGTTTCGTGGCGGGTTGCAGCGCGTGCCATCCTGGAACCGTTCACTGGAGATCGACACCATGTCCTACATCAGCGTCGAGATCAGAGCCTACGATGAAGCGCGAAAAGTAGTGATCGTCGCCTTCAGTGAAAAATGGCCCGTCAAACTGTCTTCCGCCGTCATAGCGGAGTTGACCCTTGAAGACTGCGACACCATCGGGCGCGACGGCGAACTGATTGAAGCAGGCCTGACCGATGACGAAGCATGCGTCCTCAAGATGCTGTTCGAGGACGAGGGCACCATTGAAGATTTCCTCGCTGATCCTTCCAGGCTGATTGGTTGCACAAGCGAGCTCGACGACTAAGCCGATAGCGCTTACGACGAGCAAGCGTTATCTCATCACCGTAAAAATCCTGACCAATCCCCCGCTACGTTTTGCACGTTCAGGCAAGAACGCGCGAGGATCGGTCTATCGCGCGGGCATCGCATCATGGTTCCATGAAGACTCAATCAGCAGAGGAGTCAATGATGCAGAAAACATGGTTTATCACGGGTGCAAGTCGCGGCCTTGGCGCGCTTATCGCCAAGGCCGCGATGCAGGCTGGTGATCGAGTCGTCGCGACGGGACGCAAGCGGGAAGATATCGTCAAGAGCCTGGGGCCAGATAACGACCAACTGCTTGGCGTCGCGCTGGACGTGACCGACGCAGCCCAGGCGCACGCCGCGGTTGAAGCCGCGGTGTCGCGATTCGGTGGGATTGATGTACTCGTGAATAACGCGGGATACGGCCATCTGGGATTCTTCGAAGAGAACACGATCGAGGACGCGCAGGCCCAGTTCGCCACGAATCTGTTCGGTGTTTTCAACGTAACGTGGGCCGCGTTGCCCGTCATGCGTGCCGCTCGCCACGGACGCATCTTCAACATCTCGTCGCTTGCCGGCATCCTCGGCGTGGAAGTGTGCTCGCTTTACTGCGCCAGCAAATTTGCGCTTGAAGGTTTCTCCGAGTCCCTGGCGAAGGAAGTTGCGCCATTCGGTCTCTTTGTGACGATTGTCGAGCCCGGCCCTTTCCGCACCGACTTCCTCACCGGCGAATCGCTGCGTTTTGGGAAAGCCATGGTGGCCGATTACGACGACCGGCGCGATCGACTGCGCTCGTCCTTCGAACAACGTAATGGCCATCAGCCAGGCGATCCTGTGAAGCTCGCCCAAGCATTAGTGGAGCTGGCAAACGAGGCCGCGCCGCCGATGCGTTTTATCGCCGGATCGGTCGCCGTGAATGCAGCCGACGCGAAATTCGCTGGCATGCAAGCCGAACTCGATCGCTGGCGCGCGCTTTCTGTATCCACTGACGGTGACTACGCCGCCTAGCGAATTGATCTGCCTGGATCGCCTCAGCGCCACATCGAGCGGGCGCTGAGCGGCCTTTGCCGGCGTCGCTTCCATCCCCCGCATGCCGATTCATTCCGCGTGCTGCCGTCGAAAACACCCTATTCCGGCTTCGAGCAAATTCGGAAATACCAGTCGGAAAACCGCCGCTCGCTCGCACCTCTGCAGTCCTTCCCTGCCTCCGTCAAACATCAGATCAACCGCCGCGGACAAAATCGTGGTCTCCTGTCGTTTCGCGTCACAGGCGCTCAGCCTGCGCGTCCACCAGCCCTGAAACCTGATTTTTTCTGCCGGCCACAATATTCCCGATCGTGAAACGTCTTCACCTGTATGGAACAGCCGCCCACGAACCCGATGATCGATAGAGATAGCGACATCACCGCGACCGTCTTGCGTGAGCGTACGAAACTCGGGAACTTCATCCGGCGTCGCGTGCGTGATCCAAGCGACGCCGAAGACATCCTGCAAGACGTGCTTCACGAGTTCGTGCGGGCGTACCGGCTTCCCGAACCTATTGAACAAGTCAGCGCGTGGCTGTTTCGCGTGGCGCGCAACCGCATCATCGACCGCTTTCGCAAGAAGAAAGAGCAGCCTCTGAGCGAGACCGCCGGGACCAGCGATAGCGCGGATGCCGTCGACGACGAATACAGGCTGGATCTGGCGCTCCCTGCACAGGATGCCGGGCCGGAAGCCGCCTATGCCCGGTCGGTGCTTCTGACGGCCCTGCAAAGCGCGCTCGACGAATTGCCGGACAACCAGCGCGAGATTTTCGTGGCCCATGAGATCGAGGGTCGCAGCTTCAAAGAACTGGCTTCAGAGAGCGGCGTGGCTCTGAACACGTTGCTGGCCCGCAAGCGTTATGCGGTGCTGCATCTGCGCGCCCGCTTGCAAACCGTCTATGACGAACTGGATATTTAAAGGAGAAGGTAGATGAGATTCAGACTGAGATTCCTCGGCAAAGCGATGCTCGTGATCGTGGGCATTGCGGTACTGGGATGGATGGTGATGACCTTATGGAACTGGGTGGTCCCAGCGCTGTTCGTCGGAGCTCGCGCGATAGATTTTGCGCATGCGTTGGGCCTGCTGATCCTTAGCCGGATCTTGTTCGGCGGATTCCGGGGCCATGGAGGCTGGCGTGGACGCCAGCAGTGGCGTCGCTGGGAACAGATGACACCGGAGGAGCGCGAGAAGTTTCAGAAGGGCATGCGCTGCGGCCGCGGCAAGCCGCAAGAGGATGCGGTATGAGCAACACGTCGGCATCCACCTGCAAACAGGCACCGGGCGTGATCGTGCCGGTTGTGAACTTCAACCGGTGCGAGGGCAAGGCCGATTGCGCGGTCGTGTGTCCCGAGAACGTCTTCGATATTCGCCGGATCGATACCGCCGACTATCAGCGCCTCGGGCCGATGCAGAAATTCAAGCTGCGCGTGCACGGCATGAAGGTCGCGTACACGCCGAATGCCGATGCGTGCCGGGCATGCGGTTTATGCGTGACCGCGTGTCCCGAACGAGCCATTACCTTGGCCCGGATGAGTTGACGGCGCCCCGCTGAAGCGGACAAGGCTATTGCCGTGATCGCGCCGGCGTCGATGTCGAGATTCATCTAACGTTGAAAGCTGCTGACACTCTATGCTCGCTTGAATCGTTGCTCCGACTGTCTTACATTCGGGGCAACGATTGTCCAACATAGGGAGCATCGGAAATGCTGATTGCCTTGGGAGGGTTACCGGGGACCGGGAAGACCACGGTAGCGCAAATGCTCGCACGCAAGCTCGCAGCAGTTTATCTACGCATCGACACGTTGGAACAGGCATTCGTCAGGGCGGTAGGCGGCGGTGTAGATATTGGGCCTGCCGGCTATCTGGCTGGATATGCCGTTGCGGCCGACAACTTGCGCCTTGGACTGACTGTGGTCGCGGACTCGGTCAATGCGTTGCGTGAAACGCGCCGCGCCTGGAGAGACGTGGCGCTCGAAGCTGGCGTGCGGCTCGTCGAGATCGAGCTGATCTGTTCCGATCCAACCCAGCACCGTCTAAGAGTCGAAACACGAACTGCAGACATTCCCGACCACAGGCTGCCGACGTGGGAGAGCGTGCTTGATCGTCAATATGATCCATGGGATTCGGAACATCTTGTGATCGACACAGCGATCATGTCGGCCGAGCAAGCCGTCGACATAATAATCCGCAACCTGGCGACCTAATCTCCGAATTCCCGAGTGGCCTGACGTACGAAAAAATCCGTTTCTTGCGGCCACCCAGTGGTCTAAACGGACCGCTTGAGACGGTCCGCGAGAAGCGCATATTTCTGCGCGGAGGTATCTGCCAGCGCAGCGATGCGAGAGGACGGCGTATCGTCATACGGGATGGGTTCAGCGAATTGGCTGACGGTCAGATCCCACTTCTTTCCGTCGATTAAATTGTAGAAGTGCGTTCCTCCCGCCGTCTTGGTGGAAAGAATCTCTCCGCCGAAATGATCCTGCACAACGAGGGCGGTAATGCTGCAATGATTCTGCGCTGGATTGGACGATGACCAGGCATCGGTCGGACTCGAAGTGTCCCCCGACCACACGCGCGAAATCGCCCTGTATAAGTCGAGCGGAGTCGCAAACGTCCTCGACGCAGGAGGCATCTGATCTTCTCGGTTCATTGCATTAATCCCTTATTCCGGTGCCGTGCAGACGCTGGAAATCTACGGTCAGTCATTACTATGCAAGCTCGTATTCAGTCCACCCCAGCGGGAAGAATTCGTCGGTAGAACCTCGACTGCACCGGTCTGACTGTTTCGACGAAACAGCAGACCAGATTGACCGGACAGCTCTCTTGCCGACACGACCTTACCGTCGGGCATCTTCACCTTTGTACCCGCCGTGACGTAAAGACCCGCTTCGACAATGCACTCGTCTCCGAGTGAAATGCCGATGCCGGCGTTTGCTCCGAGCAGGCTGCGCTCGCCAATGGCGTTCTTGGTTTTACCGCCGCCCGACAGCGTTCCCATGATGGATGAGCCAGCGCCCACGTCGGAGTTCTTGCCGACTGTCACGCCCGGCGTCACGCGGCCTTCGACCATCGACTCACCGAGCGTCCCCGCGTTGAAGTTCACGAACCCCTCATGCATGACGGTCGTGCCGGCAGCTAGATGAGCACCAAGCCTGACACGATCCGCATCGGCAATCCGCACGCCTTCGGGCACGATGTAGTCCGTCATTCGCGGAAATTTATCGACCGACGACACCGTGAGATGGTGGTATTCGGACGCTACCCGCTCCCGCAGATCATCGACATTGCCGGGAAGCACGGGACCGGCGGATGTCCACGCAACATTGGGCAACAAGCCAAAAATGCCGTCGAGATTGATTTCGTTGGGCTTGACGGTTCTATCGGAGAGCAGGTGTAAGCGCAGATAGGCATCCTCCGTCGAAACGGGAGGGGTCTCGAGCGATTCCAGCACGACTTCAACGAAATCACCGGAAATGAGGCCCACTTTCTCGGCGAGGCAACTGCGTTTTTTCCCCGCACCAGAAACCGGAAACCAGACGTCAATCGTCTTGCCCGAATCAGTGTCACGATACCTGTGACCGGTTCGCTGAATAGCCATCGAAAACTCCTCTTTCTAATGCGACGATTGATCTAAACACGCCGGTTGTGGCGGCAATAGCTTGGAACCGGTGGCTCGGGGAATCATAGCGGAACGTATGCCGGTGTCGGTAGGCGACTCATTGCGAATGCCTGCTTTGGTCAGCGGTGACGGTCCGGTTCGAGTCCCTCGGACGGTATGAGGCGATGGTCAGGGACGGTCATCCAAGTTAAGTGACCTGCGGGTTCAACCTCAAAATGAACATCGACAGGCGCCGGGAATTTTCCAGCCGCGCGGCCCGTCACCAAGGCGGGCCCCAAGTTTTTCGCTGATTTCGTCGCACACGCCGCCCGCAGCGGTGTAAGGCGGCCGCAAATGGCGACTCAAGCAATGGGCGTAGCAATTAAGTCTTTAAATTTAGGCGCTTACGCGCATCAGCGGGCGACCCGGAACGCCCCACAGCCGTTCGCGACAGCAATAAAAACCCTCGACTTGCGGGTTGTAATGCGAAACGCCGGGCCGGTTCAGCCCTCTTGAAAGCAAAATCAGGCAAAATTCGATGGTTAACCCCGGTCGTTGATGCAGCCGGCGGCGCCCCCAACCCATTTTTCTTGAGACAAGCGATGAGTACCGAGCAACCTACGATCATCTACACCCTCACCGACGAGGCCCCGCTGCTGGCGACCAGCGCCTTCCTGCCCATCATCCGCACGTTCACCGCGCCGGCCGGAATCCGCGTCACCACCAGCGACATCTCGGTCGCTGGCCGTATCCTGGGCGAATTCCCGGAATTCCTCACCGAAGAGCAACGGGTTCCGGACAACCTGGCCGAACTCGGCCGCCTGACCCTGCTGCCTGAAACCAACATCATCAAGCTGCCCAACATCAGCGCATCCCAGCACCAGTTGATCGGCGCGATCAAGGAACTGCAGGGCAAGGGCTACAAGGTCCCGGACTTCCCTGAGGAACCGAAGACCGACGCCGAGAAGGCAATTCGCCAGCGTTATTCCAAGTGCCTGGGCAGCGCCGTGAACCCGGTGCTGCGCGAAGGCAACTCGGACCGCCGCGCGCCCGCAGCCGTCAAGAATTACGCTCGCAAGAACCCGCATAGCATGGGCGAGTGGAGCATGGCCTCGCGCACCCACGTGGCCCACATGAAGCATGGCGACTTCTATCATGGCGAAAAGTCCATGACGGTTGCGAAGGCTCGCGATGTGAAGATGGAACTGGTTACGCAAAGCGGCAAGACCATTGTGCTCAAGCCGAAGGTGTCGTTGCTGGACGGCGAGATCATCGACAGCATGTTCATGAGCAAGAAGGCGCTGTGCGACTTCTATGAAGAACAGATGGAAGATGCGCGCAAGACCGGCGTGATGTTCTCGCTGCACGTGAAGGCCACGATGATGAAGGTCTCGCACCCCATCGTCTTCGGTCATGCCGTGAAGATCTTCTACAAGGAAGCCTTTGAGAAGCACGGCAAGCTGTTTGACGAGTTGGGCGTGAACGTGAACAACGGCCTCGTCAACCTGTACGACAAGCTGGAAAGCCTGCCTACTTCCAAGCACGAAGAAATTATCCGCGACATGCATGCATGCCACGAGCATCGTCCGGAACTGGCAATGGTCGATTCGGCCAAGGGTATCTCGAACCTGCATGCGCCCAACGACATCATCGTGGATGCATCGATGCCGGCCATGATTCGCATCGGCGGCAAGATGTGGGGTGCCGACGGTCGTCCGAAGGACACGAAGGCCGTGATTCCTGAAAGCACGTTTGCGCGGATCTATCAGGAAATCATCAACTTCTGCAAGACCAATGGCAACTTCGACCCGGTCACCATGGGCACGGTGCCCAACGTCGGGTTGATGGCGCAGCAGGCCGAGGAATACGGCTCGCACGACAAGACCTTCGAAGTACTGGAAGCGGGCGAGGCGCGCATTGTTGACATCGCCACGGGTGAAGTGCTGCTCACGCAAAACGTGGAAGAAGGCGACATCTGGCGCATGTGCCAGGTCAAGGACGCGCCGATCCGCGACTGGGTGAAGCTGGCCGTCACGCGTGCCCGCAACTCCGGCATGCCGGCCATTTTCTGGCTCGACCCGTACCGTCCGCACGAAGCCGAAGTGATCAAGAAGGTCGAGACCTACTTGAAGGATCACGACACCAAAGGCCTGGACATCCAGATCATGTCGCAAGTGCGCGCGATGCGTTACACGCTGGAGCGTGTCATCCGCGGCCTGGACACGATCTCGGTCACGGGCAACATCCTGCGTGACTACCTGACCGACCTGTTCCCGATCATGGAACTGGGCACCAGCGCCAAGATGCTTTCCATTGTCCCGTTGATGGCTGGCGGCGGCATGTACGAAACTGGCGCGGGCGGTTCGGCTCCGAAGCACGTCAAGCAACTGGTGGAAGAGAACCATTTGCGCTGGGATTCGCTGGGTGAATTCCTGGCGCTGGCGGTGTCGCTGGAAGACTTGGGGCTGAAGACCGGCAATACGCGGGCCAAGGTCCTGGCGAAGACGCTGGATGCCGCCACGGGCCAACTGCTGGAGAACAACAAGAACCCGTCGCCCAAGACCGGGCAACTGGACAACCGCGGCAGCCAGTTCTATCTCGCGATGTACTGGGCGCAGGAACTGGCAGCGCAAACGGAAGATGCCGCCTTGGCGGCTCAGTTCGCGCCGTTGGCCAAGCAACTGACGGCGGACGAGAAGACCATCGTGGCTGAGTTGTCAGCGGTCCAGGGTCAAGCAGCGGATATCGGCGGCTATTACCTGCCTGACTTCGCGAAGCTGGAATCGGTGATGCGTCCGAGCAAGACGCTGAACGCCGCGCTGGCGGCAGCTCAGGCTTGACGCTTTGAAGGGCTGATTGGTGTATAGCCTTTGATCGTTTTCTTCCGGCTTCGACCGGAAGAAAACGTGAACGGCTCAATCTCTTGCAAGCAACGGCGCGGATAGTTCAACTGGATTCTCCGCGCTGGTTTTTGTTAAATTTATTTCGTATAACTATCTATTATTTGGCGGCCGGTCAACTCCTCATCCCGGCCGGTCTCCCCACTACAACGCCAGACTACCCATTTCCCCATAAGCGCGATTCAACCACACCTTGACGCGCTGCCGCTCCAGCAAACCAAGCCCCGAAGCAGCTCGATCTGCATGATTGACAGCAGCCCAAAAACTGACACCATGCTGATCGATTTTCTGCATCGTGGTATCGGGCAAGCGCCGCAGGCTGATCACACTGGCACCCAGCGCTTCGGCCCGGGCGAGTTCCCCCGACGCTTCCAGAATCTCGAACCGGTCACCCCGAACCTCATTCAGGACGATGACCAGTTTGATTCGTCCGCCGAACTGATCAAGCCACTGCCGGAGCAGATCAACCGAATCGCGCCCGGCGTCCATCACGTGCCACCAGGTCAGCGTCAGCCCATGCTCTTGCGCGAGATTAACAACATCCGCGTCCTCGAGCCATTTCCCGAGCGATTGCTGCGTCTGTGCAGCAAGATCGACCAGAATGCGCCGCTGAGGATCCTCAAGTGCACGTTCAATGATGGGGTCCAGGCTATCGTGACGATCAAGCACGGCCGGGGCAGCAAAATCCGCATAGAAGCGCAATAACGCGCCGTGCGATTTGTCGGTGTCGAAACCCGTGAACGGGATGCTCCGATCAACAAAATACTGGGCTAACACGCGGGCGACGAGCGATTTGCCGACGCCTCCTTTTTCGCCACCGATGAAGTGGATGTAGCTCATTTTCTGCGGATCCTTTGTCGGGGAGCAGGCGGGGTGGAGACAAGAATATCGCGTTTCGATGACGTAACAGCGACTTGGGTAACAGCGACTCAGGCTACACGGAAAAGAAATACGTGACAGCAGCATGCTGTGCTCTCGCACGGATTTCTTATATCGGACGGAAGCTGGCTTCGCGCGGCCCGCATGAGTGACACGAGCGCGGCCGAACTGGCAAGACCGTAAATGAACCCACGCCCGCGCCGCTAAATAAAGCGGCAGACGTGTCGTTAACCGAGAGAAATCATCCACGATTATATTTTCCTCGACAACAGCTCCACGGTTCCAGATAGATAACCTACCGGTATTTTCGAAAGGAAACGGTCTAACGATCGTGTTTTGTCCGAGTAGACGATTCCGGCGGGCTGCGGTATGTTGAATCACCGGCTGCAATAAGTCGCCCTGT